>Ga0207701_10000571_pt1 | contig 38470 bp, 26 predicted proteins | sample KBSSwiSSwithPhiX_FD_184294 | JGI IMG/M metagenome (GOLD analysis project Ga0207701, IMG submission 184294) | Switchgrass rhizosphere bulk soil microbial communities from Kellogg Biological Station, Michigan, USA, with PhiX - S5 (SPAdes) (version 2) | ecosystem: Environmental > Terrestrial >... | reverse complement strand
ATCTGCGGAACGAACGGGTTGATTGAACCGAAGGAGCACGACCATGCGACCGTTGACCGTGCCGTCTTGTCGATACCATCTGGTCTGCAGAAGGCGAACCGTAGGCGTGGTAAACGAAAACGTCGCTGCGCGGGCAAGCTTGCGTCCGCTTGCCGCCTGTGTCCCGGCCGCGATCGTCACTTGATACGTCGTCGCGTATGCGAGCGGACGTTTGGGATCGGGCGTGAAGATCAACACCGTCGTGCCGGACCACCGAAAGGTGCCGGGCACAGCTGGCGCGATCTTGAAAAAGGGCGGATTTACTTCCGGAGGGATCCGCCCGAGGTTCACCATCGGCTCGGAAAAGACGACTCGGATCTCCTTCGCTTCCGCGAGCGAAGCGACCTCGCCTTCCGGCGCGCTGCTGACGACAGTGAGTCCGGGATCAGATGTTCGCAGTTGCCGCGCGTCGGCAAACGACACGCGGAAACACAAGACGGCCAGAACCAAAGCAAAGACGATGCGTTTCATGGGTGGAAGTCCCGAAGCGGGGAGGCTTGCCGAGCATTTGTCGCTCTGGGGGATTAGACACCGGATCGGGAGAGATGGAGACTGCCGATATTCAATGCCCAATGTTCACTGCCCAAGGTGCGTTGGACATGTGAACATTGAACATTGAACATTGAACACTGACGCGCTGTTACTCAGGCACCGACACCGTCAATGGTGCCACCAGCCGGATTGCCAGCGTCGTTCCCGGACCGATGTGCACGTCTTTGCCGCGCGTCGACAGAACGACAGCCGTCCCGGCACCGCCGCCGGCGAGCGCGCCAATTCCGGCGCCCTTCTTGCCGCCGATGATTCCGCCAACCACTGCGCCACCGGCTGCGGGGGCGCCGATCGTGATTGCATCCTTCTTCTTCGTTGCCGGCGCAACCGCGACCCACGACCGCGTTTGCATGTTGTAGCGGTCGTCAAGCCCCGCCGGTGTAATGCGCGTGAAGCGCACCGCCACACGTCCGCGTCCCTTCACCTTGCCGGGTCGCGTCGCTTCGGCCACGTAACCTGACGCCACGCTACCCTCGCGAAGCACCGTGCGGCCGTCGACGACGATTGGATTGACCAGTGTGCCCGACACCGGGGCCTCTAACCGTGAGTCTGACCCGAAGCCGCGCGTCAGACGCAGACGGAGAACGGTACCGGCCGGCACCGTCAGCTGCCGCACCCGGATCGCGTCGGACGTAACCGTCGCAGGTGCCAATACTGGCCCCGCACTCTCAACGGCGACATTCGCGAAAAGAATGGCACCGGTCAGGATTGCTGCACGCGTGATGACCTTCCTCATGCTGTGCCTCCTGACCCGTGATAGGGCAAGCGCTGTGCCCGTGAGCTGTACTGTTGGTCTTTCGACAGAAGTCTAGTTTACGCAATGACTTGCACGTTTTGTGTAGGCGAATCCCATCCTGGGACGCCGACACAGCTGTCAGGAGCGCTACCAAAAGTGGACGGGGAACCAATGAGGTGGCCGACACTTTCCGTAAAAGGTGGCTGGCACCTTTCCCTGAAAGGTGCCAGCCACCTTTTACGTGAATCGTCAGGCCTTATCTCGTTGCAGCGGTGTAGATTGCGAACATCGCGCCCTGTGGATCGCTGAGGATGGCAAATCTGCCTGTGTTGGGAATGTCCTGTGGCCCGACCATCGGCTTTGCCCCAAGTTGCTTGGCCTTTGTCGCACTGGCGTCGACATCGGTGACCTGAAAGTACGGCATCCAATACGACGGCACGTGCGGCGGCATGGTGTGCGGCATGGCCATCATTCCGCCGAGAGGCTCTCCCTGATTGTGGAACTCGGTGTATTCCATCACCGCGCTCGGCGCCGCGTGTTTCGGCGTCCATCCGAACAGCGACGTATAGAACGATTCAGCGCGCTTGGTGTCGCGGGTCGTCAACTCACTCCAGCAGAGCGCCCCGGGCTCGGCGAGAATCTTTGCTCCGATGTGTTTTTTGGCTTCCCAGAGCTGAAACACAGCGCCGGTCGGATCCTGCAGGACCGCCATTCGTCCTACGTCCATGACGTCGAACGGCGGTGCCAGCACCTTGGCGCCAAGCGACTCGGCCTTCTTCGCACTCTCGTCGACACTCGCGACGGTCACATACAGGTTCCAATGCGGTGGCGCGCCGTGCTGCCGCTCTTCGGGACGCATCGTGTACGCCGCCGCGACTTCCCGACCGCGCAAGGTGAACATCGTATAGACGCCGTCGGGTCCAATCGGTTGTTCGTTGACTTCCCAACCCAACAGCGAGCGATAGAACTGCACGCCCCCTGTCTGGTCGGTGGTCGCCAACTCCGCCCACGAGAACGTGCCGGGCGCATGCGATGAGAATTCGGCCATGCTGAGTCTCCTTGCGGTTTGAACGAGATCGCTGATGCTACTCGCCTCTTGTACGGCCGTTCAAGTCAGCAAGGTGTCGCCGAGAGGCCCTTGTGAATCCGTGACCCTATTCGATCCTCAACGCGACGGCAGGATCGATTCGTGTCGCCCGGCGCGCCGGGACGAAGCTCGCAACCAATGACACGATCGTGAGCAAAACGATCGCGCCACCCAGCATCAGCGGATCGTGCGGTGTGACACCGTACAGCAGCGCAGCGCCGAACTGCGCCCCACCGAGCGCCAGCGCGATGCCGCAACCCATACCAATCGTCAGCAACAGCCCCATTTCGCCGAGAACGAGCTTGACGATGGCGCGGGGCCTCGCGCCAAGCGCGACGCGAATCCCGATCTCTCCGGTTCGGCGGGATACCGAATACGCGACGAGCCCATACAAACCCACCATCGTGAGCAGTGCCGCCAGCGCCCCGAAACCGCCCGACAGTTGCGCGAGGACGCGTTCCTGGACCAGCGTATCGCGGATCATCGTGGGCAGAATTGAGTAACGAACCTCGATGCCTCGATCGAGGTCAGCGAGCGCGGCCGTAATCGCCGGCGTGACCCCCTCGGCCGGAATCGCGGAACGAATCATCACCTTGGCGTAGTCGGCCGGATCGTCCTGGCTGTCGGCGTAGAACGCGACGGGAGACGGTGATTCGGTGGGCATCTCGTAGGTCGAGTTGCCGACGACGCCGATGATCTCGTAGGTGTGCTCGGGGTTGCGCGGCGTGGCCTCGCGGGTGAACCGTTGCCCCACAGCGGCAGCGCTTCCGCCAAACTTTGCCGCGAATCGCTCATTGACGATCGCAACGGTGACCGAATTCGGAGTATCACGATCATCGAAATCGCGTCCGGCAAGGAATGGAACACCCAGCGTCGCGAAGAATCCCGCTCCCGCCCGGTTGATCAAGCTGTCGAATGCGCGGCTGCGATCCGTCTGCGGCCATACTTCGTTGCTTCCTGAGCTGCCGCTCACGGGAACGATCGCGACCGGCGCCACCGACTCCACACCGGGCACCGAGCCGATGCGCTCGATCGCCTGCTGTCGAAAACTGTTCTGGCGTTCGACTGGTAACTTCAGCGGCGTGAGATCGATTGTCGCAACCAACAACCCGTCGACGCGGAATCCAGGATCGATGTTGAGCACGTTGCGCAGTGTGCGGGCAAAGAGAAGCGAGCCGAACAGCAGCGCAAGGGAAATGGCGATCTGCCCGACGACCAGCGTTCGGCGAAGACCCAGCGCACGACGGCCTGAGGTGGCTCCGCGCGCGCCGACGTGGAGCACCGAGGCAGCGCCCACGCGCGTGCCCCGGATGGCCGGCGCCAACCCGAAGAGCACGCATGTAGCCAGTGCGAGCCCACAAGCGAACGCAATTACCGTCCAGTCGACCCCGAGCGGCAGCGTGATCCGGCTATTGGACGTTTCGAGCGCGGCGACCAGCCACTGCCCCAGCGTTCCCGCCAGAAAGATGGCGCCGATGGCACCGATGGTGACCAGTAACAGGCTCTCGGTGAGGAGTTGTCTCATCACTCGACCCCGCGACGCTCCGAGACCAAGCCGGATCGCGAATTCGCGCTCGCGGGCTGATGCGCGCGCCAGGAGCAGATTGGCCAGATTCGCACAAGCGATGACGAGCACGAGTCCGGCAATTGCCAGCAGCAACCAGAGCGGCGCGGCGTACTTTTTGCCGAGTTGAGACAGCCCCGCTCCGCCGCGCGACGCGGTCAGCTTCATCGCGAGATATGAGGACACGCTGGCTGGAGGGTAGTACGACGGGAGCGATGTCCGAAACACTTCCGCGGACATCGCCGCGAAGTGCGCCGCGGCCTGCGTCTCACTCCAGCCCGGTTTCAGTCGACCGAAGACGCTCAGCCACCACGTCGTCCCCGCATCGACGAGTCCCTTCCCATCGTCGCTGAAGGCCGGCTCAGCGCAGAGCGGTAGCGCGACATCAAACGAGCGGCCGACCTCGAGACCGTGGAAGCCGAATGGCGCAACGCCGACGATCTCGACGGGTTTGGAACCGAGTGTGATCGTTTTGCCAACGACTGACGGATCCGATCCGTAGGCGCGGCGCCAGAAATCGTGTCCAAGCACCGCGCGCGGAGTGCAACCCGCACGGTCGTCGACGGCAGTCAATAATCGGCCGGCCGCGGGACGAAGACCGAGGGTGGAAAAGAAATCGCCGGTGACCCAGAGCCCGTCGCTCAAACGCACTTCGCCGCCCTGCGCAAGATTGAACGCCGTCCGGCTCCACGCGAAGATTCCGGAAAGCGCCTGCTGACGCGCCTGAATCTCGCGCCAGATCGGCTGTGTCACCGAGGCATGCCAGGTGTGACGGTTGCCGCGGACACCGGTCATGTCGGCAATGCGAACCTCCACCAGGCTGGCCGGATCGGAGACTGGCAGCACGCGAAGCCTGACGGCGTTCACGACCTCGAAAAGGGCGGTGTTCGCACCGATACCGAGGGTCAGCGAGAGAATCGCGACGAGGGCAAAGCCAGGACTCCGTCGGAGCGTCCGCGCCGCGTAGCGAACATCCTGCGCGATGTGCTCGAGCCATCGTCTGCCCCACACGTCGCGCGTCGCTTCCTGAATCTGAGAGATGTTGCCGAGCTGACGCTTCGCCGCTGCCGCCGCGTCCTGCGGCGAGGCTCCGCGCGCGATTCTGTCGGCCGTCGCCATTTCAAGATGCGATGCGATTTCTTCGCGCAGTTGTCGATCCTTGTTGCTCATGGTTCACTTTCCCGAGGTTTGGCAAGCACGGCGGCCATCGCGTCGACGATGGCCTGCCATCGCGATCGTTCCGAGACGAGTTGCTTTCGTCCGGCGGCGGTCAAGCGATAGACCCGCGTCCGTTGTTTATTTGCCGACAGCTTCCACGTCGCGGTGATCCACTTCTGCTTTTCCAGCCGGTGCAGGGCGGGATAGAGGGACCCGGTATCGACCTGCAGCACGTCGCTCGACCCGCCCTGGATGGCCTGGGCGATGCCGTACCCGTGTTGTGGTCCCCACTGCAGCGTTTGAAGGATGAGGAGGTCGAGCGTGCCCTGGAGCAGTTCGATCCGGTTTTGATATCGCGCCCGCTTCGCCATATGGATGTAGACACTCTACATGCGTGGATGGAGTTTGTCTACACCCTCCGCGGCTGAGGTCGGTCGGCCACTGGAAACTTCTACTTGATGATCCGCAGGTTGGTCGGCGGTGTCGGCGCGCTGACGTTCTTCGCCACGACGAACAACGTCACACTCTGTGCTGGCAGGGTCGCCACGAAGTTCGTGCCGCTGATGCCGACGTCGGCGAGACGCGTAATCGCGTTGGCCGCCGTCAGCTGCCACACCTGCGTCGTGCCGCGATGAGCGAATGAAGAGATGTTGACGGTCGCCGTGGCTGCCGTAGACGGCTGCTTGTTGATTACCATCACGGTCAACGCGCCGTCGGAAGCACGAACACTGGCAAACGCTGATACCGTATCCGGGTTCGGCACCACGGCGGAGACACTGGTCTCGCCAAACGTCGACTTGTTGCCGTCGTAGTTGCGATACATTTTCATCGCCTTATACGTCGGGGTCGTCGACGCGGGTGTCGTCCAGCGCGCTCCCATATCGAGCCCCTCGCGGCCGAAGATGCCGAAGACGTCAGCCTGGGTCGTCGCACCGTTGATGTGATTCTCGGCGCCCCAGTTGTATTCGGTGATGCCCACCAGCGTTCCGGCGTACTGCGTGTTCACCCACGTCTTCAGCCGTGGGATCAGTTGGACCCGATCGTTGATCCACGTCTCGTCGACATAGTTCGGATCCCACAGCGATCGAGTCGATCGATTTCGACGCAGTTGCATCCCACTCGACACGTCGTCGCTGAACTCGCCGCCCTGCGGATAGTAATGAACGGTAAAGACGTCGAGCAGCCTCCGGCCCGCCGACGTACTGCTCTGGCGCATCTGACCGAGCAACCACGTGAGGTAGTCGGCGCCGGCATGATTGTTCCTGTCGGGCAATGAACTCCAGCCGTGCGAGCTCCCCCACTGCTGGTCGTAGCCGCTGTAGAAATATCCGCTCCAGCCCCACTCCTCCGGCCCGACGATCACAGCCGACGGATCGACGGCCTTGATCTTGGTGGCGAAGTCGACCATCCGGCTCTTGATCTCATCCATCGTCGCGCCGACCGGACGAACGTCGCGATGTGTGGAATGCCACAGGCTCGGCTCGTTATCCAGAATGTAGTAGCGCAGCCCGCCGGACGCATTCGTTCCCCAACGGGTCACCAGGTGCTGCACCCAGGCCTGTTGCAGGCCGGAGTTCGAGGGGACATTGGCATCGTTCGGATCGTTGCCTGTGACGAACTGCCCATTGGTCAGCACGCCGTTGCCGGCATCCGCAAACCATTGCCAGTCGTTCCCTGTCTGTGCTCCGTATTTCGCGATCGAAAAACTCGCCAGCTTGCTTCGTCCGGGACCGACTCTGGCGACCCATTCGATCAGCGGAATGGTGAGCATCGCGCTCGCATTGGCCGCGCGCGTATTGGTGATGAACGTGTCGCCTCGTTCTCCCGCCGTCGCGCTGCTGTCGGCGATGCTCTCGAAATACCAGTCGTTGCCGCGGTTATCGGCGTTGATCTGCCAGTTATACCGGGACGTGTTGTTGCCGCCGTTGCGGTTCAACGGCGTGTTGAGATCGTTCAGTTGCGCCGTGGTTGCGTGCGCAATGCCGTAGATGTTCGGGTCGATCGGATGACGGTTAGCGGTGGGATCGATGCTGATGACGACGCTCGAGCTCTGGGCAATTGTGACGAGCGGTGTTGCCACAACAACCGAGGCGACAACCAGTAAGATCGGACGCCGAATCGGTCGCGCCTTCACTGGCAAGCCGATCCCGGTTTAATTGATGACGAGAATCGTTGGTCCGTCCGGGCGACCGCCGCGTAATGACGATGGTCCGGCTGCCGGATCAGTGTCTGGTTCGACGTTGCCGCGCGGCCGTTGATACGCGATGGCCGCATGGTAGCGTTCATCGACGCTGAGGTCGCCCAGGGGGCAGTTTCCCGGCGCCTGCGGATACATGACGCTCTTCTTGTCCGAGACGTGGAAGAACCCGAGTGCGTGCCCTACCTCGTGGACGACGACCAGACCGGGGATCTTGACGGCGCCGCACGAACATACCGGGTTGATGTTGAGATTGATTTCGCCGGGGTCGCGACCGATGTATGACTGCCCGCACGTGACCCGTTCGCCAGGATCGCTGGTGATCAGGATGCTGATCCAGCCTGGCGTGCTCAGTCGAACGTCCGAACCGGACTCGATGTACGCCGAGTATTGACCGCCGGTCCACAGCGGCACCGCGCGCGTCACCGCGTCGCGGATAGTGTTGATGACTTCCGACGAGATCGATCGGTTCAACTGATCGGTCGTCTTCAGATAGAACTTCGGCTGCTGCGACCAGCGAAGCAGGGCATATGGCCCGCCGTCCTGATCGTACGAGCCACGAGCCAGCTGGCGGTAGAAGTCCATCGAAAACGGCGCCGAGTTGCGAATCAGATCGAGAGTCACGTCGGTCCGCTGCTGCGCCTGCACTGTCACCCACTGCTCGCGTGTGACGAATCCATCAGCCGAGATAATCACCTTGCTCGGATTCGGTGGCACGGTGCCATTCGAACCGAACAGGTATCCACCGTCGCTGCTGGTCACGACCGGGGCCATGTTCCACGAGGGCTTCACGGTGGCGCCCGACACCGATTGGTGCCCCGCGGTTTCGACCACACTGCCGGCGATCGACCATTTGTACGACGAATTGTTGCTCGGACCTGTCGGCGTGGAACTCCCGTCCGACGACGAGCTGCCGCCGCAGGCAGCGGTCAGGAGGGCTGTTGCAGCCGTGGCGTACAAAAAGAAACGCTGATTCGGCAAGATGAAGCCGCCTATCGCAAGCGTCGCGCCAGTCTTCTCCACTGGCAACCCACCTTCACCCGCGAACCATACGTGACGCGATTTCGCGCCGGCCGACGGATGCGCGGCGGCGGATGGTACACGCAGATACGCCGCTTTCGGTCACATTTTTGTCGACGCAGCTTACGCTTCTGGGTACGCCGCCGGAATCGAACATCGGTCACGCCGATCGTCCCACCTCCACAGTGTTCCAGTTTTTCGACGGTTGCACACGTCCGCACAGGGCCTCGGTGACCGGCACCACTATTGGAGCAGGCATGGATATGACCACCTCTTTACCCCTTCGGATTGTTCGCGTCGTATCGGTACCCGTGTTCCTCGTCATGATGGCCGCGCCAACATGGGCACAGGAAACAACTGGATTTGCGAAGAACGGCGGATACGTCGGCATGTCGGGCATTCTCGATTTCTCGTTCGGCGGCGACACGTTCGACGGCGAATCCATTTACAAGAAAGTGAACGGCGAAGAAATCCTGATTCTGCCGAAGTTCGACGGCGCGCACCACGCACTGCGCGCCGTGTTCGGGTGGCGAACCGGCATCGGGGCGTTCGAAGTGAGCTACGACCGCTCGAAACACCAGGGCACGTTCATGGAGTTCCCTGGCGAAGCGACGTTTCACGCGGTCAACTTCGACGAACGCATCTTCCTGCTGCGGGAGCGCCGGATTCAGCCGCACGTTCTGCTTGGCGGATCGATTCCGTGGATGACGATTCAGGACGGCAGCTATCTCGATCCGGAAGTGGGAGACGGTAGCTTTCGCGGTTACGGCATCAACACGGAGGCCGGCGTGACGGTGTTTCCCCACCCACGCTTCGGCATCAGCACCGGCTACCGCTATCGCATCATGTGGTTCGATACGGCGAGTGGCGTGACTCACACGACCTATCAGCTGCGGCCTCGTTTCCACGAGACCACCGGCAGCGTCGTGATCACCGGCACGTTCACGTTTTAGGGGCGAGGGGCGCGTTGTGGCGCGCCCCTATCCCTGTCGTGATTCCGGCGCCGGACGCCAGCGACCGAAGGTGGCGGCAGATACGCCCGAAAGCCACTCCTTGGCTCTCTTCCCCACGATCGCCTGCTCGAGCGCATCGAACTGCACGTATGCGACCGGCACGAGCAGTAACGTCAGGAACAGGCAGAGCGCCTGACCGCCGATGATCGTGACCGCGATCGCGGCGCGACCGGTTCCGCCGATCCCAATGCCAAGCGACGTCGGAATCAGGCCCGCAATGATCGCCGTCGTCGTCATCAGAATCGGCCGCAGACGCGTCCGGCAGGATTCGACGATCGCGTCGCGCAGCGGCAGGCCGCGCTGGCGCAGAACGTTGGCATAATCGACCTGCAGGATCGAGTTCTTCTTGACGATGCCGAGCAGCAGCAGCATGCCGAGCGCGCTCCACAGATTCAGCGTGCGGCCGGTCGCCCACAGCGTGAACAGGGCGAAAGGAACCGCGATCGGCAGCACCAGCATGATCACGATCGGCTGCAGGAAACTCTCGAACTGCGACGCGAGGACCATGTAGACGAAGATCATCGCCAGACTGATCGCCATGATCATGTTGGCCGTCGTCTCGTCGAGAATCTTCGACTGTCCCTGGAACTTGAACGACATGGTTGACGGCATGTTCAGGTCGGCCAGCATCTTCCGAACATCGTTGGTCGCCTCATCCAGCGCGTGGCCGGGCGCGATATCGGAAATGAACATGACGGCGAACTGACGATCGGATCGCTGGAGTGTCGTCGGACCGAGGCCTCGCTCGATCTGCGCGATGTTATCGATGCGCACCGGGCCGTTCGCCGATGGGACCGTGAGCCGCCCGATTTGCGCGATGTCGCCGCGCTGGCTCTCCAGCACTCGAATCTTCACCGGATACTGCTCTTGCCCCTCTTTGAACGACGAAATCTCGTCGTCGCCCGACACGGCCAGGCGCAGCGTGTTGCCAATCGTCGCCATGCGAACGCCGAGGTCGGCCGCGCGTTTGCGGTCGACCGCGACGTGAATCTCTGGATTCGAGACGTTCAGCGCAATTTTTGGCTCAGTGAGGCTGGGAATCCTCTGGGCGGCTTCGAGAGCGCGCTTGGAGTAATCGGCAATCTGACTCAGATCAGGGCCGAGTATCTGCAACGCGATCGGAAATGAAATGTTTCCTTCACCGCTTCCGAGGGCGGTGCGCGAACTGATGCTCGGTCGATAGCTTGGATGCTTCGCCAGGCGTTTTCGCATCTCCGTGATGATCTGCGCCTGGGTGTTTTTGCGTTCATCCGGAGGCAATGCCTGACACAGGAAGTGGATGTGCGTCGGCGAACTCAGGTTCTGCGTCACACCAACCGATGGCTCGATCTGCGCGACGCCTTCGATGCCGCTGAGTTCATCCATCAGTTTGAACGCGATCTCGCTGGTGCCTTCGAGAGACGTTCCTTCAGGCGAGTCAACGTGAATGGTCCATTCGCCCATGTCTTCGTTGGGCACGAACTCGCGTCCGACCATCCGATTCAGAGGAAGCGTCAGGAGCGCCGTCACAATCGAGATGCCGATGATGACGCCCGGGTGATCCAACGCCCAGTTCACGTGCCTGCCGTAAAAGCCGTCGAGCCAGTGGAAGAATCCGTGTTCCTTGGTTTTCTTGTCGGAAGCGGCATCGGAGAGTTTCAGGAAACGAGAGCTCAGCATCGGCGTCAGCGTAAAGCTGACCAGCATCGACACGAGAATGGCGAAGGCCATCGTCCACCCGAATGGGTTGATGAACCGCTTCGCGTACCCGCTCATGAACGCAATCGGCAGAAAGATGACGACCAGCGACAGGGTCGTCGCCATGACCGCCAGGGCGACTTCGCGCGTGCCCTGGATCGCCGCTTCGAACGGTGAACATTCTTTTTCTTCGATGTAGCGGAAGATGTTCTCGAGGACCACAATCGCATCATCGATGACGATACCGACAGCGAGCGTGATACCGAGCAGCGTCATGTTGTTCAGCGTGAACCCCATGATGTTCATCAGGGTGAACGCCGAGATGATCGACGCCGGAATCGCAACCGCCGAGATAATCACCGCACGAACGTTCCGAATGAAGAACATGACGACGATCGTCGCAAACAGCGCACCGAAAAGGAGGTGCTCTTCGAGCGACGAGATCGAGGCATAGATGAACTTCGAGTCGTCGCGGATGACCGTGACTTTTACCGACGACGGAAGCGAGCGTTGGATCGTGGCGAGTTTCGCGCGTACGCCCTCGATCACCGCGACGGTGTTTTCACCCATGGCGCGACGGATGTCGAGCATGACCGCGGGCGTCTTGCCGAGCCAGACGCCGCTGATCGGCCGTTGAAAGCTGTCTTCCGACTGGCCGATGTCCGACACACGAATAGGTGTGCCATTTCTGGTGGCAACGACGATGTCGTTGAATTCTCCGGACGCGTCGACCCGACCGAGCGTCCGCAGAAGCAGCTGGCCTTTACCCTGCTCGACTGTCCCGCCCGGTATTTCGACGTTCTCGGCAACCAGCGCATCTCGCACCTGCGAGATCGAGAGGCCGTAGGAATTCAGTTTTTCGATGTCGACGACGATGTGGATTTCGCGCGCCCGGCCTCCGAGTAAGCTGACTTCGCCAACACCGTTAACCGTCTGAATCGCTCGCCCGATCTGTTTATCCGCCAGCTCGGTCAGCGTGCGCAGGCTCATGCCCTCCGACGAGATGATCAGCGACATCACGGGATCGGCATCGGGATCGACCTTGGTGATGACCGGTGGCAGGAGCGCGGGCGGCATGTTCCTGATCGCGCTCGCAACCTTCTCGCGTACGTCGTTCGATGCGTCGTTGATGTCGCGCTCGAGGACGAATCTCACCGTGATGTTTGCGCGGCCCTCCGCCATGCGCGACTGGATCTCGTCGATCCCCGAGACACCACTGATGGCCTCCTCCATCGGCTCGATGACAGAGGTGGACAGCTCATCCGGACTGGCGCCCGGGAGCGTCAGCGCGACACTGACCGTCGCCGGGTCCGCTTTGGGAAAGAGATCGACGCCAAGATTGCGGAAGGAAAAGGTTCCAAGGACCACGAGCGACATGACGAGCATCGTGGCAAAGACAGGTCGGCGAACGCATAGATCAGAAAGCACGAAGGACTCCCTAAATGCGTGAAAGAACAGGCTTAAGTATACGTCGCCGTCCGGGTCGCGGAGTGCGTGTCAGTGGCGATGGACGCCCGATATGCCGAGTCGGTCGATCGTGTTCTTTTCGAAGTCGAACTCGATCACGACCACCGGTTCCTTGCCGACGACCCAGCCGTCATGTCCCGGCTCGATCGCGAGAATCTGTGGGGCTTTGTGCTCGACGACGCAGCCGTCGGCATATTCGATGTGGATCTCGCCGCTGACGAGGAACCCGACATGCGCGTGCATGCAGAGGGCGGTTCCCACGATTGGCTTCATGTCCACCGACCATCGGAATCCCGGCGGGTAGACCATGCGCTTCACCCGCGCCTCCCCCGCCCGTCCGACTTCGAGCCGGACATTCCCGACCTCGCGAAGCTCCGCGCCTTTGACCGGCGCGAGTTTCGTCGCGGCGCCCTTCCGTTGAGCCGGAGCCGTCTTGCGTCGACGCTTGGCGGCTGGAGCAGATCTCTTGGCGGGTTTGCGGGCGGTTTTCTTTTTTGCCACGGCGGGCCTCACTTGAGGTCCGATGCTAGCACCCTTCGACGCGCGAGTTAAATCCGCTCGCTCGGAGCGGGTCGCCCGGCACCCTTGGCACTCTTGGCACCCTTGGCACTCTTGGCACCCTTGGCACTCTTGGCACCCTGGGCACCCTTGGCACCCTGGGCACCCTGAGTTACATCTCTCTCAGCGCCGCGAGCGGGTCCATGCGCGCCGCGCGCCGCGCCGGGACCAGGCAGGCGAGCAGCGCGACCACGGCAAGAATTGCGGCCGATCCGCCAAGCGTAATCGGATCACGCGGTCCGACGCCGAAAAGAAGCGTTCCAAGAAGCCGCGTCAAGCCGATGGCACCGGCGAAGCCCAGGATCAGGCCGATGAGCGTGAGCGTCATCCCGTTCCTGACAACCATTCCGATCAGCGCCGTCGCCGACGCGCCAAGCGCCGCGCGGACGCCGAGTTCGTGCGTGCGCTGAGCGACGGTGTAAGAAATGACACCGTAGATGCCAATGGCCGACAGCAACAGCGCGAGCGCGGCAAACACCGCCAGCAACGTCGTGCGCAACCGCGTCGACGCGACTGACGTGCTCTTCATTTGATCGAGCGTTCGGACATCACTCACCACCTGGCTCCGCTCGATCTCGTGAACCGCCTCCGTGATCGCGCGCGACAGTGACCCGGGCTCGATCGCAGATCTCACCACCACGTTGACCGAGGTTGATGGACTCTGCTCGATCGGGACATAGACGCCTGGTCTGACCGTGCCTTCAAGCGTGCTCGTTCGCTCGTCGGCAATGACGCCGACGATCTCCCACGGGATTTCCGCACCGAGTTGCGGCTGCCCGGGAATGATGTCCTGGATCAGCAGCCGCTGACCGATCGGATCCTTGTCGGCCATGAACCGCTTCACAAACGATTGATTGATCACCGCAACGGGTGGCGTGCCTTTGACGTCGCGATCGGTCAGTCCACGCCCCTTGATCACTTGAATCCCGAGCACCCGGAAGTAGTCGGCATGGACCATCTTGAAACCGCAGGCCTGGCGATTGGCGCGATCGACCTGGTCGCGCCCGGCAATCAGGAATGGCATGCCGTTGCTGAATCCTTCCAGCGGCAGCGAGTCCGTCGACGCGGCACCTGTTACGCCCGGCACGGCATTGATCCGCGACACCAGTTGCCGGACGTATGCCGACAGCTGAGAGGCATCAGGGAAGCGATCGTTGGCGATCGGCAAGCGCAGCGTCAGCACGTTGGTCGGGTTGAACCCCAACTCGACCTGCATCATTTGGAAGAAACTGCGAACGAGAAGTCCGCCGCCGGTCAGCAGAATGAACGCGAGCGCCACTTCGACCACCACGAGCGCGCTGCGAAGTCGACGTCGTCCGCTGTCGCCCGCCGCCCCGCGGCCCCCCTCTTTCATCGCGCCTGCGAGATCGAGTTTCGTGGCGCTCAACGCCGGTGCCAGGCCAAAAACAATTCCGGTCGTCACGGCGAGCGCAAACGTAAACGCGAGAACGCGCAGGTCCATCTCGACGTTGATCGCCGCGGGCAGATAAAACGGCGGCAGCATGTATTTCAGCCACACCATCAGCCCATAGCCCAGGGCAATGCCGAACAAGCCTCCAACGATCGCGAGAAGAAGGTTCTCGGCAAGGAACTGGCGAACGAGCCGGCCGCGACCCGCGCCCAGCGCAGCCCGGACGGCAACTTCGCGCTCACGCGCGGTGCCGCGTGCCAGCACCAGATTCGCGACGTTCGCACACCCGATGAGCAGCAGCATGCCGACTGCGGCGAGCAATACATAGAGCGATCGCTGTAATTGCTGACCGACGACAATGTCCATGTAGCGCAGCGTCGAGACTCCCCATCCCTTGTTCGAATCGGGATAGTCCACCGCGATGCGCGCACCGATGGCATCGAGTTCACTCCGCGCCGCTTCGATCGTGACGCCGGGCTTCAGTCGCGCGACGACAGCGAGCCAATGGAAATTCCGCGTCCGCTCCGATGACTTGAATGCCAGCGGACGCCATAACTGGTTGAACGCTCGATCGAATGCGCTGCGCGCGGGCATCACGCCAATGACCGTGTACGGCTCACCGTTGAGCGTCAGCGACTTCCCCACAATTCCCGGGTCGCTGCCAAACTGCGCGGCCCACAAGCGATGGCTCAATACGACGACGTGTTCTTTGCCCGGGGTGTCTTCGTCGGCGGCGAATGTTCGTCCGAGAAATGGCTTCACCGCGAATACGTCGAAGTAACCGGCCGACACTCGACCCGAGCGCAACAACACAGGTTCGCCCTGGCCGGTAAGCGTGAGGGAACCGCCGGTTGAGGCGGTCATCGCCTCGACCGAGGTCGTCTGGCGCTGCCAGTCGAGGAAGTTCATCGCGGAAACGACGTTGTTGCCGCCCCCGGGAGGCTTTTCCCAGATCTGGAGGATGCGTTCAGGGTGTTCGTATGGCAGCGGCTTCAGCAGCGCCGCATCGACGAAGCTGAAAATCGCGCTGTTGGCGCCGATGCCCAACGCGAGCGTCAACACCGCGACGATGAAAAAGACCGGCGCTTTGAGGAACATCCGCGCGCCGTATCGGAGGTCCTGCACGAACTCGTGAAGCACACGTCCCTCCTTCAGCGGCTCGCCTCGCCGTAGCACCGGTCGATCTGACGGTGCGCAGGCGGGTGTCGGCTTAGACGAGAGCGCACGCCGGATGGTTGGCTGTTATTTGCGCGAAGCTAACCGGTGCTGAGCTTCGCGCGCCAGTTGCAGATACCAGTCGCTGGGCAGCCGTTCGCCGTCGGCGTCCAGTGTCACGATTGGCACACCGGCCGGAACACGGTCGCGCGTCGGCGCAAGTTTGAACATCGCGGTGCCTTCGTCGACTTCGTCAAACATTGCGCCGTAGATCATCGTTGCGCCGGCCTGTAACGCTCGTTCGACTTGATGCCAGTAGAAGCGTCCGCCGCGACGCGGAATCGGATTGACCGGCGCGGTGGGGTTCATGTTGTGCCACGAGAAACCCGGAAACACGACCGGCATATACTCGAGTCCCAGACGATTGGTTTCTGCCAGATCGGGCTCGACTTCGTTCTGATAGAACCGATCGGTGTTCTCCTCGTCGCTGAATCGTCCGACAGTCCAGGGGCTGAGAATATCGAACGAGCGATAGACTCGCGCCCACGCTTCATCAGTCTGCGAATCACGGCCGAGTGTGCGCCAGCGAGCAGGAATGCCGCCAACGAGCGTGACGCGATATCGTGGCTCGGGATTGTTCTTCAAGAAGTCGATGATCTCCGCGGCCTGGTCCGGCGTCGGAGCGCGATCGCGGAAACCGAAGCCCCATATCGCCAGCACTGGCCGAGCGTGATGCTGGAGGTAGCGCGGACTCTCGGTGATCCGCAACGTGTCGACCATGTAGACCCAATCGCGCTTCACGGCTTCGACAACCGTTTCGCGCGGATGACCAGAGATGTCATACATGATTGCGAAGACGCGAGCGTGCGCTTCTGCGGCCTGTCGTACATTGCGCGCCACGCCATCACGAAATCCCAGCACTGATCTATCGTCGAGGCGGGACGTGAACCGCTGGAGAAACACGCCGGGCAGGTTGTAGTCCTGCAGCCACGCAAAGTGGCGATCGACCGTGCGCGGGTTGTACGCCGAATACAGTTGCGCCGGTTGCCCGCCGGGAAGCGCAAGGGGTGTGTCGCAACGTTCGCTCTCTGGGAGCTCTGACACGTCCGGCCACATATCGACGCGAAGAGTGGAGGCACTTGCGGTTGCGCCTCGGAACCAATGCTGCCAGGTGTCGAGCGATGAACCGTCTCCGGGACACCCGAACCAACCCTGATAGCCGAACATCAACTTGCCCTCGAGGGTCGTCGGATCGGCATCAGGCGCGACCGCGTTGGCGACGGCAATCGCCCCCAGCCGGGACGTGGCGGTTGGCATGCGCGCACCTGCGCCCGTGGCACACGCGCTGGCGGCGATCGTCAGGCCGAGAAACCATGATAGATGGCGGGTCATCACACTCTATATATACGCACCGTCATCATAGGCGGAGTGCTATCATCCGCCCGCCATGAAGAGGCTTCTATCTGTACTGACGATCACGGTTCCGCTGCTTGCGCTCTCCGGGCACGCGCAAACGCCGGTCATCGATCGCGAATACACGCTCGAATCGAACATGCTCGGTTACCGCGGAGTCGGCGGGGAGATTGACGGCGTCAGAAATCCCGTGCTGTGGGCCAGGACGGGCGAAAACGTCCGCATCAATATCGTCAACGGCGAACTGATGGTGCATGACGTCTCGCTGGAAAAACACAACGCGAGGAGCGCACAGATCCTCGACAAGGGTGCAACCTCGAGCGTCACGTTCAAAGCCAAGGAAAGCGACATCTATTTCTGTTCCGTTCCCGGCCATCGCGCCGCCGGCATGGAAGGACGGCTCGAGGTCTCTGATCAACAACCCGTCCAGTCACCCGGCATCACGCCGACAGAGGATGGGCGCGCGTTGAATCTTGATTTCGAGACCGGCACGCTCGACAACTGGAAGGCGACGGGGGATGCGTTCGCGCTGGTGAAAGAAGATCTGCAACGTAAGGATCAGCGCGTCGCCGGGGCTTACTGGGTCAGCAGCGGGATCTCCGGCAACTCGCGGCGCGGCACGTTGTCGTCTGCGCCCTTTCACGTCACACATCCGTATGCGAGTTTTCTCGTCTCGGGTGGTGCGTTCGCCAGCACGCGCGTCGAGCTGGTGCTGGCGGAAGAAAACACCGTCATCTACACGATTTCGGGCGCTGACCAGGCGGCATTTCGTCCTGCCGTCGTCGATCTGAAATCGTACGCCGGCAAGAACATCTTTATTCGTCTGGTCGACGAGGAAACCGGCGCGCCGACCGCCACCTATTTGCGCGAGAGTCCATGGGCGCACATCAACTACGACGACTTCCGCTTTTTCGACACGCGCCCCTTCTTCGCCAACGAGCTCGTTCCCTCCGACGCGAGCACGATGCCACCGATGGACGTACTGCGGTACGCGGGGTTATCCGGCGTCGAGGCTGCGAAAGCGATGACTGTGCCGCCGGGTTTCTCGGTCACCCTCGCCGCCTCCGAGCCCGACATCGTCAAACCGATCGCATTCACACTCGACGATCGAGGCCGGCTGTGGGTGGTCGAATCGCACACCTATCCCGTGCGTGCGTCAGAAGGTGAAGGGCGCGATCGAATCCTGATTCTCGAAGACACCGACGGCGACGGGCGTCTCGACAACCGCAAGGTATTCACCGAGCACCTCAATCTGGTCAGCGGCATCGAAGTCGGGTTCGGTGGGGTGTGGGTTGGTGCGGCCCCCTACCTGTTGTTCATCCCGATTGCGCCGGGCGCCGACACGCCGTCAGGGCCGCCGCAGGTCGTGCTCGATGGTTGGGGATACGAGGACACCCACGAGACGCTCAATACCTTTACATGGGGTCCAGACGGTTGGCTTTACGGGACGCATGGCGTCTTCACCCAGTCCAACGTCGGTAAACCTGGAGCCCCGGACTCGGAACGCGTCCGGCTGAATGCGGGCGTCTGGCGTTTGCATCCGGTCACTCGCGAGTTCGAAGTGTTCGCCGAAGGCACGAGCAATCCGTGGGGACTCGACTTCAACGACTACGGCCAGGCGTTCGTCACCGCGTGCGTCATCGAGCATCTCTACCAGGTGATTCAAGGCGGACGATTCAAGCGGCAGGCAGGTCAACACGTCAATCCGAACATTTACGACGACATCGAGACCATTGCCGATCATGTGCACTGGGTCGGGAAGAAGGGACCGCATGCCGGCAACAGCCGTTCAGACACGGCGGGTGGAGGACACGCGCACGCCGGGGCGATGATTTATCTCGGTGGAAACGGCTGGCCGAAGGAGTATCGCGACGCGATCCTGATGAACAACATTCATGGCGCGCGCGCGAACATGGATCGGTTGACGCGCGCCGGATCGGGTTACAGCGCGACCCACGGGCCGGACTTCCTCAAAACGAACGATTCATGGAGCCAGATGCTCAACTTCCGCTACGGCCCGGATGGATCCGTCTACGTCATCGACTGGTACGACAAGAACCAGTGCCACAGCAGCAATCCGGACGTGCACGAGAAGACGCTTGGCCGAATCTTCAAGATTCGCAACGACAACGACAAGTGGGTCCAGGTCGATCTGCAGAAGATGACGTCGGAGCAACTGGTCGACCTGCAGCTTCAGCCGAACGACTGGTACGTCCGGCATGCGCGACGCATTCTGCAGGAGCGCGGTCCCGATCCGAAGGCGCACGACCGGCTGAAACGGATTCTTCGCGACAACCAGGACGTCACGCGAAAGTTGCGGGCACTGTGGGCGCTTCATGTCACTCACGGATTGACCGAGCGTGATCTGCAGGATCTCCTGGGCCACGAGAGCGAATACATCCGAAGCTGGGCAGCGTATCTGCTTGTCGAAAGCAAACGACCGTCGGACGGCACCATTCGGCTGTTTGCGAAAATGGCGCGCGACGAACAGTCGCCCTTGGTCCGGTTGTATCTGGCGAGCGCGCTGCAACGAACGCCGGTGGCTAAAAGATGGGACGTCCTGACCGGCTTGATGGCGCACGGCGAAGATGCGACCGATCACAACCAGCCGCTGATGGTGTGGTACGCGACCGAGCCGGTCGTCGAACTCGACATGCCGCGAGCGCTCGGCCTGGCGGCGACGACAAAGCTGCCGCAATTGTTTTCGTTTGCCGTCCGTCGCATCGCAGCCGTCGGGACACAGGACGCGCTGAAGACCTTGACCGATCGGCTGGGGCGCACCAGCGATCCCGCCGAGCGGAAGGAGCTCGCCAGCGGAATCAACCGGATTGTAGGAAAGTAGGTTTCCTGTTGTCTACTTGCTGACTGTAACAGCGGCGCCGTCGGCGAGCGAGTCAACGTCGGTGATCGCGACGCGCTCCCCAGCTTTGACCCCGCTCATCACTTCGATCCGGTCGCCGACGCGTTCGCCGACCGAGAGTTCGCGGATCGCGAGTTTATCGCCAGTGACAACGAACACACGATTGACGCCGTATCGGTACTGAAGCGCGGCGTAGGGGATGGTGAGCACGGAATCGACCTTGCCGCTCTCGATGTGGACGCGCGCGAAGGTGCCTGGCTTGAGCACCGCGTCCTTGTTGGGAACCAGCGCCTCGAACGGAAAGGCGCGCGTCGAGGTGTTGACCGCGGGACTGAGGCGCGACACTTTCCCGGTGAACGTCCGATCCTGATAGGCGTCCACCTTCAGTTCGACGTCCTGTCCGGCATTAATCCATGGCGCCATCCTCTCGGGAATCTCTGCCGTCACCTTCAGCGGATCGAGGCGAACGATCGCCATCACCGGCATCTGCGTCTTGACCAGCTCCCCCATGTTGACGAATCGCTTCTGCACGAAGCCCTCGAACGGCGCGCGAATCTCGGTGTCGCGTAACTGACGGCCGGCGAGCTTCATCGTCGCTTCCGACGCCTGAATGCTGGCGCGAAGATTTTTCGCGTTCTGAATCGCGGAGTTGTAAATCGCGCGCTTCGACTGCAACGCTGCCTTCGCATCGTCGAGCGCCTGCTGCGAAATCAGACTTCGCTTGGACAACTCGGTTGCGCGCTCGAAGGCCTGTGTCGCCTGCACGAGGTCGGCGTTTGCCCGCCGAGCGTCCGGCGTGTCCTCGAGTTCCGGAAGATGCTCGGGATCGGGTGCACCGTACTGGGCGAGGGTTCGTGCCAGCGCGGCTTGCTGCTGGGCGTACGTATACTGCTGCTTTTCGTTGTCGAGTTGCACCAGCAATTGACCGCTCGTCACGCGATCGCCGAGGTCGGCAAGAATCTTCGCGACCTTCCCGTCCGCTTCCGACGAGATGGTCACTTCATCGACCGCAGCGAGGGTGCCGACGACATCGACCGCACGACGGACGGAGGCCTCGCGCACCGCCTCAGCCTGGACCGCCTTGGCCGCCCCTTCGCGGCTGTGTGCTTCTGCTTTCTCACCCTTCGAACAGCCGGTGCCCGTCAGGACGACGGCGACGGCAAATGCGATTCGATACGCGTGTGTCATGTCTATCCGTGTGGTAACCGTGGCTACGAGTATACGATCAACGGACCATGAGCCTTGGCCACCTGACGTTGCCGACCCGCGAAGTGGAAAAGACGGCATCCTTTTTCGAACGGACGCTTGGCTATGGGCGCCTTGCCGTGCCCGCGAACTCGCCAGTAGAACTGGTCTGGCTCGATCTCGGACGCGGTCAGGAAATGCACGTCTTCTACGTCGAAGGCTTCAGCGTTTCACCGTTTGAAAACGAGTTCGGGCGCCACGTTGCGGTGTTTTATCCGCTCGCCGAATTCGACGGACTCAAGCGACGTCTTGCGGCTGAAGGGGCGGAGATGTTTCCACCGCTTCGCCCGACACCCTTCGAGCGGTTCTTCTTTCGCGAACCGATCAACGGGTATGTGTTCGAGGTCATCGACGATGCCCGGGCGCAGGCACAATGACCGTTGCCTGATGTGGAAATCGCGTGTTGTGGTGATTGACAACGGCCTCGCCGATCTCGCGTCCAGGTCCGGCCTCGGTCAGTGCGACGATGGCCCCGCCGAATCCGCCGCCGGTGATTCGTGCCCCATAGACGCCGGGCATGGAACCCACCGCTTCGACAAGCGCATCGACCGCCGGCGTTGACACCTCGAAGTCTTCGCGCAGCGACGCGTGCGACGCCAGGAACAGTCGGCCGGCTTCTGCGGCATCGCCGGCGCGTAAGGCGGCGACAGTCGCAATCACCCGCGCGTTTTCGGTGACGACATGCCGCGCGCGCCGGTTGAGCGGCTCACGAAGCGCATCAATGGCCGGCAGATCGTGCGGGCCGGCGTCTCGCAGGCTGGTGAGGCCGAGAGCGGCTGCCGCCTGCGCGCATTCGTCACGTCGGGTGCGGTATCCGCCGGTCACATGACTGTGGCGCACGCCTGAGTCGATGACCAGAAGGGCGCAGGACGATGGCAGCTCGACGCGGGTGTACTCGCGCGTTCGAGTATCGATGAATAACGCGCTCGTTTCATCGGCCAGGCAGCAGGCCATCTGATCCATGATGCCGACCGGCGCGCCGACAAACTCGATTTCCGCTCTCTGCGCGAGGCGGGCCAGTTCGAGATCGACGATCGACAAATGAAACGCATCCCGAAGCGCCCGCCCGGTCGCGATCAACAACGCGGCGCTCGAGGACAGGCCGCTCCCGAGCGGAATCTCCGACGAGACTCGCGCATCAAAGCCGCTCGTCAATCCATGGTCGAGCAAGACCCACGTGATGCCGCGAACGTAGTCCGTCCAGTCACCGGCACGCGTGATCGATTCGAGTGAAAAGCTCTGCGGTTGCTGTTTGGCGTATTGCGCACTCCACATCCGAACCGTTCCGTCCTGCCGCGGTCGGAGTTCCACGGTGGTCCGAAGTGGGAGTGCCGCCGGAAGCACGAACCCATCGTTGTAGTCGGTGTGCTCACCGATCAGGTTGACGCGTCCGGGCGACGACGCCGTCACCACCGCGGCTTCGCCGAATAAGTCGCTGAATGCGTTCGCGATAGTTTCCTCGTAAGAATCTGCTACATCACCCGTTTGATTCACCGCAACCCGGCGCGAGCACGTTCGCGGCTCGGTTGCGACAACCGACAAAACTTCCGGCACTATCTCGCTCACTGGATTGTGAGAGGTAGCGCGATGTTCGATCAACAGTCAATCCGGCGCCGTCGGTATTGCCTGCTGCGATGTCGTGGTGCTGGGCCGCGTCGATCAAAGCAAAGAAGAAATGACATCTCGCGGTGGCGAATTGGAGGTATATTCCCGCGCAAATGCGCCTCCTGACCTGCCTGATCGTCCTTCTCGTGCCACTGTCGGCATCTGGCGCTGACAAAGCGACGAAAGAAACGTTCGGTTCGGGCGGTCGAACGCGAACCTACTATCTATTGGTTCCTGAGTCGGCGAAGAAGGCCGGCTCGCCGCCGTTAATCGTGCTCCTGCATGGTTCGGGTCGCGACGGCAAGTCGCTCATCGACCCGTGGACGTCGCTCGCAAAGAAGGAAGGCATCGTCCTGGTCGCGCCCGACGCGATGACTCCTCAAGGCTGGCGCGTTCCCGATGATGGGCCAGATTTTCTTCACGACCTCGTCGAGCTCCTCGCCAACCAGATCGAGATCGATCGCCAGCGCGTCTACATCTTCGGGCACTCCGCGGGCGCGGGGCACGGACTGGTCATGGCGCTGCTCGAGTCGGAATACTTCGCCGCGGTCGCCGTCCACGCCGGCATGTTGCCGGAGTCGAGCTACCAGATGCTCGATCGGGCCGCGCGCAAGACTCCGATTGCCATGTGGATTGGCACCGAGGACGCGCTCTTCCCTCTCGCTGTCGTGCGCGCGACGCGGGACGCCCTGAAGGCGCATGGGTTCCATCCCGAGCTGACCGAACTGGCCGCGCACACACACAACTATTACATTCGCGCAGGCGCCATCAACGAAGAGGTCTGGAAATTTCTGCGGCCGATCGCGCTGCCGAACGAACCACACTACGAGCGCTACCAGTTCTCGCGCTAGCGTTCGCGATCGTGCCTCAGACCAGCGGCATGTCGCGCGATCCCTTGGACGCAATCGTGCTCGGCGTCGGCGGCATGGGAAGCGCGGCATTGCTTCACCTTGCGCGGCGAAACCCACGAGTCCTCGGACTCGAGCAATTTCAGATCCCTCACGAGCACGGCTCATCTCATGGTCTGACTCGCATCATCCGTCTTGCCTACTGGGAGCACCCTGCGTACGTTCCCCTGCTCCGGCGTGCATACGAACTCTGGCACGAGCTGGAAGCGCTTGCGGGAGAGCAACTGTTGGTCACGACCGGCAGTGTTGATGCTGGTCCACCGGTCAGCGTCCCGATCCGCGGAGTCCTGGAAGCCTGCAGGCAGTTCAGCCTTCGCCACGAAACGTTCGACAGTTCAACACTCCACCAGAGGTTTCCTGGCTATCGACTGCCGAACGACCTCGTCGCAGTGTTTCAACCGGATGGTGGATTCCTGCTGTCCGAGCGTTGCATCACCGCGCATCTGAACGCGGCTCTCCAACTTGGTGCGACCGTGCACACAAACGAGCGCGTCGTCGATTGGGAAGTCGCCGGAGATCATGTGAGGGTTCGCACCGACCGTGCGACCTATACGACACGTCGGCTCATCATCACGGCCGGACCGTGGGCGGGAAAGATCGTTTCCGCATTGCGACCACTCGTCACCGTGGAGCGCCAGGTCGTGATGTGGCTGACACCCAGGCGCCCTGACCTGTTCATGCCCGGCAGGTTTCCGGTTTTCTACCTCCATGGCGACGACGGCAGTTTTTACGGTTTCCCTGTCTTCGGCGACCTCGGCTTCAAGATCGGCCGGTATCACCACCTGCGCCAGATTGTGGATCCCGATCATGTTGACCGGACGTGCCACCCGGAAGACGAGATGGTGCTTCGCCAGGCAATCCAGCGTTACTTCCCGGACGCCGATGGTTCCACGACGTTGCTCAAAACCTGCCTCTTCACGAACACAAGCGACGAGCACTTCATCATCGACACGCTGTCGGACACCCCGCGCATCGTCGTCGCCGCCGGCTTTTCAGGTCACGGCTATAAGTTCTGCAGTGTCGTCGGAGAGATTCTCGCGGACCTGGCGCTCGAGGGAGGCACCAGGCACGATATCTCGTTGTTCACTCTTCAACGGCGGGATTAAAACTAATCTCCACGCCCAGCCCTCCCATCCCGCTATAGCGACGACACCTCAGCTGCCACAACGTGAACTGCCGGACACCGAAATCCCGACATCCATCATCGTTTCCGGTGGCTCGTCACATCGTCCTTGTCGCGTATGAACGACCGCAATAACGTCGACGCCAAAGCCTCGAACAGGAGATCGACACATGAACTTCGCTCTCGCTTTGGGGAGCGTGGCGGCCGCAATCGTCGCCGCCGGCATGACCGATGTGACTGCATCAACCGCGGCGGCGTCACAACCCGCCATCACGGCGGCAGAAGGTGGCAATCGTCTGCGCGTTCCGGTCGATTACTACAAGCTGCCGAACGGGCTGAAGGTCGTGCTGTCGCGCGACACGACCAGCCCAACTGCTTGTGCCGCCGTGTACTACAACATCGGCTCTCGCAACGAGCCGAAGGATCGCACCGGCTTCGCTCACCTGTTCGAACACATGATGTTCCAGGGATCGGCAAACCTCGGAAAGATGGCGTTCATCCGGCTCGTGGAATCCAATGGCGGCATCCTCAACGGGTCGACACGCTTCGACTTCACCAACTATTACCAGGTGGTGCCTTCGCACGCGCTCGAGCCAATTCTGTGGGCCGAGGCAGACCGCATGCGTTCACTCGACATCGACATCGAGAACTTGAAGAACCAGCAGGAAGTCGTGAAGAACGAAGTCAAAGTCAACGTGCTCAACCAGCCGTATGGCGGCTTCCCGTGGATCGATTTGCCGATGTCGGCCAATGAGAATTGGTACAACGCTCACAACTTCTACGGCGACCTCGCCCATCTCGATGCGGCAACCGTCGACGAAGTCCGCGCGTTCTTTCACACCTATTACGCGCCGAATAACGCCGTGCTTGTCGTGACCGGAGACTTCTCGCCGGACGAAGTCAAAGCCTGGGTGCAGAAGTATTTCGGAAACGTTCCGTCGGCCAAGCTTCCCGGCCCGGCCGATCTGAAGGAACCACGCCAGGAAAAAGAGAAACGCGCGGGACGCACTGATCCTCTCGCCAACCGGCCGGCGCTGGGCATTGCGTACCACGCGCCGAATCGATTCACCCCGGAGTGGTATGCGTTTGGATTACTCGACGAAGCGCTCGCGCAGGGTTCGGACTCACTGTTGTATGACGAACTGGTCAGGAAGAAAGGCATGACCGGCAGCGTGGCGGCAGGCATCAACTTCGGACTCGGCAACATGTTCGATTACAGCGGCCCGATGCTGTGGATTGCGCAGTTCTTCCACGACTCCTCCGTCTCGTCCGACGCGCTGCTCGCCGCGATCGATGGCATCGTCGAAAAGGTACGAAAAGACGGACTCGATCAATCTGCGCTCGATCGCGCGCGTGTGAAGATGCGGTCCGATCTCTACGCCAATCTCGAAGAGTTCGCCGGCTTCGGTCGCGCGAACCTGCTCGCCGCCTTTGCCCTCTTTGACGACGATCCAGGAAAGATCAATCAACTCGAGGATGGATTTGAAAAGGTCACGCCGGCGCTGTTGCAGAAGACCGCCGAAGAGTATCTCCGGCCGGGCAATCGGACGGTTTACGTAGTTACCCCTGGCAAGACCGCCGCGCAGGGCGACAAGGAGGCGCGATGAAACCGCTTTTCGTTTTTGCGCTCGCACTTTTCGCCGGCGGCCAGCAGGCCGCTCAGCAGAAGCCGCCTGCCACCGGCGCACCGAAAGACTTCGTGCTGCCGGCCGCGAAGCGCTTCACGCTCGCCAACGGTCTGCCAGTCACGATGGTGCCCTTTGGACAGGTACCGAAGGCCGCAATCCGGCTGGTCGTCGCCGCCGGCAACGTCTACGAGAACAAAGATGAAGTGTGGCTCGCGGATCTCACTGGCAACTTGATGCGTGAGGGGACATCGGGCGAACCCGCTGACGTCGTGGCACGCGGATTCGCGGCCATGGGTGGCGAGCTCGGAATCAGCGTCGGCCCAGATAACACGTCGATTTCAACCGAAGTGTTGTCGGACCGCGCCGCCGACGCTGTCCGCAAACTCGCAGAAGTGGCACAGCACCCTCGTCTGCCGGAGTCGGAGATCGAACGCGTCAAAGGGAATCTGCTACGGAATCTCGCCATTTCAAAGAGCTCACCGCAGGCACTTGCACAGGAAAAATTCTCGCAACTCGTGTACGGCGAACATCCCTACGGCCGGCTGTTTCCCACCGAGGCCATGCTGAAGGGCTACACGCTCAACCAGGTGCAGTCGTACTACCGCGATCACTATGGCGCTGCGCGTGCGCGGCTGTACGTGGCAGGCGTGTTCGATGCCACATCGCTCGAAGCGGCGATCAAACAGGCATTCGAAGGTTGGACGGGAGCGAAAGCGAGTGCCGCTCCGGTCGTCCCGTCCTCCAGCAGTCGCCAGTTCGCGCTCATCGATCGTGCTGACGCTCCGCAATCGACGGTCATGGTCGGACTTCGGGTGCCGTCGGCGTCACACAAGGACTGGATCGCGCTGCAGGTGACCGATGCGATTCTCGGCGGCGCCTTCGGTTCGCGGATCACGACGAACATTCGCGAATTGAAAGGCTATACCTACTCGCCGTACAGCCAGATCGAGCTGCATCCGGCACAAGCGAGCTGGGTTGAGACGGCGGACGTGACGACCAATGTCACCGGTGCATCGCTGAAGGAGATTTTCTTCGAGATCGACCGGTTGCGAAAGGAAGCGCCGCCAGCCACGGAACTCCAGGGGATCCAGAACAATCTCGCGGGAATCTTTGTCGTGCAGAACGCATCGCGCACCGGCATCATCGGACAACTGGCGTTCGTCGATCTTTACAAGCTCGGATCCGACTATCTGTCCAGCTACGTCAAACGGGTGATGGCGGTGACGCCACAGGACGTCCATCGCATCGCGAATGACTACCTGACGCCTGAAAAGATGTCGCTGGTGGTTGTCGGTGATGAGAAGACCGTGAAGACCCAGGTCACGCAGTGGGCGCAATGAGGGAGTCGCTTACCGAATCCTCTGATCCGGCAGCGCCGTCTTGATGCCGGCATCCAGCGGCATTTTGTCGCTGGACGGCGAGAGCCCGGTCGCTTCCATCAGGCGCGTCAATTCTTTTCGAAGGTCCTCCAACGTGCCGGCCGCCTGTGGTTCGGCAATCAGGTTCTTGTTTTCCTCTGGATCGTGCCGCAGATCGTAAAGCTCGGCGATGTGACGATCCGGCCCGCCGTCGCCGTGCGGGTAATGGATGTATTTCCACTCCTCGGTCCGCACGCCTCGTACGTTCGGAGTGTAAGGAAACTCCGCCTCGTAGTTGTAGTAATAGAACCAGCTCTTCCGCCAGCCCGGATCGCCAGACCTGACGAGCGTCACCCATGAACGTCCGTCGATATTCGACAATGGCGCCGCTCCCGTCAGCTCCAGCAGACTCGGCGCCATGTCTTCGGTCAGCACTTGCTGATCGATCGTCTTGGGCGTCTTCGTCAGCGCGGGAAAGCGAACCGCCATCGGTATCCGAATACTCGGTTCATGCATCGTCCGCTTATCAACCATGCCGTGCTCGCCCTGAAGCAGCCCATTGTCGCCGACGAACACGATGATGGTGTTGTCGAGCTGACCCGTTTCCTCGAGCCAGCCGCGAAGCCGACCGACGCTCTCGTCGACGCTGAGCATCGTGCCCCAATAGGCGTGCACCATGTCTTCGAAATCCTTCACCGCTTCCGGGCTGTCATTCGGAAACTTCTTTCGCCACTCGAATAACGGACCGTAGATGCCATGCCAGGTGTACCTGCGTTCCTTGATCCAGTTTGGCTTGTCTTGAAGCGAGAACGCGCTGGCGGGATATGGGACTCGGACGTCGTCGAACGTATGGGCAAAACGCGGTTCCGGTGTGTAGAAACTGTGAGGAGCCTTGTGTCCCAGGATCAACATCCACGGCCTGCCGCCGCGATCGCGACGCAGCCACTCGAGCGCAATGTCGGTCACGGCCGTTGTGTAGTAGCCCTTGACTGGTTCCCGCTTCTGGCCGTTGAAGTTGAATTCGTTGTCGTAGTATTTGCCCTGACCTTTGTGGGTCACAAAGTAGTCGAATCCCGGACGCGGCTCGTCGTTGTTCTCCCCCATGTGGTATTTCCCGACATATGCAGTTGTGTAGCCGCTCCGCTGCAGCGCCTTCGGAAAGCTGTCCAGCGCTGTCGGAAACTCGGTGAAGTTGTTGGTGACGCCGTGCCGATGGGCGTAGAGACCGCTGAGCAGCGACGCGCGGCTCGGGGAACACAGCGACGTGGTGCTGAACGCATTCCTGAAGGTGACGCCTTCATTCGCGATTCGATCGATGTTGGGCGTCTTGAGATGCGGATGGCGGGCGTAGCCGACGGTATCCCACCGTAAATCGTCGAGCAGGATGAAGAGGATATTGGGTTTTCGCGCTGCGGGTGGGTTCGATGGACGGCTGCAGCCCGTCAGTATCAGCAGCGTAACGAGAGCAGTCGCCAATCTCGCGCCGCAGCGGCCCTGGACTTCCATCTCGCCTCCGGTCGAAATCATATTCCCATTCTTTCGTTGTCCGTCCAGACTGCCCGTGGTATATCTGCGCCGAACTTCCGCAATTCATTACTGCGCCACGACCCGTCGTACCAGCGGGCCAATCGTGCCGTTCTCTCTCGCGGAAGAACCTCGACGGGGTGCCCATGGGACGACCGCTTCTCGCCTTTGGCATCGCTGCTGCGATTCTCTGCAGCTGCCCTGCCGGAGCCGGGGCTCAATACTTCGGCCGCAACAAGGTTCAATACGATCAGGCCGACGTACGCGTCCTGGCGACCGAGCACTTCGACCTCTACTATCCCCGCGAGGATTTGTCCGCAGCGCTCGTGGCCGGACGATTGGCGGAGCGATGGCACACCCGATTATCGAAGGTGCTTCAGCACACATTAAGAGGACGTCAGCCACTCATTCTCTATGCGAGCCATCGCACGTTCGAGCAGACCAATGTGTGGTCAGGACTGATCGACGAACGAACGGGCGGGTTTACCGAGTCGCGAAAACGCCGCATTGTCATTCCGTTTGCGGCAACGCTTGCGGAAACCGATCACGTCCTCGGGCACGAGATCGTCCACGCGTTTCAATACGACATCTCTGACCAATCGAGGTCACCCCTTGATGTGCCTCTATGGTTCGTCGAGGGGATGGCTGAGTACCTCACGCTTGGTGCTGACGATCGGCTGACCGACATGTGGATGCGCGACGCCGCGTCGAAAGAGCGCCTGCCGGGTATCCGCGATCTTGCCTCACCGCGGTTCTTTCCGTATCGGTGGGGTGCCGCGTTGTGGGCGTTCCTGTCGGATCGCTACGGCGCCGACTTCCCCGCCCGTGCCCTGCGCGCGAAACGTGACCTGCGCCGCCGTCTCGAGTCGCTGACCGGTGAGCGGATGGATGCGATCTCATCGGCGTGGCAACGCTACGTGCGGGAGAAATACGGCAACGCGCGGGCGGCGGCAAGCGACACCCCGGCACTGGTTTCCACCGCACACGGGGGCGGCCGGCTGAATCTCGCGGCCTCGCTCAGTCCGGATGGCCGACGAATGATTTATTTCTCCGAGCGCGACCAACTCTCGATCGATCTGTTTCTTGCCGACGCACAGACCGGCACGGTCATTCGAAAATTGATTACCACGGCGACCAATACTGCGTTCGACAGTCTGCAGTATCTGCACTCGGCCGGAGCCTGGGATCCTTCCGGGAAGCGGTTCGCGCTCGCAACCGTTCGCGAAGGACATCCGGTGCTGACGCTACTCGATGTCGACGGCGGACAAGCGGCCCGCGACCTGCGCTTCGATCAGTTCGATGAAATTTACAGTCCGACGTGGTCGCCAGTCGGCGACGCGATTGCCTTCGCCGCGCTGGGCGGCGGTGCCACCGATTTGTTCATCGTCGATCTGAAAAGCGAGCATGTCCGCCGGTTGACTCACGATCAGTTCGCAGACGTGCAGCCCGCCTGGTCACCGGATGGTCACTCGATCGCCTTTGCCACCGACCGTTTCACCACCAAGCTGTCCGAATTGAAGTGGGGTTCGCTGCAGATTGCTTTGATGGAACTCCGAACGGGAGTCATTTCGCCGCTCGGCGGCGACGAGGTGGCATCGCAGCGGGATCCCGCGTGGTCGCCCGACGGTAAAAATGTCTTCTTCGTTGGGGATCGAGGAGACATCAGCAACATTTTCCGCTTCGATCGCGACAGCGGAAGCGTTTTTCAGATCACGGACATCTATACCGGTGTGAGCGGCGTCACCAGGCTCAGCCCGGCGTTGTCAATCGCTGGAGCATCGGGAACTCTTGCCTACAGCGCGTTTGTCGGTGGCGGATACGCAATCCACACCATTCAAGCCGGCGCGAAGCTCGATGGCCAACCGGTCCCAGCTTTCTTGCGGGGTGCCACTGCGACCGCTGGTGGAATCGACGAGAACGTCCCTGTGCCGCAACTTCCTGCGATCGTCGATCCGGGCTCCTCCACCGCGGATCGAAAATATCGCCCGAGGCTGGGGCTCGAGGCGCTGGGCATGCCGTATTTCTCCGCTGGTGGCGGCGCGTTCGGCACGTCGGTTCAGGGTGGCACCTCGTTTCTTTTCGGTGATCTGCTCGGCGATCGTCAATTGTTCACTGCCGTCCACTTGAGCAGTCACCTCGATGAATCCGCCTTCATGGCGACCTATCTCGATCGTGGCGCTCGCTTGAACTGGGGACTGACCATCAATCAAATCCCACAGGTTGGTCAATGGCGCTCGCCGATTCGCACGGGAGAAGAGACAGATACCCTCGTGCGCACACGCGAGCGACGCGTCTGGACCGAGCGTGAGATCTCCGCGTTCGTGGCGTATCCGCTGAATCGGTGGCGACGGATCGAGTTCAGCATCGGCACGCGGCAGAACATGTTCGAGCGTGAGGCGGAAACCGACGTCGTCTCATCGACGACCGGACGCTTGCTTGACACACATCCGTCGAAGACGCCGTTGACGTCACCGCTGACCGTCGCAGCGGTCTCTGTTGCCCTCGTTGGCGATACCGCAATCTTTGGCGGGACGGGACCGATTCTGGGCAGCCGATATCGTTTTCAGGTGTCGCCCGTTGCCGGTGGCGCGTCGTATGTCAATGTGCTGGCGGACTATCGTCGATACGTGATGCCAGTCCGCCCCTATACCCTCGCGCTGCGTATCCTGCACTCCGCGCGCTACGGTCCCGGGAGCGACGATCCGCGGCTCTTGACGACCTATGTTGGATCCTCATGGCTCGTCCGTGGCTACGGCCCGAGCCGCGTCGCCGAGTCAGAGTGTGGTGCCGGGCCGTGTCCGGCCCTCGATCACATGCTCGGCACTGGTGTCCTCGTCGCCAAACTCGAGCTGCGCGCACCGCTACTGAGCGCGTTCAGCGGGCGGTTTCGTTACGGCGCCCTGCCACTTGACGCATTCGCCTTTGCCGACGCCGGAACCACGTGGGGCGCGATAGATCGTCCGCTCCGCGGCTCGACGATGGCAAGCGCGCTGATTCGCAGCGTCGGCGGCGGCGTTCGAGCCAATGCGATGGGGTTGATTGTTGACCTGTCCGCCGAGCGGCCGCTCGATCTGCGATTGGACAGGTGGCGCTTCTCGGTCAATGTCAGACCGACGTTCTAAGTAACGGCTCGTCACCCGTTATTCGCGTCGAAGATATTGTCGACGATGGAATTGGCGCGACTCTCGAGCCGGCGCTGCAGCTCGTCGAATCGTTTCGTCATGTCCCGCCTGATCGCGCGGGCCGCGAGCACAAATGTGATGTTCAGGCCCAGCAAGCCGAGAATCAAGAGAGAGACGATGAGCCAGGGAACCATCTCGTCACCTTGGAGAAGTGTCATTACGGATCAGCCGAGGTCGGCGGCCGCAACTGTCCACATTGTAAAGGAAACGAGCGCAGCACGGCGTGCGTTGTCGGGAGGAAGCAATTGCAGGACGGCTACATGACACAATCTGGCGTCTTATATCCGGTTCAGGAGGCGCTCGATGGGAAAAGTATGGCGCGTAATCGTTGCATGTGCGGTGCTCTCGGCGACAATGTCAGCGGCACAAGCACGCCAGAATCCGTTCCACAAAGGCGATCCGGGCGTCGTGGACCCGGTTGTGGCAAAAGAGGTCCATCCGCGGTATACCCGACAAGCGTTGGAGGCGAGGATAGAAGGCACGATTGAGATGGACGCCGTTGTGCGCGAAGACGGGTCGGTCGGCGACGTCACCATCACGAAGTCGCTGGATGAGCAGTACGGGCTGGATCAGGAAGCCGTCAAGGCCATGAAGCAGTGGGAATTCAAGCCAGGCACGAAGGACAACAAACCTGCGGCCGTCATCGTCAGCGTGACGATGAGCTTCAGGTTGAAATAGCGCGAACCGACTACGTAGACAGGCGCACGTTGTCGTGTATGACAGGAGACTCTCGCGCGACGCGACGCTCTTTGCCCCGATAGGGCTGCGTGCTTGCCGGCAGGCTTTCGCGGCGGTCGCGAATCGACCACACACTGGTGCACTCAGAGCAGCGCAAGTACGCGAACCGACCCATCGTGAGTGCGGCCGTGATTTCGGGACTCTTGCAGTTCGGGCAGCTCTGGGTGTCCATCACCACGTTAAAGTAGCAACAGTCGAGCCCGATTATCCGGTGCTGTTCCCGCGATTTCCGCCTTTCCCGGCATCGAAGGCGCGCTGCGAGTGGACTAATGTCGTCACGGCGAGGAATTGAACTTCTGTGCTGACCGCGGTCCGGCAAGACCTCCACTACGGCTTACGCACCTTCCGGCGGGCGCCGGCTTTTTCCCTCTTTGCCATCGCAACTCTTGGGCTGGGGGTCGGCGCCAGTGCCACGACGTTCACGGTGGTTGACGCCGTTCTTCTAAAGCCGCTTCCCTTCCGGGAGCCGCAGCGGCTCGCGACGATCCAGCCTGATTCGGGCGCGCGATTATCCGAACGTTACGCCTACCAATGGCGAGCCCAGAGTCGAACCATGACCGATCTCGCTGGATGGTACGACGCACGGATGACTCTGAGTGGAGGCGAAGAGCCGGTCGACGTTTCTGTCGACAGGACCACGCCGAACTTCTTTGACGTGCTTGGGTCGCGGCCGATTCTGGGTCGAACGTTCACCTACGACCACGATCTGCGGCAAGTCGAACGGGAAGTCGTCCTGAGTTATGGCCTGTGGCATCGACGCTTCGGTAGCGAACCGCACGTAATCGGCAAGACGATTACATTGGACGACACGGCATTCACGATTGTCGGCGTCATGCCGGCCAACTTCGGCATTCGGACGAATGAACTTCCCGAATCCCGCGCGGAGTTGTGGACGCCGTTTCACATTGACCCGGATGCCGGCGTCGGTATGGGCGGCGCCCTGAACGTCGTCGCTCGTCTGGCCGGTACTGCTTCGTTCGAGGAGGCACGAGTCGAGTTCGCGACGATTGCCGAACGGCTCGAGGCCGAACGTTCTTCCTTTACGCGGAACTGGCGCGTGCAGGTTGTCCCGTTGCGCGAAGCCACCGTGCAGAAGGTGCGCACGACGCTGGTCGTGCTGTTCGGATCTGTAGGGATTCTACTGCTCCTCGCGTGCGTGAATCTCGCGACTCTTCTGCTCAGTCGAACGGCGGCTCGTTCCGCGGAAGTCGCGATCCGTATTTCGCTTGGAGCGACGGGCGGGCGAGTGATTCAGCAGTTGGTGACCGAGGGCGCCGTATTAGCTGCCGTCGGCGGCACCATCGGGCTGTTGCTCGCGTCCTGGGGAACACGCCTGGCTGCCGCGCGGCTTCCGTCAGTGCTCGATCTTCCTCGCGTTGGTGTGATCGCAGTCGACACGCGGACTCTCGCATTCGCGCTGGGCGTGACAATCCTCTCGGCCATCGTTCTCTCCGTCTTTCCAGCGGTCCGGGCGGTGACGCGGGCGACGGGGGATTCGACAAATCTGCGAACTACGTCGACGCGCCGCCGAGGACGTTCTTCGAACCTTCTTCTCGTTGGGCAAATCGCGATGGCCGTAACACTGCTTGCGTGCGCCGGCCTTCTCATTCGCAGTTTTGAGGCCCTGACGCGCGTCAATCTTGGTTTCGCCCGTCGCGGCGTTGTGACCATGCGGACGACATTGTCTGCCGAGCGGTACGACAACGACGACCGCATCCGAGTTTTTACGACGGACCTCCTCACGCGCGCGGCGGCGATCCGAGGCGTGGAATCGGTTGGTTCGGCCAACTACCTGCCGTTGAGCAATGTGGGCGAAGGCGCGGCATTTGAGATTGAAGGGCGATCGTACGCCCGCCCGGATGAACAGCCAAGCTCATGGCGCAGCGTGGTCGGCGGACGATACTTCGAGAGCATGGGAATCCCGCTTTTGCGCGGCCGCTTGCCGGGATCGGGTGACACGGATCGCACGCAACCCGTCGCGATCATCGACGACGTGCTCGCGCGCCGGTACTGGCCGAATGCGAATCCGATTGGGACTCGGCTCCGCTTCAAGACGGCGGATGGTGCGAAGAGTTCCACGGTCGTCATTGGAGTTGTGGGGAGCGTTCGGTGGATGGCATCGGCTGCCGAGCCGCCGGGAACGACATATCTATGGCTGCCTCAACGGCCGGGACGCGAGATCACGCTGGTCGCACGAGTGAACGGTGACCCGCCCGACACGGTCAAGGCCCTTATGCGCGTGTTCGGCGCGATTGATCCCCGACAGCCGGTGTCGGATGTCCGCACGCTCGACGATCTCGTCGCCGCCGACATCGCCAGGCCCCGCTTCACAATGCTGATACTCACCGGCTTTGCAACTGTCGCGATCGCTCTCGCCGCGATTGGGCTGTACAGCGTGATCTCGTTCAATGTGGTGCAGCGCACGCGCGAAATCGGCGTCCGGCTTGCACTCGGCGCACAGCGTCATGATGTGATTGGCCTGTTCCTGTCGGCCGGCCTTCTGGTGACCGGAGCCGGTTTGATAGTCGGTGTCGGTTGCACGCTCGCCCTGGGGCGAGTCATAGGAGCGCTTTTGTACGGCGTGTCATCCCGCGATCCGGTGACGGTCCTCGCTGCAACGCTGTTCGTGCTGGCCGTCGCAATCGTCGCGACATTTGTGCCAGCCATCCGTGCCACGCGCGTCGATCCCGTCGTCGCACTCCGACGCGAGTGAAAGCTGAGTGCTGAGATTTTCGATTGCTGATTTCTGATTGCTGATTGATTCTAGGCAGCGGCGATCGAGAATTTTGAGGCCGATGCGGCGTCACCTGTGAATCCGCCGGCCGAATGCCGTTCCGTGGCGTCTCATATGCGGTGGGATTCAACGCGGGTGTCGATATCTCACGTCCACTCTCGCCGCACGTCGGAATCGGGGCGCTCATCCGCTATAGCCGCGGTGATGTGAAGTTTGATGATCCGGACACCGGTCCGCAGACCGTCAAGGCCGGTGGGCTCGAAGCGGGCGGCGGTGTGCGAATCAGGTTCTGACCGGAAACGAGTGCTGCTCTACACATCAGTTTTCGATCAAGATCTCGGGGTGAACCCCGGATTCCGAGCTTCCGCCATTCGGAAGTACGTGTTGTATCTCTCTGTGTCGACCGTGAAGTACGGCACGAACACTAGATCCCGTCCCGCAATCGTGGTGCGGTATGCCTGACTCGATCCGGAGATCGGGGACAGCGATCCGGGCAGGTCGATGGCCTGGTGGCCAATACCGTCCCACGGATTGAGCCCGACATACATGACCGCGCCGCGCATCAAGGCCGCGAGGTTCGGGTTCTCGCTGTCGATGGACAGCGTACGTAGTGATTGCGGTACGACCAGATCGATCGTATCGCCGGCCTTCCAACGGCTCCTCACGGTGGCGAGCTCGCCAGGTGCGGCGTTCACGGATTTGCCGTTGACCCGCAGCGTCGCCCCTTTCGCCCACGCCGGGATGCGCAGTTTGATCGCGAAGCCGCCATTGCCCGGGTCTCGCACGGTCAGGCGAACGTCGTCCGCCGCCGGATAGCCGGTGTCCTGAACGATCGTGACGGCGCCGTCCGCACGCTTCCAGACCACTTCCGACGCGACGAACAGATTCACCAGCAGCGCCTCGTCGTCGTGGAAATACACGTTCAACACATAATCGGCTACGCCCTGCACCAAGGTGCCCGAGCAGCACGGCCACTTCCGGTGGTAATACCGTTTTTCCGCACCCGCGCCGTAATCCGAGTAATACGGGTAGTCGCCGTCGCTGTTCGGCAGCCGTGTCGCCAGCATGGTGTTGTAGAGCGTTCGCTCGAGCCCGTCGCCATACTCCGGCTGACCGGTCAAACGAATCAGATATCGCGCCAGCTTCATGTCGGCATAGCTGCCGCAGGGTGTCTCGAAGTGGGCTTTGGAACTCTTCAGGCTCTCGGCAAGCTTGCCCTGACCCAAGTGAACGAACTGTTCCTCTGGTGCCCAGCCGCCGGAGGCAAAGCGCTGCGGCTCGAGGAAACGCCATGCGTTCGTCAGCGCGTTCAGGTACTTCGGGTTGCCGAGATTGAGATAGGCCTGGCCTCCGGAACTCAGCGCGATGACGTGACTGTAGGCATGCTTCTCGGGCAGCACGTCGATGCCGCCGGCTAACGGGTCGAACCACTCCTTGTCGAGCAGATAGTGCACCGCCAATTTCCGATACTTGTCGTCGCCGGTAATTTCGGCGACGTGGAACAGGTTCTCCGACATGACGTACGTCTCGTCATACGGTGGGTTCGTCTTACCGATGCGGTCGCGCGACACCGGAGAGATGTGCGGGAGACACTTGTCGATGGTGATCGGCAGCAGGCGTTTTGCTTCCTCGACGCCGCTGAGTCGAAACGCGTCGATCAGCCCGACGACGTACTTGTCCATGACGTAAGCGGCCCACTGCGCCCGCGCATTTGGACCTGCGTATGGACTGTCGGCGCGCCGTATGAACTCTCCGAAACCCGAGACGAGCCGCGCGACTTTCTCGTGCGCCGCACGGTCGTTCGTCGCCGCACCGAGCCGCGCCAGCCCCGAGATGTACTGTCCAAGCGTCAGGCCGGGCACGAAGCCGTCCGCGTCGTACCAGCCGCCCATGTCGAGGCCTGGCGCCGGCAAGCCTGCGGTTTGCCGAAATACTTTGAGCAGCCGATCGTTATCCAGAGCGAGGTAGTGCGCGTGGATGCGATCGAAGTGGCGCATGAGGGGACCGCCAGTGAGCCGCACTGCCCCGTACGGGAATTCGCGCATGACCTCGTTGCCGAGGGCACTCTGGGCAAGGGCGAAGACGCTTGAAAGACCTGTGAGGGTGGTTCCCGCGGCGGCACAGACCGCGCCTTGCACGAATCTTCGCCGTGAAATCGCGGTAGGCCTGCGGCAACTATCGGTCATGGCTCATGCGCATTCGAGCGCGCTCACTTTCGACTTCGTTCAGAGCGGCAGTGTAAAGATCAGCACGCCCAGCACGAACCAGATCGCCGCATAGGCAAACTGGTACCCAATGAACCGCCGGAAATCGATCCGGGCGATCCCTCCGCCCACTGCCGCCCAGAACGGAGTCAGGAGATTCCCCATCTGGTCGCCGACCGACAGCGCCAGAAGGCCCTGTTGGGCCGACGCGCCGACGGCACTCGCAGCCGTGACCGTCACATAGCCCTGAATGACCCATTGGCCGCCGCTCGAGGGAACGAAGCAGGCCACCACGGTGGAAATCAGCGCCGTGAAGA
>Ga0207701_10000570_pt1 | contig 38484 bp, 35 predicted proteins | sample KBSSwiSSwithPhiX_FD_184294 | JGI IMG/M metagenome (GOLD analysis project Ga0207701, IMG submission 184294) | Switchgrass rhizosphere bulk soil microbial communities from Kellogg Biological Station, Michigan, USA, with PhiX - S5 (SPAdes) (version 2) | ecosystem: Environmental > Terrestrial >... | reverse complement strand
CCGCCTGTCTCGCGAAAGAGAAGTGCAGTAAGGAATCGGAAGCAGGGCGCGTCACAGCAGATTGTTGCTAGAGGCCCATCCGATTCATGGAACAGCCGCACAATTACGAGATGCCATCCAAGCCTACGTCATCCAAGCAAATTGGAATGAAGCTGCTCCAGATTTATCAATGCTTCTGCGATCCGACGCGCTTGCGTATTCTTCATCTCCTTACCAAGACGCCGCTGTGCGTTTGCCATTTCCAAGACTTACTCAGCGAGCCGCAGGTGAAAATCTCAAAACACCTCGCCTACCTGCGAGCCCATGGCCTGGTGACGACGAAACGCAGCGGGAACTGGATCATCTATTCGCTTCCGGCAAGACGACCTGCGGAATTGGAGGCAAACTTGAAATGTTTGAAGGATTGCGTGGGGTCGGATTCAGTTTTTCGAAAGGACCTGCACCGGTTGGCACGTTTGCGCTCGAATTGCTGCCAGCCGGCTGGCATTTTCGCAAAAGAGGCGGTCATTTGACGACACAATGAAAAAGCGCGTTCTCTTCATTTGCATCCACAACAGCGCTCGGAGTCAGATGGCCGAGGCATGGATGAACCAACTCTGCGGCGATGAGTTTGAGGCGCAAAGCGCAGGACTCGAGCCGGGCACACTCAATCCGCTCGCCGTCGAGGTGATGGGCGAAGTCGGCATTGATATTTCGCAGAAAAGAACGCAGCGCGTTTTCGACATCTGGAAATCCGGACCGGTCTTCACCTACGTCGTGACCGTTTGTGATGAGAGCAGCGCCGAGAAATGCCCAATCTTTCCCGGCCCGACCACGCGGCTGCACTGGAGTTTCCCCGATCCTTCCAAAGTAACAGGGACGCATCCGGAAAAGTTAGCGGCGGTGCGTAACATCCGTGACGAAATCCGCGCCCGGATCGAAATGTGGTGCGACGAGATTTGTGCGCCTGCGGAGACGCATTGATGGCCGGGTCGCATCCTCGCGTTGCCACCGTCGCCGACGCCGAGTCCATCAACGAGATCTATAACTACTATGTCCGCACTTCGGCCGCGACCTTCCAGGTGGATGACGAAACGACCGAGGAGCGTGTCGAGGAACTGCGCACCCGACCTGACAATCAGCCGATGATCGTGCTCGAGGACAAAGGCGAGATCGTCGGCTGGGGTGCACTCTCGCCTTTCCGCTCACGCTGCGCTTACCGTGACACGATCGAACTGACTGTTTACGTGCGGCACGACTGCCATCGAAACGGTTACGGCCGAATCATTGTGCGGGATCTGATCGATCGCGCTCGTTCGTTAGGATATCACGCCGTTCTGGGCGTCTCCTGCACTGAATCCGTTGGGAGCATTGCATTGCTTAAATCGTTAGGCTTCGATATCGCCGGGACGTTACATGAAGTGGGGTCCAAGTTTGGCCGGCGGCTCGACGTCGTTTATCTGCAGTTGATGCTGGCGGCGTCGCCGCTGTCGGCCGAAGAAACGAAGCGGGGGGAAGCTTAATTATCGAGACTTGCGTCCGGAACACTGCAGAATAAAGATAAAGCGATGGTTCAATGATCCGCTTCGACAAAACAGACTACGGCGAAACCGATATCATGAAAGGTTTGCTCGCCGGCGTCGCCGGCGGTCTTCTCGCAGCCTTTCTCATGGAGCAGTTTCAAGCGGCCTGGAGCGCGACCGCGCAAGCGATGTCGTCCGCAAAGAAGCGTGGGGGGCGCAAATCCGATCCTGCGACCGTCAAAGCCGCCAATGTCATTTCCGAGAAAGTTATCGGCCGCAAAGTCCCGCACGATTACAAGCCGTTGGCAGGTGAGGCTGTCCATTATGGAGTGGGTGCCGCCTCAGCAGCAGTTTACGGCGTCTGCGCGGAAATGGCGCCGATTGTAACAGTCGGTGAGGGCGTCGGTTTCGGAACTGGTCTCTGGTTGCTGGCCGATGAGGTGGCGGTTCCGGCGGCGGGGTTATCGAAATCGCCTCGGGAAATCCCGTTGATCACTCACGTCTACGCGCTCGCCTCGCACCTCGTCTACGGTTGGATCACGGAGACGGTTCGGCGCGCCGTTCGTCGAGCTTTGTAATATCACGCGCGCCTGGCGTGTTTTGTTCGTTAGGCGGCGAGTTTGCGCCGGTAAAAGGAAGCCGATTTTGGTTGTTGTCGCGCCAGAGCGGCTGAGCCCATTCTCGGCGTAAGATTTTCCTGACGCGCCTGCCGGCGAAAGAGGCTCGGCGTCATGCCAACACGCCGTTCGAACGCCCGCCGAAAAGCGTCAGCGCTATGAAACCCGACGCTTCCGGCGATATCCTCCACAGAAGATCGCAATCCCAGCAGCCGCCGCCGTGCTTCGGCCAGCCGCAGTTCCTCGACGAAATCGGCCGGGGTGCAGTTAAAGACATGCTTAAACACCCGGCTAAAATGCCGCGGGCAAAGGCAGGCCCGAACGGCGAGTGCTTCCACGGTCAGGTTCTCGCGCAGGTGGGCCAGAATCCATGCCGGAAGTTCCGCCACCCGTTCGGAGGGGTCGCACTGGTAGTTGGTGAACTCAAAATGGTCATCTGCCTCGCCCATTGGGCGCAGTCGCATGACAAATTCTCGCGCCACTTCTCGAGCTACTTGGTTTCCGAAGTCCTCCTCAATCAAAGCGAGCGTCATCTCGACGCCTGAGTTACCTCCGCCGGAAGTATAGAACGCCCCATCTTTGAGGAACGCCGCGGCGTAATTCACACGCAGCTTCGGAAAACGTCGCGCGATATCATTGGCAAACCGCCAATGGGTGGTGACATGCCGACCGTCGAGCAAGCCGCTGCGCGCGAGCGCATAGATGCCGGTGGAGATAGACGCAATCCGTCGGGTCTGGCCCGCCCGCTCCCCCAGCCACGCCGCCAGGATAGCCATGGTCTCCGGTTGTCGTACGCCTTCTCCGCCGGGGACGATAATGGTATCGAGGTCGCCGGCGGAGGCCAGTGTCGCCTCCGCCTTAAAAGGCAAACCGGATTCGGAAACGAACCTTTTACTTGCCAGCCCCAGAATGACCGGGCGGTAACAGACAGAACGTTTGTTCGATGCACCGGCAAGACTGGCCCTGGCCAGGGCATCGAGAGGGCCGGTCAGGTCTAACGCCGCCACACCGTCAAAACCGACAATTCCAACGACTTTTGGAGTGACCTCCTCTGGCTGCAGGTCGAAGTAGGTCATGACATGCAGCCTCCGGAGATTTGCTCCTTTACGAGATTTATCTGTTCCACATCTCGTAGTGCAACAAGCACCGAAAAAAGGGCTCAGTATTTTCCGGAAATTTGCACAATGCCCGCCGAACGCTCTGTTTCTACGTCCCGCGGCGCCGCGTCGGGAATGGAGATTTTATCGACATGGCCTGGATGGCTCGCGAAATCGCGAGGCAGGCCGGGCAAACCCGGCCTACAACGCGTCTACGCTTTGCGGCGGCCTTGCAGTTCGTCGCTATTCCAAGGTGACCGGCTTTGCGGCCTGGGCGATCAATTCCTCGAAACGCTGATCATTTCGCAAATCGTCCCAACCTGGGTCGAACTTTAATTCGCCGTAGGTGGGCGCGGCCGCTTGCTTCAGCAAGCCTGACAATTGCTCGATCGCTGCATCCTTATTTCCAACCCACGCTTGAATCTGGGCCTGCATGGCCGCGTAGGCGGGACCTTCGGTCGCATCTCGCCAGCTTGGGATAAGTTGCACCGCTTGTTGAATTGTCCGCAATGCGTCGTCTTTGCGACCCAAGCCAGCATAAGCCCAGGCGAGGTTACCAACTAGCGCGGGCTCGTCGGCATGTTCTGTCAGCGATGATTCCAAACTGCCACGAGCCTTATCGAAAGCTTTGAATGCTCCGTCTACGTCGCCCTGCGCGCGCGCCATGGTGCCTGCAAGCAAATCGAGATATTGCCACGGCGGTGTCATTTGCTCCTTCCGAGCAGCCTCCAATTCCACGCTCGCCCGCGTAAAGTCACGCTCGCAAAGCGCAATCCTCGCCAGTGTGCCATGTTTGCTAAAGATACCCGAGGGTGCTGCTTCAAGAACAGCCCGGGCTCGACTCAATTCGCCCTGTGCCAGAATTGCCTCGGCTTTGAAGGACCAGAATGGAGCGACCCGAGTTGGGATAAGTGCAATCGCTTTTTCACTCAACTTCTCTGCTTCTGCGTATCTCCGAAGTAACATGAAGGTTTGGATCACTTCGGTGGCGATAAATGGGTCATGGGGATCGAGCTCCCAGGCTTTCTCGCCGTCGCGAAGAGCTTCTTTCCAATGACCGAGGCGTCTCTCAGTCAGAGCGCTCAGATCGAAAAACTTCGCGCGTGCGCCGGGCGCGGGCGGAGCAGCCGATAACTCTGCCTGGGCTTTTTCATAATCGCGGAGTCCATTATAATAGTACTGAGCTTGCGCAAGATGGCTCTCCGGCAAGTTCGGTGCCAGACGTAAAGCAGTCGCGGCCGCTTCTTTTGATTTTTCGAGGTGCTCCTGGGAGGGATCTCCTCCAAAACGGTAAGTGTAAAGGTGTGCCTCTGTCAGCAAACAATAAGCGAGCGTAAACTCTGGATCACGCGCGATGGCTCGGTTCAGAACGTCGATTGTCTTTGAATAGTCATACTTGAAAAAAGCGTCTCGTGCTTGCAGATACAGATCATAGGCTTGCACATCACTTGTTGGTCGACTCTCAATTGCTGCTTTCTCCTGCGCGGAGAGCTTGCCCTTTAACTGTGCGACAATCGCTTGGGAGAGGTCGCTCTGTAGGGCGAAAAGATCATCGAGGTTTCGGTCGTATTTTTCCGCCCATACCTGGACCTCGGATGCGGTATCGATTAGCTGAACATTCAGCCGCACCCGGCCGTCTCCCTTGTGGACACTCCCCTCAAGCACGTACGCTACTCCGAGATCTTGGCCAATCTTGCGCACGTCCCGCACCCCATTGCGGTAACCTGAAGTTCCGGAACGACTGATTACTTTCAAGTCTTCCGCCTTCGCCAGATCGGTCAAAATGTCGTCTTGAACGCCATCGGCGAAATAAGTAGCGCCGTTTGCCGCGTCGAAGTCGTCAAATGGCAGAACAGCTATGCTTTTGGCTGGGATCTCTCGCGAATGGCCTGACGTCGAGGCCGTCGCCCGCGTAGAAGTGGCCGGCCGTTCAACCTGCCGAAGATTCAAGACTACCAGAATGAGAAGAATTAACCCGCCGATCGCAAGAACCGCACTCGAACCTTTGTGACGGCCGACGAATCTTTGCAGACGATAAGGCACGGTACTATCACGAGCGCCTACCGGCTCTCCCGCGAGATAGTGGCGAACGTCCTTTTCCAGATCGCTAACCGAGTCGTAGCGCTCGGAAGGCTCCTTCCGCAGCGTTCTAGAGATGATCGCATCCAAATCGCCGCGCAAAGTCCGTTGCCGCTCGGAGTCATGAGTCGCGAGACTTGGAAGGACGGGTTCCTGTTCGCAGACAACCCGTTCTACTTCATCCAAGTCAGGGTACCGACTGGGAAAGCGATGCGGGGCGACGCCAGTTAGCATCTCGTAGAGCAATGCACCAAGCGCATAAATATCACTCGCAGGCGTGACTTCCTCGCCTCGTGCCTGTTCGGGCGAAGCAGAAATCGGCGTCAACCGCTGCTGCCGCGTCGCCGTGGCTGTGAGCGGATTATCTTCCAGCAGCTTCGCAATCCCAAAGTCAAGCAGCTTGGGCTCACCCTTATCATTCACCAGAATGTTATTGCGCTTCAGGTCGCGATGAACCACTCGCTTCCGATGGGCAGCCTCGACTGCGGTACAAATCTTCAGAAATAACTCCAGTCGTTCTCGGATAGACAGGGCATTGTCCCGCACATAGGTAGTCACCGGTGTACCTGGGACATATTCCATTACGAAGTAAGGCAGACCGTTCTCCGTAGTACCGGCGTCAAAGAGATTGGCGATATTAGGATGATCCAGCGAAGCAAGGAGTTCTCTTTCGGCCCGAAACCGTCCCATCAAGTCAGCCGTACTGCCGCTACCAAGTTTCAACACCTTGATTGCTACCTCCTTTTCGAAGTATCCATCCGCGCGGGCACCAAGATAAACAGTAGCCATGCCCCCGTGGCCCAGCTCTCTCAGGATCACATAAGCCCCGATGCGTTGCCCGGGTGTTAGTGTTCGTTCACGACGCAAGGCCACACTCGCAGCCTCCGCGCATTCTTCCCAGCGATCGGCGCCGTCAGTCGTCGTAGTCTCAGCGCCCTCAAGGAACGATTCCGCTTCGCCGAGCAAATCTAAATCGCCGGCGCATTCTCGCACTAGAAGAGCGGTGCGCGCGGCAGGGGAATCCTCCTCCATCGCATCTGCAACGATTTCTTTCAAATGCCGCCAACGTTCCTGGTTCATGTCTCGTGCTAAGTAGCTAGGGATAGGATTTCGCCTAAAGGGTGTAACTTATCAGCTCGGCTGCGCCAAAGCTTTCCGCAGCCAAAGTTTCGCCACTGACCACTCCCGTTTCACGGTGGCCGGTGAAATTTCCAGCAAGGCGGCGATTTCTTCAACCGTTAGGCCGCCGAAGAAGCGGAACTCAACAATTTGGGCCTGCCGCGAATCAAGCGCTTCCAATTCGCGCAGAGCCTCATCCACCGCGGTGACATCGATCTCGTGGCGGTCATAGAATTCCAGCATCACTTCAGTTGGATTCGAGCCGCCGCGTTTTGCCCGGGTTCGCGCGACGGCATGATTTATTAGAGTCTGACGCATGAGTCGGGCGAAGATCGCCAGAAGGTTGGCCGGGTTTTCCCACGAGACATGGTCCTGTCCGGCGAGACGAAGGTAAGCCTCGTGGACTAGTGCCGTTCGCTGCAGGGTATGTTCCGGTCGCTCTTTGCTCAAGTAACCGCCCGCCAACCGCCGCAATTCTTCGTACACGAGGGGCATAATCTCCTCGAGAGCTTCGGTCACATCGCTGGGCGATTTACCCTTCTCACTCGTGGACGGTGGATTCTCCCGAGGCGATTCAGTTTCGCCCGGGTTTTCCGCTTTGCGTCCGGTCATAGTGCCGACGAACCCTTCATCAAAAATTCCGGCGCCCGGACACCCCGGCCGCTCACGTATCCTAAACCAGAACCCGGTTTTATGCGAAACGGGCGCCTCGCGGCGACAGAAAATCGCGCGATCTAGTAAACGACGGGCGAGCGACATTTGGTTCGATGAAAAGCAATAGAGGCAGCGGCCGGAACCGCTGCCTCTGCGATCCTTTGCCTCAATCCAAGCTAGAATTTCTTTGTCAGACTGACGTAGACGAAGCGCCCGCTTGGATCGTAAAGGAAACCGGGGTATTTTGTGTTGTTGCCACCGAATCCGTACGCTTTCGGTGGGTCCTGCCCAAAGATGTTGCTGCAGCCGAGGGTAATTGTGGTGTTGTTGAGAGCCCGCTTCCAGATCGGCATGCCGTACTTCGCGGTCTGCGAGACTGAGCTTTCGGTTGGCTTCCCATCTTTTCCGCTGGAGACATCCTGCGCGTTTTTCGAATACCCAGCCACCGGCTGTTCCTCGACCGGCGCGGTGAAGATGAAGTTGTACGAAGCCTGACCGTCGAAGGTCCACGTCTGGCTTACCCAGTGGTTACGAGCACTGGGCAATAACTCATGGTAACCGTCGAGGAAGCGCGCAGTGCCAACTATGTCGAAGCCATTCCAGCTCCAATCCAGCCGCTGAACACCTTTCCACCTCAGGTTGCCGTCCACAGAAGTGGTATCGGCAATGCCAGCGACAGCAACGCCGGCCAACTGTGCCGTTCTCGCATCCGGCGTTCCCTGAAACTCGAACGAATCCAGATAAGATACCTGGGTCAGCCAGGTAAAGGTACCGAAGTTCGTTGGATAGACGTATTGGAGTCCGACATCAACGCCGGAGGCCGTGGTCGAACCACTGTTGATAAACGGGACAAAGATTCGTTGGATGTATCCCTGGGCGTCTCGTTGCACGATTTCAGCCGGCAATAATGCCCCCTGCTCCTCGCGCCTTAGGATTGAAGGAATATTATCCAAAACTACTTGTCCGGTTTGTTCGGTATCCCAGAGATCGACAGTTAACGTTAGGCCCGGAACGAATTTCGGGGTCCAGACGATGCCGGCGGTGAAAGAGGTGGAATCTTCCGGTTGGAGAAACGGATTGCTTGTATTAACAATGTTCTGCTCCCTCTCGGTTCGGCTCGGATCGCCAATCGGGACCGGAGGCCCGCCCAGCGAAGTCGGCAACGTATCCGTAACTGGGGCGAGTGCCGACGTTGGACTACCGAAAAGCTCGATCAGTGATGGCTCAAGGAATCCTTTGCCAATTGTAGCTCGAACCGTAAGTGTTTCGTCAATCGGCTGCCAGCGCAGACCAAATTTCGGAACCATTACATTGGTGTCATTATTTTCAAAGGCCTCGTAACGCACCGCTGCCGTGAGTTCGGTGGAATAAAAGCCCGGGAAATTGAACGTCGGACTCGTGATAGGAATGCTTGTTTCAGCATAAAGCGCCCAGTCCTTGCGTCCAGCCTGGGTACTTGCTCCGGGCGAGTTACTGGCTATATCTCCGCTAAGTGACAGTTGATCCACATCCTGCGTTAACTGTTCGCGCCGGAACTGGCCTCCGACCGCAAGTCCAACTCCGCCGGCCGGCAGTTTGAAAAGAGAGGTGGTGTAGACGTTAAGATCGAGAGTCGCGATCTCCGAGGTATCCACATCCTTCGGATGAATAGTCGCATAGGCTACGTCGGCGAAGTTGCTTGGGATAGGCGGACCACTCAGAGCATCGCCGAAAGGATTGAAGGCGGTGCCACCAGCCAACGCGCCGCCTGCGGCAAAGACAGGTGAGTTTTGATTCAAGATCTGAGTAAGCCGACTGCTGGAAATGAACTGACCAGTTTGAGTTACCTTGATGTTATTGTAATGAAAGCCGCCGTCATAACCCCAGGTGCCGTCAAACAACTTATCGCCACGCAGGCCAAGTGTGGCCATGAAGTTGTCAGTGACGCTATCAATCAATCGATTGCCGAACTCGAGAAAGCGGGCGCGTGATCCACCGGAAATAATCTGGTTGAATGGGTTAAAGGGATTGAACGCATCGGCGGGCAGCCCGGTTTCTTCAAAGGTCGGCGTATTTGGCGGAGCTACTCCGTTCAGGTTGGTCCCAGGCGGGATGGCAATAACCGCTGCGCCCGGTGTCTGGAAGTTGTTCGTGGCCACCGGAGCGAGTTCATTGTGTGCGCTCGAATTCTGGTAGTACATATCACCGAACAAGACCATCTGCTCGCCAAAAATCTTATGGGTGAAATTGGCGAACCCGCCGTAATTCTCGAGCGTCGGGAGCGCACCTGAGAAAAGATTATAATCAAAGCCGGGTAGAACAGAACCCAGGCTTCGCGGCCGAACTTGTGAGTAAATATAACTGCCCGGCGGAGAGAAACCATTCGACCCGGTCGGCGCTGTGCCGTAGATGACCGGAATGAGAGCGCCTGTGTCGTCGTGTGGCAAAAGGGCGGGATCCACGCCAGCACCCACCACCACGTCACTTGAGAGCTGCAGGTTGTAAGGAGTCGTATTGCTGCTTAGAAACGGAGGCTTTAGTGAAAAGCCGCGGTCGCGATTGAAGATCGAATTGCGATGATAGAAGTTCATTGCTCCGGTCAGGCTTGTCTTGTCATCCCCCATTCCGAAGACAATCGAAGCGCGATATTCACCCGAATCCTTGTCCAGGGTGTTGCCATATTCGATGCTGGCTTCCGCTCCATGATAGTCATGGCGCAACTTGATGTTGACGACCCCCGCGACCGCGTCTGCGCCATAAGTCGTAGAAGCGCCATCTTTCAAAATTTCTATACTTTCGATGGCCGCTTCCGGAATGGAGCGGAGATCGAAGAAGGACACCACGCCTCCGTTACCAATCGGATAGGGAGCGAGACGGCGGCCATCAACAAGGACAAGCGTGTATTGAGGGCCGAGACCGCGGAGCGAAATCGCCGTCGCGCCCGGGGTAAAGCCCGTACCGTTGTTCGAGATGGGAACGCCGCCGCCGTTGGCGACCGGAAGATTCTTGATTAACTCTTCCGCGGTGCGCTCGGACGATTTGTTAATCAGATCCCGGTTAATGTTGAGGACAGGATTTGGCCCGACTTCCTGTGCCGTCGGAATGTTGGAACCGGTGACAATGATGCGTTCCGTTTCGGCGGTTGTGCTGCCTGGCGCGCTAGCCGCTGACGGAGCGGTCGCCGCAGCATCTGTAGCACTGACTGGTTGGGCCGGATCCTGAGCCAGCATAACTGTCGCAGAAAGCGAACATATGGCGAAACTCAATTGTAGGAAGCGGCACCGCTGGATAAACATTGGAATGCGTCTTGTAATCATTAGTCTCTCCTTTGCATTGGTTAGGTTGCAGGACACTCTTGCGGAGGTCGCAACGGAAGCGTTAGGACTAAAAGGCGACAATTACAGACCAGACGGAGTTAGTCTCCTTAGGTACAAGCTCTTGGCCAAGATTCCCGCAGGGCGAGATTTTTGAACGCAACAAACTAGAAGGTGTCAGCTGACGGCAGTTTCTCGCAGAGGAGAGTGCGAGCTCAGTGACAAAGCAGACTTGGGATCCAGAAAGCTGGTGGGATGATTACCAAAACGACGCTGAAAGGCGCGCCGAAAAGCTTCGGGATTAGCAAAACCGACTGATTCGGCCACGCTGCGCACCGTTTTGCGACGGGAAGCGAGCCGGCGGCGGGCTTCATTTAGCCGCAGGTTTTCGACAAACTCACCCGGGGTTGTCCCGAAGACACTCTTGAAAGCGCGGGTGAAATGCGCCGGACACATTCCAGCCTGCCTCGCCATTGCATCAACAGTCAGCTCTTGCTGAAGGTTTTTCATAACCCAGCCGATCAGTTCTGCAAAGCGATCGAGAGGTCGAGACTCGCCTCGGGACGAAACGTATTCGTTAGGCGATTCCTTCGACAGATAGAGCATCAGCTCGCGATCAACGGTAAGGGCTACCTGTGAACCATAATCCTCCTCAATCAGAGTTCGGGCCAGCTCCACTCCAGCGATGAGACCAGCTGCGGTATAATACTGACCGTCTTGCACGAGTCTGCGTTTGTGATCGACACGCAACCGGGGATGCCTCAATGCGAGCGGGCGGACCAGGCGCCAATGAGTAGTCACCTCACGCCCATCGAGCAATCCAGTGGGCGCCAAAGCGAGAATGCCAGAGCAGATGGACGCGATTCGGCGAGTTTCATAAGCACGGCTCAAAATCCACTCTGTTAGCGGCTCACGGATTTCAGATCGATGCAGGCCCTTTCCCCCGGCTATGATCATCGTATCCAGCGTGGGCGCCGCTGCGAGCGACGTGTCCGGAACAATGACCATCCCGGATTCCGTTTGGAATGCTTCTTTCGTTAGGCCGATTGTCCATATTCGATAACACGGAATCCTGCCGCCGAAGCCATCTTCAAGGACAGCGGCACGAAAGGCATCAGCAGGCGCGGTGAGATGCGAAGCAGTTACCTGGTCAAACCCAATCAGACCGACTTCCTTTGGGCGCATATGCGCGATTGTCCGACCCGTGCGCGTTCCCGAGAAGGACATTGAACCGATCATTTCAGACACGACCTTCTGGTTCCCGAACCGTACGGGGAAATTTCTTCGCTTGTTTCGTCGCCGATCCGAACGAGGAAATGCCGCAAATCGAAGTAGTATAATGGATCACAAGGAAATGGAACGAACCGCCGCTGTCCCCGAGGACCTAACGGGCCGGCCGCGGCGGGTCGCGACCGGCGGTGTTTCATGGCGCAAAACCTTTTCCGCCTTCCAGTATCGGAACTATCGGCTCTACTTCTGGGGCCAGCTCGTTTCGCTCATCGGGACCTGGATGACCAGCACCGCTCAGGGGTGGCTTGTCTATCAATTGACCGGCTCCAAAGCGTTGCTTGGTGTCGTTGCCGCGGCCGGAACCGCGCCCATGCTCGTTTTCGCCACCTGGGGCGGTTGGGCGGCAGATCGTTTCGCAAAACGCACCGTCCTCATCTGGACGCAAACCGCGATGATGATCCTAGCCTTCATTTTTGCCGGCCTGATCTGGTCGCACCTCATCCAACCGTGGCACATCATCGTGCTCGGACTCTGTGGCGGTGTCGCAATGGCGTTCGACATGCCTGCACGACAATCATTCGTAGTGGAAATCGCCAGTCGAGAAGACCTGATGAACGCGATCTCACTGAATTCCGCAATGTTCAACGGCGCTCGCATCATTGGTCCCGCGATCGCTGGTTTCCTGATGGCGAAGGTTGGGATCGCGCTCTGCTTTTTCATCGATGGGGCCAGCTTTCTCGCTGTCCTCACCGGTCTCTTCATGATGCGGTTGCCGCCTCATGTTCCGGGCACCGCGCGCGGGGGGCCGCTCGCGCAATCTCTCGAAGGGTTTCGCTACGTTTGGAATCATGTTCGGGTCCGGACCATTTTCGCTCTCTTCGCGATCGTCGGAATTTTCGGCTGGTCATACTCGGTCCTGATGCCTGCCTTCGCCCGCGACGTTCTCCATCTTGACGAACAAGGCTACGGCTTCTTGTTAGGCGCGAGCGGTGTCGGAGCGCTCATCGGAGCGTTCACGACCGCGACCTTCGGGACCGCTGTTTCGCCGCGTAAACTTGCCTTCGGCGGAGTCTGGCTTTTCTCAACGATGCTTCTGATCTTTTCCTTCAATCGCAACCTCATCATCGCGATGCTCTGCCTGGCCGGCTCCGGATTCGGCATGATGCTCTTCTTTTCAACCTCCAACACGACCGTGCAGACGATCGTTCCGGATGAAATGCGGGGCCGGGTCATGGGAATTTGGGCGTTGATCTTCGGCGGAATGATTCCGTTCGGCAGCCTGGAAGCGGGCGCGCTCGCCCATTACGTCGGCACGCCCGCGACACTCGGCATCGGGGCCTGCATTTGTGCTCTGGCCGCATTTGTCACGCTGATGATTGTCCGCCGCCGCGACGCCCAGCTGGCCGCAGCCGCGCACTCGGCCTAACGAATCAGCTCACTTCTTGTCTTCGCGGGAGAGTTCCTGAAACCGCGGATCGCCACGCAGCGGTTTCCAGTAGAGATCGAGCCGCAACATTGCCGGCGTCAGGCAATCGTCGCCAGGATTTTTGACAAGCCGGGTCAACGCTTCGATCGCGGCATCAGTTTGTCCCAGCCATGTCCGCGCGATCGTAATTCCGACGAGGAAGTTCTGTCCTTCGTAAGCATCCGTCTCGATCGCTTTTTGCAAACCCGCCGCCTCGCGATCGACGCATCCCGCGTCGCCGAGAAAACCACAGACTTGCGCCAGGTCGGAACTCGCGCGCAAGACGAGATGCCCACGATCTCGAATCGATTCGAAGGCGGCGCGCGCAGCAATCAAGTGCTCGTGAGCCGCGTCTTTGTCGTCGAGACCCATGTAGATCGCTCCAATCGTTCCACGGTAGTTGGCTGCCAAAACGTCCGGGAACATTTCCGGAGTGCGCAGTGCATTCTCAAGCGCATGGATCGCTTCCTGAGGATGATTGGAAAGAATGAAATGTTGGATCCGCATCCCAAAGATAAAAGGATCGCGCGCATCGATCGGCACCCGCTCAAGCAATTTTCCGGCGGCCTCAAGCTTGCCTTCCGCATCGTAAATCTCCGCTTTCTGCGCAAGCAAATATGGATCGTTAGGCGTGATCTCGAGAGCGCGCCCCAGCAGTCGATGCGCTTCCGCAAAGCGTCGCACGGCACGCAAGGTTGCCGCGTGTTCGGAGAGCAGATTGGTGTTTCGCGGATCGAGAGGCTCCGCTTCAGCCTGAAGGGCCAACGCCTCGTCCCACTTGCCTTGGCGCCGTTTCACGTAGGCTGAGTAATCGAGCGCGAGCGGCCGAAAGACTCCGTGTTCCCGCGCCTTCTCAAACGCCTCCAACGCTCCGGGGTAATCGGTCAGGCAGCGATAACGATAGGTGCCGAGCGCAAACCAGGCGTCGCCGAGATCAGGCTGAAGTTCAAGAGCATGGTCGACCGCCGCTTTTGTCTCCTCCAGACGGGATGGCGTTCGGTCGTAGTATGCGTAGGTATGCGCCTGCACAACGGCCAGCGCCGCCCAGGCAATCGCAAACTTCGGATCGAGTTGCACCGCTCGTTTATAATAGGTCGCAGTGGTCTCGCTGCTTTCAGCCGAGGTGCTGAGTTTGTCCCACACTGCTCTACCCCGGAGGTAAGCGTCATACGCTTCCGCATTGTCCGTCGGCTTCGCCTTCAATTCCTCTCGATCGTTTCCACCAAGTTTCGCTCGCAACGAATCCGCGATCTTCTCCGCTACTTCGCTTTCGACGACGAAGATGTCGGTCAATCTGCGGTCGTAAACTTCAGCCCAGAGATGGGAATCGGACGCCGCGTTGATCAACTGCACATTGATCCGCACCTGTTCGCCGGATTTCTGCACACTGCCCTCGACGATGTGTGCAACCCCGAGCTCCTTCGCGATCTCGGGCAAATTTTCCGGCGAACTCTTGTAGCGCAGCGTCGAAGTGCGCGAGATCACCTTAAGATCATCGATCTTCGCCAGACGGGTAAGAATTTCGTCCTGAATGCCGTCGGCGAAATACGCGTTGGTTTTGTCTTCGCTTCGGTTCTCAAACGGCAGAATCGCGATCGATTTCGCCGGCGTGTCCGACTGCGCCCGCTGCTTCGGCGCGCTGTAACGACCAAGGAAAAACAAACCGCCGGACAGCAGTCCCGCCGCCACCACAACCGCGATCCACACGCGCCCTCCACCTTGCTGACGAGGAACTTCATCCGCGCGCTTCAAGCCTTCCGGAGTGAGCTCAAAACCCCAAGCCATGATCAGCGCAACCGGAAAGCCGAGCACCAGCAGTAGGATGACAAACCGGATGGCCCAATTCGGTACTTCGAAAAAAGGGAACGTTTGCGTCGCGATCTGAATCAAGAGCCAGGCCACGACCGCGTACGCGACCGCCACTTTGTAGACGTTGCGGCGTTTCAGTTCGCGAAAGAAATCCATCGATATGAGTTTGCGCCCCACGTCATATCGGATTGCGCCGCTCCGCGCCAGTGCTACGCGTCTCCGGCAGTTCCGACAAAGCGATTATCATCCTGAACTGGTGTAGCGCCTTAAAGGGATCCGCTGAGACAGCGGACGCTACAACACTGCGCTGAATTCCCAATCAATGACGAATGTCCACTGAATGACGAGCCGCCGACGCGGCGTTTCGTCATTCGGATTTCGTCATTTCGTCATTTCGTCGTTCGCGATTTCTCACTGCATCCAAAACCGCAAATGCGTGACGATCCAGATGATCGCAATCGAAAGCGCAATGACCAGTCCGATGAAGAGAAAGCGGCCTTCACTGCGCTGTTTGCGCAGGGCCCGCCGCGGCCGGCGGCTCTGCGCCGCATATTCGGCAAAGCGCTTGTCTTGCAATGCCATCGTGACATCGAGGCGATTGCGCCCCGCCGTCGCGCGCTCGAGCAGCTCCTCCCGGTCCCGGCGTGACTTTTCTTCAGCGACCCGCGGCGCCTCCTCGATCATCCGCTGCAAGTCGTCCATTTTCCTGCGCAAATCGCTCTCGCGTTGCGCGAGTTCCTGCTGCTTGTGGTCCAGCGGCGTGTCGGAGTGAGGGCGTCGTCGTGCCATGCGCCTAACGACTTCCGCCGTTCATATAGAGCAGGACGATCAGCGCGATCACTCCGAAAATGATCAGCGGCAAAGTGACAGCGAAACCAATTTGCAGCCATTGCGCGAAAGAATGTTCCGAACCGCCGCCGCTGCTTTCGTAGCCGCTCCCTGTTTCTGGCAAAGGAACTTTTTCATGCTCATCCGCCGTCGCTTCGAGGCGGCTGCGCTGCTGGCTGTATTCGGTCCGCGCGTCATCCACCACACTCAAAGCCCGGCTCAGTTCCTTGTTTAGGTCGGTCGGATTCCACGTCCTCGGATCGATCGCTTCGAGCAGTTCGAGGTGCTGACCAAAACTTTCCCTGGTCGTGCGCAACTGCTCCATCTTGGTCTGCGCTTCGTATGCTTCGCGCTCGAGTACGACCAATGATCGCGTCAGCCGGTCCGTCATTTCCGCGCGACCGCGTTCCAGTTCTTCCTGACGCCGGCTGAGCTCTTCCAACTCGCGCTTTTGTTTTTCGATCTGTTCCTGCTGGCGCTTGAGATGGAGCAACTGCTCCTGTGCTTTTTGCACCTGCGAATCGAGATGCTCGGTGCTGGCACCATCGTCTTCATTCAGTTCCAGCATTTGTTCAATCGGGCGGAGGCGTTCGGGCATATGTTGCTAAGGCAGGAAGGCTACGCGTGGATATTAAATGGCCCCACCAAGATTGCCAGATTTTTCAGATCGAAATGCAACGATTCGTCATCTTACTCCTTCTCCTGCTCTTGCTCATGCTCTGAGATTCCGGCGAGGCGCCGGAATCAGCACGCGAGGCGCGTGCGCTCCCCTAACGACCGGGCATCATCTCCAGCAATCGCCCGCGAAAATATTCCGTCTCCGGCAGAGTCGGCAGCACGGGATGATCGAGCGCCTGCTCGAAACGTCGCAACCGCCGGGCCGAACATCGCGCATCGACCAGTGCATCTGCGATCATCTGGTCGAAGATTTCGCCACTGACATGATGCGAGCAGGAAAACGTGGCGAGCAATCCGTTAGGTGAAAGCATTTTGAAAGCGCGCACGTGCAGTTCGTTATAACCGCGCAACGCGTCGCGCAGCCCACCTTTGCTTTTCGTGAACGAAGGCGGATCGAGAATGATGAGGTCGAACTTTTCGCCGGCTTTCTCCGCCCCTCGCAGAAACTGAAAAACATCTTCCTCCACCCATCTCACTGATAATTGGTTACGCGCAGAATTCTGCTGCGCCGCCCTCACGCTTTCCGCGCCCCCCTCCACCCCGATCACTTCGGTCGCCCCCGCACGCGCACAAGCGAGCGCGAATCCGCCCTGACTGCTAAAACAATCAAGCACCCGTCTTCCTTTCGCGTACTCGGCGACGAGCGGGTAGTTCGGCAATTGATCCAAATAAAAGCCGGTCTTTTGCGAATGCAGGAGATCAACCTCCAATTTCACCCCAGCGATTTCCATTTCGACCGCGCCCGGCGCTTCACCTGATAAGACGCCGGTGCACAACTCCATCCCTTCCGCGCGCCGCACCGGCGCATCGTTCCGCTCGATGATTGGAGGGACGGGCGCCGTCCCGTCCGTGTTTCTATCTCCAGGGGACGCAGCGGTCGTCGCAGAAAAGCAATCCTTCAACGCCCGAACGATAATCTCTTTCCGCTGATCCATCGCCAAGGTGAGCGTCTGAAGCACGAGACAATCGCCATAACGATCGACAATCAATCCAGGCAGCCCGTCGCTCTCGCTCCAAACGACCCGGCAAAACCTAGAAAAGATCCCGCGGCGCTCTCGATATTCGATCGCCTGCGCGATCCGCCGCTGGAAAAAATCGAGATCGAGCGACTGTCGTCGGCGCGAAAACCTGCGCGCAACGATCTGCGATTTCGCGTTATAAATCGCGCTGCCCAGAAACCGATCGCGACCATCCTTAAGCGAAATCACATCGCCGTCGGCGGGATTTCCAAAAACCTTCAGAACCTCGCCGCTGAACACCCAATCGTGTCCATGAAAAATCCGCGCACGCGGTTTAACCACAAGTCCAGCCATGGCCCCTCACTGAGCGGCAGAGTGTCTAGCGGAGCAAGCCGGAATGTGGCCGGGATCGGTGATCCCGGTCCGATCAGTTGAACGCATGTCGTATGAAATAGGAGCAGGTCGGCACACCGAGGGCTGCTGCTGTTCGTTGGATCGAGCCTTCCTCCGCAACTTGTGAATGCCGCCGCCCCTGCCGGGGCGCATTTGTTATATCCATTCTAGCCGGTGGTTTACACCACCGGCTAATTTCCGGCGACCTTTCAGGCCTTTCCTCCCCCGCCTAACGACCAAGCCGCGCGGCCAGTTTTTTCTGCTCGTCGAGCAGCTCTTGCGGCACACCGGGCTGAAGCGATTTGAAAAATTCCTCCTGGTCAGCCAGTTCTTTGGCCCAATCGTCCGCGTTCACCGCGAGCAACTCGCGCATCATTTCTGGGGAAACATCCAACTCGTCCAGATCGAGATCCTCTGCGCGCGGCGTGCCCCCGATGGGGCTCTCGACCGCTCCACCTTTTCCTTCACAGCGGTCGATGATCCATTTCAAAACCCGCATGTTGTCGCCAAACCCCGGCCAGAGAAATTTTCCGGCCGCATCTTTCCGAAACCAGTTTACGTGAAAGATCAGCGGCGGATTCGTTAGGCGCGGACCGGTCTCGAGCCAGTGCCGGAAATAGTCGCCCATGTTGTAACCACAAAACGGCAGCATCGCCATCGGATCGCGCCGCACTTGACCAACCGCCCCGGTCGCCGCAGCCGTTGTCTCAGACGCCATTGCCGATCCGACGTAGACGCCGTGGTTCCAATTCATCGCCTGGAAAACGAGTGGCATCGTGTTGCTGCGCCGCCCGCCAAAGATGATCGCGCTAATCGGAACGCCGCCTCCATTGTCAACATTCGGATCGAGCACCGGGTTGTTGCGCATCGGGACGGCGAAGCGGCTGTTGGGATGTGCGCCTTTTTCCGCCGACGCGGGCGTCCATGGATTCCCGCGCCAATCGGTCGCGGCGCTCGGCGGCGGGCCGTCTTTTCCTTCCCACCAGACGTCGCCATCACTCGTTAGGGCGACGTTCGTGAACACGGTGTCGCGCTCAATCGCGCGCATCGCGTTCGAGTTCGACTTGTAACTCGTTCCAGGCACAACACCGAAATATCCGTTCTCTGGATTGACCGCATAAAGCCGGCCGTCCTTGCCGACTTGCATCCAGGCGATGTCATCACCAATCGTGCTGATCTTCCAACCGGCGAAATGGGCTGGCGGAATGAGCATCGCGAAGTTCGTCTTTCCGCAAGCGCTTGGGAAAGCTGCCGCGACGTAGTGCTTTTTTCCCGCGGGCGATTCGACCCCGAGAATCAGCATATGCTCGGCAAGCCAGCCTTGCTTTTTCGCGAGGTAGGAGGCGATCCGGAGCGCGAGGCATTTCTTGCTCAAGAGCACATTGCCGCCATAACCCGACCCGACCGAGATAATCGTGTTGTCCTGCGGAAAATGACAAATCCACCGTCGTTCCGGATTGACGTCGAGCAGCGAGTGCACCCCGCGATTGAATTCCGCATCCTTTTTTTCGCCGAGCCGAGTCGCGGCTTGCGCACCCATACGCGTCATGATCCGCATGCTCAGGACGACGTAAATTGAGTCGGTAATTTCAAAACCGACTTTGGCCAGGGGCGAATCCGGCGGGCCCATGATGTAGGGCACGACGAACATCGTTCGTCCCTGCATCGCGCCCATCAGCATGCCATTGAGCTTGCGATACGTTTCCTCCGGCTCTGCCCAGTTATTGGTTGGGCCAGCTTCTTGCTGAGTCGGGGTGCAGATGAGGGTGAATTGCTCAACCCGCGCGACGTCGTTCGGATTGGAACGATGCAGGTAACAACCGGGATTCTTTTCTTGATTGAGCTTGATCAGCACGCCCTGCCGGCAAGCCTCGCCGAGCAGATACTCGTTCTCCGCCTCCGACCCATCGCACCAGAAAATGTTTTGGGGCTGCGTCAGGGTCGCAATCTCCTGCACCCAATCGAGCACGGCCTGGTTGGCCGGCTTGTTTTTACCAAAGTCACCGGGAGGCGAAATGGCAGGAGCAATGTTTTCCATAAGCGAGAGTGGCGCGACGAGGGCGCAAGCGAGGCTCCACTTTTGATCGCTTCCGGCGAGAGGCCAAGGAAAATCTCCATCCGCCCTCGACGGCGATTTCGTAGAAAGGAAGCACGCTTGCGCTCCCGCAACCTGCGCCGTTAACTATTATGATGTTTGGGACCGCGATTTCGGATGATTACGAGCCGGTGACTTGGGTGGGACGCTATCCCGTCTATGTCACCACTCTCTTGGTCATCATGCACGTCGCGTCCATGATCCTGGGTTGCTTTCTGATCGCTTTTGGTGGAGGCGCATTCCTCAACTTGCTCGCCTTCGACAGCGCACAGGTCATATCCAATTTGCATTTTTGGCAGATCGCGACCTACGCCTTTGTCCATCCGCCATCGAACATCATCTGGTTCGCGATCGAGATGTACATGCTCTTCGTCTTCGGACGTGAGGTGGAGCGTTTTCTCGGCCGACGCGCGTTTATCGTTCTCTATCTCCTGCTCCTCATTGTGCCGACAATGCTCCTCGCCATTTGGGGACTGTGGCAGCGCACTGGGTTGGACGGTTCCGCCACTATCCACTTCGCCATCTTCGTCGCTTTTGCCGCGATCTACCCGAACGTCGAACTCTTTCTCCGGGTCATGGCAAAATGGGTCGCGTTGATTTTTGTCGCGGCCTATTCGCTGCAATTGCTCGCTTATCACCGCTGGTCCGAGCTGACGTTGCTCTGGATCAGTGTGGCTCTCGCCTATGGCTTTGTGAATTTGCGCGGAGCCGGGCGTGAGCTCGGCTGGCTAAGCGATTGGACCGGGCAATGGCGCTCGAAACGCGTCCTCCGCGTCGTTCCCTCACCGGAAACGCGCCGCTCCTCCGAATCGGAAAATATCTACGAATCGATCGATCCCCTGCTCGAGAAAATCTCCAAGTCCGGCATCGGAAGTTTGACCGCCAGCGAACGGCGAGCGCTCGATCGGGCGCGGACTCGGTTGATCAACAAATCCGAGTAAGCGAATCCCCGTTGCTTTCGCCGGCCATCGGCAATTCCGCGCCTAACGAGTCAACCGCGCTTCCGCAATCGCGCGATGAATTCCGCTGGTGTGGCCGCAGCCAGCAGGGCTTCTCGCGTTCCCTCGGGCCGGAGAGTTCGGGCCAAGGCGCCGACGCAGATCAGGTAGTCGTTCACCAATTGTCGCGGCACTGCGATGACGAAGATCAGGTGGACCAGATCGTCCGGGCCGAACCGGACGCCTTTTTTGCTTCGGCCAATGCCGAGCATGATTTCGTCAACAAGCTCGGTCCGCGCATGAGGGTACGCGACGCCATTATCGTCGACCGTCGGGCTTTTCTTCTCGCGCTCCATCAGCGCTTCGAAGAAGGGCTTGGCCTGCCGCAGTTCGCCGCCCTCGTGCATCAGCTGGACAATTTCCCAAATCGCTTCGCTCGCGGTGGTGCCCTTCAGTTCGGGGACGAAGTATTTTGGATCGAGAAGGCCGTCAAGCAGGGAAGAGCTCATGTGTTGGTGAATTGATAGATTGACGTGCGCCGCCGAGAAGTCGAATCATTCGCAACGCGTGGCGACTGAAAATCAGCAACCGACCGACGAAGCGTTGCACATCGCACACAGCACCAGCCTGTATGACCAGGGCTACGTCAATGCGATGTCGCACTTCTACCGGGGCGAGCTCGGCCGCATCATGGTCTGGCGCACCCGCCTCGACACCACGACAAACTGGGCGGTGACGAGCAGCACGGCCATCATCACGATCGCTTTTTCCAACGCCAGCGTTCCGCATCTCATTTTCTTTTTCAATCTGGCGATCGTCTGGATCATGCTTTGGATCGAAGCGCGGCGTTACCGATTCTACGATGCGTTTCGCGCGCGGGTGCGCATGCTCGAGGCGCATTTCCTCGTCCCCATGGTCATGGAAAACCGACACCTTTTGCAGGGCGAATGGAAAAAACTGGTCTGCGAAGATTTGATCCTCCCGTCGTTCAAGATCGGCAAACTGGAAGCGGTCGGGCGCAGGTTGAAACGAAACTACGTTTTCATCTTCATCCTCATTATGATCGCGTGGGTCATGAAAATTTACCTGCACGCGAGCGAGCCGATCGACACCGTCGGCGCGTTTTATCGCGCTCTTCGCGTCGGGCACATTCCCTCCTGGCTGGTCGCGATCATCTTCGGCGGCACACTGATCACTGTGATCGGGATATCGGTTTACGTTGGCCGCAAGACGTCCGGAGAAATTTCCGAGTTCGGAAGTCACCGTTCGCTTTGGCGGATTTAGCGTTCGTGAATCGAGAATCGGCACATCGTGAATCGTTGTGCCAGCGGCCGCCACCTGGGCAATAATGCGTGATGGCGGAACCGATTCACGATTCACAATCCACGATTCACGAAAACTTCTCTCGCCTGTGCGAAATCATGCGCCGGCTCCGGGCGCCGGGCGGCTGCCCCTGGGATCGCGAACAGACGCACGCCAGCCTCGTTCCCGGGTTGCTCGAGGAAGCTTACGAAGTCGCAGACGCGATTCGGAAAAGCGACGATGCGAACCTGCGCGAAGAACTCGGCGATTTGCTTTTGCAAGTGGTGATCCACGCCCAGATCGCGAGTGAAGACGGCCGCTTCACGATTGAAGATGTGGCCCGAGAGATTGGTGACAAACTCGTTAGGCGGCACCCGCACGTGTTTGGCGACAGCGAGGCGCGCGACACCGGCGCGGTGCTCAAGCAATGGGACGCCATCAAACGCGCCGAGAAAAATTCAGAACAAGCCGGTTATTTCGCTGGCCTAACGAGAGCGTTGCCCGCTCTGCTTCTGGCGCAAAAAGCGCAAACCAAAGCCGCCCGGGTTGGATTCGATTGGAGCGAGCTTAAGGATGTGATGGCAAAGGTGGATGAGGAACTCAGCGAAGCGAAGGAAGCCATCGCCTCAGCGGACGAGGCGGCGATCGCCGACGAGATGGGCGATCTTCTTTTCGCGGTCGTGAACCTGGTGCGCAAGAACAAGCTCGACGCAGAAACCGTCCTGGCCGCGGCGACAGAAAAATTCATCACGCGCTTCCATGCCATGGAAGAGGAACTGAAAGCGACTGGCCAGAAACTAGGCGAAGTTGATCTCGCCGGCCTGGACGAAATCTGGAATCGAGTGAAAGCGACGCACATCTCTTAGCAATGTAGACGGTTCGCTCTGCGAAACGCCGCTGTCGTTTGAACGTCAGGTTCAACTGTATTCCGAGCGCAAAACCGTGCCTCCCAGAGGGAAGCGTCTACAACGGCGCCGGCACGGTGGCCGCGGGGCTACTCGCTTTCTTCGAGGCATGCGTGTCCGTGCGATCATTCGGCCTGAGCGTTTTCGCGGCGACCCCGAGACCCGTTCCGGTAACGGCGAGATTGTTTCCGGCAACTCCGAGCGCGATCCGGCCCGGGTGGAGTCGTTCTCGACCTGTCCCCGAATCGTCAGCCGTTAACCCCGAGCCCTCTTCCGGCGTCCCCGAGATGCGGCCCGGTGAGGCTTAGCCCCTCCGCGATGACGCTGAGCTGTGTCCCAGCGAGGGTTACCTCCTGCTTTCCGCGCTCAAGCAAGGTGGCGCCGTGCTGACGAGAAAAACCCGGGTGATCGCGGAGCACATGCGCGTGCTTCAACGCGGCGGGTGCCATTGGTTCGGCAAAGGCGGTGGCTGACCCGGCGGATTTTGCGGCGGCGCAGTTGGCGTGATGTTTTGCATGAAAGCGCGCCACTGGTCCTGCGTGTTTGGCAGCCAGCGCTGACCGGTCTGCTGCATTCGTTGCATTTGCTGCATCTGCATTTGCGAGTGCAACATCTGCGCGACTTGCGGATTGATCTGCTGCAAGCGCTGCATGACCGCGTTCAACTCCGCGCTGCGATTTTGCATGAAATAAAGTTGTGCCAATGCGCCGCACCCTTCTGGCGCCGCGGGATTGATTTGCGTGGCAGCGACATAATGTGCTTCAGCTTCGGTGACACGACCTGCTTGTTGATAAGCCATGCCGACAGTCATGCGCAATCTGGTGTCGTTAGGCGAAAGACGGACGGCAGCTTCGCCTTCGTTTTGTGCGGCGGGAAAATTTCCCAGCGCCAACATGGTCTGGCAAAGCCAGCCGTGCGCTTCAGCCGATTGCGGCGCGATTTGCACCGCGGTCTGCAAATGCGGCAATGCCAACTGCGCGTGATTTTGCATCAAATAAAACTGCGCAACCTGGATGCGGAAATTGATGTTGCGCGGATCAAGACAAATCGCTTCTTCAAATTCTGTCGCGGCTTCGCGCACGCGATTCGTTTTGGCGAGACCGTTGCCCAAACCAAATCGCATCCATGCGTTCTGCGGTGCAAGCGTCACACAGCGTTTCAATTCTTCGATCGCTTCCGGAATCAGGCCGCGCTGTTCGAGCAGCGATGCGCGAAACGCATGCAATTCCGCATTGTTCGGTTCGCGTTCGAGCAGCCATTGCAATTCGCGCTCCGATTCATCGTAACGACCGGCGTTGCCGTAGAACTGCGCGAGATTACGTCGCAGGCCCAAATCGTTAGGCACGAGCTTGCGCAGGTCTTCACAGATGGCGATGCCTTCCGCGCTTTGCTGCTTCATCGCATAATGACGCGCCAGACTGTAACGCGCCTGCAACGTATTCGGATCGGCCGCGATCGCTTCTTTCCATTTTGCGACCGCTTCTTCCGTGGCGCTGGCTGAACTCTCCTCCTCCGCGCGAATCGCCAGCGCATTACCCCAGGCGGTCAGGCCATCGGCGTTCCGTGGATGTTTCGCGACGAAATTTTCGATGACCTGCAACGCCGCTTTGTAATCACGACGCCCCAGCGAGATCTGCGCCTGCAATAAATCGAAATCGTCCGCCTTCGCTTTCGCCCAAGGCCGGCTCAATTCCTCCTGCAATTTCGCCACGTGTTTGCGAATTGTTTCCGGCGCATCCGGTCCGGCCGCTTTCAACAAATGTTGATAGCGTTCTTCCAGTGCCTGATAGGGCGTTAGGATCGTTTCCGGAAGTTCGAGCGGAATTGCTTTCGTGCCGGTGCGACCCCCGCAAAGATCGTGCAGACGCGCCATGAACGAATCGAAATCGGCGAAAGTGAACAGGCGAAACCGTTCCGGATGATCCAGCGCGAGTTTGCGCACGCGCGGCGCGATTTTTTCGCCCACGCGCAGGCCCCAATAAAGTCCGTGCGGAAAGCAGCGCCCGTCCTTGAGCAATTGTTCCAGCACGCGCATGATCGATTCGTCCCGGCCGGCGTAACCCAGGACGACCAGGCCGTTCTCGAGCGCGAACTGCGCAAACTTTTCCTCCATGTTAGTGGTGAGCGCCTTGAGTTCCTTGCTCGTGTTCTTCATGAAGCTCTCGAACAAGTAATCGCCGTGGAGCTTCACGATCTTGGCGCGATCCGTGGTGACATTGATGGTGGCGACTTCGGAATCTACCGCGCAGACCACGGCGTTGTAACCGAGAAAAATGGTCAACGCTTCGTTAATGAGGTCGTCGAAATTGGTGGTGAAGACAATGTTGAAACGGCCGTGCTGAACGATGTTAGCCAGGTAAAGATAACCCCAGCTCGGAAACGCGTCCTTGATCTTGTCTTCGATGTAACGCTGGCGGGAACGCGAGTCTTCATAAATTAGTTCGAACAACTGCGAATATTCGTCGTCTTGCTCGTACCAGGCTTTCTGCTGCTTGCACCACGCTTCACAGCCGAGCTTGCCTAACGACTTGTTACTCGAACAGGCATCCGCGTATGCCATCTCGCGCCATTCGGCGATCATTTCCGAGGCGAGCAAGACGCCTGAACTTTTCGAGGCGCCCGCGCCAAGAAAAAGCGCGAAACCGATTCTGTCGCGCTCCGCAATCGTGCGCGCGACCTGCGCTTCGTTGAGCTGTTTCGGTTCTGGCGCGCGTGCTTCAGCCATGGCTCGTCCGGAAACGATATGTCGAACGGCGCAAGGCACGCGAACTAAAATCGATAGTCGGCCGCGGCGCGGATGACAAGCTTGGCATGAGTCGCTAGAATCCCGCCCTCACGATGGAAACCGAATACAAAGTCCGGCTCGAGATTTTCGAGGGCCCGCTTGATTTGCTTCTTTACCTGATCAAGCGCGACGAGCTCGATATTTATGACATCTCGCTCGAGCGGATCACCAAGCAATACCTCGAATATCTTCAGGCTTTTAAAGAGCTGAACATCGAAGTCGCGGGCGAGTTCGTCGTTATGGCCGCGAACCTGATTTACTTGAAGAGCCGCAGCCTCCTCCCCGCGGATCTGCAACCACCCGAGGAGGATGTCGAGGAGGATGATCCGCGCTGGGATCTGATCCGGCAGCTGATTGAGTACAAGAAATTCAAGGAAGCCGCCGGCCAATTGCAGGCGCGCGCGCTCGAGCAGGAGCGGATTTTTGCGCGGACCGGCAATGGCGCGTTGCCGGAGTTGGCGCCGCTCCCGTTAGGCGAAGTCGGGATTTTTCAACTGATCAACGCCTTCCAGAACGTCCTCAAGCGACTCGATGCAAAGGAAGATTTGCGCGAAATCTTCGGCGAAAATTTTACGGTCTCCGACAAGATCGAAAAGATTTTGCAAACCCTCGCTGGTGGCAAAGCGGTGCGATTTTCGGAATTGTTTGTGCGCGCAGCGTCGCGCGTCGAAATTGTTGTCACTTTCCTCGCTTTGCTTGAATTGATCCGGCTGAAACAGGTGCGAGCGATCCAGCCTGACGAATTTGCGGAAATCGAGATCGCGCCCGTCGCCATCTGATGGGGCGCCTCCTCATCGCCGGCTGCGGTTATGTCGGTGTCGCGACGGCCGATTTGTTTCACGCCGCCGGTTGGGAAGTGGAAGGCTGGACGCATTCGGCGGAGTCTGCGGTGCAGTTGGCGAACAAACCTTATGCGCTGCAAGCGGTCGACATCACGTCGGTCGATGCGGTGAAGAAAGCCGCGAGAGAATTCGATGCGGTCATTCATTGCGCCAGCTCGGGTGGTGGAGGAGCAGAGAGTTATCGCCGGGTATATCTGGAGGGCGCGCGAAACCTTTTCTCGGTCTTGCAGCCGCCGGCTTTTCTCTACACCAGTAGCACGTCCGTTTACGCGCAGACCGGGGGCGAATGGGTCGACGAAGAAAGCGTGGCAGAACCCACGCACGAAACCGGCCAGATCCTGCGTCAGACGGAGGAACTCGTTCGGGAGGGCGGCGGTATCGTTGCCCGTCTCGCCGGTATCTACGGTCCCAACCGCTCGGCGCTTCTCCGCAAATTTCTCTCCGGGGAAGCGAGGATCACTGGAGATGGAGAGCGTTATCTCAATCAAGTCCATCGCGATGACATCGCCAGGGCGCTTTTTCTTCTCGTTACCCTGCCAAACGAACAAAGGCACGCGGCTTCCATTTTCAATGTCGCAGACGATGAGCCACTAACCGAGCGCACCTGCTACGAGTGGCTGGCCGCGAGACTCAGTCGTCCCACCCCGCCAAAATCAACCAGCGCGCGAACTGGCAAGCGGGGCTTAAGTAACAAACGGGTTCGCAACGCGAAACTGCGCGGAGTCGGCTGGACACCGCATTTCCCAACATTTGCCATCGGGATGGAAAACTCCGTTTTGCCCGCCGCGATTCAGGCAGAAGAATTCTGACGGCGCAGGCCGCACCGCGCCGTGTCGGGAGACACGGTCTACAACGTGCGCAGCGATTCTACATCGCTAATGTGTCGGCGCCTCGAGCAATGCCATCTCCAACTCGAGCAGCGTCCAACCGAGCGCTGAAGCCAAGGCGAATAGCGTTGCTTCCGAAGTCGGCCGACGGAGACACTGTAGCTGCACCCAAGATGGGCTTGGCCAGTCATCGAGCGCGCGAATTCGCTAAACGTAACGCCGTACTACGGCGCGGAAGGGGTCTGCTCGTTCTTGCAGGCCCACCAAACGCTGGCGAGAACTGAACCGGCAGTGAGAAGAAATGTCGAAAACGTAAGCATGGCGAAGGTTTTGATTCCTCTCAGCAACGGGCGTGCCGCGTCGTCCCATCGAGGGAGAAGCCTCGAAAAGGAGCGAGCTGAGCGTTAAGAATTATGACACCAGTGTCACGTTAGTAACACCGCTGGCCCGGTTAGCCACGTTTGACGGCCGGACTACCCTAGCGTTGGCTCAATCAAACCGAAATCGCCGCTGTTACGCCGGTAGAGGACATTCACGCGTGAATTCCGCGCGTTCATGAACACAAGAAATTGGCGGGTCGACATTTCCAGCTGCAACACCGCTTCATCGATAAACATCGGCTTAACCGGATAACGCTCCGTTCGCACCACCGTGTGAACGTGATGCTCATCTTCTTCCACCGGCTCAGGATGCAAAATCTGCTCTTCAAGGTGCCGAATATCCTCTTTGCGCGGACGATTTCGGCGCAGCAGTCGCGTTTTGTATTTGCGCATTTGGCGCGCGATTTTGTCGGTTACGGCGTCGATCGCGGCGTAAAGGTCATCCGTCTCTTCGTTAGCTTCGATCGTGATGTGGTTCGAGCAAATCAGGATGACTTCCGCCCAGTGGCGGTACTTTTCCACGCCGAGGATGACATGGGCTTCGATGATCTTCGGATAATCGAGGTGGAGGCCTTCGATCTTGCGCACTGCGTATTCATTGATGGCGTCGGTGATCGCCAGATGGCGGCCGGTGACCTTTACGTTTGGGTTGGCATTAGCGGTTTGCATAAGCTCCTTTCGTTTTACATCTGAAAACGCTCGCCGAGGTAAAGCTGGCGACTGATCGGATCGTTGATCAGGAAATCTTTGGTGCCTTCGCTGACGACCCTGCCCTCGTCGATCAGATAAGCGCGATCCACGATCGAAAGAGTCTCGCGGACATTGTGATCCGTGATGAGAATGGCGAGACCCGATTTGCGCAGGTTAACCACAAGCTGTTGCACATCATAGACGGCAATTGGATCGACCCCGCTGAAGGGCTCGTCGAGCATGAGCAGTTTCGGCCGGGTAACGAGCGAACGCGCGATGGTGAGGCGGCGCTTCTCGCCGCCGCTAAGAGTTAGCGCGGTGTTTTTTGCAATGCGTTCGATGCCAAATTGATGAAGTAACTCGTCGCAGCGGTGGCGGCGCTCCTTCTTGCTCAGCGGCATTGTCTCAAGGATGGCCAATATGTTTTGCTCCACCGTCATCTTGCGAAAGATGGACTCCTCTTGCGGGAGGTACCCCATACCCAACCGGGCGCGTTTGTACATCGGGTAGCCAGTCACATCGGTTCCGGAAAAGATTACCCGGCCGCTATTTGGCCTAACGAGTCCGACGATCATGTAAAAGCTGGTCGTCTTGCCAGCACCGTTCTTGCCGAGCAACCCGACAATTTCCCCCTGCCCCACCTCCAGTTTCACCCCGTTTACGACAGCGCGGCCGCCATAGATCTTGACCAGATCCTCCGTGACGAGGACCTCCGGGTGTTCGTCAGGCAATGGGACCGGTCGAGCAGCAGGGCTGGCAGCAGGAGCAGACGTCGGGCTCATCAGGGATTTGTAGTTGGCGATGCGGCGGGGCTTGGAGTCGGAGGTGCGGGCGCGGTGGCTCCGGGAGATGGTGTTGGCGACGGCTGACCGGGTTTTCCGGGTTGTGCCGGCTGACCGGGTTGTCCGGGCTTTCCGTTTGTATTCTCCTGCCGGATCTCCGTCCGGCTCGGGCCATGCGTCGTAAGGTGGCCATTTTGGTTGAGAATCATGACTGTGTCCGGGCTGGTCGCGACGTGGGAATCCAGGTTCATTTGCACACGTGGGCTCCCCGTTAGTTCCACATTCCCATCCGAGGAAGTGTAAACCGCTTTGTCGGAAAGTCCGACTGCTTTCGAAGGAGGCCCCCCTTTTGGATCGGGCTTGTCGCGAACAACGCCGACATTTCCTTCTGCGATCGCTTTTTCCAAGCCCTCGCCTTCCTCCTTGTGAATGAAGACAGTTAGTTTGTCCGATTGCAGATTAAAGCGCGGGTCAAAAACACGGACGTGTCCCGTGAAAACTCCAATCCGCTTCTCGGTTTCGAATGACGCTTCATCCGAATAGATTTGGGTCACGATAGGTTGGCCATTGTTATCATTGGCGGCGGCGAGCCCCGGCGGGATTTGCGCTTTTGCCTTGGCAGCAGGCGTCGACGCGGCAGCGGGCTTTTGCGTCTTTACTTTCTTGTGGGGCGCCGAGCTGGCCGAGGCGTTCTGCGCCGGCACGCGGGCAGCGATGGCGATGGCAAGAAGGCAAGCTCCTCCGGCAAAAATGCGTTTCATGGTTTAGTGGGGCTTGGAGTGGCGCTGCCTGGTTTGGTGCCGCCGCCAGAAAGCTCTTTCTGGTTATAAATCGTCATGTGCACATTGCCGGTGAGTGTGCCGTAACGGGTCGCGGTATTGAATTGAACCTTATCGCCGACGATCTCGAAATCGGCGCGCTTGATATTGGCTTTGTTGTTAGAATCGATCACACGCGTTTCGAGATTAAGCACCGCGTCCTGCATCACGACGTTGAAGTCGGGCTTCTCCTTCGCGTCGTAGCTGACAATCTTTAAATCAGTAAATTTGATGTGGTTATCATCGATCCGGGCCGCGGTTCCGGCTTCAAACCGACCGAGCAAATTTCCTTGCAGATCATAGTTTGGCAGCACCAGGCCCTTGGCCTCGTGACCCACCGTCAGTGGAATATCTTTCAGATCCACGCCTTCCTTGGCCGAGCCTCGGCTCGGTGACGGAGCGGCTTTGCGATGTTTACGATCGCCCCCGAAAGCGAGGCAGCTGCCCACGACCAGAAAAACAAAACTCAGGCGCGCCCCGCGGAGAAAGCGGGACCCGCTACGAAACGGCAGCATGAATAGTTTTTAACATGCGCAAATGCTTCGGCAAATCCTTTAGCGGAACTTGATTCGGTCCGTCGGAGAGAGCGCGAGCCGGGTTTTCGTGTACTTCCATGAAAATTCCATCGCAACCGGCCGCCAGCGCCGCCCGGGCGAGGACGGGCGCCAGCGCGGCGTCACCCGAGGTCGAGTCGCCCGCGCCCCCAGGACGTTGCACCGAATGAGTCGCATCGAAAATGACGTGATGACCGGCCTCCCGCAGCCACGCCAGCGAGCGCATGTCGGCCACGAGATTGTTGTAGCCAAAGGTTGTGCCGCGCTCGGTGAAAAAGAATTTCTTCGCGCCGAATGCTTCCAGCTTCTCGGCAATGTTGCCGACATCCCAGGGCGCGAGGAACTGACCCTTCTTTACGTTGACGACCCGGCCCGTCTCGGCAGCAGCGTGGATAAGATCGGTTTGGCGGCAGAGGAAAGCGGGAACCTGCAGGACATCGATGAACTGCGCGGCGAACTCTGCTTCGTTAGGCGAATGCACATCGGTCGTAACCGGCATCCCGATCTCACGCCCAATCTCGGCCAGTAATTCGCAGCCTTCGCGTAGCGTGACCCCGCGATACGAACGCACCGAGGTGCGATTCGCCTTATCGTAAGACGCTTTAAAGATGAACGGCAGATCCTCCGTTGCACAGATTTTCGCAATTTTCTGCGCCATTCGTCGCACGAACGCCGCCGACTCGATCACGCACGGGCCCAGAATGAACGCGGGCGTTTTTCCGCCTAGCGTGACAGGTCCGATTGTTAGGGGTTTGAGCTTCACAAGTGCCCAGTGTCGCGAATAATTTTTCTGAAGTCCAAGATGAAAGCGAACGCGGGATCGCCCCTGCAATATTTAGTAACATCTCCAGATTCTCCTCGACTAAGGCTCGCCCTTGCCCCATCCCCCTCTCTTTCAAGCAAATGAACAGGAACCCTGATTTGATTGGTCTGCCGGCTGGAGTTTCGTCCGAGGAAGCGGCCGCGCATTTTGACACTCTGCAAAAGAAACTGGTCCCCCTCTGGCGCTCGATCGAATCCTTCAATCAGGATGAGCAGACAATCGTCGTTGTGCCCTCAATCTCGCTGGAGATGGCAGTGACTGGTTTCGAGGTGCAGGGGTACGAGGAACGTTTCCTATTTCTCCTCCTGCTCCTGGCTCAGCCGCGAGCGAAGCTAGTTTACGTCACGTCACAAGCAATTCATCCCAGCGTGGTGGAATATTATCTCGGGCTGCTGCCTGGTGTTATTCGTAGCCACGCGATGCGGCGCCTGACGTTGCTCTCGCCCTATGACGACTCGGCCCGCCCTCTCAGTCTTAAGCTCCTCGAACGACCGCGGCTGCTCGAGCGTATCGAGGCGGCTATCCAGAACAAAGATCGCGCTCACCTCGTCTGCTACAACACCACTTACTTGGAGCGAAATCTCGCTTTGCGCCTTGGCATTCCACTCTACGGAGCCGATCCGCGTCATTTTTCTCATGGGACCAAGACCGGATGCCGGCAGCTTTTTGCGCGGGCAGGCATCAACCACCCGCTCGGATTCGAAAATTTAAACAGCATCGACGAGATCTGCGCCGCTCTGATGCACATGAGGGGTCAGCGACCGTCAATGGCGCAGGCGGTCGTAAAACTGAACGAAGGCGTGTCCGGAGAGGGGAACGCCCTGGTCGATCTATCAAATCTCGGACCGGCCGTAGACGACGCGATCAAGGAACGCGTGCGAGCGATGCGTTTCGAAAAAGAGACAATCAGATTCGAGGACTACGCGGAAAAATTTCGCAACTACGGCGGCGTGGTCGAGGAGCGCGTTGGGATCGGGGCCGCGGAAGTGCGCAGCCCAAGCGTGCAACTGCGAGTCACACCGCTCGGAAACGTAGAGCTGCTTTCAACCCATGATCAAATGCTGGGCGGACCGAGCGGGCAAAGCTATCTGGGCTGTATTTTCCCCGCCGACCCGGGCTATGCGAGCGCAATCACACGGGACGCCGCTAAAGTCGGCGCGCTGCTACGCGATGCGGGAGTGATCGGACGATTCGCGCTCGACTTCGTCGTTACTCGCGCCAGCAAAACCGCCGCCTGGGAAACGTACGCAATTGAAATCAATCTTCGCAAAGGCGGCACCACGCATCCATTTCTCACCCTGCAATTCTTAACCGGCGGATCCTACGATGCAGAGAGCGCAACCTTCACCGCGCCTAACGGGAAGAGAAAATTCCTGATCGCGAGCGATCACATGGAATCACCGCTTTATCGAGGTTACACACCGGATGATCTGTTTGATCTGGTTGTCCGTCGGGGATTGCATTTTGGCCAGACCCAGCAAACTGGAATCGTTTTCCATATGCTCAGCGCTCTCGGCAGCAGAGGGCGTCTCGGGCTGACGGCGGTCGGCAATTCACCGGAGGAAGCGCGCGAGATTTACGATCATGCGGAGAGCGTCCTGAATGAGGAAGCCCGCTTCGACGAGATCTCGCTGCGGTGATTCGTTAGGTTGTTTCTGACACAACCGGCTCGAGCAATTCCACATCGGCGGGGACTTCATCGAGCGGCGCCGCCTCGATCGCGACGATCGCATAGCGACCGGTGTCCTCTTCCGCGGTAAGCTCGACGATCTCACCGAGACGATGGCCCAACAATGACTGGGCAATCGCCGCCTGATAGGAAATAATCGAACGCTCCGGATCGCCGTCCCACGCTCCCAAAATGGAGTAGGTCTCCTCTTCGTTCGAGTTCGTGTCACGCAATGTGACAACGGTGCCGATCGAGACCTGGGAAAGATCGGGGCTTTCAAAGGCAGTCCCGCGGGCGCGATGTAGATCGCGTTCGAGCTCAGATTTGCGCCGCATCAGAACCGCTTGCATTTCCTTGGCTGCTTTGAACTCGAAATTTTCGCGCAGGTCGCCGTAGGATCGAGCGAGGCCGATTTCCTTGCTGTTCTCCGGGATCTTCTTGTTTACCAACTCCTCGAGTTCTGTCTTTCGTCGTTGCAAACTGCTCCAGGAAACGATTAAGACCGCGCTTTTTTCCTCCGCCTGTTCGCCGGTGATGAGACTTTGCAGATCCGGATAGAGCTTGATGATTCGGGCCAGGAGCGAGCGCTTGGTCAATTCGTCAAAAACGGGGCTGAGCATGAGACGGCGCATGGCGTCCCGCGCCAGACCAGGCTCGGCCCCGGCAAAAATATCCGGAATCAAAGAGCGATCCGAAAGCAGCAGATCGCGCAAACGGGTGCTGCGACTGTTGCTCTCGTTATGCTGGTCGCGCTCGCAAGCGGAAAGAATCGCACTGAGGAGTTCTGGATTGATCAACTCGGGCCAAGCCGAGCGATTCTTGCAAAGCCAGAAAAGCATCTCGCTCGTCGCGGAATGTTCGCGCAGGCTCCGATCCAAAGCGGAGCGAAGTTCCGATTCTTTCCCCGCTTCCGAAAAAACCTTCGGGATCGCAGCCACGAGCCGCGCGTTGTTGCCTTGCATGAGCTGGAGCCCGCGGGCGACCCAGCGCTCGCCGAGCGCGGCGGGCAAAGCGTGCAGCACTCGCCTTTCTTTCGCCGATGGAAGCTTGAGCAAAATCGCGCCGAGCCGCGGTTCCTCTTCGAGAACTAAACGGTCGAGCGTGAGATCTGGTTGCGATCGGTGCAGCTTTTGGACAACCTGAATCAGATCGTCGCGTCCAATCACGAGTTCGAAAGCAAGCGCCGGGTTGAGCCGTTGGTTGCGACGCGCAGTCTCTTCAATCGCGTCGATCAGCGGTTGCAATTGCTTTTCCGGGTTTTCGAATTCCGAATGCAGCTTGATAATCTGGTCGAGGGCGGCGGCCTGCTCCTTGGGCTGACGCGCCTGGTTGAAGAAGGTGATCAGTTCGTCCGCGCGCGAGACCGGGACAGCTCGCAATTCGACCGGATCGGTCTTCTTTGTCGGGATGAGGAAGTGGCGTTCCTTTTTCAACAATTTCTTGGTCGCCTCCCACCAGCGCTTGAATTCCGGCTCGTTGAAGATGTCGCCTAACAACCAGCCACTGATCTGCGCCTGTGTGGCCTTGCCGCCAAGACTTTCCAGAATGTTGCGCACGACCCCGACCGGGTCCTCCTTCAGCTGATTCTTGAGCGCGACAAGGTCGCTGGCTTTTTGCGCGAGGAAATGTCCTGCCGGGATTGGGGTCAAATTTTGCGCGGCGTACTGCAACTGCATCGGGTGCGCCTTCTTTTTCTCGAAGTCGATCAGAATCTGATTGAGGAGAAGGTTCCACTCAGCGACGCGACCAAAACCCCAGCTTTTGTGGAGACAAAAAGTGTCAGGCTTGAGCTGCTCGAGTTGGCCCGCATCTGCGGTCGTTATTTTGCCGGCTTCCACCAACTTCTGCAGGTCTGGGTCCATAAAAAGAGACAAGTATAGTGCACGAGCCGTCGCGCCCGCGCAAACCAGGCGCGGCCTGTTGTTTCCCGTTGCCCACTCCCATCAGCCGTGGAAGTCTAGCGCCCCGTGCCGGTCAACATTTGGTTTTGGGTCGTTTTTCACCTCGGGGTTTTGGCCGCGCTGGCGATCGATCTTTTCAGCTATCGAAAACCGCACGCCATCTCCCTGCGCAGCGCGACCTGGCGCAGCCTCATCTGGATCGCCCTCTCGCTCGGCTTTAACGCCATCGTCTGGCACTGGCAGGGACCCGATCAAGGCATCGATTTTTTCACCGGCTACCTGATCGAGTATTCGTTGAGCGTCGATAACATCTTTGTCTTCGTCCTTATCTTCGCCTACTTCCGGGTGCCGCCGCAGTACGAGCACCGGGTCCTGATCTGGGGAATTCTCGGCGCAATTGTGATGCGCGCGATCATGATTTGGCTCGGGATCACCCTGGTCGGGCGTTTCCATTTCGTTCTTTATCTCTTTGGCGCATTCCTCTTCATCACTGGCCTCCGCATGTTCGGCGGCAAAGACCAGGACCTTGACCTCGATAACAACCTCATTCTGAGAGTCGCGCGCCGCTTACTTCCGGTAACGAACGATTACCACGGCCCGAAATTCATTGCCCTGGTCGCGGGCCGACGCATGCTCACCCCGCTGGCGCTTGTTCTTCTCGTCATTGACGTGATGGATTTGATCTTCGCCGTCGACTCGATCCCGGCGGTGCTCGCAATCACGCAGGATACTTTCATCGTTTACACCTCAAATATCTGCGCAATCCTCGGCTTGCGCTCCCTCTATTTCCTGCTCGCGAACCTGGTTACGCGCTTCATCTATCTCCGCTTTGGCCTGGCGCTGATCCTGTGCTTTGTCGGGCTGAAGATGATGGTTGCAAAATGGATCCATATTCCGAACTGGCTTTCTCTGCTCATCATTGGCACCACTCTGCTCGTGACAATTGTTGTGTCGATTCACGCCACGAGAGATTCCTCCTCGACCCGGTCCCGATAAAGGTGTTGCATTTGCGTGCACAAACCGATTTACTCGTTTTTGTCTATGCGCCGTTTGTTCGTTGCTTTGCTCATCGCCGGCTTCGCCAGCACGGCACTGGCTGACATTCAGGATCCTCCTTCAAATGATTACGGACCGACCCGGAAACTCGGCCGCGGTATTTCCAATGTGCTCTTTGGCTGGTCCGAAATTCCGGTGACGATTGGCAGAATCAACAGCGATGAGGGCAATGCCGCTGCCGCGAGCTATGGCGTGGTCAAAGGCACTGGCCGCGCGTTTGCTCGCTTCGGCGTTGGCCTCTACGAAGCGTTGCTCTGGCCGCTTCCCATCCATAAAGACAGCTACTACCCAGTTCTGCGCAGCGACATCCCGTGGGTTCACCGCGGTTACGCCGAATTCCCGCCGGAGTTGGGCAACGAATCGAAATATCCCTACGTGCGCAGCTACTGAGCGACTCGTTAGGCAAGAGCAACTTTCTTGATGGCGCTCAGCAGCGATCATCTGGCGACGCGTCTCGAACCAATCTTCGCGGAAAATTTTTCCCAGTTCGGTGAACTGGGAGCGGCGGTCTCGATCTGGCAAAACGGCGAGCCGGTGTTGGATTTGCACGGCGGCTATCGCGACGCGCAGCGCAAAATCCCGTGGACCGATGACACGCTCGTTCTCACCTGGTCCGCAACAAAAGGGTTGGGCAGCGCTTGTCTCCTTCACGTTCTGCAGACCCACAAAATTGGTCTGGAACGGCCGGTCGCGGAATTCTGGCCAGCCTTCGCCCAAGCCCGAAAAGCAGGCATCACCCTCGCCCAGTTGCTTTCACATCAGGCCGGTCTGGCGGTTCTCGATGAGTCGGTCGATGTGCGCGATTACGACGCGGTCGTTAGGGCGCTGGAAAAGCAGAAGCCGATTTGGCTCCCTGGGACGGCGCACGGCTACCATGCGCGTACTTTCGGATTTCTGCTCGATGAATTAGTCCGGCGAATCGCTTCGCGCTCGATTGCGAAATATTGGCGCGAGATTTTTGCCGAACCACTCGGGCTCGACATCTGGATCGGATTGCCCGCGGAGAAGAACGATCACGTTGCGACAATCTATCCCGCGAGTGTATCCGCTTCCGCGAGTCCGGATCCATTTTTTCGCGCGCTCTTTCAGCACGGGACCATTCAACGGAAGGCGTTCACCTCGCCGCACGGACTCCATTCCGTGAGCGCGATGAATACGCCGGAAAATCGAGCGAGCGCCTTCGTCTCGTTTGGCGGAATTGGCAATGCCGCGTCGCTCGCGAAATTTTACGCGATGCTGGCGAACGGCGGTTCGCTTGAGAGCAAACGTTTCTTTTCCAGCACGACCCTTGAACAGATGACTACCACGCTTGCTTTTGGAATGGACCGAATCTTCGGAATCCCAACGGCGTTTTCGGCCGGCTTCATGAAAGACCCAGCTGATGCAACCAGGCGACTCTTTGGCCCGTCAACGCTCGCGTTTGGGCATCCCGGCGCAGGCGGGAGCCACGCGTTTGCGGATCCGGAAAACAATCTCGCCTTCGCCTACGTTATGAACCAGATGGAGCAGAAGCTCCTGCCTAACGATAAGTCTCTCCGCCTCGTTGATGCCCTTTATCGGGAACTCAGCGTATCCCAGGCGCAATGAACCGCTTCAAAATAGTTTGGGGGACGCGCGCACACTGGCGAGAGTCCCCCACAACTTTGTCTTTTAATCAGACGCTAATCAGGGACAGCGGAGCGTGCTGAAGTCCACCGAATCCGTGCCCTTCACCTGGTTGCCCTTCATTACGGCGACCGTGGCCGTCACTCTCACCTCGTCCGGATAGACGTGCGTGACGGTGGGATCCGAGCTCGGCTGGGTATCGAAGACTCCATCGTTATCGAAATCCCACTTGTAGGTAGCGCCCGACTTCGGTGGCGAGAGGGTTGCGCTTAACGTCACGTTGACGCCATTTCCACCTGCACATTGCTGATCAATGACATTGGCGGTGAGGATGACTCGCAACGGCCTGGTGAGCGCATTCGGTGCCGTCAGCCCGACCAGAATGAGTCCCAGGATTGCAGTCCCAATAACTTTTATTCGTCTGTTCTTCATAACTTAATTTCCTTCTGTTTTGTCGTTTCTAGTTGATTGCGCGTGAGCGCGTTAGCTGCCGGCATTAGTCGCGCTTTCGGTGCTCGGGCAGCAAACCGGGATTAGTAACGCGCCTGTAACCTTGCCGCGCTGTCGGTGCGGGAATCGCACTCGTTAGGCCGATTGCTGTGCTCAGGGCAAACAATCGAGTTGGGCCAGAAGAGAAACCTTCGACCCCCTTCTCATCTCTTTTCGAAAGCCATCGCGCCGATAACCTGACCCTTTCGCGCCAGGAGACGAATTTCAGCGCCCGGCTGAGCTAGACTCTCCCGCGCATAGTCGATCGCATGCTCAATCGCGCGCGGTCCTGTGAAAAAA
>Ga0207701_10000569_pt1 | contig 38490 bp, 24 predicted proteins | sample KBSSwiSSwithPhiX_FD_184294 | JGI IMG/M metagenome (GOLD analysis project Ga0207701, IMG submission 184294) | Switchgrass rhizosphere bulk soil microbial communities from Kellogg Biological Station, Michigan, USA, with PhiX - S5 (SPAdes) (version 2) | ecosystem: Environmental > Terrestrial >... | reverse complement strand
GCACGCCGCGCCACTCGAGTTGATCCGCTCAACGCGCTTCGCGGGTGACCACGGCCACGGATCAACACGGATGAATGAGCCACGGGATGAACACGGATCAACACGGAAATAATCCGTGTTATTCCGTGTTTTTCCGCGGCTTATTTACCCGTGTTATTCCGTGTTTTTCCGTGGCTTATTTACCCGTGTTATTCCGTGTTTTTCCGTGGCTTATTCACCCGTGTTATTCCGTGTTTTTCCGTGGCTTATTCACCCGTGTTATTCCGTGTTTTTCCGTGGCTTAGTTTGTGGCTTTACCTTTTGGCTGAAATAGTCGTGGCGCCATGTCGGTCAGGTTCTGCCGCCATAACGGCCAGACGTGGGCCATGTTCGGCACCTCCTGCTCGGTGAATTGCACGCCCTTCGATCGCAGCCAGTCCTTGAATTGACGGTTCACGCCAATCAACCCATCGTCTGTGCCGCAGACGATCCACAGCATCCGGATCTGCGAGTTCGCTTTCGCATCGAGCGTCGGGAACGTCCTGGCGAAGACTGCCGGATCCATCGGCTGTGGGGCGCCACGGCCGCCACCGCCCGGTCCGACTGCCGCGGCCGCATCGGCCGCGGCGGGGAATAGCATCGGTGCTGAACTGAACGCGCCGATCCACGCGAACTTATCGAGGTGGTTCAGGCCGACATACAAGGTTTCCGCACCACCCATCGACAGGCCGGCGATGGCGCGCTGATCGCGATTCTTGCTGACGTTGTATGCCTTGTCGACCATCGGCATGACTTCCTCGAGCAGGATCTTCGAATAGCCAATGAGATTCTGGGAGCCACGGCCGCCTGTCGGCCCTTGAGACGTGCCGTACCCGAGTGGCGTTACGACGACCATCGGGACCGCTTTGTTTTGTGCGATCAGGTTGTCGAGGATGTTGGCCGCGCCGCCGCCTCCGGTCAGCCATCGTTCCGCGTCGTCGCCGAGCCCGTGAAGCAAGTACAGGACGGGATACGCCTGCGCACGCTTCGGATCGTAGCTGGCCGGTGTGTAGACGAAAAAGTCGCGATCGTCATTCGCGACCGCGGAGTGATACGCGTGCCGCGTGACGCCGCCACGTGCCACACCAGGCGAAGGCAGCCATGGCTGCGATCCCGGAATTACCAACATGCTCTGAAAGCTTCCAAACGATGTCTGCACCTGTCGATTCGCTGGATCGTTGATCGACGTCCCATCGACGACGAGCGAGTAGGTGTAGATGTCGGGGTTCATCGGTTCGCTGGTGAAGCTCCAGACGCCCTGTTCATCCTTCTGCATCGGCAATTGCTTGCCGCCCATCGATAGGGCGACCTCTTTGGCGTTGGGCGCGCGAAGGCGGAACGTTACTCGACCGTCAGCGGCAACCTCCGGCGACTTGACCGGCGGCGCGCCGCGCCCTCCGCGCCCAGCCGGCGCCGCGGTCTGCGGTGCGGCCGGTGTCGCCGGTGCAGGTTGCTGCGCGACGAGCAGCGTTGAACAGGCAATTGCCGGCGTAAGGATGAGGCAGAGGCGGCGAACAAGAGGGAAATGAGCCATGGATTGAATCAACTCCTTGCTCTTACGTTAATCCTTAATCATTGTCCTGTGAGCTTGTCGCCACACAGGATACTCGCTGTCCAACAGCTTCGCCGGCCATGTTCCGAGCCATGCATAACCGATCCGGCGTTCGTGCTCGATTTCCGCGAGCGCATAGCGAATCACGCCGTCGCGGCCCGAGAAAATGGGCCGGTTCGTTCCGATTTCATAGAACCTCGCCCACAACGGCGGGGCGGATGGATCAGCGACGGTCACGACGTCACGCCCTTCGGGCAGCGTGGGATCGCGGCGCTGCTCGAGTCGCAGGCCCTTGATCTGCGCGCTCCTGAGCCACGCGACGGAGGATTCGATCGCATCGACGAAGCGAGCGTCCGGCTGTGACTGTTGCATCAGGAAACGAACGATCCCGACAGTCTCCTGACCGCTCAATGAAGGATGTTCGTAGGCGCGAGCTTTTCTCGGCTCGAGCGTGACCTCGTCGTGCTGGGCGCACCAGGCGGTGAGCCGGCCGTCCACACGGATCTGCGCGCGAAGAATGACGGCGACAGCCTTGTCGACCGCCGCGCCGCTCCGCCGCCGGCGTTCCGGCTCGACGAATGCCCAGTCGCCGCTACCATTCGCGACTTCCGACAGGAGTGTGGCGACGCCAACCATCGCATTGTCATTGAAGGTGATGTAGCGCGAGTAATCGGATCTGAGTGGATAGAACTGCGGCCAGCCGCCGTTCGAATACTGCGCCGCGAGCAGGTAGTCGAGAGCTTTCAACAGTGCAGTCCGATACCGGGTTTCGGGAGAGAGGCGATTGACGCGCGCGAGGAAGCGCATTTCCGTCACCGTCGCTCCGTTGTCAATCGTCGCGTCCGGCCGGACCCGCGCGGCGGCGAGAGCAGCAGGGTCAGGAGCCAGTGTCATGTCGGTGTTTTTCGGCCAGCCGCCATGCTCACGCTGGTGTTCGAGGACACGATCGGCCATTCGGCGCGCCTGGTCGCTGGCGTACCACGCTGGCGCCTGGTTCAAGGCATCTGCCCACCGGACGGCGGTGTCCTGGGTCGCGGCTATGAACGCGACCAGGATCGCGGCGACCGCTGAAGTGGTTAAACCATTCGGCATGATTTGGACCAGATGGATTCCATATCGGGCGAAATAGTCCAGTATTGACGACTACTAATTGGAAGTGGTATTACCTCCTGCCGCCGGCGCGTTTGGAACCGCGCCAATGCTTGAGGAGGCCGCATGTTCTTCCGCACTGCCATCCGGGGAGCCGTTGCTGCTGCCGCGATCCTGTTCCTGACGTCGGTTGCATCCATGGCGCAGGACTTCCGGGGAACAATCATTGGTACCGTTTCGGACCGGACCGGAGGTGTCCTTCCGGGAGTCACGGTGACAATCACCAACACTGAAACCCAGGTTGTCCAAACGGTCGTCACCGACGCGCAGGGACTATATCAAGTCCGCTACCTGAATCCAGGGCCTTATGCCGTGACGGCAGAGCTGCAGGGTTTCAAGAAATTTTCGCGCATCGACAACGACGTCCGGGTCGGAGACGTGCTCCGGGTTGACATTGCCCTCGAGACGGGCGGCATGACCGAGACGGTGGAAGTCAGCGCCGAACAACCGCTGTTGAACACGAATAGCGGTGTCAGTGGCACGACGATCGACAGCAAGCAGATTGCCGAACTGCCGCTCGGTGACGGAACCGCCTACATGCTGACGCGGTTGGCGCCGGGCATCATGGACTCCTCCGATCTCCACTTCGCGCGGCCGGCAGACAACGGCAACCTCGCGGGCATCGTTGCCAATGGCGTGCAGGGGGGCAACGAGTTCACCATCGACGGTGCGCCGAACATGTCGAATGGGAAAGGCGTTGGCTTCTCGCCGCCTTCCGACGCGATTTCGGAATTCAAGGTCCAAACCAATGCATTTGATGCGCAAACCGGGCACACTGCCGGCGCGGTCGTCAATCTGGCGGTCAAGAGCGGCACGAATGCGCTGCACGGCGCTGCCAGCTATTTCAATCGTGACGACAGCCGCTCGGCGACGCCGCGGTTGACACAACTGGCCAACGGCGAGAAACCGACACGCGAATACAACCGCTATACCGGAACCGTGAGCGGACCCATCGTCAAGAACAAGACATTCTTCATGTACTCGTTCGAGCACCTGCGAGATGTGCAGCCGGAGGCGTCCACCTACACGGTGCCGACCGAGAAGATGCGGAACGGCGACTTCACCGAATTCACCACACAGGTCTTCGATCCGTCGACGGTCACGAGTACCGGTGCTCGGACTGCCTTTCCGGGCAACGTCATCCCCTCGGGGCGCATCAATCCGGTGGCAGCGGCCTACACCGGTTACTACCCGTTACCAAATCGGCCGGGGACGGTCGGGAACTACTTCACGAATCAGCTACGTCCCTACGACTACAACGCGTCGATGGGCCGCGTCGACCACAACTTCAGTTCGACCAATCGTCTGTATGCGACCGTGTACTGGAACAAGCGCCAGGAGGATCGCTACAACTGGGCGCAGGACGCGCCGAATGCCGCCAACGGCGGCATCATCAACAGCTTTGCCGTGACGAAGGGATTCGACTATCGCACGAACTTTGGCGTGACGACCGGATACACGTCGACGTTCTCGCCGACATTTCTCATGGACGTCAGGGTCAGCGGTGCACGGTTTGGCGAGTATCGACAGACGGCAGAGGAATTCGATCCGGCGAAGCTCGGATTCTCGTCGACCGCTCTGCAGGTCATGAACGGGTACAAGTACCTCCCGTTGATGACGTTTGCCAGCTTCAGCACGACGAATGCGAATTCGACGATTGCGTCACTCGGATCGCAGCGAGCGGACTGGGGCACAGGGTTCAACCGGCCGATGGATACCTATTCGGTCGCTCCGACGCTGACGAAGATCTTCGGAGCCCACACCGCGCGTGCCGGCTACGACTATCGCGTCCAGAACTGGTCGATCACCAACCCCGGATTTCCAGGTGGTCGTTTTCAGTTCAATGGTGCGTATACGCGCGCGAGCAATTCGGCCGCACTCAACGATCGTGGACAGGCATGGGCGCAGTTCCTGCTCGGTCTGCCGACCGCGGCGACAGGTGTGGTCGCCGCGCCCGGCACGCAGTCGAGCCAGTTCGAAATTGCCGCGGCGGGAAAATTCACGCAGACCTATCACGGGCTGTTCTTCCAGGACGACTGGCGCGTGAGCCGGAAGTTGAGCGTGAACCTCGGCGTGCGTCTCGAAATCAACAACGGCATGACCGAGGCGGAGGATCGAAACGTCGCCGGGTTCGATACCACCACCCCGAACCCGATTGAGGCAGCCGCACAGGCCGCCTATGCGAAAGCCCCGATCGCGGAAATCCCGGTCAGCAGCTTTCACGTGCTGGGCGGCCTGAAGTTTGCCGATGGCCCGGTCAACGATACCGTGACGAAGATTCTGCCGCGCGCCGCACTGGCGTATATGCTCGGTGACCGCACGGTTATCCGCGCCGGAGCCGGCTTGTTCTCGTACGACTATTTCTTCGAGAACATCAACCAGATCGGGTTCTCGCAGGGAACGCCGGTGCTGGTTACGGAAGACAACGGCATCACGTTTACCGGCGCGACCCTGTCGAATCCGATTCCCGGCGGACAGCTGATCCAACCGGTCGGCTCCGCGCTCGGCCTGGCAAGCTCGCTCGGCCAGAATCTCGGCACCCTGTATCAACCAGATCGCAAGGCGCCGTATTACACCCGCTGGGAAGCGAGCGTGCAGCGAGACTTCGGTGGCGGGTGGGTCGCCGTCGCGACCTACATGGGGTCGCGTGGACGCGATTTGCCGGTCGTGCGGCAGACGAACAACATTCCGATGCCATACCTCTCGACGTCCCGCACGCGCGACACGGCCAATGAATCGTTCCTCAGCACGAATGTCACCAACCCGTTTGCTGGTTTGCTTGCGGGCAGCACGATGAACGGCGCGACCGTGCAGCGGCAGCAGCTGCTGCGTCCATATCCCGAGTTCGGCACCTTCGGTATCGAGGAGTACAACGGCACGGACCGCTACAACGCCGTCAGCTTCCAGCTGCAAAAGCGTTTCCGAAGCGGAAACTCGATCATGGCGCAGTACACGCGCTCGTCAACGCGCGACAAACTCAATTACCTGAACCCGGCCGATGGCGAGCTCGAGGATCGTATTTCGCCCAACGATCGACCCAATCGATTCTCCGTTGGCTCGAGTCTTCGGCTGCCGTTCGGACGAAATCAGAAGTGGGGCGCGGAGTGGAACCCTGTCGTCGACGCGATTGCGGGCGGGTGGCAGCTGACCGGGACCTATCAGTTCCAGTCCGGATTCCCACTGAGCTTCGGGAACCTTTACTATGACGGCGCGCGAAATCCGATGGATCTCGTATCGAACATCGGCGCGAAGGTCACCGGTGGGGTTGCAGGGATCGATGTGCCCGCATGGGATCTGTCCGGCTTCTATTTCCATGATTCCCAGGTCCAGACCGGCGGCGTCGACAGCCCGGCGCTCCAGCGCGCCGACCAGAGAATTCAGCTTGGCAACAACGTGCGGTATTTCCCGTCGACGTTGCCGAACGTTCGCACCGACAATCTGCACCTGATGGATCTCGGGATCTATAAGAACTTCGAGTTGCCGAATCGACTGCGGCTGCAGATTCGAGTCGAGGCGATTAACGCGCTGAACTACACTGTTCTCTGGAACCCAAACGTCGATCCGCGGAATGCAACCTTTGGGTTCATCAATCAGGATAGGAACAATCCGCGCGACATCCAGATCGGCGCGCGGTTCTCGTTTTAGCCAGTGTCGTGGCTTCCGGCCTCAACCGGAAGTCGGCACGCGGGGGTAGCGTAATGTCGGAGGCGACGCGCGGGGGCGCGGAAGGCAGCAGCGAACAGGTCGTGGCATTCGTCAGGCGGATGATCGAGCGTGGCCGTTTGCGGCCAGGCGATCGACTCCCTGCCGAACGCGATCTCGCGACACGGATCGGTGTCAGCCGCCCGACCGTGCGCGCGGGTCTTCACTCGCTCGCGGCACTCGGCGTCGTCCATTCCAAGCACGGTTCCGGGACCTACATCCCGGACGGACCTCCGGCGCTGCGCACCGAGCCGCTCAGTTTTCTTGCCGCGCTGCACGGGTTCACGCGCGAGGAAATGCACGAAGCGCGTCGCATTCTGGAAGTCGGAGCCGCCGGTCTCGCCGCTGAGCGCGCGACCCCGGAGCAGCTCGCAACACTCGCTGACGAAGTGGCGGGCATGTTTGCGTCGCTGGCGGAGCGACAGGTGTTCCTCGTCCACGACGTCAATTTTCACCGCGGTGTGGCCGCAGCATCGGCCAACCCGATTGTTGCCGCACTGGTGGAAATGGTGTCGGCGATGTACTACGAGCGTCGTGTTCAAACCGTCGCTCGTGCCGCCGAGAGCGACATGAAGGATGCGGCAGAGGCGCATCGCCGTATCTATCAGGCGATCAAGGCTCGCGATGTGGATGGCGCGCGCCAGCACATGAACGCGCATCTGATCGAGGCTAGCGCGCATCAGGCGAGGGAACTCGGCGACGAACCGGATCTGGCTGTGCCGCGGCCGGTCGCGATGCCGTCGCCGCGTCGTCGCCCAGCATCGACTGCGCGCGCGCGAAGGAACCGTCGCTGAGTTAGCCAAGGCAGAACAGTTTTCCGTCCTGCGATCCGATCACCACGCGCCCCGCGGCGATCGCTGGCGATGCCGAGAGCGGACCGCCCGCCTCGAACCGCTGAACGATCTTCCCGGTCGCCGTGTCGAAGACATACAGCTTCCCGTCGTTCGATCCCACGTACCCGCGAGTGCCAGCGATGGCCGGTGATGAGTCGATCCGGGCGCCGGTCTGGAACGACCACACTTCCTTGCCGGAAGCCGCATTCAGCGCGTGCATCAATTTGTCGCGGCCGCCGACAAACACCTGCCCGCCCGCGATCGCGGCGGAGGAGTAGAACGGGAAATGGCGGTCCGGATGCCGATAGCGCCACACGATTCGCCGTGTCTTCAGATCAACGCCAAGAACCTCGTTTTCATAGGTCCCGTAGAATGCCCGTCCGTTCGCGATTGCCGGCGATGCCCCGGTATAGGCGCCGGATGAGAGCGTCAACAACGGGCGGCCGTCGCGCACGCGTATGCCTCTGAGAATCTCATCGCAGCCCGTGATGTATGCGACCCCGTCGACGACTGAGGGCGTCGCGTGCACGTAGCCGTCCGTCTTCACTTTCCACTGCAGTGCGCCGGTCTTCGCCGACAGCGCGTAGAGATGCGTATCGTACGATCCGATCAACACGGTATCGCCGCTGACGACGGGTGACGACTTCACCTCGCCGTCAGTCTTGAACCTCCAGGCGGGTTTTCCGGTGGCTGTATCGACCGCGTGCACCGTTCCCGACAAATCACCGATGTATACCAGACCGCCGGCGACCGCCGGCGAAGACTCGCCGATGCCATCGGCGGATGCCGTGTATTTCCATTTCCGCGACCCGTCGCTGAGATTGACCGCATGCAGGTCGCCCGTCTGCGATCCGACGTAGACCACGCCATCGACGATCGCTGCCGATGACTCGATCGACTCGCCGGCATCATAGGTCCAGAGCAGTTTGAGCGTCGATGGCGGAGCCGCGCCGGTTATGCCGAGAAGCGAGGCCGAACCGCGGAATTGCGGCCAGCCGTTTTGCGGCGCCTGCGCCGACGCAGAGACAGCTAGCGCAGCGATCAGAATGGCGATCGGACGGACACGCATCTTCGCCTACTTCGAACTGCTTGCTCCCTCAGCCAGCGCGTACAACTCGTTGCGATTGACGATGTAGAGCGTGTTGTGAGCGGGGACGGGGGTCGAGTAGACCGAGCTGCCCATGTTGTTTTCGTTGAGCACCTTCAACGTTTTGTCTGCGGCGATTACTGTTACGTCGCCGTCTTCGTCACCGAGATACACCTTGCCGTCGATGACCATCGGCGATCCCCAAATCGCCGCGAACATGTCGTGTGTCCAGTACGGTTTGCCGCTCTTGATGTCGAGGGCATGCAGGAAGCCGCTGAAATCCGAGTAGAAGAGGATCCCGTTGTAAATCGATGCCGTGGAAATCGATCGTCGAATCTTGTCGTAATGCCAGAGGCGCCCTGACTCGGTGATGTCGCCCCGCTTGGTCGGGTCGATCGCGTAGAGATGACCGACGCCTTCGCCGTGTTCCGGATCCTGTCCATTCGCGATATAGACGACGTTCTCGTAGAACACCGGCGTGCTGATCACTTCGTTGCGGGTCTTTGGCCAGACGGAATCTTTTGGATTGAGATCGAACTCCCATAACTTCTTGCCGGTCAGCGCGTCGTAACTGCGAATCCATCCGTCGCCCTGGCCAAGCGCGACCTGCACCGTGTCGCCGACCTTGCCGACCGCCGGCGACGACCACTGGCCGTGAAGGATCTTCTCGCCGACGGAATTGTCTTCCCACACCAGCTTGCCGGTCTTCTTGTTCACGGCGATGATGGCCGGCGCCTTGGGTGATGGGATGTTGACGTGACTCTCGTCCTGGCCGTTCGACGTGTTGACGAAGATCAAATCGCCGTAACTGACCGGCGAGGCATTCGCCATGTTGTGCTGCAGGACGCCGACCTCGTCCATCATGTCGTAGCGCCAGATCACGTCGACATCGGTCTCTTTCGTGTTCTTCTCGTCTTTCACCAGGCCGTCGTTCGTGCCGTCGCGGAACCCGTCGGCATCGACCGCCATCAGCTCTCCGCGATTCGACATGTAGTAGACGATGCCGTCCTCGACGAGCGGTGACGAGCAAATCCCCTGGTACGGCCAGTCGTTCGCTCGGCCGGCAGCGAGCTTGTCGTGCACGGCCTGCCACATGAACTGCCCGTCGGACTCGCGGAACGCCATCAGGACGCCCTTGTCTCCCTTGATGTTCGCGTCGCGCGGCCCCTCGTTATTCGTACCGACGAAGACCATGCCAGCAGCCACGACCGGGTTTCCATATGCCTGCGACCCCAGCTCTGCGACCCACTTCACGTTCTTCTTGCTCTTGACGTCCCAGGTTGTCGGCAGGCCTTTCATGTTGGAGACCATGTTGCGGTCTGGCGTCCCGCCCCACATCGGCCAGTCGCCGGAGGTGGGATCGGATGCGACCGTCAGCGAGCCGGTGAGGGCTAATCCACTAATAACCAAAAGATGTTTCGTCATCGGATTGTCTGCTTTTTTCACTGCCGCTCGGCGGCTTCGCGCCTCGCTCCGGCGGCCGGCGCTTTATTCTTATAGACCTTTATATTGTCGTAATAGATTTCCGAGCCGCCGCCTGCGGCTGACGGGGCGTCTGCATACAGCCCGGGTGCACCTTTCAAGCTGCCGATTGGATCGACACGTTCGATCTGCCACTTTGCCGGCTCAGCTTCTCCCTTCGGCCACACTTTGCCTCGGGCGCGAACACTCCCCTTGCCGAGCGACTGCACCTCGAGCTTCATCGTGTACCAGGTGTCGGCCTTCCACGGGAATTCAGCTTTCACGGTTCGCTGCGTTTCCGGCTGCCACGGCTGCAGTTCAATCCGCTCGTGACTTCCCGAGAGCATCATCTCGTAGCGTTGCGCGACGATGCCGACGTCGCCGCGCTGACGGCGTTTCTCCATGGCGCGAACGTCCGCTTCGATCGTGTAGTCGCTGTAGTCGGGGCTGCCCATGAACACGCGGCAGCGCTTGGCAAACGCGAACGGATTCTCCGCGAGCTTCACCAGAACTTTGTTGCCGTCGACTGCGCGTATTGCGAACTTGCCCGTGGCGTTGACCCAGTGGACGGGCGGCGTCTCACCGCTCGACTCGAAGTCGTAGCTCCACGGCAGATCCGGAATGACGCGGATACGTGCCGTCCCGCTGACCGATCCGATCGTGGCTTTCACGAGTCCTGCTTGCGCGCCGGCTGCTGGATCCGGGGTGAACGTGCCGTTGGTGATCGTCCCCTTGAGATTCTCGAGCGCCCATGTCGCGCTCTCGAGTTTGTCCGCTTGCCTGCCGTTTGCGTCGAACCCGCGCACCGCAAGGGTGACTGGTGCGCCAGGTTTGAGGATGTGTTCGGTTGGGATCACGAGGAGCGACGCCACGGGCCCTGCCGGCGTCCCGATCGTGCTTCCGAGTGTGCCACTTGGTTTAAGAACGGTCTTTGGCCCAATCGCGAACATCTTCTCCATCGTCACGATATAGATCCGTCCGCGGGCGATCGCGGGCGCAGCGATGATCGGTTGCGGATTGCCGTCTACGCCCGCCGGCATTTCATCTTCATCGAGCACGTCCACACCGTCGGCGCGAGGTTTGAGGATGTAGAACTTGCCGTTCTCGGTGCCGACATACAGTTTCCCGTCGGCGAAAACCGGCGACGACTTCTGGATCGTTCCCAGGTTCTTGCGCCACAACTGACGTCCATCCTTGACGTCGAAGGCGAACAACACGCCGCCGTTGTCGACAAGGTAGATGCGTTGTTCGTCGGAGACCGGCGATCCGTATCCCGCCTGCACGTCACGCAGCAACCAGCGGGCATCCTTGTCGGTCAAGGTGCCCTTCGATGCCGCAGGCACAGCCGCGACCATTCCCATCGCGCTGACTTCCAGGTTCTCTTCGCTGTGCGTGACGATGATGTCGCTGCCGATCATGAGGGCGGCCGTATTCAGCCCTCGCTTGCTCACGTTCCAGTGCCACACCGGTTCGCCCGTCGCAACTTTGATCGCGTGCATCGCGCCGTCGCTCCCACCTGAAAAGAACAAGCGCGTGCCGTTGACATCGGCGACGTACGGGTTTGCGTAAATCGTGTCGGTCGGCCTGCCCTCAGGCGCACTGACCCATTGAATTTGTCCGGTGGCTGTGTCGAACGAAATGAATCGGTGCGCGCCGCCCGCGTACTGTCCCCAACTGAACGTCAGGCCACTCACGATCAGCTGTTTGCCGTCGATGATCGGGCTCGACATCCGTCCGCCATGCGTCGTCCACATCCCCATCTCTTCGGCGAGTGAACGTTCCCACAGCAGCTTGCCGTCTTTCGACAGCGACATGACCAGGCCGTTGGCGCTGATGGCGAAGACGTTGCCGGTCCACGGATCAACCGCCGGTGACGACCACGCGAGACGATGCGCGGGCACGTCGCTGGTGAAGATGTTGTAGCGGTGCTCCCACAGCAACTTTCCAGTGTCGGCGTTGAAGCACATGATGCGCTCCTGCTCCGACGCGCCAGACCCAGATGTGTTTTGCAGGTATAAGTGGTCGCCGAAGACGACCGGTCCGGACCGGCCGCCGTATGGCACTTGCCAGGCAAGGTTCTCGCCACTCGGTGACCATTTTGCCGGCAGTCCTGTCTCGGTCGACATGCCATTGCGGGCAGGTCCCCGCCAGTCCGGCCAATCGGGTGCACGTCCGGCCTGGGCCGCGGGAAGGGCAAGGGCCGTTACGAACCACAGCGGAATCAGCTTGGTGACACGGGCTCTCATAGATGTCCTAATAATAGCTTCCAGCTTCCAGCTTCCAGCTTCCAGCTTTTAGTTTCCAGTTTCCAGCTCAGTTTTCACCAACCGCCAGGTCCCAGGTATCGCCGTTCACTGGTCACGCCATAAGGTCAGCCGACACTCAGAACCCGGGACTGGAAACGGGTAACTGGTAACTGGAAACCGATTCCTATACACATTACGCATGATTCGTTTCAACCGCTTCGTCACCTGTGTCTCGTTAGTCGCCGCCACCACGACTGTTTGCGCGGACAACTGGCCTCAGTGGCGTGGTCCCGGAAGTCAGGGAATCTCGAACGAAGCCAATGTGCCAACCCAATGGTCGGCGACGAGGAACGTCGCCTGGAAGACGGAACTGCCCAACGGGCATTCGTCGCCCATTGTCTGGAACGATCGCATATTTGTTACCGCAGCGGTTGAAGGCGACGTGGTCGCCGGTGCGAAGGCTGTCGGCCATGTTGTCGACGGGCAGGTATGGATCCATCCCGACAGTGTCGCCGCCGATCGAAAGCATACGTTGAAGGTCGTGGCAATCGATGCACGAACCGGCAAGGTGTTGTGGGACCGGACGGCGTTTGAAGGAACCGTCTACGATGCACGGCACCGCCGCAGCAGTTTTGCCGGACCGACAGCGGTCACTGATGGCCGGATGGTCTATGCGTATTTCGGTCCAGAGGGTCTCTACGCCTACGACTTCAACGGTCGGCTTGCGTGGAAGGTCGTCGAGCACTTCAAGACGCTGGGCCTGGGAACCGGTACGTCCCCCGTGCTGTTCCAGGACCTCGTGATCATTCAGCGCGACGAGGACGAGGGGAAGGCATCGGTGATCGCTGCCTACGACAGGCAGACCGGTCGCGAAGTATGGCGAACGGTGAGGCCGGTTCAAATCAGCTGGTCGACTCCGGTTCTCGTCGCGGCGGCGAATCGTACGGAGCTCGTCACCAACGGCACTGAACTCGCGATTGCCTACGATCCAGCGACCGGGAAGGAGTTGTGGCGCACGAAAGGTGTCGAGAGCAACGCCATTCATACACCGCTGGTCGGCAAGGGGCTCGTCATTGTGACCGCCGGCTTTCCCGAGAAGAGGGTGATCGCGATTCGCGCCGGCGCCGTTCCGGACGACAAGCGCGTGGCCTGGACTTATGCAAAGGGGACCGGCTACGTCGTCTCCAACATTCTTTACGGCGATTACGTGTATCTGCTGACGGATGCCGGTGTGGTCACGTGTCTCGATGCTGCGACCGGGATGGTTCAACACGAAGGGAGCCGCCCGCCGGTGGCCTCGCGCTTCATGGGATCACCGGTCGCGTTCGGCGGGTTGATCGCGATGACGAGCGAAGAAGGTGAGACTTTCATGTTGAAAGCCGGCCCGAAGCCGGAGGTTGTCGGCACCAACTCGATCGATGAGCCGGTGTTCTCGTCGCCCGCGATTGCGAACGGGCGAATCTACATTCGTGGTGAAAAACATTTGTTCGCAATTGGCGGCTGAGCGAGAATCGGCGCGATGCGCCGTCTCCTGTCGACCGCGGTCGTCGTTGCCTCGATCGCCGCAGTCTTCGCTGGCGAGCGTTCAGAAGCCAGCCGTGAACCGATGCCGCGTCCTCAGGAGGTTCTGTCGCTTACCGGCGACGTCTCTGGTGTTCATGATCCTGCCGTCATAAAGGAAGGGAACACGTACTACCTTTTCAGTACTGGCGGCCGCTCTGGCGAAGGCATCATTCCCATTCGCACTTCCACCGACCTGCGAACCTGGAAATCATCCGGCTACGTTCTTTCCACTCTGCCTGACTGGGCGATGCGGGAGATCCCGCAGGCGCGAAACGCATGGGCGCCGGACATTTCGCGCTTCAACGGCAAGTTCCACCTCTATTACTCGGTGTCGTCGTTTGGCAGCCGCAATTCGGCGATCGGCCTCGCGACCACCGCGACGCTGGATCGGGCGAACCCGAACTATCGCTGGAGCGACGAGGGCCTCGTCATCCGATCGTTCACCGACAAGGACGAGTGGAACGCCATCGATGCCAACCTCGTGATCGCTGACGAGAAAAACATGTGGCTCGTCTGGGGCAGTTTCTGGGGCGGTATCAAGATGCGGCGAGTCGATCCCGCCACCGGCAAGCTCTCGACGTCCGAGACGACGATGCACTCGTTGAGCAGTCGAGCGCGCGAGGCGCCGATCGGCGGTTCAGTCGAGGCTCCGTTCATCGTTCGTCACGGCGACTTCTGGTATCTCTTCGTCTCGTTCGATCGCTGTTGCCGCGGCGCTGACAGCACCTACAACGTCGTCGTCGGCCGGTCGCGAGACGTTACTGGACCGTATCTGGACAAGACCGGCAAACCGATGACCGAAGGAGGAGGGTCACCGGTCATCGCGGCGACGTCGCCCATCTGGAGAGGGCCGGGTCATCAGGCGGTGCTGAGTGGTGGCGGCACCGACTATCTGTTCTTCCACGCCTACTACGGTGCGGGTCTTGGACGCGGGTCGGCGCTGCAGATATCGACGATGGTGTGGGAGGACGGCTGGCCGCGGGTGGGGGTGCTGCCGTAACGTGTATGGTCGCCAACGACTCACTCGCCGGCCCGAAGAGTGCGACGATTTTCGTAAAAGGTGGCTGGCACCTTTCCCTGAAAGGTGCCAGCCACCTTTTACGGGAATCGTCGTGGCAACCGGCGACGGCGGTGCGGGCGCGCTTGACAATCCCCGACTCGTCGTCAATAATTACTTTGCAATGCAAAGCCAACCGCTGGCGGTTGCCGACGGCGCAGGCGGTCAACCACTCCGCATCATCCGCGCGCAGCACCTGGGGATGTGCTTTGGCGTTCGCGACGCGATTGCGCTTGCCCACCAGCACGCCGCGACCAGGCCACTGACGATCCTCGGCGATCTTGTCCATAACGCCACCGTCTCGGCAGATTTACAGGCCAGGGGCATTGCCATCGCCCACGACCTGGCCGACGTCAACACATCGACGGTGATGGTGACGGCGCATGGCGCGTCCGAGCGCGCTCTGGCAGAAACGCGGGCTCGCGGCTTCGAGGTGGTCGAGGCGACGTGCCCGCTGGTGCACGTGGCGCACAAGGCGGTGCGGGCGCTCGTCCGCGACGGCTACCATCCCGTGATTGTCGGGCAACGCGGCCACGTCGAAGTGCGTGGCCTGACGGGGGATCTGGATCACTTCGATGTCGTGCTGGAAGACGCCGACGTGCTCGCGCTGGAGCCACATCCCAGGATTGGCGTCGCAGCGCAGACGACGCAGTCGATCGTCAAAGTGCGGCACATTGTCGATCTCATCAAGCGGCGATTCCCGGAGTCGGTCGTTCGCTTTGTCGATACGGTCTGCCGACCGACGAAAGATCGGCAGATCGCCGCCGTCGATCTCGCCCGCCAGAGCGATGTCGTCATCGTCATTGGCGGCGCGAACAGCAACAACACGCGCGAGCTTGTGCAAACGTGCCGGCGCCACTGTCCGCACGTCTATCATGTGCAGACCTACGCCGATCTGCGCCCCGGCTGGTTTGTTAACGTCCGCACCATTGGAATCACCGCTGGAACCTCCACGCCCGACGAGATTATTGACGAAGTCGATCGGCGGATCCGCGCGTTTGCTGAAGCGGTGAGCGGTCGTGAAGCGGTGACCGATCGATGATCTCGTTCATCAAAGCGCATCCGCGCTGGTTCGTCGTTGTTGCCTTTGCTGTCGCAATGGCGTGGATGGAGTCGGCGACCGTCTACTATCTGCGGACGCTTGTCGATCGCCTGGAGCCTTACCAGCCGAATCCTTTGCCGATCCAGGGCGTTCTCGGTCAGGTTGAACTCGTCCGTGAGGTCGCGACCCTGCTGATGCTGCTCACGGTCGGGATGCTCGCGGGGAAAACATGGCGCGCGCGATGGGGCTACGGCGCAGTGGCCTTTGGGGTATGGGACATTTTCTACTACGTGTTCCTGCGCGTGATGTGTGGCTGGCCGCGATCGCTGTTCGACTGGGACGTCCTGTTTCTGCTGCCGCTGCCATGGTGGGGACCTGTGCTCGCGCCGGTCTCAATCTCGATATTGATGATCGTGTGGGGCACGGCCGTCACGGAATCGCAGGACGCGTCGGAGCCCCCGCGGGCGACAGGGAAAGTGTGGGTCCTGAATGCGACCGGCACGGCATTGGCGCTCTACATCTTCATGGCCGACTCGCTGCAACAGTTACCACGCCTTCGGGACGGCATGACCTACCTCCTGCCAACGTCCTTCAACTGGCCCTTGTTCGCCGCCGCGCTCGGCCTGATGGCCGCCCCACTGTTGGTCATCGGGGCGGCTTGGACCCAGGCTCGTTCAAATACAAAAACCGTATAGGATCGTTCGCACGTCTTTACGTCCGAGAACTCCAGGAGGTCCACGTGCGAGCGATACTTCACGCCACCGTGTCGACCACGGCGATCGTGGCGGCGTCTTTTGCCGCGCAAATAGTCTTAGCCGCCGAGCCACAGCAGGGGACCCGGGGTGCCGCCGCACGCGATACACTGCGGCTTCCGTTCGAGACCTACACACTGCCGAATGGCCTAACCGTCATCCTTTCGCCCGACACGACGACCCCGACAGTTGTGGTAAACGTCTGGTACAAGGTCGGGTCGAAGAACGAAGCGGTCGGCCGCACTGGCTTTGCCCATCTCTTCGAGCACGTGATGTTCACCGGCTCGGGCAATGTGCCCTATGGGCTTCACGACAAGCTCACTGAAGGCGTGGGTGGATCCAATAACGGCACCACCAACAACGATCGAACGACCTACTACGAGACCCTGCCGTCGAACTATCTCGAGTCGGCGTTGTGGCTCGAAGCGGATCGCATGGGGTTCCTCCTCGATTCGCTCGATCTTGCAAAGCTGAACGCGCAGCGCGACATCGTGAAGAACGAGCGGCGGCAGGGAATGGACAACCAGCCATATGGACGCGCGAGCGAGATTCTGACGCACGCGACCTATCCTGCCGGCCATCCCTATTCGTGGGAAGTCATCGGCAGCATGACCGATCTCTCGGCGGCGTCCGAGGAGGACGTGAAAGACTTCTTCCGGCTTTACTACGCGCCGAACAACGCCTACCTCGCGATCGTCGGAGACTTCGATGCCGCGCAGGCGAAGACGTGGGTCGCGAAATACTTCGGCGACGTTCCTCGGGGCAAGCCGATTACCAGACCGAAGGTCGATCCGGTCACGCTGCAGGCCGAGAAGCGACTGGTGTTTGAAGATCGTGTGCAGGTGCCGCGACTCTACCTGCAGTGGCCGACCGTTGGGGAGAACCACGACGATCGCTTTGCGCTCGGCGTGCTGGCGACGATTCTTGCCGGCCCGCGCACCGCTCGCCTCACCAAGGCGCTCGTGTATGACGAGCAGTCGGCGGCGAACATCAACGTCTTTCAATCAAGCAATGAAGATGTCGGCGAATTCCTGCTGATGATCACACCCCGACCCGGCCACGCGTTGACCAATCTCGAGGCGGCCACTGACGCGATCATCGATCGGCTGAAGAAGGAAGGGCCTACCGCTGAAGAGATCCAGAAAGCGACCGCCGGCGAGGAACTCGACTTCGTCCGCAGTCTCGAGTCGAATCTCGGAAAAGCGTTTCGATTGAGCGATGGCGCCGGCTATCACAGTGATGCCGGTTACTTCCGGACCGAATACAAGAAGACACTTTCAGTGACCGCTGACGATGTGAAGCGCGTCGCGAACAAGTATTTGACCCACGGTCGCGTCGTGCTCAGCATCGTCCCGACCGGCAAACTCGATCAGGCCGCCAAACCGGATCAAAGCACTCGCGTCACGGAATACGACGAGAAGAAACCGGAAGGTGTGAAATGAGGAGCCGGTTCCCGCTCGGTATCGCTCTCTGTTTGTCGATCACGGTTACGGCACAGCAGGGGTTGGATCGAAAGAAAGTACCGTCGCCGGGACCGACACCAGTTCTCCGTGTCCCGACGTGGACCAAGACCACGCTGGCAAATGGCGCGGAACTCATCGTCTCTGAAAAGCACGATCTGCCCCTCATCTCGTTCTCGATCACGTTCCTCGGCGGCGAACACCAGTTCCAGCCGGCAGGGCGTGAAGGCGTCGGTTCGCTGACTGCCGCTCTTCTGAGCGAAGGCACCAAAACGCGGGACGGCGAAGCATTGTCGAATGCCTTGCAGCTCCTCGGCACCTCGATTAACGCCAGTGTTTCCGGCGAGACGGGAACGATCAGCTTCGTGTCGACAGCGGCAAAGTTTGGCGCGACGCTCGACATTCTCGCCGACATGGTGCTCAATTCGACATTCCCCGCCGCGGGACTCGAGCGTCTACGCGGTCAGCGGCTCGTCGCGCTCACCCAGGCGCGCGCCCAGCCTGGTGCGATCGCCAGCCGCGTCTTTCCACGAATCGTGTTTGGCACGACGCATCCGTACGGGCGCGTTGTCACCGAGGAATCCCTGAAGGCGATCACGCGAGACGACGTCGTCACGTTTCATAAGGCGTATTACCAACCAGGTCGCGCGCTGATTACGGTCGTCGGAGACACGACGTCAACAGGCGCGAAACCCGGCATCGAGAGGGCGCTTGCCGGCTGGACGAAAGGGGGCGAGCGTCCGACGTTCAACTATCCAGCGCTCAGCGAGCCAAAGGCGACGACGATTTTCCTCGTCGACAAACCGGGCGCTGCGCAGTCCACGTTCGCCATCGGTCGTCCAGGTCCACCGCGGAACACGCCTGACTACTACGCGCTTCAGGTCATGAACACGATCCTCGGCGGCATGTTCCAATCGCGCCTCAATGCCAACATTCGGGAAGAGAAGGGATACAGCTACGGCGTGAACTCCGGCTTCGCCTACGGCAAGGGGCCGGGTGCGTTTCGTAGCGGTGGCGACATCGTGACGGCGAAGAGCGATGCCGCCCTCGTGGAGTTCATGAAGGAGCTTCGCGGCATCCTTGGTGCGCGCCCGATCACCGACGATGAATTGACGACCGCGAAGGACGCCCTCATTCAACGGCTGCCTGGAACCTTCGCGTCGGTCAGCAGCATCAACGCGGCAATAACGACGTTGTGGACACAGAACCTGCCGGATGACTACTACCAGCAATATGCGAAGCGTATTGCGGCAATCACGAAAGACGACGTGATGCGGGTGGCGAAGCAATACCTCACCGTCGACCATCTCGCCATTGTGATCGTTGGCGATCGATCGGTGATCGAAGCGCCGTTGAAGGCCACCGGCATCGCGCCGATTGCGTTGTACGACATCGAAGGGAATCCGCTAGGAACTCAGTAACCATGACCCCCAAGGCGGATCGAGAAGTGCTGGACATTGCCGGCCAGGAAGTCTCGATCAGTAACCCCAGCAAAATTCTTTTTCCGCAGGCGGGCTACACAAAGCTGGATGTGGTCCGTTACTACGTTTCCGTCGCCGACGGAGCGCTGCGCGGTGCGGGCGGTCGGCCGAACGTGCTCGTCCGTTATCCAAATGGCATTGACGGCGAGTATTTCTATCAGAAGCGCGCGCCGCAGTCGCGGCCGCCCTGGATCGACGCCGTCTCGCTGAGCTTTCCGTCCGGCCGAACGGCCGAAGAAGTTGTTCCGCGCAATCCCGCATCGCTGGCGTGGATGGCCAATCTTGCCTGCCTGGAGCTCCATCCGCATCCCGTTCGCGCCGACGATCTCGATCATCCCGACGAATTACGGATCGATCTTGATCCGGTGCCTGGCGTTGCGTGGACGCAGGTGCGCGAGGTTGCGGGGATCGTTCATGAAACCCTCGCAGAATTTGGCCTGCGCGGATGGCCGAAAACGTCCGGTTCGCGCGGGATCCATGTCTACGTACGAATCGAACGCCGATGGATCTTCACGGAAGTTCGACGCGCGGCGCTTGCATTCGCGCGCGAAGTCGAGCGTCGTGCGCCGGCGCTCGCGACAAGCAAATGGTGGAAAGAAGAACGACACGGCGTGTTCCTCGACTACAACCAGAACGCAAAGGACCGCACCATCGCAAGCGCCTACTCCATTCGGCCGAAGCCTGACGCCCGCGTGTCGGCGCCATTGAACTGGGAGGAAGTCGGCGACTGCGAGCCGGAGGACTTCAACCTGGCCACGATGCCGACACGGTTCACCGAGATCGGCGATCGTCATGCCGCCATCGACCGTCATCCGTGCTCGCTCGAGCCGTTACTCGAGCTGTCGAAGCGGCACGAAAAGGAAGGACTTGGAGACGCGCCATGGCCACCTCAGTACAAGAAGCAGGCAGGTGAACCACCGCGCGTCCAGCCGTCACGGAAACGAACGTCGAAGCACCCGCTGATCGAGATCGGACGCGCCGCGAAAAAGGAAGATGCACTCGCCGGACTCGACAGGTGGCGGGCGCGTCATCCCGAAGCGGCGGCACATCTCGAGCCGGCAGATGTGCTCGTCGACGCCATGCGTGGACGGTTCGCGACGTGGACGCGAATTCGCGTTAACCTTCAGCACGTTCCAGAGGCGCTTCGGCCGGTCCAGGAGACGCTCGACCCGGATGACGCACCAAAGAGCTGGCATCCGGGCGGCGATGGAGATTGGAAGCGTCCCGCCAGGAGGTGAGCCTTGTCGCACCGTCTGTGGCTGTTTGCCGTGCTGACGCTGTGCGGACTGTTTTCCCTCGGGACCCGAGTCGCAGAAGGCGGCACGTTGCGAGTGGGAGCCGCTCGCGTCGATATCACGCCGGCCGCCGACGCGGCACTGCCGATGGCCGGCTATGGGGGACGCACCGAAGGCTTCAAAGGTATTCACGATCACGTGTTCGTGCGCGCCATCGTGCTTGACGACGGTTCGTCGCAAGCGGCCTTGGTGGCGTGGGAATCGCTGTTCGTTCCGGAAGCGATTTGGGCGGAGACGTCCCGTCGGATCGCCAGCGAGACCGGGATCCCGCCCGAGCGACTGCTGCTGTCGGCGGTCCACGATCATGGTGCGCCGACGTTGCCCTCCGCCAACGCGACATCTGCGCAGCTTGGTTACATCAACACCATCGAAAGCAGCGCCGTGGAAGCCGTGCGCAAGGCGAAAGCGCAACTGCAGCCCGCGCGCTTTGGCGTCGGCTCGACGTTGGCGTATGTGAACGTGAATCGGCGCGAATTCTCAGCTGGCCGCGGCTGGTGGCTGGGTTTCAACGAAAAGGGGCCATCGGATAAGACAGTGACGGTCATCCGATTCGAGGACCTCGCAGGAAAGCCGATCGCGTTCTGGATCAACTACGGCGTTCACGCGGTGGTAATGGGCCCCGAAAACTACCAGGTGACCGGTGATCTGGCGGGCGCGACCTCACGGTTCGTCGAGCAGCACTACCTCGGGAACGATCGTCCGCGGAGCGACGGCGGAATGCGGATCCGTCTCAAACCAGAAGAGAAGGCCGCGGGCGAAGGGGTCGTCGCCGTGTGGACGAGCGGTGCGGCGGGCGATCAGAATCCAGTCTCGACAACTAACGGCGAAGACTTCACGCTTGTCGATGGTCTCGGCAAGATCCTCGGTGAAGCCGTACTCCGAGCGGCGTCGGACGTGAAGACAACGGCCGACGCATCTATTCGCGGCGGGCAGAAAGTGGCCACGTGTCCCGGCCGTCGCGTGGAACCCGGACCAACGCCGCGAGCCGATTACAGGTTCACCGACGCGGATCCAGTGAAGATTCGATTGACGCTGCTCACGATCAACGACGTCGCGCTCGCCGGTGTATCGGGGGAGGTGTTCACCGTCATCGCGCAGCGGCTCGCGCGCGAATCGCGGCTGAAGCCCACGATCATGGTGACCCACACGAACGGCTCGAGCGGGTATATTCCCAGTGATGATGCATTCGAACCGGTCAGCTACGAGGTCACAGCCTCACGGCTGAAACCTGGGTGCGCGGAGAACGCCATCGTCAATGGCTTCCTCGAGTTGATCGGTTCTCGATGATAGGATCAAGCGCTATGGCTGAATACAATCCGAATGTCGTCAGTGCCTCGACCAGCGGCGCGAAGTTGCCCGATGGGGTCATCGGGCTGGATGCTCTCGAGTCGTCGGCTCCGGTCGATGGCTGCCGTGTGTTTACGCACTACAACGGTCCGACCGACGAATTGAGCGGCCTGGTTGCCGGAATGTGTGTCCTGGATCCCGGTTCGACGCCGCACCCGCCGCATCAGCACCCGGAGGAGGAGTTCATGATCGTCGCGTCGGGTACCGGCGAGATTTACTGCGCCGGCAAGACGACGAAGGTTGGACCCGGGGCGATGATGTATTGCGCGGGGAGCGTCATGCACGGCATTACCAACACCGGAAAAGTGCCGATGACGTTTTACTGGTCGAAGTGGTTGGGGAAATGATCGGCGCGGTCTTCAGACCCCGCCTTACTCTTCTTCTGGCGCGCCACCTGCGCGGACGACATCCTCCTGCTTGATCTTCTCGACGTTGAACTTCGTTGCCGCGCGCTGCATGCGATCGAGCACGTCGTCGACGTCGAACTCGGTGGAGGTTGAAAACCTGATCGGATTGATCCGCGCGACGACGAACGGTCGGAGATAGGGACTGGTAAAGCCGCGGCCCTTTAGCTTCTGGACGATTCGCCCGACCTCGTCGTCAATGGCCAGCAGTTTTGCCGCGCGCCGCTCTCGTTCCGCCAGTGCCTTGGTCATGCGCTCGTCGAGGAAGTCCTCGATCCTCCGAAGCACCGACTGATATGCACCACCGCTGAGGCGTGGCCGTTTGTCGTATGCCGCACCGAGGGTGAGGAATGCCGGCTGATCGAACTCGAAGGCAAATTCGCGCTCGAGTCGATTGCCCGATTGCTCGGCCAGCGCGCGCTCCATCCGAATCGTCTCCAGCGATTTTTCTTTCAGGTTGTGCGCCTTTTCTGTATTCAGCGCCAGGATCTTGAATGCGACCTCCGGGTCTGGAAGAAGCAGTGCGACGACCGTTCGAGCGCCGAGCTTTCTCAACGCTTGAAGCCGGTGATTCCCATTTGGCGTCCAGTAGCTGTCGTGTTCTCGAATCGCAATGATGGGATCGAGAAAACGTCCGAGCTTTTCAATCACGTCCATCAGGCGCTTGACATGCGGCTGCGACGGATCGCGCTGGAACGGCGTCGGCTCAACCCGATCGATCGGAAGCGCTGCCAGCAGCACCGGTGTCCCGCCGATCGGGTCGCGGTAGGCGGTCAGCGTCGTGCCGCCATCGGCGCGAACCTGCTCCATCAGCTTCGAGAGTGCCGGGTCGGATACCGATCCAGTTTCTTCAGGGGAAAGCCCGAGCGATTTTGCCGCGGCCTTTTTGCGTCGCCGTACACTCTTCTTCTTGGCCATGGCTGGATTAGAAAGGAAAAAGGGAAAAGGGAAAAGGGAAAAGGGAAAAGAGAAAACGTTGGCTGCGCAGTATCATTCCCCGCGTCAGGAAGGATGGCTATGGGTCTGCAATTCGTTCGACGAATATCGGTGGCTGTGTGGGTGGTTCTGGTGGCGGCGGCCGGCATCGTTCCACTCGTCCTGGTTGCGCAGAACGCCCCACGGGGAGCCATTCAAACGCCGGGAGGGGGACGTGGCCCGGGGGCCGCGCCTGACGCGACCGATCCGGCCAACGCCAGCGCCGATTTGTCGGCGAAGCCGCCGGTCCTGGCGGCGACTCCAGAGGAACAGGCGAAACGCTTCTGGCTTCCCGCCGGTTATCGACTGACACCACTCCTTTCCGAACCGCTGATCGAAGATCCCGCGCAGATCGCGTTTGACGCAAACGGCCGCATGTTCATCGTCGAGCTTCGCGGCTACTACCAGACGCCGGAAGGCATCGATCTGGTTCCTCCTCTCGGCCGTATTTCCATGCACGAGGATCGCGACAATGACGGCGCGTATGAACGCCACACCGTGTTTGTCGACAAGATGGTGTTCCCGCGATTCGTCCTGCCGTTTGGTGCGAACACCATCCTGACGATGGAAACCAATGCCGATGAAGTATGGAAGTACTCCGATACGAATAACGATGGTGTGGCAGACAAGAAAGAGCTCTTCACCACGAATTTTGGCCGCGCGGGAAACATGGAGTCCCAGCAATCCAGCCTGTTCTGGGCGATGGACAACTGGATGTACAGCACCGTCAATGCGTTTCGCATTCGCTGGACGCCAACTGGATTGCTCAAAGAGCCGACAGGACCGAACAGCTCCCAGTGGGGCATCACACAGGACAACGACGGCAAGGTGTGGTTTCAGGGAGGCGCCAGCGGCGTGCCGGGATACTTTCAGTTTCCGATCCACTACGGCAACTTCGCGACGCCTGATCAACTCGAGCCGGATCTCAACATCGTGTGGGGCGCGCCGATCCTGATCGGGGACATACAGGCTGGCATTCCAGGAACGCGATTGCCCGACGGATCGCTGATCTACGCGACAGCCGCGGCAGGGAACGAGGTCTATCGCGGAGATCGACTTCCCAAGGACTTGCTCGGCGACTACCTCCACGGCGAAGTGGTCGCTCGCATCGTCCGCCGGCTGCGGCCGGTCAAGACCGAGGGTCTTACCCAGCTGCAGAACGTCTACCCGCGCTCGGAGTTCATTCGATCGCTCGATCCGCTGTTCCGACCCGCAGACGTGACGACGGGCCCCGACGGCACGATTTATCTCGCCGACATGTATCGGGGAATGATCGAGGGCGCCGAGTGGGCAAAGGAAGGCACCTACCTTCGCGCGAAGATCAAACAGTATCAACTCGACAAGATTACGGGTCACGGCCGGATCTGGCGTCTCACCTATGACGGGATGGCGCGGGATCAGACGCGGCCGCGCATGTTGGAGGAAACACCCGCTCAACTCGTCGCCCACTTGTCGCACCCGAACGGCTGGTGGCGCGACACGGCCCAGCAGTTGCTCGTCCTGAAGCAGGACAAATCGGTCGTGCCGGCGCTGCAGACAATCGTTCGCACGTCCAAGAACCAGCCGGCAAGATTTCACGCGCTGTGGACACTGGAAGGACTGAACGCACTCACCGCGCACCTCACACGGGAAGCGCTCGCCGATTCGGATCCGCGATTGCGCATTCAAGCGCTTCGCGCGAGCGAGACGCTCTACAAGGCCGGTGACCGATCCTTTGACGCCGACTTTCGTCGCCTGTCGGCCGATCCTGATGTCGATGTCGTGATCCAGGCGTTGTTGACGATGAACGCGTTGAAAGTGACGGACGGACAGACGGCCATCAAGGCCGCGATGGACAAGAACTCGGCCCGTGGCGTGCGCTTCGTTGCCGACAGAATCCTCACTACTCCGACGACGGGACGCGGGGGGCGGGGCGGGACAGGAGTCACCCCGGAACAGCAGAACAGCCTCGAACGTGGTGGTGTGATCTACACCGAGGTGTGCTTCGCCTGTCACGGATCGGATGGGCGCGGCACGCCAACACCCGGAGGGGCAGCAGGTGCGACGCTCGCGCCATCGCTGGCCGGTTCAGCGCGCGTCACCGGGCATCGCGACTTTGCGATTAAGGCGGTGATGCACGGGCTCGCCGGTCCCATCGATGGCAAGACGTACCCGCAGGTCATGGTGGCGATGGGCTCGAACAAAGATCAATGGATCGCCGACGTGGTCTCGTACGTGAGAAACAGTTTCGGAAACACGGCGGCGTTCGCGACGACAGAAGACGTCGCGCGGGTCCGCAGCGCGACCGCGGATCGCAAAACGGCGTGGACGGTGAGCGAACTCGATGCGTCGTTGCCGCGACTGCTCGTGCCGGCGGCGACGTGGAAAGTCACAGCAAGTCACGAAGGGCATCCCACTCCCCAGGCCAACGCCGAAGGGGGCTACAACTACACCGCCGCCGCAGCGGGTGCGATCACCTTTCTTGGTTGGACGACCGGCGTGCCGCAGCAACCGGGGATGTGGCTGCAAGTCGAACTGCCGTCTCCAGTCATGTTGACGGAGGTTCAGTTCACTTCGTCGGCAGTTGGCGGCGGGCGCGGTTCTCCGGCGGTTGCGACGTTCCCGCGCGGGTATCAGGTGCAGGTGTCGACGGACGGCAATGCGTGGAGCCAGCCCGTCGCACAGGGGCAGGGAACAGCGGGCACGATGACAATCCCGTTTGCGCCGGTCAGTGCGCGGTTCATCAAAATCACGCAAACCGCAAGCGTCAGCGATGCGCCACCGTGGTCAATCCGGCTCTTGCGTTTGTACGAAGCGCCGCGTTAGAAGGTCGTTCGAACGCCGAACTGAAATCGTCGCGGGCTGCCAGCCCCCAGGATCCTGCCGAACGTCGGTGAGCCAAAAAACGAATCCGGCAGATCGTAGTTTGTGCGATTGATGACATTGAACACTTCGGCGCGCAGATCGACCTGACCACGTGTACCGTATCGGAGATGTTTCACGAGCGCCAGATTCAGGTTGCCATACCCTGGGCCTCGCACCGTGTTGCGACCGCTGTTGCCAAACGTGCCGAACGCGGGCATCGAGAAGGCGCTCGTCTTGAACCAGCCGTCCTGCGTCGGCGACGACAGCGACGGATCGCCGGTTACGTTCGGCCGATCGTTGTAGCCAAACCCGAGATTCGATCGCCCGGTGTTGCTGTTGTCGATCTCGGGCAGCAGCATCACCGTGAATGGCCGTCCACTGTGAAACGCCGCAACGACCTCACCATCTGTGTCGCGAAAGATCTTGCTGAAGAACCCAAGGTCGCCGAGGAATTGTCCCGGCTCGAACGGCAGCGGACGTGTCAGTGCCGCCGTGAATCTGTGACGCACGTCAAATGACGACGGCCCCTTTTCCGCGGCAGGGTCGAGGCTGTTCTGCGGAAAGTTTGGATCACCGGCACTGGTGAAGAACCCCGATGCATCATCGGTCGACTTGCCAAACGTGTAAGACAACAGCATCCATGTGCCGGTCGACGGCCGCTGTTGATAGCGCACTTGCAACGCGTTGTAGCGTGACGATGCGCGCGACTCGATGAATGTGATGTCGGCAAACGCCGGATTGGGCCGCAGGTTGGGGACGACGGGGCGTGCAGCCGGCTGATTCAGGTCTCGCGCCGAGATCAGATCATGACCACGGGAACCAACGTAGGCCACTTCGAGTGATCGCGATTGCCCGATCATGTGCTGCAGGTTCAGGTTCCATTGTTCCATCCACGGTGTTCGGAGATCGGACTGGTACGCAGTCGCTGACTGTGGAATAAACACAGGAAACGAGCTTGGAAACGGATCAGCGAGGGTAATCGGAACGCCGGCAATGGGGAAGTAGACGTTGAGATTGAAATACGGTGGATTGAAATACAACCCCTCCGAGGTCGCGAGCGCCCCGAGGTTGTGGTAGATGCCGTAGCCACCGCGCAGCACATTCATCGCTTCCCGGCCGAGTGCCCACGAGAAGCCGCCACGCGGTGCGAGATTATTCCGATCTGGTGAATACCCGCCACGGGGAATGTTTCCTGTCCCGACCTGCACGAGTTGTCCGGTCGCCGGATCGTACAGATTGGCGCGGTCGTCAGCATCGACCGGCGGCGCAATGTAGTCGTAGCGCAGGCCGACCGAGAGGGTCAGCGACGGGGTCGGCCGCCAATCGTCTTGCGTGAACAGACTCCAGCTGTGTGCGCGCAACTGCTGCGGGTTGTCGAGGTGTGCGCCGCCGGTGATGGCTGGCAGTCCGAGCAGCAGATCCGCAAGTGCGTTGCCCGTGTAGGCCTGGCTGATGAAATTCAAGAACCCGCGCGATTGCACGTCGCGATAAGCGGACTGCTTGATTCCGTACCACTCTGCCCCGGCCTTCACGACGTGATGGCCGCGCGACAGAGTGGCCGTGTCGGCGATTTGAAACGTATCCGATGTGCTCTCCTGCGGCGTGGTGTACTCGTGTCCGAGCGGTGAATATCCGGCGATGGAGATCACGCTCAGGCCCACATCTCGCGGATTCGTGCCGAACGGCTTCAGCCCGACTGATGCGTTGTTGACGGCGGTGTTTTCGGCAAACACGCCGATCGAGACGCGGTTGTAGCCGAACCGGACGTCGTTGACCAGGCGCGGCCCGGGCATGTGCGTGAAGCTTGCGGCAAGGTTCTGTCCTCGTCGCGGCACGTCGGTCCCAAACCCTGGAACCAGGGGAAAGCCCGGGCCGGCGAATGGCTCGAACAACCGCCGATCGCTGAGGCTGTAGCGAGCCGTGAATCTGGATCCGTCGTTCAAGGAGTGATCGACGCGAAGATCTGTCTGGTCGATATCGTCGCGACCTGTCGGCGACGCCACGTAGTTGGCAAAAGCCACGTTTCGATTTGGCAGTGGATAGAGCGCGGCAATCGCGCGTCCGGTCGGGCTTTGAAAGTTCGGCGGGATCGCGTTGCCCGGAAATCCCGGCGGCTGCCCCGGCACCATCGCAAAAATATTTGCGGGCGGATTGAAGAGCGTCTGTGAAAAGTCGCCGTTTCGTTCCGCGGCGGTCGGCACGTTGGTGATCTTGGTGATGCCTTCGCGAAGATAGGTGTGCTCGTAATCGGCAAAGAAGAACGTGCGATTTGCGGCGATCGGTCCGCCAAGCGATCCGCCGAACTGATGGCGGTTGTAGTCGGGGGCATCGACGTCATCCGGCGCGAAGTGATTGCGCGCATTGAATGCCTGATTGCGGAAGAACTCGTAGGCCGATCCTGAGAACTGGTTCGCGCCCGACTTCGTGATCACATTGATCTGTCCGCCTGCATTCCTGCCAAACGACGCGTCGTACGTCGAGGTGAACACCTGGAACTGGCTGATGCCGTCGACCGGAGGGCGCACGCCGGGTGTACTCAACTTCGGGTCGATGTTGTACACGCCGTCAAGAAGCGCGCCGTTGAAGTCTTCGCGTGCGCCGTTGATCGAGAGGGCGAAGTCGCCGCGCGCTGCACTCGCCGACCCCTGCGGCGGAGGCACCGTGCCCGGCGCGAGAAGCGCGAGCTCGAGGAAGTTGCGGCCGTCGAGCGGCAGCTCGGTTGTCGCGCGTCCGTCGATGAACGTGTGCAGTGCCGGCGTATCCCGATCGACCGGGATGAACGGCGCATTGACGTCCACGGCCTGCAGGACGCTGCCCAACTGCAGTGGCACGCGCAACCAGACTTCCTGGTTCATGGCGAGTTCGTGCCGCGCCACGAAAGGCCCGTAGCCTGGTTGTTCGACGTTCACCCGATAGACACCGGCCGGTAACTCGGGGACGCTGAATCGCCCTTCGGCATCAGTCCGGACCGATCGCGTCTCGCCAGTCTCCTCGCGGAAAACACGGATCTCGACGTTGGCCATCCCCTTCGACGTCGGATCGACAACCACGCCGCGGATCGACGCCCGATGCTCCTGTGCGGAAAGTCCGACGGCGACGGACTCCCCGACGACGAGCGACAGCAGCACGCAACGAAGTAAACGCATACATGAGAATGCTACATCGAGGTGCGGCGGAGCCTGAAGATGAGATGGTGCGCCGCCCCTCATTTCGCCCCATACACTTTTAATTCCTGGCGCAGCCATGGTGGAGCTGGATACACGCGGAGGTAGCGCGTGGTCACATCGGGAAGAATGATTCGCACCGGGATTTCGAGCGCGTCGATGAGGGCGGCCGCTAACGCAGGCCCACCGGTCCAGTCTTCCCACAACGTCGCCCACGTCTGGCTGTCGATCGATGCCTGTATCGCCATTCGTCGATCGATCTCACGGTAATGCGATCGAAGGGAGAATCCGATTGTTCGCACCACCCGCGGTTCACCCAGATCGATCACGATCGTGTCACGTCCCACGTCGCGAACCATCGCCGGCCACACCTCTCCGTCCGGCGCGACACGCCGGCTTGCCAGGGCGGGGAGCACAAACATCTGCCCCGCACTCGAGGCACCCTGCGACTGAATGCCCGGCAGATCGCGGACGAGACGTGCCAACGCACCGCCCGGATCAGCGGACTGCTTGACGAGAATGACCAGCGTTCGTCCTCGCGCCAACTCGGTCAACACACTCGGATCCCCACGACGAAGCGCGTTCGACAGAATCGCGTAATGCGGCGGTGTATGTCCGCTGTATCCGTTGATGATCGGGTGGCCATGCTGCGTCTGGCGGTACATCGCTGCCACGGCGACGGTGACCTCATCGGCGGGCACTTCGAGGATCGCGGCGGATGCCGCGACGGGCAGACCGATGCGGTCAGGCGGGGGCACGAGCGGCATGCTGCGCAGTGCGCCATCGACGATCAAGCCCACGATCGCAACGGTGCCCATGATCCGGACAAGGCGCTTGTGACGTGGCGCGATGATCGAGAATGCAAGGCCTGCTGCGACCGCGATGCAGAGGGTCGCCAGCATTGCGAATCGTGCGGGCACGCGAAGTCCGTTGTAGCCGGGGAAGTAGGTGAGAAGCGTGTAGGGGTGTAGCCACGGCACGGACGAGGCCGCCGGCGCCGGGCCCAGCGCGAGCGCCCACATCAGTAGCGCCGCGACGGCGTAAAAGACAAAAGTCCTCCGTGTGGATCCACGCCGTGCCGGCTCGCGCGCGACTCGTGTTGCGAACCAAACGGTAGCAATCGTCCCGCCGGCTACCAATGCGATCGGTGTAACTCCGGGGAACAGGAACTCCTCCGTGGTGAGCGTCGCCGAGGGCCGCCAGAACGCGAGCATCCCCGATGCATTGAGAAAGGATCCGGGTTTGGCGCTGAACAGGGCCATCTCACCGGGCGTTCGGACAAGGCGCAGGCTTCGTTGCACCGCGTCGTACTTAATGAGGATAGGCAGGAGCAGCAGAGAGGCACCGCCGAAGGTGCCGATCAGCGCGGCGCCGCGTCGTGCGCCAGCTCGCCAGTCAACGAGTGCCGCCAGCCACAACACGATGAGTACCGGAAAGTACAGGAGGTAGTACCCATTCGACAGTGCCTGCACAATCCAGGCTGTGGCAAAACACACAAGCCAGCGGCTGCGACCGTCGTCGACATAGCCGTGCATGGCGAGAAGCGCCAGCGGCATCCACTGCGATGTGAGCACTTGAAGATGTGCGAGTTGGCCCGCCCGATATGGTCCATAGCCGTAGGCCAGGGCCCCGCAGATCGCGCCGAGATTGCGTGTCGTTTCATCACACGACGACGGAATCAGCCGGCGGACGAGAAGAAATGTAAAGAACCCCGATAACGCAAACGACAGGATCAGCGCAGAGTTGTAAGCGGCGAGCGCACTGGCATGGAGCAGCTGCAGCGGCGTCGTGATGATGCCGATTCCCGCCAGGTGCTCCGACAGCGCCAACGCTCCCGGCATCGGAAAGAACATCGGCGGATTCCACCAACGTTCGCTGAATGGCACGGCGTGCGCGTTCCACCAGAGGAGCCAGATGTTGAGAATGGGATCGCCTGGATCGTGCGGGATGCGGGAGGAGAGATGCGCCGAGAGCGGCCAGGTCCAAAGGATCGCGAGTACCAGAAACGCAAGAAGGATTCGAAAGGTGCGGTCTGGCATCGATGGTGGACGGTGCAGAATCTAACACTCACTTACAGTTTTCGCGAGGCGGAGACAGGCCTGTAAACGGCCCAAGCCGGGCAACGGCGCTCAAAGTGGGCGGGAGTGCCTGCCACTCAATGACTTGCCGCCATTTTTCAAAATTGGCGTGTTGGTCTTGTCGTTGCACTGCGTCCCGTTGCCATGTCCAGTCTTGCGACGAACGATCGCCCGGAAGCGCCGCTTTTTTCCGACGGTCTCGGTGAACGCGTCGTCGTGGCTGACGGCGCGACCGGCGAACTCCTGCAGATTCTGCGGCTGCGACCGGCACTGACCGCGGTTCCCTCATTCGAGTTTGCCCTTCGTGAGCGGACCGCGCGCCTGGCAAATTTTCGCCACGCCTACTATGCCCGCGTCCGCCGCGTCGATCGCGCGATGGCGCCGACATCAGCCCTGGCCATCGTCTCGGACCATGTCGAGGGGACGCGGCTGTCCGACATTCTGCGCGTCGCTCACGAGAAACAGCTGCAGCTCGATATCAATGCCGCGCTGTGCCTCATTCGACAACTGGTGCCGGCGGTCGCGGTGCTGCACGAAAACGCGCGCGACGTGGCCCACGGACTGATCGCTCCTGAACGTCTGATCGTGACGCCGAACGCGCGTCTGGTCATCGTCGAACACGTGCTCGGCGCCGCGATCGAGCAGCTGCAGTTCGGACGCGATCGACTGTGGCAGGAATTCCGCGTTGCGATGCCGCCGAGCGCCGGTCTGCCGCGCTTCGATCACCGGGCCGATGTGACCGGGTTGGGGCTCGTCTCGCTCGCGCTGATCCTGGGACGGCCGCTCGCCGCCGACGAGTATCCGCATCGCGTGCCGGACCTCTTGAACCAGGCACGCGAACGCTCGGCGCTCGGCGAGGAGCAGCCGCTTTCGCCGCCGCTGCGCACGTGGCTCGAGCGATCGCTGCAGCTCGACGTCCGTCGCTCGTTCGCCTCGGCACCCGAGGCGATGACCGCACTCGAAGAGGTCGTCTCCGACGAAGGGATGTATGTCGCCGCGCCCGTCGCGCTCGAGACGTTCCTGTCGCGATACATCGCGTCGCTGCTCGAGCCGACTCCGGAACTGGTCCAGCCGGCCGAGGTCACGCCAGTGTCGAAGCCGATCAGTCCGCCGGCGAACGCTGCGCACGTTGAGCCGGCAAGACCAACCGAGAAAGAAATCGAGTCGAGGTTCGACGCGGTCATTTCGCAACACCATCACGAGACACCTGTTACCGAGCCGGTTGCTGCGAAGGCGAACGGTCTTCTCGCGGGAACGCGCGAACTGACGGATCTGCTCGGACCGGATCCGCTTTCGATCCCGCAGCCGACGTCACCTGGCGGCCAGTCCAAGCCACTCTTCAATCCCGACGCACCATTCACGGCAATGCCTATGGTTTCTCCAGACCCCACCCGCAAGAACATGCGGTCGTACGGCCGTATGGCCGCGCTCGTTGCGATCGTCGTGCTTCTCGGAGGCGGCGGTTTGCTCGGCTACAAGTTGCTTGGCAGTTCCGCGGTCGCCCCGCAGATGGGTTCGCTGAACGTGCAGTCGAATCCCGCCGGCATCGACATCTTCGTCGATGGTGTGGCGAAGGGACGCACACCGGCGCGACTCGCGCTCGCACCCGGATCGCACATTCTCGAGCTGCGCGGCAAGGGCGTGCCGCGGGTGATTCCGTTGAACGTGACCGCAGGCGCGGAGGTGTCGCAGTACCTCGAATTCACGGAGGCCCCGAGCACCGGCCAGCTGATGGTGCAATCGGAGCCGGCGGGAGCGAAGGTCCTTGTTGATGGCACCGAACGCGGCGTTGCGCCCCTGACGATTTCTGATCTGACACCCGGCGATCACCGCGTCGAGTTGCAGAGCGATGGCGTCTCGGCGAAACACACGGTCTCCATTCAGGCAGGCGGCACCGCCTCTCTGGTCGTTCCAATCGGAACGGCCGCCGCAGCTGGTCCAGTGTCCGGGTGGGTGACAGTCAAGGCTCCGTTCGCGATGGAAATCCGCGAAGGGGGGCGCCTGGTCGGTACTACCGACGCCGAACGGTTGATGCTTGCGGCCGGTCGCCACGAACTGGATTTCGTGAACGATACGCTCGGCTATCGCGCCTCACGCGTCGTGGTCGTGGCGCCAGGCAAGGTCGCGGCGGTCTCGCTCGAGCTCCCGATGGGCGTCGTCAATCTGAACGCCGCGCCATGGGCGGAGGTGTGGATCGACGGACGACGGGTGGGCGAGACGCCGATCGGGAATCTCAGCGTCTCGATTGGCCCGCATGAGGTGGTGTTCAAGCACCCGCAATTCGGGGAAAAGCATCATGCGATTTCGGTCACGCTCGGGGCGCCGGTGCGGCTCAGCGTCGATATGAAGTGAAGCGTGATGATCAGGGAATGCAGTCAAGAGCAAGGTGCGTCATGAAAACCCGCATACTCGTCGTCGCATCGATGATCGCGGCGTTTGCGGCCCCGGCACATGCGCAACTCCGAGACGGTCGCGACAATCCGTTGACCGCCGCGCGTGATCTCTACGCGTCGGCACGGTACGACGAGGCGCTCGCCGTCCTCAACGGTCTGCCCTCGGATGCCGTTGCGTCGGACCGCAAATCGATCGAACAGTATCGATCGCTGTGCCTCCTGGCACTGGGCCGCGGGAGTGAGGCCGAGAGCGCCATCGCCGCGGTGGTTACCGCAGATCCGATGTTCATGCCCGGCGAGGCCGATGCGTCGCCGCGTGTGCGGCTCGCATTCAGCGAGGTGCGGCAGCGTTTGCTCCCGCAGATCGCCACGACCCGATACGCCGCGGCGAAAGCCGCTTACGATCGCAAGGAGTACTCGTCGGCAGAGACGCAGTTCAGGAATTTGCTGATGTTGCTCGAGGATCCGCAGATGGGCGGAAGGCTCGCCGATCTTCGCACGCTGGCCAGCGGCTTCGTCGATCTGGCGTCGGCGGCGGCAGCTCCACCGCCTGAACCGAAGAAGACTGAACTGGCGCCGTCCGTCCCGCCGGCACCCGCGGCCGCGGTGATGCCGAGAGAGCCAAAAATCTGGAATGCCGACGAGGCCGGCGTTGCGGCTCCTGTCGCCATTCGCCAGGACGTCCCGCGAGTACCATCCACCATTTCGTCCCAGGCTCGCGAGCGCGGTCTGCTCGAGGTGGTCATCGACGAGCAAGGACGCGTCGTGAACTTGGTACTTCGTCTCCCCATCCATCCAATGTATGACCCACAGTTGCTGGCCGCCGCCAAAGAGTGGCGCTACAAGCCGGCAACGGTGGATGGCACGCCGGTCAAGTTCCGAAAGATGATTCAGGTAACCGTCGACAAGCGCTAAGCGACAAGAGAATGCCGCCAGGGTCCCTTCTGGCGGCATTCTCTTTTCTCGAGTGTGTAATTTCGTGAATACTCGTACGTGCTGTCGCTCTTCCGTTTCCCTCCAACCGACGACTTTCCCGCTCGCATCTCCTTGAATTCGTTCATGTAATCGGCGCCGCCTGATGTGGTGCCGCACGTGGCGCGGATGTCGCAAGACGTCGTCGTTGCGATGAACTACGACAGCACGACCATATCGCTCTCGGACCTCGTCGAAGCTGAACCGTTACGCCCCGTTCAGGCCGTAACGATCGTGCACGAAATCATCAACCGGATCGGAGCCGGCGCTATCGCGGGTGTTCCCTCACCGCAGATCATCCGGCTCTCTGACACTGGCCGCATCTCGGTTGAGGGCCCTATTGCCGCAGATGCGCGTACGGTTGGGCATGCCGCACACCTGCTCACCACGTTGCTGCCGGGCTTTGATATGCACAGCAACGAGCGCGTACCAGGTGCCTTACGACTGGTGATCGCGCGGGGGGCGCGGTCACTGGACGTACCACCTTACGCGTCGCTCGAAGCGTTCGGCGCGGATCTCGTGCGATTCGCCTCGCACGATCCGGAAGCGTGCATTCGGGAACTCGTCGTCACGTTTCAGAAGCGGCGCAACGTCGATGCGCTCGACAGCATAGACCTCGGTGAGACCACCGTCTCGACTCAATCACTGACGATTTCGGACATCAGGCGGGCGCGTCGCGCGACAGGGTTGACGCTGGCGGATATTTCATCTCGAACCGGCATCCCGGCGTCTCTTTTGTGCGAGCTCGAATGGGGATATCTCGACCACTGGCCAGCTCCGCCGGTCGCCAGGCGGTTGATCGGGCGCTACGCCCAGTCCGCCGGTCTGGATGAGCAGCTCGTGCTCGACGTCGCATGGCCGCTACTCGAACAACGAATACAGGATCGTCAGGAGCAGCCGCAGGATCTCGCGGTGATTGAAGCAGAGGTGCTCGCGGACGCAGAACCGATGGCGGTCGTGCCCGCTGCCGACGTGGTCAGCCTTGTCGGGCGCAAACAGGCGGCGAACAAACGGCGCGCGCGCGTACGAAGTCTGGTGGTTGCGGCCCTCGCGATTCCGGCACTGCTCGTGATCGGCGTGCTGCCGGCAGTGCGCGAGAGTGCGATCTGGCATCGCCTTCCGTCCGCTGCGATGAGCAACACAGCAACCGCGCCGCCGGCCGCCCCCGACGTTCCTGCGGCGAGCGTCGAGGTCCCGGCGTCACCGCCGACGTCACATCGTTCGGAGCCGCCGCGTCAAACGGTGGAAACGGCGCCTCCAAACGTCAACTACGGGGTCGTCGCGCCGATCAGCGTGTCGGAGTCGGATGAGGCGACCTATTCGCCGACCTTCGCGAGTGTCGGCAGCGCGATCTTCTATCACGAGGAGCCGGGCGATCGCAGCCCTGCGATTGGCGGCGATACAGGGCGGGAAGGATCGGTTCTTCGCATCACGAGCATCGTCGATGATCGCTCGCACAACTTTCACGCGCGTCCATCACCTGATGGGCAGAAGGTTGCGTTTGACTCCGATCGTGATGGCGAGCGCGGCGTCTACATCGCAGATGTCGATGGGCGCAATGTACGGCGCATCACAGGGCAGGGATTTGCCGCAATCCCCAGCTGGTCTCCCGATGGCGGCACGCTGGCCTACGTTCGAGCTGAGCGTGAGAACCCCAAGGTGTGGAATCTCTGGGTGATGAGCCTGACGACGGGAGAAGAGCGGCGGCTCACGTCGTATCGGTCCGGACAGCCGTGGGGGGGATCCTGGTTCCCTGACGGCAAACGGATCGCCTACAGCCACGAAGATCGACTGGTCGTGCTGAACCTCACGACCAACGCCTCGCGTACCTACCAATCGCCACGCAAGGGCGCGCTGCTTCGGACGCCCGCCGTTTCTCCAGACGGCACACGCGCCGTGTTCCAGGTTTATCGTGCCGGAACATGGTTGCTCGACTTTCGATCGGGAGCGATGAAGCGAGTGTTGTCGGATCCATCCGCTGAGGAGTACGCCTGGGCGCCCGATGGCCGCCGCGTCGCCTACCACAGTCGCGCGGAAGGAAAATGGGGTGTCTGGATCATGAACGAGTCGAATCCTTAACCGGGGGCTGAGCCCTTCGGATTCCCCCACGGCCAGCGAGCGAAGTAAGTACGTTACACTGCCCCGTTCACCATGGGGCGACGTGTCGTCTTTCTCCTTGCCGGCGTGCTCTTTGCGGCCGCGTGCCGCCAGGACACCGCCGCTCCTCCTTCCCAGGTTCCGCATCTTTCCGACACCTACCTGAAACCAGAAATCGTTCTCGTCGAGGCAAAAGTGCCGCGAAACGCGACCCTCGGCGGTCTTTTGCGGGAACAGATGCTCGGAGAGCCGTTTGTCGTCGCGGCCATCGAAGCCGCACGGGCCGTGTTCAATCCCCGCCAGCTGCATTCGGATCGACCATACCGGCTGGTTCGCTCAGTCGACGGCATGTTGCGTGAGTTCGAGTATCAGATCGATGGCGATCGATTTCTGCGCATCATCGCGCGCGATCACTCGCGGCCAACCGAGCTGGATGCTGAGGTCATCCCATATGAGAAGCAGGTGGATGTCGTTGCTGTTCGCGGGCGAATAGACAGCGATCATCCGTCGGTAATCGCCGCGATGGACGAAACGGGCGAGACGATTAATCTGGCACTGGCGGTCGCCGAAATCTTCAGCGGCGAGATCGACTTTGAGAGTGATCTCCAACCCGGTGATAACTTCGACATCCTGGTCGAGAAAACGAGCCACGACGGTCAGTTCTCCGGCTACGGCGCGGTACTCGCCGCCCGCTTCGTCACCGATGGACGCGACCTGCGCGCGATCCGATGGGTGGATCCCGCAACGGGGAAGGCTGCGTTTTACGACGACGCAGGCCGGTCGCTGAAGCGATTTTTCCTCCGCTCACCCCTGCGATTCGAGCCGCGCATCACGTCCGGATTTTCGCGCCGGCGGCTGCATCCGGTGTTCCGCACGTATCGCGCACACCTGGGCATTGATTACGGCGCGCCAACAGGTGCCCCCGTTGTGGCCGTCTCTTCGGGAACGGTCGTATCGGCGGGGTGGAGTGGCGGCGGCGGGAACATGGTGCGACTGCGTCACGCAGGCGGCTACGAGAGTTACTACCTGCATCTGTCGTCGTTCGCCAAGGGAGTTCGCGCCGGCGTCCACGTTGATCAGGGACAGCTCATTGGCCGGGTGGGCGCGACCGGAACCGCCACTGGTCCACATCTCGACTACCGTTTGCGCAAGAACGGTGCGTTCGTAAACCCCCTGGTCGAGCATCGAAAGCTTCCGCCCGGAGAGCCCATCGCCGCGGCGCAGCTTTTAGACTTTCGCGCCACAGCCGATGCGACGCTGCAGAAACTCTCCGCAGCGCTGTCTGCTGAAGCACCCGCGCAGAAGCCCGACGCGATCAGCGCCCGCGGCCGCTGACCACCGAGCCACACGGATACTTAGCCACGGACGAACACGGATCCACACGGATTCTTGGCCACGGACGAACACGGATTCACACGGATACTAGCCACGGACGAACACGGATCCACACGGATTCTTGGCCGCGGACGAACACGGATTCACACGGATACTTAGCCACGGACGAACACGGATTCACAC
>Ga0207701_10000568_pt1 | contig 38534 bp, 39 predicted proteins | sample KBSSwiSSwithPhiX_FD_184294 | JGI IMG/M metagenome (GOLD analysis project Ga0207701, IMG submission 184294) | Switchgrass rhizosphere bulk soil microbial communities from Kellogg Biological Station, Michigan, USA, with PhiX - S5 (SPAdes) (version 2) | ecosystem: Environmental > Terrestrial >... | reverse complement strand
TAAGAAAGCAGACCGAATCGCAACAGCACTTTACCTGGCTCTATTGCTGGGTGCGGGTCAACTCTTCGGCTCGACCTTGCAGGAACAAAACAAAGCCACGGCGAAGCGCGCATTTGAGGAAATTCTAAGTCGTGGACGGTACGACCTCGCTGAACAACTTTACGCCAAGGATTTCGTCAACCACGGCCTCCATTCTAACGCCAGCTTGGAGGAAGACCAAACTGCACTGAAAGGGTGGCACGCGGCATTTCCGGACGTTGTCATCGTGCCTGAGAAACTGATTGCCGAGGACGACTTGGTCACGATCTACTGGACTGCGCGCGGTACCAATACCGGGACAGGTAATGGCCTTCCTGCGACGGGAAAAAAGGCCGAGCTGGCTGGGATTACGATTTGGCGGATCGTCGACGGCAAAATCAAAGAGGAATGGTCGGCATTTGATCAACTTTCAATGATGAGGCAGCTGGGACTACTCTCGGCCGAAAATTAACCCCGTGTTAGTTATTAGGTAATGCGGTCAGCAAAAAAGAAGAAAGACTAGTTATGAACGATGAAACACAACCAAAGCCCCGACGTAAGCGATGGAAACGCATACTAAAGTGGACTGTAGGCGTAATTCTGATCGCTTTGATAGCCTGCGCCCTGATCGCATATTGGACATCGACCAATGATTGCGAGCGTTACGCCACGGTTCCTGCCAACCCGATGAAAGCGATTGTGTACTGTGACTATGGTGTGCCCAATCTTAAGTTTCAGGAGATTGAAAAGCCAACGCCGGAGGACGATCAACTGCTGGTAAAAGTTCGCGCCGCATCCGTTAATCCGCTCGACTGGCACTTTGTTGAAGGCACGCCGTACATGATGCGTGCACTGGGCGTAGGGTTGCGAAAGCCTAAAGACACACGGCTGGGCGTTGATTTTGCCGGCACAGTGGAGGCGGTCGGGAAGAATGTCACCAAATTTAAGCCAGGCGACGAGGTGTTCGGCGGTCGAGACGGTGCGTTCGCCGAGTATGTGTGCGTCCGCGAGCCTCGAGCAGTGGCATTGAAACCGGCCAACATTACGTTTGAGCAAGCGGCTTCGGTGCCTATCGCTGCAATCACTGCATTACAAGGAGTTCGTGATAAGGGAAAAGTTCAGCCCGGACAGAAGGTCTTGATCAACGGCGCGTCCGGAGGTGTGGGAACATTCGCAGTACAGATCGCGAAGTCGTTCGGCGCGGATGTCACCGGGGTCTGCAGCACCAGAAACCTCGACATGGTGCGATCGTTAGGCGCAGATCACGTGATCGATTACACGAAAGAGGATTTCACCAATGGCGCGGAACGTTACGACGTGATTATCGATAACGTCGCGAATCATTCGTTGTTAGAATGCAGACGCGCCTTAAAGCCAAACGGGATTTACGTCTTGATTGGCGGCGGCAGTGCAAACGAACAAGGTTTGATCGGACCTTTGATCAATCCGATCAAGGCAATGTTGTTATCCCCGTTTGTAAGCCAAAAAATGGGTATGTTGCTGGCCGACCTAAACCACAACGACTTGGCCATGCTGGCCGATCTCATGCAGTCCGGAAAAGTCACACCGGTGATCGACAGAACTTACAAGTTAAGCGAGCTCCCGCAGGCTATCGAGTATCTGGAACAAGGGCATGCTCGGGGAAAAGTAGTAATAAACGTGGACTAAACCGCTTATGCCGGAACATAGACTTGTAGTCTGTGTGCCCACCGGGTTTGCGACCCGCTGAACCCGGGACAGCGGACAACATGTCCGCTGGGCACACAGGGCACAGCCCTATGTTCCGAGTCAGCCAGGCGCCGGAGCGCACATAAACAAAGACCTAGTGTTATTCGTTGTCTGGGTTCGCCTCGCCTTCACTTGACGGTTCCGATTGGTCTTGCGCCAACGCGTGAATGATCTGTCGCCCATAAATGGTGGCGTTTTGCCTACCGCGATTGACGAGAATCACAACGCCGATCTTCCGCTGTGGCGCAAACCCGATATATGTCGACGTGTTATTCAGTCCACCATTTTTATCGATAATGGTGAAGTTCCCAGCGCTGACGTTCTGCCAGGCAAGACCTATCTTCAAGCGCGCGCTAACCGTGAACACAGGCTGCTGAGCAAAGGCCATGGCGTTCTCGATCGCACCATGGCCGGGAAGCTCTCCAAGATTAGCAGCCAGCAAGGTGGCCATGTCGCGTGACGACGAATAGATTTGCCCGGAACCGGGCCAATCGAAAGTTCCCCCTTCCATACCCGGTCGGCCGAGCGGTCTGCCCGATGGATTGTAACCCTGCACGGCGCGGCCAAGTAAGTCGCGTGGCAAAGGCAGTGCGGTCGCGGTCATTCCGAGCGGGCCGGTAAGCCGCTGGTGCATCAACTCCGCAAACCGGGTGTTGAACCTGCGTTCGAGGGCCACCCGGAGCAGCACCATGGCTGCATCGGAATAAAGATATTGTTGCCCAGGTTCATGGTTCGGACCCGCTTTCCAGGAATTAAGGAAGCGAACAAAATCTGGCCAGGTATATCTACCTTTGTGCCACGTCTCGTATTGCTGCGGCCTGTCCGGCAATCCGGAAGTATGACTGGCAAGCTGTCTTAGTGTTATCCGGCGAACATCACCGCCGCGCTGTAACTCGGTGACGTATTTTGCAACCGGATCGTCGAGGCTTAGCTCACCCTGCTTGACCGCTTGCGCAAGCAATGTGGTTGCGAACACCTTTCCTACGGAGCCAAGATTGAAGATTGAGTCGGGCGTGACCGGGCGATTCTGCGCATTGTCAGCAAAGCCGTAGTTAAAAAACTGAGTCTTACCATTCATCTGGACGGCGACAGCAATCCCTCCTCCGGTGCCGTTCTTCGGCAATATCGGTTGCACCTTTTGCGCAACGATCTGTTCAACATTGACCTGGGCTTGCACAAAACCAGCAGCGAGCAGAGCTCCCATTACAGTTGTTATAATGACATTCGTTCGGATCAAGGTGTGACTCTTCATCGGCGCGAGAGTAGGTTTACCCTGCCGAAAGTCGAGCCATCATTTTGTCTGTTCTTCTGTCATTCCGAGCGGAGCCGACGAATCTCTCGATCACCGCCTCGCTCACGCTCGCGAATTGACCAAGTTCCGGGCCTGATCAATTAGTTTCGGCTTGCCCACTTTTTTCCGGACACTACTCTCGATCCAATGCAGTTTTTTACGGTGACTTCCGCTCGCGAGGTCGCTATGAGCGTATTTTCACTGATACTGGCACTAGTTTTGCCTTGTTTGGCCGAAGGTGTTCCGAAAGAAGCAAAGGAGCCTCTCCACAAGGAGTCTGCCGTTATTCCTGAGATGGCGCGGCTTGCCAAAGTGTTCGCCGGGGATTGGAACACTGTCGAGATCGTGCAGCACGGTAGCCCTGTCCCTAATGGCGAAGGCCGACGTGGAATAGTGCACGCTAGGCTCACTGGCGGGGGGACAGCGCTAGTGTCTGAGGGCCATTCTGTGGGAATCGTCGGAGGAGATCTCCAGTGGTTGATCACGATCTGGTGGGATCCACACACGAACTTCTATCGCTTTCTTACGTGCTTCAGGACGCCGACTGACGCGGGGTGCGAGTTGCGGGGCACGGCGCGTTGGAATGGCGACACGTTCGTAAACGACTACGAGGAGGTTATCAATGGCAAGCGAATAAAGGCGCAAGACGTCTGGACCGACATTACGCCCAACTCGCACACATTGACTGAATCACGTGATGTCGGTAACGGCGTGATGAAGCCGTATGTCGTTTCCCATAACACCCGACAGTAAATTCTGATTGCTCCCTGTTTGCTAGGTCAACCATGAATAAATTGGCCGTTGCATTCGTGGCGATAAACTTCGCATCAGTCGCGTCGAAGGCGGCCGCGCCAGAGATCAATCCATCGCACATTGATGTCTATGTCACACCCTACTACAATTCAAAGGGTCCAGCCGTTAGCGTAGGCCGGTTTAGCTCGGGTCTGGCATCGCCGAAATTGGACGAGTTTCTGACTACCATCGTCGAAATGAAGAAGGATTGGGACCGCCTCACATTCCCCGAACTCTATGTCGCCGCGATCCGGCTATACGACCTGGGCTATCGAAAAGAAGCGGTTTACTGGTTTTATTCCGCTCAGTATCGAGGCAGACAATTTGGCGTTCTCCTGGATCAGGCCAAGATGGGAAGTATCGGTAGCCCTGGGTTCGAGCTGTTGCATGCTCAGAATGCTTTTTATCAACTTGTGGGGTCCTACATCAATGGTTACGCCTTCGGAGACATCGATGGTCTCGTGAAGATCGTGGAAAGGGTTCAGAAAGAAGGCCGCCGCATACCGGATTTGCAGGTCGCCTATCCCGGCGTCACATTTAAGAGCCAGAGCGAATGGATGTCTACTAACACTGATCTCGCCGATGGGATGAAACAGTTGATATCCACACTGAAAGAGAAAAAGGACGAGATAAGACGTCAACGCATCGAGCGAGGGATGGAGGAGAAGTTCTCGAAACTGACAAGCAAGGAGTTACCCAGTCGTTAGGGCAAACGCCACGATCGGCGCGAAACCACAGTCTGTAATACGAGAACCGTGTGGTGTTACCGTTCCACGGACACATTGTGAGTGCATGGCCATGATATGCGAATCTCGGGCAAAACAGGCCGCACCGTTCCGCGCTGCATATGACTAGTGTCAGTCATTTCAGGATCGCGTTCTTGCCTACACTTTTTCTGACGGTATTCCTGCCGGGTTTTAGCTTTGCCAAGCGAATCGCTCCAGCAGCGGTAGAGCCTGTTATTCATGAAGAGATACGCTACGTAGCTCCGAACGATGATGGTCGCCGTGCCTACGTTGAAGCGTGGGATGTTCGTACGAACAAAAAACTGTGGGATTTGACGGTGTTTACAAACCGCATCGATCCAAAGCGCGAGGAAGATGTCCAGTGGGTTTTCATTACCGCGCTGAGCATCCGCGATCACACGCTCATCGTGACATCCGAGCGCGGGATGACCGACCAGATTGATCTAGAGACGAAAGCGATTACCCAGTCCGAAGCCGCGTGGTCTGCCGCGCCGAATGTGATTTCACATTCACCAGACATTACCGAGGTGATCGGTAAAGCCATCGCAAACGAATCGCTCGCTAAGAAATACGAGCTCTCCTATCGCATGAACCCCTCTTATCTGAACGGAGACTTCAATGGTGACAACAAGATTGATGTGGCCGTCTTAGTAAAGGAGCGCTCGAGGGGAAAGATCGGGATTGCGATCATCAACGGCGCGAACAACAACGTAACCATTCTCGGGGCGGGGACCGCTATCGGCAATGGGGGTGATGACTTTGAGTGGATGGATTCCTGGGAGATCTACTCCAAGGACCGAATAGCTAGTGGAACAGGTGTCCCGAAACTTCGTGGCGACGTCCTTCTCGTGAGCAAAAGCGAGGCAGCTAGCGCGCTGATCTATTGGGATGGGAAGCGCTACGCCTGGCGTCAGCAAGGTGATTAGGAGCGGCGAGCGCGTTATTCCAGGTTCAGGTTTTCCCAATGGATCTGAATCGCGTTCCAAGCCGTTCCACAAAAATTCAGTTCGTCGTATTGGTAGTTAAAAGCCACGTTACCCAAAGCATCGAGACCAACGATGCCGGTATAGATGAAGGGGCCAGCAAGCGTGTAATCGATGAGGTAGTTATCCGGCGCATCTTCATAAACGCTACTACAGAACGGGCTATAGATACTTGGGTCAGCGTAATAATGCCAGGTCTCAGTTGCCTGGAAGGCACCGAGATCGATCTGATATTTGCGAGGGGCGCTGTAGGTACGTGTTTCTCCCGGAGGATTCTGGTAATTGCTGCCTGCTCCGTCATCGAAGAGGAGCAATTGATCGCCCGGCATCGACACAGCATGCTGGCCTATCGGCGGTAATGTGTCCGGGGCCAGGGTCAGGGAGAACGCACGCAGCGATAGAAACTGATACCAATGCTTTGTCGGATCGCCCAGAATCCACTTGATGCTTCCAGAATCGTAATCAATCGCGATGACAAAGTTTTCTCTGCTGGAAACGATCAGTGAGTTATCAGAGCTGCGGTAGGCACAGGCGTTGTTATGAAACCAATCGATTGGGGCAGGATGGACGAATTGCCTTGGATCGTCCCCTCCGGCAATCATCGCCGCGCTAATGATGTCCGCCAGGTTCCAAGTTCGGAGCACATTGCCTGCGGCGTCGACCTCCAGATTAACGCTCTCAGTTTGGTCGACGGTATCGACGTCGAGGATCATTCCTTCCCGGCCCGGATCGATATTATGGTGGAAGCCGGTCACCCCGATCCCACTGTAGTCGGCCACAGGCGTCGTCACGCCATCGAACTCAGTGCGCAGAAGAGAGCTGCCGGAGGTAAGGTAAAATGCATTGTCGAAGAGCATACAGTTCTGGGCCCCTACTCCAGCCGTGCCAACCCAGCGGACTTCGGCATCACTGTCGATAATGATGGGCGTGTTATTTTGGGCATAGCCCTTCAGGAGGATAAGGTCGTAGCTCAGGGTGGTGCCTGGTAACCGTGGTTGAATGACTGTTGGATTCGAGTACGTGCCTCCGTCGTAGGCAGGCGTCGTGATGCTGATGGCAAGTCTTTGGATCCGGTGAAATCGTCCGCTGAAACCCAGGTTAATGATGACGCGATTTAGGCGGCCGGCGTAGAGACCGAAGACCGGGATGGTGAGTTTACCATTTTGGGGATCGAAATAACCCCGCGTTTCCAAGTAAGATCGCGCGTAGCGGACCCTGACTGGACGCGTGGCCGACCCCGCCTTTGGCAGGATAAGAAACTGGGCGAACTCGAAACGTGCAACATCAATGACGTCGGTGTGGGCGAAACGAATGAATGGGGTTGGGCCGTCGGACACTTGGATGTTTCCAACGATCCGTCCGCGTTCGGCTGCAATCGAAAGCACGGACAAGAGAGCGGCTACAGCAGTAAGCAATCGTGCGTCCATGCCGCCTTTTGTCGGTCGGCACAAGGAAAGTCAAACCAATTCCGCAACGCGGCGTCTGTCACACAGGATGGCTAAGAGCAACCAGCGTCATGTCTTTTGCATCTCAACGTACAATCAAAACGTAACCCCTCCCCTCCTCTTCCTTTTGCTCACTTGTTTTCGACCTGGAAACGGTTCCGGAAAGCTGAGGCACAAGACCTGCAGCTTTCTCCATCGAAACCACAAGCGCATCGAGATTTCCTGCGTTCCATGCGGCAACCGCGTCGTCGGGCTGGATGTAGTGTGTCTTCTGCAAATAAAGCAGGACGCCCTCGTCCTTTGCCGAAACGACTTCATAACGCCAGCGACGCGCTTCTGCCTCGCGACGAACATTCCGCCCAAAGATAGCCAGCGCGTCACGACGATCGCGATACCCGGCAATTGTCTTCCAGGTTACGTAGCCACCTGTAAACAGAATCGACACGATAAGCGCGACAGCGGTCCATTGATGGATAAGCGTCGCACACCTTTCTGTAGCCACGGGCCTCTCGGTCTCGCCGTGGTCAGGCGAAGGCAGGTGGCCGGCCACGTCAATTCCAGAACGGCTCACCGCGTCGTAGCTATAGGACAAGTACCTCGCAACCTGCGCCGCCAAAAGTAAACAAAGCGGCGGGATAACCGGAAAGATTCTGTCAACGCGCTTGGACGGAATCAGTGACATCACAATCAAGCCGCCGAGACTCCAGCAAAGCAGCCAAAAAGTATCCGGCGACATCTTGCTAAATGCCGTACCTATTCTCCACCGGCGCGAAGCCAAATCGAAAATTGCAATCGCGATGAGCAGAATGCTCCACGGAGCAAACTTGTGAAGTAGATGCGGCAGATAAAAATAAAGCGGCTGCGGTCGATGAATTGTTTCGCCAAAGCGTCCCAAAAATTCGCGCATGACCACTTCGTTGTAGAAGCCGGATTGAAACAAGATGCCGCCGCTGACCCATAACAAAAAAACAGCGAGCGATGCGATCCATGGCCACCAGCCAGACCAGGCGTTCGCACTGGTTTGCGATCGACCGGGGTCAGCGACCCCGGCTACAGCCTCGCTGGCGTGTCGCCTTCGCCACAACTCAAACATGAGAATCCCAGGAAGCAAAAAGGCGTAAACAATCGGCCCCTTAATTAACATTGAGACGGTTAGTAGTGCGAAAAGGTAAAGTCGGTCGCGCACATTCCATTGGTGCTGCCTTTGGATTTTTTTCCAGATCAGCAGGCCGATGAGAAAAATCACCAATGCCAGCGGCATGTCTGTGCGCACGAGTGTGGCCAGGCGCGGAGTCAGCAAATTCAATCCAAAGGCACTAAGCGCAACGAGACCGGCAATTGATCCGTAGACGGAGCTGGCGGTGCGAAACAACAGCATCGCCAACGCAATCGCAGCAAGGAACGATGGCAGCCGCCAAGCCAGCTCCCATGATCTGGTAATTGCGAAGAGACCACCTGAAATCCATCCTACCAATGGCGGTTTGGTTGCCACGCGTTCGTGGGGCGTCTCCTGATAGAACCAGTGACCTTCCTTGATCATCTCAAAGGAAGTGAACGCTTGCTTTGCCTGATCGTAGTCATCGAGCTGCCACGGCAAATTCCCAATGAGAAACAAGAGAAAGCTTATGGCTGCAACAACCCAAACGGTGCGCTGGTCTTCGAGTACGCTTGTTGTCATGTCGCTTGGCTGCACTGTGCGCTGTCGTCAGCGCATCGCCGTCTAACACGGGAAACCCCGTTCCGCTGAGGACAGCGTACCCTACAGCGCGTACGAGTCGAACAGCTCATTCACTCGCGCCAGAGAATTGCGCGCATCGGCGCGCCATCGCCCCCAGCGATTTTTAGAGGCAACGCCGCGAGCTGATAAATACCGGGAGCTACATTGCTCAGGTCGAGCGATTCAATAATCGCTATGCCGGCCTGGGCCAGAGCGTGATGGTTCTGCAACGACTTCGAATCGATTTCATCTACGGACGGCAGATCCAATCCCAGCAGTTTGACGCCATTTTTCTGCAACCATGCTGGGACATCAGCAGCGATCACAGGAATCTGCTTTGGAAACACGGTGGGATCAGTCCATCGGCCGGTTTTTACAAGGATTCGAGAGGTAGCCGCTATTGCTTCGGCGGACGGCCGGAGATCCTCGATGGTGATCAGGTGCTTCTCCTTCGAGTCTAGAAAAGCTTGCCAAAGATCGACCACCGTCGCGCGGCCCAGATAGGTTTGGAGTGATACTTTCTCAATGGATTCGCCGTCCGTGTCGAAATGAAATCTGGCATCAGCGTGGGTCCCGTTGTGCACGCTCATGCTGATTGCGCCCAGGTTAACGCTTGCACCCTTCGTTTTCTCTCTAGTTAATCGAAAACGACACGGCTCGTCACCGGGCCACTCTGCAAGATCATTCGAAAGCGTTCGTGAAATATCCCAAACTTTCATGGCGTGATTAGTTAAGTGGCGCTTTCAATTTCTTCAATAATCGCTCGCGCAGCTCTCTCGCTCGCCCCGATATCGCCGAGTTGAGGGACCATCGCATCAAACTCAGAAATCATCCGCTCGCGGGCATTTTCATTCTCAATCAACGGCTGCAGGGCTTTGACAATCGCATTCGGCTTTGCGCGGCGCTGAATGAATTCGGGAACCACTTCCTTGTCCGCGAGCAAATTAGGCATGCCAAGATATTTCACATTCACCACGAGTCGCGCTGCCACGTAAGTCGGCCAGGCCACTTTATAAATCAGTACAAACGGCAACCGAAAAAAAGCAGCTTCCAACGTGGCGCTTCCAGAGGCGATCATCCCAGCCCATGCGCCCTGCATGATTGCAGCTGTTTCGTCGATTTTAATTAGAATCGCTTCCCGCTTTTGTGATTGATCTAACCCTGCGATCCCTGCCTTTATCTCCCGCGCGAGTTGCTCGGAAACGGCCGCGACTTCAAAACGCAAATTCGGGTTGTGCTTTCGAAGCTGACACGCCGCTTCCAGCATAACCGGAAAAATTTTTCGCACTTCGCGCGAGCGACTACCGGGAAAAATACCGATCAAATTCCGATCACGCTCTGTGTCGCTTTTCCGAGTCCATAGTCTTTCGATCATGGGATGACCAACGAACAAGGCCCGCAGGCCAGCCTGGTTGTAAAGATCGACTTCAAACGGGAAAATGCAGAGCACCAGATCGATGAGGTGCGCCATTCTCCTGATGCGTCCGCGATCCCAAGCCCATACCTGGGGGCTGATGTAGTAAATGATCTTCTGTTGCCGCGTCTGTCCGCGCAGTGCGCGCGCGAGACGCAAATTGAAACCCGGGTAATCAATGAGGACGACTGCGTCGGGTTTGCTCTCTCGAATTTCACGGAGCGTTTCCTGAAATTGTTTCCGGAAATAACCATATTTCCTGAGCACCTCCCATAAACCGAGAACTGCCGCCTCGCCGATCCAATTTTTGAATTGTCCGCCACCGGCGATCCGTCCAATGGCGGACTCGCCGGCGACCTCTTGCATTTGCGGGCCGCCGCGCCCGACAAAATTGAGTTCGCTGTCCAACTTGTGCAGGGAACGCATTAACGCTGCGCCGTGATTATCCGCGCTTACTTCACCGGCAACGAAATAAATGGTCTTGGATTTCATGTAGCCGCGTCGCTGTGTCGAGGCGCTCCGCCGGCGTTGGTCCCCTCGACACGGCGACGCTCGCCACGGCGGGCAAGCTTTGCCGAGGCTACAACGCCAGAATAGATCGCGATCGTCTTACCCACTGGGCGCGATTCGCTTTGTTATTTCGACTGCCAATTTCAGCGCCGCGGTCGCTTGAGAACCCGAAACGCGCGGCTCACGCCCCGTGCTGGCACATTCAATGAACGAAGCGAGTTGAAGCTTCAGTGGCTCCTCGCGTTCAATATCGACTCTGTCGCGCGTGATGCGTCCCCCAACCCGTCGATAGATTTCGCCACTTTGATTTTGGTAATCTAGCGAGAGATATGCGTCCTCTTGAAAGATTCGAATCTTGCGGAGCCGTTCGGGACTGATACGGCTCGAGGTAACATTTGCCACGCAGCCGTCTTCAAAATGCAGCCGCGCATTGGCAATGTCTTCACTCCGGCTAAGGACTGGCACACCGACGGCGTCGATGCTCCAAAGCGGCGAACGCACAAAGTGCAAAATAACTTCCAAATCATGGATCATCAGATCAAGGACCACACCGATATCGGTGCTGCGTTCGGAGTACGGTGAAAGCCGATGCGCTTCAATGAATCTGGGATGGGTCAGATTCGTTTCGAGTGCACCTAAGACGGGGTTGAAACGTTCCACGTGGCCGACTTGCAAAATGAGACCGCTACGCGTGGCTAACTCTGCGAGCTCGGTAGCGTGCGCAGTGTTATCGGTGATCGGTTTCTCGACCAGGACATGTTTGCCTTTCGCAAGCAGCGAGCGCGTTATCGCATAGTGTGTATTGGTCGGCGTCGCCACGGACGCGGCATCGACCATCTCAATAAATTCATCGAGCGATTCGGCCGGTGTCGCGCCGAATTTCCCTCCGATGGTGCGGCTCCTGAAAGGATCTACATCATACACTGCCGCGAACTCGACCGATGGGATCTCCGCATACAGCCGCGCATGGTTGCTCCCGATATGACCAACCCCGACAACTCCGATGCGCAGATTTTTCATCACCGCTCGCAGTCAACCCCGAAAGCTTTCGGGGTCAACGCGGAAAGCTATCAGGGTCAAAACTTCCAATCGATCTCCTGGGCCGTATTTAACTCATCTTTGTGGCGCATATGGAACATAGTTCGCGAGAAACCATTCATAGGTCTGGGCGATACCGTCCCGCAAAGGGACTGACGGCTTCCACCCGAGGGTCCGCAGTTTGGTGACGTCCAAAAGTTTTCGCGGCGTGCCATCGGGTTTGTTTGCATCCAAGGTAAGTTCGCCGTCGAAACCAACCACGTCACAGATCAACTCCGCCAGTTCGCGAATCGAGATGTCCTCGCCGCACCCGACATTAATGATTTCCGGCGAATCATATTGCTCCAACAACAACAAACAGGCCGATGCGAGGTCGTCGACATGCAAGAATTCGCGGCGCGGCTTCCCGGACCCCCACACGATCAGGCCTCGATCTTTCCGCGTTTTAGCTTCGTGCGCTTTGCGCAAGAGCGCAGCCAAGACGTGTGATGTTTCCAAATCGAAATTGTCGTTGGAACCGTATAGGTTCGTGGGCATAACTGAAATGAAATTCGCGTTATGTTCGCGAGCGTACGCCTGGCAAAGCTTGATCCCGGCAATTTTGGCAATCGCGTAAGCTTCGTTGGTTGGTTCCAGCGGTCCAGTTAGCAACGCCGTTTCCGGGATGGGTTGTGGCGCGAACTTCGGGTAAATACACGAGCTTCCAAGGAAGAGAAGTTTGCGTGCACTGTTCTCGTAGGCCGAACGAATGACGTTGTTCTGGATCCTTAAATTCTCGAGCAGAAACTGTACCGGATAATCGTTGTTTGCCTTGATGCCGCCGACTTTTGCCGCCGCGAGAATGACGACAGCTGGTTTTTCGTCGCCAAAAAACTTCGCGACTGCGGATTCATCGCGGAGATCGAGTTTGGGTCTGTCGCGAACCAGCAGGTTTGAAAAACCCTCCAATTCGAGGCGACGAACGATCGCACTACCGACCATGCCGCGATGACCGGCAACGAAAATCTTTTCTGACTTGTCCAACATGAGCTATCCAGTTCGCTAGCATTTTCTTTTTTCGTCCTTTGCGCAATCCTAGCGTTTCGTTTCCGCTTGAATGGGTCAAAGGTTCAACGCGCTACGACTAACAGTTGCTCAGAGCGGGAGGGGACGTAATGGTATTAATCTGATGATTGCCAGAGAGAAGGAGACTTTTCAGTTCGACGCTATTGACGATGTGGTAAGCGACATCGCCAAGGGCCGCATTGTCATTGTGACGGATGACGCCGACCGCGAGAACGAAGGCGACCTGGTGATGGCCGCCGAAAAAGTGACCCCCGAAGCGATTAACTTCATGGCTACCCATGGGCGCGGCTTGATTTGCGCGCCAATTTCAAATGAGCGCGCAGAGCAACTCGGCTTGCAGCGCATGGTCGCGCAGAACCGCGAAAAACATAATACCGATTTTACTGTTTCGGTGGATGCCGCGCGTGGTGTGACCACGGGTATCAGCGCTTATGACCGGGCGACAACCATCCTGGCAATCGCAAACCCGAAATCGTCTCCCGACGATCTCAGCCAGCCGGGGCACGTATTTCCGTTGCGCGCGAAGGACGGAGGCGTGCTGCGTCGTGCCGGTCACACCGAGGCCGCCGTGGATCTGGCGGGAATGGCGGGGCTACAACCGGCGGGAGTGCTTTGCGAGATTCTGCACGATGACGGCACCATGGCGCGGTTGCCGGAGTTGATGGAATTCCGCAAGAAGCATGGCCTGCGTATCTGCACGATCCAAAGTTTGATTGCGCATCGGCGCGTTCGCGAAAAACTGGTGGAGCTGGAGCAAATCGTGAAAATGCCGACTGACTACGGCGATTTCGACTTGCATCTATATCGCTCGAAGCTCGACGGCCAGCATCACCTCGCCCTGGTCAAAGGCAGAATAGATAAAACCAAGCCGACGCTGGTCCGAGTGCACAGTCAATGCCTGACTGGCGACGTGTTCAGTTCACGCAGGTGTGACTGTGGAAATCAATTGCATGCGGCGCTTCGGCAAATTCAGGAGGAAGGGAGCGGCGTCCTCGTCTATATGCGCCAGGAAGGACGCGGCATTGGGCTCGCGGCAAAAATTCACGCGTACAAATTGCAGGAGGAAGGACTCGACACCGTCGAAGCAAACGCCCGCCTCGGGTATCCCAGCGATCTGCGAGATTACGGACTCGGCGCGCAAATCCTTTTCGATCTCGGAGTGCGTCAGTTCCGTTTTCTCACCAACAATCCGAGGAAGGTTGTCGGACTCGAAGGTTACGGCCTGGAAATGGTTGAGCAGGTGCCGATACGCAGCGAAGCGAATCCGCACAACGCAAAATATCTCGAGACAAAAAAAACGAAGCTGGGGCATTTGCTGTGATTGCGGTTTGCGGATTGCCGACTGCGGATTGAACGAATGTCGACCAACGCGCCGCGGCGCCCGCGAGTTCAGAAGGGCAAACGCACATTCCAAATCGTCGCGAGCCAATTTAATGAGCAATATGTGCAGGGGCTGGTTGCTCACGCTGCGGAAGAGCTGCGTGAGCTTGCGTCCGGGGCGGCGATTTCGATCCATCGCGTGCCGGGATCGTTCGAAATTCCTGTGGTGGTACGCGAGTTGGCACGGAAGAAAAAAGCGGATGCGATTATCGCCTGTGGCGTAATCATGCGTGGAGAAACAGACCACGCGAAAAATCTCAGCCGTTCTGTGACCGATGCGCTTCAACGCATTGCGGTCGATTATGGTGTTCCAGTGATCAATGTGGTGCTCAGTTTCGATAACAGGCGTCAGGCGCGCGACCGCTGTCTCGAAAATACCATTAATCGTGGCACTGAGGCCGCGCGCGCGGCCGTGGAAATCGCCAGCGTGATGTCGAAACTTCACGGGAAGTAAATATGGGCAAAAGACGGCGAGCACGCGAAGCAGCGGTCCAATACCATTTCTGGCGCGATCTCCAGCGCGGTGAGGGACCGGAAAAGATCGACGATTTTTGGGAATTCTGTCCAGCGACGCCGCGAGTGCGCGATTTTGCACAGCCGCTTATCGAAGGAATGGTCGAACATTTACTGGAAATCGACGAACGAATTCGGCGGTACTGCGAGAACTATGAGTTTCGCCGTATCTCAGCGGTTGACCGCAACGTCCTCCGCCTGGCGATCTACGAGATGCTTTACCGCGACGACATACCTCCGGTGGTCTCGATTAATGAAGCGATTGAGCTGGCAAAAACGTATGGTGGCGGCGAATCAGGCCGTTTCGTCAACGGTATTCTCGATCGCGTAAGAAAAGACCTGGACCGGCCCGCGCGCGAACCGGTGATCAAACGGGATTCGTGACCCGTTAAAGCGCCAGATCGATAGATCGATTCGCGAAATGAATTTTCTTCAATCTCTCGCCCAGCATTTCGCCGGTAAACCCATCGACTGGGACGAGCTCGAGGAATCGCTGATTCGTGCGGACCTCGGCGTGCCGATGAGCACTCGAATCATCAAAGCACTGCAGGAACGGGAGGCCTGGTCGTTAATGGGGATAAATGATGTTGTGAAAGTTGTGCGCCAGGAAATTTCGCGAGTTTTAGCAGCAGACTCTCCCGCTATCCGTCCTTTGAGCGGCAAACCAAATGTCATCCTGCTGCTGGGCGTAAATGGTACTGGCAAGACTACATCGACAGCGAAGCTGGCTCGTTATCTTCAGAAAGATGGCCATAGCGTTTTGCTGGCGGCGGCAGACACTTTTCGCGCCGCGGCGATCGAACAGCTTGGCATTTGGGCAACAAGGCTGGGTGTTAAAATCATCAAGGGACAATATAACGCCGACCCGGCCGCGCTTTGTTACGAAGCGTACCAGGCAGCTGCCAGGGACAAGATTGAATTTCTGCTGTGCGATACTGCCGGCCGCATGCACACCAAGAAGAATCTCATGGCAGAACTTGAAAAGGTGAGACGCACCCTTTCGAAGCACGACCCGGACTCACCGCATGAAAAATTGCTCGTGGTCGATGCGACGACTGGCGGCAACGCGCTCAGCCAGGCGCGCGAATTCCAAAGCGCCATTGGACTGACCGGTGTTATCGTCACCAAGCTCGACGGCAGCGGCAAAGGTGGCATCGTCGTCGCAATCCAGGACGAACTTGGAATCCCAACGCGTTTTGTCGGCACCGGCGAACAACTGAATGATTTCGCGCCATTCGATCGGCGCGCATTCATTGCGAACATGCTGTAGGGCGTTTTGACTCACTCGCTCCCGCTCGCTCGGTCTCACCACCTTCCCGTCCATCTCGCTCGGCTCCCGCCAGCTCGATTCTGCGAAACGCCTTGATTGAATACAGTGTCCCATCAACTCGGCGTCTGACACAGACGCCCTACAATTATTCGCGCATTTCTTGCGAGCATGTTCTAGTTGGCGAATTGCTGTGAGCCAGGCAGTCAAAGAAGCAATCGTCCCGGAAGAGCCCGTCCCTCCCATCGCCGCGGGAGGGCTGCGAGGTTTTATTGCGAAGTTCACCGTGCTTAAGGGAGCGCAACGCGAGCTGTGGCTCACGTTTCTGATCAAGTTCTTCATCTACACCGCGTATTCGGTCACGAACAAGACCCTGGTGTTATGGCTGTCGAAGGATCTTGGCTTTAGCGATCAAGCGGCGGGAGCACTGGTCGGCTGGGTATGGGCACCGGCCATGACCATCTTCACCTTGCTCGCCGGCTCGGTCACGGATGCGATCGGGCTGCGCCGCACTTTCTTCCTCGGTGTCGCTATCTGCACCGTCGCTCGCAGTGTGATGGTCGTTACCACGATCCCATCGTTGGCGCTCGCCTGCGGGGTTCTCCCGTTGGCCGTTGGCGAAGCGCTCGGGACGCCGGTGTTGTTAGCGGCCACACGGCGCTATTCCACGACAACTCAACGGTCAATGGCGTTCTCGCTTATCTACGCGGTGATGAACGTTGGGTATTTTGCTGCCGGCTGGATATTCGATTATGTCCGCCAGCTGAATTTGCATGTCAGTCTCTTTGGATTTGAGCCAACCTCATATCAGCAACTGTTCATGGTCAGCCTGCTGTTCGAGATCGTGCTGTTTCCGGTGATCTATTTTATTCGCCGAGGAGCCGAAGCAACCAACGGCGGTCCGGTGATCGACGAATCGTCCCGCGATCGCGGGAGGCGACCCGCTTTTTGGGCAAGTCTTGGAGAGACGGTGCGAAAAAGTGCGACCGATACGGCGCATCTTTTTCAGCGCCTGATAAGTCAATCAGCCTTTTACAGGCTGCTTGCTTTCTTTCTCTTCATCGGATTCCTCAAAGCTATTTTTCTCCAAATGGACTACGTGTTCCCGAAGTGGGGCATTCGCGAGCTCGGAATGTACGCGCCTGTTGGGAAAATTTCCGCGATCAACGCGGTCATTATTATCTTCCTGGCCCCGATCGTAGGCGCACTCACACAAAAGTATGCAGCATATCGAATGGTGGTTGTCGGTGGAGTAATCTGTTCTGCCGGGGTGTTCATTATGGCGCTACCGACGCAATGGTTTCAGGCCGCCGCTAACAGCGTGATCGGACAATGGCTTGGGCACGGCTACCTCGGAGTGCAAGGGAGCATTCACCCTTACTACATCATGGCTGCGCTGTATCTGACCGTCTTCTCAATTGGCGAAGCGTTTTACTCGCCGCGCGTGTATGAGTATGCCGCCGCGATTGCTCCCAAAGGCCAGGAAGCGTCGTACGGCTCGCTCGCTTATCTTCCCTTCCTCGTTGGCAAGATCCTTGTTGGAGCGGGTGGATGGTTGCTGGCTGCGTTTTGTCCCGAACACGGTCCCCGGCGCTCCGGAACAATGTGGCTTATCTTCGCTTTGGCGGCATCAGTCGCGCCGATTGGCTTGATTTCGTTGCGTCGCTACATTCGCGTCCCGGAAGCCGGGCGGCCCGATTAATCGGAAAAATGGCCTAGGAGAAAGACGAAACCCCAGCCATTTTCTAGTTGATTTACGAATTTATTTTAAGGAAATCGCGCCCAACGTGATCCATTTGCCGTATATCATGTTGGAGGTACATTGAAATGTTAACCGCTAAAGGGGGCGACAAATTCAGGGTATGAACAGCATACATTTACTCCGCCCGCATCATGGGTCGCATAAAACACTGTGGTTTGGTCTGCTTGGCACAATCGTTGTGCTTGTAGGCTCGATTTTATTTGCTTATGCTCAAACGCAGAAAAAGGTAGCTGAGAAAATGAATCCAACTAAAACAGTGCCCAGCAATGCCGATTTGCAAAGACAATTGACCAAGGACCAGTATCACGTGACGCGTGAATGCGGAACGGAAACTCCGTTTCATAACGCCTATTGGGACAATCATAAGGCGGGAATTTACGTCGATCTTATTACCGGCGAGCCACTCTTCAGTTCCCTGGACAAATTCGACAGCGGCACGGGCTGGCCAAGCTTCACCAAGCCGATATCGCCTGACAAGGTTGTGGAAAAGCGGGATTCATCCCATGGAATGGAACGCACTGAGGTTCGAGGAAAAATGAGCGATTCACATCTCGGTCACGTGTTCGACGACGGTCCCGCACCTACCGGTGAACGTTTTTGCGTGAACTCCGCGTCGCTGCGTTTTGTTCCCGTCGAGAAGCTGAAAGAAGAAGGCTACGGTCAATATCTCTCGCTCTTTCAACCAGCACAGGGCCAGCAGCAGCAAGCGCAACGCGATTAGCGGCCGAAAAGGGATGCCGAGCTGTGGTGTTCGGTCGACGCGGAGCGTCAACCCTACCATCTCTCGCAGTTTTTTTCGGGTTTCGTCATTAATTCGTCATTTGCTAAGACCTTCGGTTCCCAGAGTCGCCTTTGAACTCCCAGCATCAGAGCGCTAATTTATTTCGATGGCCATGACCAGGGACGATTTCGATTACGCCATCGAAAACACGCACGTGATTGTTGCTCCTGAGCAACAGATTGCGACTTTCGGTAGCACGAGTTTCAATTTTTATCTCATCTCGGAACTGATGGATCGCGTCGATCAGGTCCGGATTCGCAATGGCAAAATTCACGCGGAGCGCCCGCAAATCCTCACACCGGAACATTATTGCCGGCTGTTGTTGGAAGGATTCGGAGAAAAAGCGGAGCGTTACGCCGATCAACTGCGCGAGCACGCCAGGAAGATCGCCGTGCTCCGTTACGGCTTTCAGTTCCGTAAAACAGATGTTAGCGAGCAGACGCTCCGCGATTCAATCGAGACGGTAGTCAATCGCACGAAACGCCGGGTCCAGAGCGCGGATGAACCGCTGAGCGCAGTGATCCGAGGTGTTGATGACGCCTGGGAAGTATGCCTGCTGAAATTTACCATCGATCTGGTCGAACAATCTTCTGGCGGCAATCTCGGCGATTTCAGAAAGCGCGGCCTGCTGTGACGCCTGGGCGGCCTCGCGGCTTTCCGCTTTAAAGATGTTGCCTGATAAATGCGCCGGCGCTTGCAAGCGCGCTGCGGCCTGATTCAAGCCGAGCATTCCATAGAGGCCATGCGTGAATCATTTGCGGCCAGATTTCCAGAGTCACGCGGACATCGGCCGCACCAGCGACAGCCGCAAACCGAGTAGCATCATCAAGCAGCGTCTCGGCTGAGCCCACCTGAATTAGCACTGGAGGAAACCCCTTGAGATCCGCGTAAAGAGGAGAAACACGCGGGTCCTTCCGATCCATTCCCGCTGGGAGATAAGCGTCAGCCAATTCGAGCAAATACTGCTTGTGAATCAGCGGATCGACGGCCTCCTTGCTTGAAAGGGTCGGGCCCGACATCGTCAAATCCGTCCATGGCGAAATTAACCAGGCGCAACCCGGTAGTTCCTCTTGTGCATCGTGCAAGCGACTGATCAACGCCAAGGTGAGACCCGCGCCGGCACTGTCTCCGCCAATTGCGATGTGCTCAGCAGGAATATTCTGGCCCCGCAGAAAACGCCACGCCGTGAATACATCGTCGTACGCCGCGGGGAACGGATGCTCCGGAGCCAATCGATAACCAATGGCCAGTGTTCGAATTCCAGCAGCGCGCCCCGCTTCAGTGATCAGACGACGGTGACTGACGATTGATCCGGAACAATAACCACCACCGTGAAAAAACATCAGAACTCGGGAGGAATCGCTGCCTGGAACGATAGACCATTCGCCCGGTACTCCATTGACATCGACGCTGGTGACCTTCACATCGTCAGCTACAGGCCAAACAGAACCGACCTCATCCAGACGGTTTCGTCGCTCAGGCCATTCAACTGGTCGCGGCTTGGAACTTAATAGCGCACGGATCGCCTCGATTTCACTTTGAGCCATCGCGTTCAGATAAGTATTAGCCTACAGGTGCAGTCGGAGTACAAAACTTTCGGCTTTTGTCAGAGCTTAGACCTTGTCATTCTGCGCGCTCGGACGGCAAGTGAAAAACTATCTCCAGCTTAATCTGAGTCTGCTCTACTGGATTTTGATTGCGCCGTTGACCGGGCAATTTTTCAAAATCGGACCAGTCTTCAGGCAAATGGTGGCCATCGGCGTGCGCGCGACACCGATGGTGGCACTGACGGCGTTCAGCGTAGGTGTGACGCTCGCCATGCAAGCCGCTCATTCTCTCGAAAGTCTCGGCGCGGAAATGTACATTCCCGACCTGGTTATGCTCACTCTTTTACGCGAAATGGGGCCGGTCTTAATCGCGGTAATCGTAATCGGCCGCAGCTGCTCAGCCGTGGCAGCGGAACTGGGGACAATGAAAGTGTCCGAGGAAATCGAAGCGCTTGAGGTGATGGCAATCAATCCTGTTCAATATCTGGTCGTGCCGCGCTTTCTGGCGATGATGGTGATGCTACCGGCGCTAACTATCTTTGGAAATTACATCGGCATCCTGGGCGGCTGGGCAGTCTGCCGTTTTGCGCTTGATTTCAATACTGCCGGCTATGTGCTGCGTGCGCTCGAAAGCGCTGAGCCCTGGGACTTATATTCAGGCATGATTAAGAGCGTCGTGTTTGCGTGGCTTGTCATCACAATTGCATGCAACGCGGGGCTGAATGTCCAAGGCGGCGCGGAAGGCGTTGGTCAGGCCACAACTGCTTCGGTGGTACAGGCGTTGCTGGCGATGTTGGTGATGAACGCGATGTTAACCGGGGTTTTCTTTTTTAGCGCATGAGGAGGAATGACGAAGCCCTAATGACGAAGCTCGAATGGCGAATGACGAAATAATGACGAAGTCCAAAAATCAAAACGCGCGCGCAGAGGACTCGTTTTGGGCCGAGAGCGTGGCGGTGGTCCGTGAAGAACCGGAGATGAAGCGCCCGTACGATTTAGAAGAACGGACGGCGCGATTCGGTGAAGGAGTCATTGATTTTGCAAAAGCGATTCCCAAAGATGCGGTGACGAATCGCATCATCAGTCAACTCGTCGGCGCAGCAACAAGCGTTGGCGCTAACTACGTCGAAGCCGACGACGCAGTTTCCAAGAAAGAATTTCTGAAAAGCATCGGAACATGCCGAAAAGAAGCGCGCGAAACGAAGCATTTTCTTCGAATGATCGTTCGAGCCGTGCCGGAATTAAGACCACAGGCTCGCACGCTCTGGACGGAAGCGAAAGAACTGCATCTAATCTTCTCCAAGATTTGGAGAAACAAATAAGGGCCAATGATGGAACCCCATCGAAACGTCCGCGTGATCGAGCCACTCGTCATTCGAGCTTCGTCATTCTTTCGACATTCGACATTCGACATTCGTCATTTTCCCCATGCCCACTGACTCTACCATCATCGAAGTCAACAACCTGGTCCGAAAATTCGGAGACCGCACGGTGCTCGATAACATTTCTTTTGATGTTCACCGCGGCGAAACGCTCGTTATCATGGGCGGCAGCGGCTGTGGAAAGAGTACTCTGCTTCGCCATATGATCGGTTCGATGAAACCGACATCGGGCTTGGTGAAGCTTTTCGGAGAAGAAATCACAGCCATGAAGGAACGCGAGCTTGAACGCGTTCGGTTGCGTTTCGGGATGCTATTCCAGTCTGGCGCGTTACTGGCATCGCAGACCGTGGGCGAAAACGTGGCGTTGCCACTTTTGCAACACACTGACAAGTCCCCGGAGGAAATCGAGCAAATCGTTAAGCAGAAACTTGAAATGGTTGGCCTGACCGGTTTTGAAGACCTAAAGCCGGATGAGATCAGCGGCGGGATGAAAAAGCGGGTGGGACTTGCGCGCGCGCTTGCGCTCGATCCGGAACTTTTGTTCAGCGACGAACCGACCTCCGGTCTCGACCCAATCATGACCGCTGTGGTAGATGAACTCACGATGAAACTCACGCACGGGACACATATGACCGCAGTGGTAGTTTCCCACGATATGACCAGCGCATTTCGCATCGCGACGCGCATGATCATGCTCGGACACGGCGGTATTGTAGCGCAGGGTACCCCGGACGAAATTCGGAACAGCCCAAACCCGGAAGTACAACAATTTATCAACGGCGAGGCTGACGGTCCGACTCCATTGAATCTTTCACAAGAAGAACACGAGGACCATCAGAATGTTAAACCGCGACCCTTCGTTGCAGCACGTGCTAGATTCCATGGCAAAACAGCATGAAGGAATGACGAAGCTCGAATGTCGACTTCCGAAGGAATGATCAAATGACGGAGTCCGAAAAGGTCCTGGCTAGCGCGAATAATTTTTTTGTCATTCGGATTTCGTCATTCATTCGTCATTTGTCATTCGTCATTCGTCATTGCACACCGACTTTGCGAAGCGATTCATGAGCTTGATAAAACGCAACCTATCCGATTATTTCGTCGCACTATCCGTGATCGCGTGCAGTCTCGTCCTGTTGGGAGCGCTGACGTTCGCGCTCTCGGGTTATCGCTTCAAAAAGCCAACTCGAACTTTGCAGATCAACTACGAAGATGTGACGGGCATCAAGGTTAATTCCGAAGTCCGTTACGCAGGCGCGCCGGCGGGACGCGTGATTTCAATGCGGCATCTCACCGCCAAAGAACGCGATGCGAGCGCAAACAAGAAGGACGCGGTGCGAGTCACCATCAGCCTCGACGAAGGAATTCCGCCGATCCCAACCGATGTAACTGCTACGCTCAGCTCAGACACGCTGCTTTCGCCCAAATTCGTGGCGCTTTCCGCGGGCACACCAGGAGGCCAGACGCTCGCAAACAACGCGGCGATCGAAGGCCATCCCTCCTACGGCCTCGAACAAATCACGGCGGAAGCCGGGCCATTGTTCCAGAATGCAAATAAGCTGTTCGATAATCTCAATGTGACTGTCACAGGTTTAAAGAAAGATCTTGGTGAATTCACACCGAAGCTCGGCCCACTCGCCGACTCGTTAAAGATGGACGTGGACAACCTACAGAACATGATCACAAACCTTGAGGTCGTAGCCAAGGACGCAGATAAGGTCTTCGGCTCAGCTGATTCCTTTATCAAAACGACGGACAAACAGCTTTCGGAAGATTTGAAACAGCTGAATGTGACTCTCATGAACCTGAAAGTGGTCACCACCTACGCGAAGGAGCTCGTCGGGACGCTCGCCGCAAAGCCAAACCGCGTCATCTTCAGCGGCAAACCAGCAACACTAACGCCTGAGTCGGAAATTCTGAAAAGCTCAAAGCCACTGCCTGCAAGAAAACCCTGATCAAGCTGGTTTTCGATATCGCCACATCAATTTCAAGAATCGAATCGCATCGCGCAGTGGACGAATTTTGCTCACCTGATCGGTGTAAACAGTCGTGATTGGGACCGATTCAATCCGGTAGCCTTTACGGCTGGCGATGATGAGCACTTCGGTGTCGTAATCAAATCGGTCTCCGCCGCCAAGTAATTGTGGAACCAGCTGATGATCCAACATGCGAAAACCGCACTGCGTATCGGGGATTTCCTGCTTACAAGCGCGGCTGATCTGCCCGCTCATAAAACGATTCACGATGCGCCGGAGGAACGGCATTCCGGCAAGGTTGTTCATGCGGTTGCCAATTAAGAATGTCGGCTGCGTCGAGGAAGCTGCCACCGTAAGGAACCGATCTATTTCTTCTGGAAGATGTTGACCATCAGAATCGAGCAGGCTGACCCAGGTGACGTTTCGATCCAATCCGTCTGCCGCATGGACGGACGAACTCGCCACGGCGAGCCAGTGTGCTAGCCCTGTTTTGATCGCTTCGCCTTTGCCGCGATTTTGATCGTGAACAATGACTTCAGCGCCCGCTTCGCGCGCGCGTTGCGCCGTTTGGTCACTTGAGCCGTCATCCACTACCAGAACCCGATCGAGCCGCTCGCGGGTTCGGCGAACGATGTCCCCGATGTGTTTCTCATCCTGATACGCAGGAATGATTGCGGCAGTTTGTAAACGAATCTGAGCGAGCGGATCGCGCTCGATCTTTGTCATCGCCGTGGCACCGGATGAAAGTCGGCCGCGTGATAAGAACTGCGAACCAGTGGGCCGGAGGCGACATGGAGAAATCCTTTTCTGCGCGCTATGTCGCCGTAGTAATTGAATTGCTCCGGCGTGATGTACTCAATGACAGGTAGGTGCTTCGAAGTCGGGCGCAAGTACTGGCCCATGGTGAGCACTTCGCAACCAACCTCGCGCAAATCGTCCATGGTCTGAAAAAGTTCCGTTTCCTTCTCCCCAAGGCCGAGCATGACACCGCTCTTGGTCACTACTTTCGACGACAGTTCCTTCGCGCGTCGTAAGACTTGCAGCGAGGTACGGTACTTTGCGCGCGAACGCACCAGCGACGTGAGACGTTCCACCGTTTCCATATTATGGTTGTAGATATCAGGCGCAGCGTCGAGAACAATCTGGATGCACCAATCCTCGGCGTGAAAATCAGGAACGAGCACTTCGACAATCACCGAAGGATCCATCTCCCGAATCGCTGCAATGACGCGCGCGAAATGATCGGCGCCGCCGTCCTTCAGATCGTCGCGCGCAACCGCCGTGATCACGACATGTTTTAATTTCATCCGACGCACCGCCTCGGCTACGCGGCGCGGTTCGTCTTCCTCCAGCGCGAACGGTTTAGCTGTTGTCACGGCGCAAAATCCGCATGCGCGGGTGCAACGATCGCCGGCGATCATAAAGGTGGCCGTGCCCTGGCTCCAGCATTCCCATCGGTTTGGACATTGCGCGCTCTCGCAAACTGTGTGCAACCGCAGATCGGAAATGAGCGCCTTGGTTGAAAAGAAAACCGGATTGGATGGCAATCGCACCTTGATCCAGGGCGGCTTCTGTCCCTGGTGTAATGCTGGATCAATCTTTACGCACGACATGTCAAAAGAATGCTAGCGCAACGTTGAAACGTTGAAAAGGTGAAGCGTTGTAGCAAACCGCTTCATCTCGTTAACACTTTATCTGTTCAACGATCACAGTTTCGTTCTGCCCGAAAGGGCGGCGGAAAGTGTTAGCTCATCTGCCGATTCCAGGCCACCGCCGGCTGGGATACCCCGAGCGATTCGCGTCAGGTCGACCGCCTTGTTCTTCAAGAGATCGACAATGTAGTTTGTGGTCGATTCGCCTTCGACATCAGCGGGGAGCGCAAAAATGATTTCGGTAATCTTTTCCCTATCGACGCGTTCGAGTAGTTCCTTGATACGCAAATCGTCTGGGCCAACATGATCGAGTGGAGAGATCTTCCCTCCAAGGGAATGGTACCGCCCTCGAAAGACATTGGTTCTTTCCAGAGGAAGAATGTCCGTGGGTTGCTCTACGACGCAGAGCAGCTCTGTCGATCGAGAGGACTCGGCGCATATGTCGCAGATTTCGCCGGCAGCAAAAAATCCACAAAGCTTGCAGGATCGAATTGACTGCCGCGTATCCGTGATTGCGCGCGCTATTTGCTCCGGCTTATCATCCCGTGCCCGCACCATCCACAGTGCGATCCGTTCCGCGGAGCGAGGACCGACTCCTGGCATTTGTCGCAGTTGCATAACCAAGTTCCGGATTGCGACCGGATATTCTGTCCTTCTCAACGCGTGCTCAGCTTTCTTCCGACGGCGACTCTGTTAACTCCAGGACGAGCGGCTCGAGCCGGCGCAAATAGAATTGCAATGCAGGATCGTCTTCTCCCTCAGGGCCGCGTGCTTTCTGAAATTCGGAATAGGCTTCCGCCCAACGTTTTTCCCGATATAGAACCACGCCGCTCCAGAAAGAATCTCTTCGTGCGACATGCTCTGGTTTGGCTTCCGCGGTAAGCCAGAGTGGCTCATAGATTTCGATTCGATCATGCGAATTCGTGCCGCTTACAAAATCAATTGGACGCGCAACGATTGTCTCGCTCACGCTATCGAACGTAGAAGTATCAATCAGGATCGTTGATCCATACCGGTGATTCAAGGCACAGAACCTGCGCGCGAGCTCAATCGGTTCACCACTGGCTAAAAGCGCCGGGTGTACGCTGTCCTTCAGCGCGCCGGCAACGATCGCGCCTGAACTGATCCCAGCGTGCATGTCCCAGTCACCAAAAACTTCTTGGTTTTCCTGCCGCCGCTCGCGAAACTTCTTCGTTAGATCGAGCACAGCACGCACCGCATCATCGGCATGCTGACTATGGGCGTTTGGAAATCCAAAAATGGCCACGACGCCCTCTCCGTCGGCAGCCTGAAGACAGGCTCCTCTCCCGATCAAATCGTCGGCGGTCTCGCGAACAAATTTCGCCATTGTTTCAGCGAAACCGGCGGGGTCAGACGAATTCGTGAATCCATGTCGATTGGCAATATCACAGACGACCGCGCTCGTTTGGTACGCTTTCGCTTCTCCATCGAACGGCCCGTCGCTAACACGACGAAACTCTTTTGTTGAAAGGCGATCGGCAAAGATTGTGCGCACTAAGTGCGATCGGTCTCTTCGCAAAAAGACCATCCAAGCTTCCACGAAGGCCACCGCTAATGCGACTGCAAAAATGCACGGAACCGGTTGGAAAAAGACCCGATAAAGAGAGCAGACCCACGAAAGCACCAGGAGCTCGACCAACAAAGAGCCGAACAACAGATAGTTTCGCAACCGTCCCGCAGGCGGAGGATTTCTCAGGCTGAGCCAGGCAACACCACCAGCTATCAGTAAGACAAAAACGTATTGCCACTTCTCGCCCACGACCCTCGTCGCTCCGGCGTAATCGGAAACGAGCCGCGCGACGCCAGCTTCAAAGCCCGCTATCGCCTTGGTTGCGTGCAAGATTCCAACCACGATGGCGACAGCAACTCCAATTACGAGCGTTGCGATCAACGAGCGCTTCATGAACAATCAGGCTTTTTGAGCAGCAGCGCCCGGGTAATAGGACTGGACGACCAGTTCACTTAAGAATTTGTCCGGTTCATCGACCGCTCCGGCATTGATGACAAACTTTGCCTGACCAGTGTTCTTTTTGACCAGATTTAGTCCGAACTGGTAATCCTTGAATAAGTGGGCGCAAAGATCGCCCATGGTCATCCGCTCAGCTTGCGCGCGCTCGACCAGGCGCCGCACCGCAGCGTCATCCAAGACAATTTCCAATCCATGCTCGTGACTGAATTTCTCTGCAAATTGACGCGCGCCGGCTTCGAGCATTTGCGTCTCGAGCTTGTGTCCCTCCGCCATCAATCGGTCGAGCACACGCTGCGGCTCGCGCACGAGCGCAGCGGTAACACGCAACTGGCTCAGGCCCGATCCTGCCAGGTAGTATTTGTAATCGCGGAACAACTTTTCGAATACCGTCAGCAATCCACGTGCGCCGGTTTTTTCTTTCGCCGCAGCTTCAGCCAGTAGCCGCAGCGCTTCATCCTCGAAACTGATCTCAATGCCGTAAGCGCGAAAAGCGCGCTCATATTGCCGAAGCAAGCTACCCTCGGAATACTTCATAATGCTGAAAAGGTCATCAGCATCCAGGTCTTCACACACCACGCGCACCGGCAATCGACCAATGAATTCCGGCTCGAACCCGTATTCGATAAAATCCTGCGTCGTCACGTGCCGAAACAATTCGTTGTCCATCACCTGAATTGGTTCCGCACTAAATCCGATCTGACCTTGATTAACGCGTCGCGCAACCTGTTCCTTTAATTTCTCAAATGCGCCGCTGACCACGAAGAGAATATGGCGCGTATTGATCGTCTCTCGTGTTGCTTTGCCACGTCGTTGAAATTCGAAAGCTGCCTGCAATTGCGCCTGCAAATCGTTCATGCTGCGAACGGGCACTTCTGTTTCCTCCATTAACTTCAAGAGCGTAGTCTGCACGCCCCGTCCACTAACGTCCCGGCCGATTAAATTTCCGGCCGCTGCGATCTTGTCGATCTCATCGATATAAATGATCCCGAACTGCGCCAGGTTTAGGTCGCCGTTCGCCTTGTGCACGAGCTCGCGCACCAAATCTTCCACATCGCCGCCGACGTATCCCGTCTCGCTGAACTTCGTGGCGTCCGCTTTCACAAACGGCACTTTGATCAAGTCGGCAATGTGTTTAATGAGATAGGTTTTCCCTACACCGGTCGGCCCCACCAAAATCACGTTTTGCTTGATGTATTCAATCTCCTGCGCACGCGTGGCGTCTTCCTTTTCGAGATGGCGCAGGTAATTGGCGTGGTTGTAATGATCGCAAACGGCGATCGCCAGCACCTTCTTGGCTTCATCCTGCTTGATCACGAAGCGGTCGAGATGCGCTTTAATGTCCCGCGGCAGGAGATTAAATTCGAATTCCTTGTGATCGGTCTTCTCCGGCTTTTCTTCTTCTTCTGCCGGCGCGGGCTCTGGCTCGGCAAAAGTCGCCACTGAGACCCGGTCGCCGAAGTTCTGTTTCATGAACTCCGTGATCTTGGTCTTCAACTCTTCCGGTGAAGGAAACTGCGGTGGCGGATTTTGCTCCATATCGCGATCGGGAAAACGTCGCGTCAAAAATCAATTATGGCAATGATTCGTCTAAATCAGACTCCCACCGCCGGGAATTCGTTCATCCTCCATCTTGCGCCTTCGGCGAGTTATCTACCATCGCCTTCGGAGAAGCCGATCCACCTTTCGCAAAAACGCGAAGGGTCGAACGCGTTGTCTAAGGCACTTGGGACCGCCCCGGGAAGAGAACAGAAATCTGTTCCTTATATTCAGGCTTCATCCGCGCAGCGGCTTCAGCCAATTCCCTCGCCGCTTCGGTTTGCCCGGTTTCACTGGCAAAGACAGCGCAACGCCACTGTCGATCTGCTGCACCAGGCGTTCCTGGATCGATGAACGATTTGGATACGGCCAGAATTTCCTTTGGCGAGAGCTTGTCCCACGTGATCCATGCAATTCCATACGGAAGCTTCATCGTGAGTCCGTCATCCGCAGCGCTGACTATGCCTGTATATTGCGCGCCGAAGTTATCTGTGAGTGTGCCCGAGAAATGCGCACGATTGAGATCGTCAATCAGCGTGTTCTTCCAATCGGACATGAGTAGCGCCCGCTTTTCTGCAATTTCTTCTGAGGGCCTGTAATATTCGCCGACCAGTTTCACATTCCTGACCCCTTCAGCCGCTTGAGCAAACTGGTAAGCGGCGACCTGCTCTTTATAACTGCCAAGTGCTTTATTCCACGGACCGCGATCCAACCAACCTTTGCTGCGTGCGAAAACGAACAAGATCCCAGCCGCCACTATAACCGGTAATGCCAAGCGAATAAGACGTGGCAGGCGGTGGAGCCGACGTAAGACCCCTGTTAACCCTTCCAAGCTGCGCCGAGTAAGGCCAGACAAAACCCGGGACCAGCGTCGCCGGCGCGCCTCGCCGCCGCTGGTTGCATCCTCCAATGCCAGCGCGCGCCACGCTCGCTCAAGCTCCACAACCAGTTCGTCATAGGAGGAGAAACGCTGCGCCGGATCAGCTGCGAGCATTTTCTGCAAAACCTCCACAGTCGCGACAGAAACCTCCGGTACTGTGGCCTGTAAATCGAGCGGCTGCCGTTTTGATTCGAGCAACGCGGTCGAGGAATTTGTGCTGGCTTCGATTGGCGGCTTGCCCGCAATCGCGTGAAACAGTGTCGCGCCCAAACTGTAGATGTCGCTGCGGAAGTCTTCCGGGTCGTTGTTTAATCTTTCAGGCGCGACATATTCCGGCGTTCCCCAAACGACACCGCCGATTCCCCAGCGTTGCGTCGCTGTGCTGGCGAGACCGAAGTCGCCGATTTTTGCCGCGTGCTCATCGAGAAACAAAATATTAGCCGGCTTCACATCGCGGTGAATCAGACCTCGTCGATGCGCGGCACGCAGTCCCTTTGCAACCTGGATGCCAATCTCGAGGACCCGCTGTTCCGGTAACCGCGGTTGCAACGCCATGAGATCGTCGAGACTCCCGTGATCGACCAACTCCATTACCACATAGAATTGCCCGTGATCTGTTCCCGAATCGAATACCTGTATTACATAGGGGTGACTCACGGCGGCAGCGATGCGTGCTTCTTGCTGCAATCGAGCTTTATGATCCTCTTCGCCACCGAGATCTCTTCGTAATATTTTCAGCGCCACGAACCGGTCTAGTTGTATATCGCGGGCCTTGTAAACGGTGCCCATCCCCCCAACGCCAAGCGTCTCGACCAGGACGAAATGATCGAACGTTCTCTCCACGCGTATTTTTTTGCCACACGCAGGGCAGGCGATGCGCGCTAATGGCTCGGCAGCGGCCGTATCGACAGCCGTTCCGCAACTGGGGCATGCTTGGGCGGCGGGCTCACTCGCCATTCAGCCGCTATTGTAACATTCAGACCCTGTAGAGCAAAACATGGTACTGGCACGCTGGCTGCCTGGTTTGCAGCCATCTCGCCTGCCAATTCACAAACTGCTATTGTCTGTTCAATCGTACGTCATGCGAGATTAAGAGCCGCGGCACGCATTCATCTGTCATGAGACAACTTTCAGCCGAAAATTCGACTCGGATCGAGCTTGTCGTATCAGCGAATGAAGCCAGGATTCGACTCGATCAATTTTTGGCGAAGCGCCTTCCAGAATTCTCCCGGTCACGACTCCAGCAGTTGATCCGCGACGGGTTTGTTCTACTCAACAACTCAGCGAGCCGGCCGCGCCAAATCGTTCGAGGCGGCGACAAGATTCAACTCACCGAACCGCCACTGGAAAAGATCGAGGCCCTTCCAGAGCCGATCCCGCTTGAGATTCTCTTCGAAGATAACGACCTGATCGTCATTAATAAGCCGGCCGGGCTGGTCGTTCATCCAGGCGCCGGCCACCGCGGACACACCTTAGTGAACGCGCTTCTTAACCACTGCGCGACTTTGTCGGGAATCGGCGGGAAAGAGCGCCCCGGCATCGTTCATCGTCTCGACAAAGAGACCAGCGGCTGCATTGTGGTGGCCAAAAACGACTCGGCACATCAAGGCTTATCCAAACAGTTTGCCGAGCGCACCGTAGAGAAAGTTTATTTAGCGCTTGTCGCCGGAAAATTGCGCAAGGTCACTGGCGTTATCGAAGAAAAAATCGGACGACATCCGGTTCATCGACAAAAAATGAGCGCGACTGTTTTGCGCGGACGCGCGGCCAGAACCGAATATCGCGTCGTTCGCTCAAACGATTCCGCCAGTCTCGTCGAGTGCAGGCTACACAGCGGACGGACCCATCAGATTCGAGTGCATCTTCATCATCTCGGTCATCCCGTGCTTGGCGACAAAGTCTATGCGCGCGGCGCAAAGGATTCTCCGCGACAAATGCTGCACGCGTGGAAGCTTGGATTTCGCCATCCTCGCACTGAGGAATGGAAAGGCTTTGAGGCGCCGTTGCCTGACGATTTTAACCAGGCTATCGCGGTCAGCGGTTTAGAATTTTCCCTTCAGGCAACCCAGGAGAATCTCACCCGATGACGACACGCTATCTCTGGCGTCGGCGAACAGCCGCGGCACGCAGTCGTGCTATCGAGTGTTAAACCTTCGTTGATAAATCTCGATCATCGTCGCCACAGCACCAATCGCGCCGTAGACCAGGGAAAGCTCCGATTGTGGATCAATTTCCTCCCAGCTATCAACCTCTCGTCTCAGCTCGCGCAGCAGGGTCACGCTCTTCGGGTCGCTCGCGTTGGCCTCCTGCAATGTTGCTGTCCACCTTTGCCTCACATCGTCCGGCAGATCACGATTTCGCGAAATCGTATCCCCAATCTGTATCAGTCGGCTGATGATTTTATTGCCTAGGGTTTCTTGATCGTCCGCGTCGCTCATCTCGTCGACATCGTATGACGGCTCGTCATCCGGAGAGACGTGCAAACCATGTAACGCCGCAAGCGCTTCGCCAGTTAATCCATCCTCAATCCTGCGATTTGCGTCCGAAATCCGACGGTTCTGTTTTTCGTCCCAGGCTTTATCGTCGGCTCGCTTCTGAATGCCGTCCATATACGTTTGCGTCCCTTTACTCTTAGGACTCTCGATTCACCGTTTGTAGCGCAATTCCTAACGAATGGCAGTCAATTTCGGCACTGTCACATTCCAAGCTCTTTGCTCTATGCCGCCCGGCGCGGGACCATCGCACTTGCCAGCATTGTCTGGACGATCTGGCCCTGTTGGTTCGTAGTCACGTTACGCAGCCGAATGATTCCGTAGCCCGGCTTGGACCGCGATGGCCTTAGATCGAGAATTTCCGTTTCAACGGTAAGCACGTCACCAGGTCGCACCGCGTTAGGCCAACGCAATTCGTCGACACCCAAGCCGATCGCGCCCTCGGCAAAGTTCAACGTTTTCACAAATAGCCGCATCGTGAGGGCAGCTGTGTGCCAGCCACTCGCAATGAGTCCTTTGAAAAGTGTTCGCTCTGCAACTTTCTGGTTCAGATGAAACATTTGCGGATCAAACTTGTGCGCGAATTCAATTACCTCCTTCTCCGTGACACTTAGTGGCTCGGATTTAAAACGGTCACCAATTTTCAAATCATTGAAGTAGTGCTCTTTCATTCTGTCTCTCTTATTCGTTCTGCCATGGCGACATCAATTGATTCCATCCTGTCGGATTGAGCAATGCCTAATGTGTCCGGAGGCGGCTGGCTACGGACTATTGACAACGGCGTTGTAATCCCTGCTTTCGTTAGTCCCGAATCGGCACAAATGCGCACGTATGAGAGGAGGTCCGAGCTCGCAGCGAGCTGTAAAAGTGGTCTGTGGCAAAGGCACCAACTGGCTCTTGTTCGGTGCAGACTTCGTTCCGAAACTTTGGTGAGTAGAACATTAATTAACAATCAACATCAAAGAGGAGGCATCATGAAAAACATAGTTATCACACTCGCCTGGTTGCTACTTGCTCCATTGGCATTTGCGCAGCCGGGATCAACGAACAAGAAACAAACAACCACAGAACCAATAACGGTAACGGGAGGAATCATCAAAATGACAGCTGGAGACGGCTCAGCCGCCAGTTATCAACCTCTCAGAACGCTGGTTGTTCGCGAGGACAACTCGAAAAATACTGATCGTTACGTTCTCAACGGATTCGGTCACGTTGTGGACAAAACAGGGAAAGTCGTCCAAACCGCGATCAAACCAGGCGCTCGCTTGCGTGTTTTTTACGCACATACCAGCGATTCGCGTGCAATTGATCACGTGGTTCTGTTAGACTGAGGCTGCGCGGAGGTTCGGACAAACATTGATAAAGGCCGCAGGGTTCCAAACCCTGCGGCTTTTTGATTAGAGGTCATGGTCGCGACTGCAGACTTCGCTCGAATCCTCGCGAGTTAGAGGGTCACTTAACCGCTGGTTGTAGCCACGGCCCTGTGGGCCGTCGTCTGAAACGCTCCGCAGGAGCGTGGCTACAGGGTCTTCGAATGGAAGCGGCTTCGATCTGCAATCGTTTCAGTTCTTTAAACGACGGGAAGAGCGGCGATTTGCTGAGCAGCGCACCACAAAGTATCGAGTCCAGGCAAGAAACTCGTGCATCGCCGACGCGCGCAGTTATCGCGTTGCTCGACGATTTCCGTTGCTAGCCATCGCGCAATTCGACTGGAAAGCTCTAATTCCGACGCGCCGGACTTATCTATTCGGAATCGGTTGGCTGAAGAAACTTCGAAACGAGCACTGGCAGCCAGCTAGTGATCTTTCATAGCCGTACATACGAGCATCGGCGGCACACTCTTTTTCGGTGATGCTCTCCTAATGCCCCACGCGGCAAAGCAACATTAGTAATTGCTCTCAGCGACTTGCGGAGCAGGCCTGCTCGTTTCCAGCCGCGCATTCACTTTCTGTAAACCCGCAGTAAGCGCTTCGATTTGCTTTTGCAACTGCGCAATTGTCACTCCCTGTTCTTCGTTCTTGCGATGCTCTTTGAGAAATTCATTGAGCAACATCGCGTTCACCTGGTCGTAGCGCACACTGTAGGCTTTTCCTTCTTTATCACGCACTACCAAGTCGGGGTTAATCTTTTCTACGTCCTCGGCCACCAGGCCGAACTGCGCTTTGCGATCCGGATCAATGTCCTCTTTATAACGAAAGGTGACCGGTTTGAGCGAAAACAGTCTTTCGCTCGCATTATCCATCGGCTTGATGTCCTCCTTGAATCGCTTTGAGGAAGTGCTCGTGCCGAGCTTGTGATTTGAGTTGATGAAAACGGGCGTTCCGTTGGAAGAGGTTACACCGAAGATCTCGCCGATAAAGCAGCTGTTGTCCTCGTTCGCTCCTGCGAGTCCGGCGCCGATACAGATAACCTGATCGGCCGTGGTAATAGCGTTCCCCGAGAAAGCGCCCAAGGCGATGTTGCCGCTACCGGTGGTATTGTTGTTGAGTGCCTGATAACCGATGGCTGTATTGCCGTCGCCGCCAGTAGTGTTGTTAAGGAGCGCGTTAGCGCCGTTGGCCGTGTTGAAGCTGCTTGTCGTGTTGTTACCGAGCGCTGCAAAACCGTTGGCCGTATTGCCTCCACCAATGGTGTTGTCGAAGAGGGCGAACGTTCCGTTGGCGGTGTTGGAGTCACCCGTGGTGTTGTTCAAAAGCGCTCCGGCGCCAGTGGCCGTATTGTTGTCGGCGGTGTTGGCAAGAAGCGTCCCGGCACCAATGGCCGTGTTGAAACTGTTTGCAGCGTTGCTCAAGAGCGACAAGTAACCGGCTGCCGTATTGTAAGTTCCGGTAGTCAGGCTAAGAAGGGCGTTCTCGCCTTCCGCCGTGTTCCCTCCGGGGTAGTCGCCGTCTGGCGGAGGGTTCACCGCTTGCGTGTTTTGGACGAGCGCAACGAAGACCAAAGCAAATGTGATTAGAACTGATGGAATGCTTGTTTTCATATTCGGGAGTTTCGGAAAATCTCGCCAGCTCGTCGAGGCAATTCAGCGCAAGCACAGCTTTGAGAATTTGCCCGACCCGCGTGTCACTATAGTCAAACGACTGAAACGGGGCGGTTAGCTCAGTGGTAGAGCATCTCGTTTACACCGAGTTGTAGAGCATTGTCAGCCGTTTTACAGTTTCCCTTTCGTGATTCTGACCGAATGAAAGCGTCCACTGAGGTGGCTGCCGCGGCAGCCAGCCATTGTCGCGGCTTTTGGTCGAAACGATCCGCAGGCTTACTTCACGTTCTTCGCACCGAGGCCACGTTCATCTTCCGCACCACACCGCGACGCCTCAACAGCCGTGCCGAGTATCAAGCGGAGTGGGCAAAATGGGTCAAGGAGGATGGCTTTCGGGTTCGGTCCTGCAAGTCCACGGATTCGCGAGTCCAAGTCTTGGGCGACATCGCCATTTTTACCCACTCGGCGCAAACCGATCTGTCCACGAAGCAGGGCGACAGCACGGTGCATGAGCGCGAAACGATCGTCTTTGAGCGCCGCGACTCGAATTGGATCGCTGTGCACGAACATCTATCCCCTGATCTCGGGAAAAACGCCCCCGCCGAGAAATGATTTCGGCCAATCGAGTGGAGACGAAGCCGACAAACTCGATTCCAGATGCAATCAAAACATTTGAATTGTACGAGCGACCGAGTGTTAACACGATTGTGTAAAACCTATGCGCCGACAGATCATCAATAAAACTGGGAGCAGATTAAGACGGGGTACGCAGCAATGACAAACTGCGGGAGTCCTGTCTTTCATGACTGGCACTTGGAAATTTTCGAAAGCCCGAGCGATCACGCGCCGCAAGTCGGCGATCCGACACCAATCATTTGCGAGGTGACGCCGCGCACGGAACAGCGCGTTTTAGCCATTCTGCTGGATTCTCTTCCAAACTCAGAACGTACGCACCTGGGGCTAGTGGCCGAGGCAAATATTTGCTGACAAAAGAAGACGAGCGCGCTTTGAGCATGGGTATCAATATTTCAACAAGCTCAACGAGGCTGCTCGCTATATCATCCTCCATCGCGTGATTCGTCGTTGGAATGAAGATATTGTTTCCTTCCGAGACGATTGGCAGCTCAGTTCCCCATATATCCCTTTTATGTGCGTCCGGATCGCGGTGAGCGATTACCTTGTCACGATACTTTAAGACTTCCTTGTGAACCTCTCTGTATTTGATGGGGACGTCGTCCTCCGCCAATCTCACTTCCGGCCATTGCTTGAACGGTCTCGCATATAGCACGGTCGCCGACACAGTCAGCCAACTCCGCATCTGCGGTCCCTGTTGGCTCTGCGAAAGCATGAAGGCCAGCAATCGTTGCAGAACGGTAAAGGAATCGAGCGCATATTCGTCTCGCCAGAAGGCCAGTCTTTCAGTTCTGGAAGGATTACTTGAAGGCATTATAGCCTCGACCGTCTCCTGATCGAAAATGCCCGCCAAATACTTGCCGGCATGGATCTCGCTTAACCGATCAATAAGCCAATTCCGCGTCTCGGCGGGATCGCCCGTCCATTTTTTTACCTCCTTGGTCTTGGGCGCCACCGCACTGTTCTCGATTAAAATCACGGTGGTCTTGCGACGTTTTTTTTTCCGGCATTTTGTCTGTAGTGGTGCGTGAGGTAACGTAGAGATCTTCGGAACCGTGACCGCGGCATTGCAGTTTGGGCACGGAGCTGTTACGCCGATTTGGGAGCGTATCGCGGTGAGGTGTTGACCACAGCTTGGACATTCAAACTTGAGGTCCATAAACAGAATTTCGAGTCATTCGTTGCAAAATGCGAATCTGAAGCCGAACTCGAAAATAAAATTATCCAGTCCAGACGTTGCTAAAGGTGGTAACAGTGAATCGCTAATTGAAGTTCCACAAATACAGTTAACTTTTCATCCGCACGCACAACAAAACGCTTTCCATTACTGCGATGTGCATCCACGATCCAGATTGTTCGCCCGTTGGAATCAGCCTCTGAGACGCGGACCCAACTCCATCCGGCCTTAGGGATTGTTGACGACTTGCGACGCGGGTTTGCTCGCTTCAAGCTTCGCGCTCACTTTCTGTAGGCCCGCAGTAAGCGTTTCAATTTGCTTCTGCTGGCGCGCAAGGATCGTCTCCAGTTTCTCGACTTTGCCATGCTCTTTGAGAAACTCGTTAAGCAACATCGCGTTCACCGCATCGTAACGAACGCTATAGACCTTGCCCTTCTCGTCGCGACCCACCAGATCGGGATTGACTTTTTCTACTTCCTCTGCGATCAACCCAAACTGCCGGATGCTCTTAGGATCGATGTCCTGCTTGTAGCGGAAGGTGACCGGCTTGAGAGTGAGAATTCCTTCACTCGCTTTGTCCATCGGCTTAATCTCGTCGCTGAATCGCGTTGAAGCGCTCATGGTGCCTAGCTTTCCACTTGAATCCACAAAGACGGCAGTACCGCCAACGACTGTTTGTCCACTGATTCCCGTAATATAAGTTGCCCTGATATCCGGGTTGCCAATCCGAATGGTGTTACTCTCGCCTTTCACACCGAAGACATTGTAGCCGATGTCGATATTATTATCGCCTGTCGTGAGAGATTCACCGGCTGAATCGCCCAATGCGACATTATAGTTCCCGGTTGCGCTTAAGAGGGTCCTTGCCCCGATGGCCGTGTTGGAGAAGCCGGTTGTGTTACTACCCAGCGCGGCCATACCAGTAGCGGTGTTGCCGGTGCCCGTTGTGTTCTTATAGAGCGCCCCTACACCGGTGGCCGTGTTGGCGTCGCCGGTTGTGTTGCTAAAGAGCGCCTGAGTGCCCTGAGCGGTGTTGCTATTGGCATTGCCTCCGTCCGGTTGCGGGATGCCCGCCTCGGAAGAAACGAACGAAAATAGGCCAGTCATCAATACAAGAAATGTTTTGGTTAAGACCGCGCTGCGACATTTACTAAATGGCGTCCCGTCGAAAATACTGTGCACAGCCGCCTTTTTTTGACTCTGGTGTATACGAGGCCTGCGCGCGATGGCGCTACTCCCGGGGAGGTTCATTTCTCACCTCATTCTACGGGAACGGTGCAACGAAGTTCGACGGATTGCCAGATATTCCGACGATTTTATAAATTTTCTGCAAATTTCTGCGAAAGGCTTATATTACGCAACATACTGTCAAATATTCCGACGGTCTGCACCACCGCTCCGGCCGTTGTGAGGTTGAACTCTTTGAGGAGAATTAATGGGATTACGACGAACAAAGCCGCGCTCGCTCACGAAACGCGAAATTCAGACGCAGACGGCGAAGCTTGGCCAAGCTGTCCGGCAATTGCGGCCGCCAATGATTGCTAACGAGCAAACTACAGACGTCGAACGAACCCGCTCTCTCCTCCTTTCGTCGCTAAGATACTGGGAGGTCGAGCGTGATCTAATCGACGAACGGCTCGCCGCGATTCGTGAGCGTCAAGAATAGCCCCAACTCCAACCGGCTTTGCTGAGATTCTCAGTAAGCAATTCGGGTCGACGATCAGAAGCCGATGACTTTGCGATCGAGCCTGCGCTGCAGGTTCTGCGCGAAGCGTTCGAGGGAAATCAGCTCGCAGTCGAGCCAGTTCATCGGCAGCTCACCGCCCAGCTGCTTGATGC
>Ga0207701_10000567_pt1 | contig 38539 bp, 23 predicted proteins | sample KBSSwiSSwithPhiX_FD_184294 | JGI IMG/M metagenome (GOLD analysis project Ga0207701, IMG submission 184294) | Switchgrass rhizosphere bulk soil microbial communities from Kellogg Biological Station, Michigan, USA, with PhiX - S5 (SPAdes) (version 2) | ecosystem: Environmental > Terrestrial >... | reverse complement strand
ATCGCGAGGGTCAAGCCGAACGAGGCCGAGCCCCACGCATCGAGCGGCAGAAACGAGTGGGCGCCGTTCCCGGCCAGCAGCGCGCGCGCTGCCGCCCCCTTGAACCGGCTGGCGATCGCCGCGCACGACCGGAGCCCGACCAGGCCGAACCGCGCCATCAGCAACGGATGGCGGGGCACGCGGATCGGGCGCAGGATTTCGCTGAACAGCGCCTCGTGGCGTGCGACGAAAGGGCCGAGCAGGCCGCGCCACGCCGGCCCATCCGCCCCGAGCGACGCAACGGTCCTCTCCAGCTCTCTCGACAGCACCGCAACCCGGCCGTCGTCCAGCGGGTGCGCCAGGGGCACTGGCGCGGCAACCCACTTCAGGCCATAGGCCCCGAGGTCCAGACGCGAAAAGATCGGGGACACGCTGCCGATCGGGTGGATCGCCCCGCAGACGTCGTGGGCGAAGCCCGGCAGGGTCAGCGCTTCGGTGCGGCTGCCGCCGCCGATTCGATCGTTCCGCTCGAAGACGGTGACCCCCAGCCCGGCCGCGGCGAGGACGGCCGCTGCCGTCAAGCCGTTTGGTCCGGCGCCGACGATCGCCACGTCGCATTTGGTCTTGTTCATGCAGTTGAGGCGGGCTTATCAGGAGCCTACATGAAAGTTCTGCTGGTCACCGACTCCGCTGTCCTCCGTCGCTCGCTTTCGCAGGCCCTCGTGGACCGCGGGCATGATCCCCGTGCCCTGACTCGAGCTGACGACCGGCCGCCGACCCATTGGCCTGCACGAGTCGAGCCGCGAACGGCGCCGCCGGAGGATGTGGGAGCGGTGCTGGAGGCGGCCCACGGCTGCGATGCGGCGATCGTGATTGATGTACGCCTCGGACGCGTTGGCCGCACCGATGGTGATCCCGGTGCATTCACCGCTGCGGCCACAGCAGCACTGAGCGATCGTGGCGTGCGAACGCTGCTGGTGTCAGGACGCGCAGCCGAGCGACAGGGCCAGCCTTCTTCCACCAAGGACACATCACTGCGCATCACGTGCGACGCGGTCTACGGCACCGGTGAGGACGCCGTGTCGCTGTTCCTGATCATGATGCGAACGCTGCCGGCCGTGCCGCTGCTGAGCGCGACGCACCTGCTGCGCCCGCTGTGGCACGAGGATCTCGCCCGCGGGCTCGCCGCTGCGCTCGCACTCGAGCCCTCGCCAATCAGCGGCACGCTCGACGTTGCCGGTCCGGAATCCATCAGTTACGAGGCGCTGTACGAGCGGATTGCGGTTCTGATCGATCGACGGCCGCTACGGTTGCCGATCCCTGATTTTCTCGCCGCGCACGGTGCGCGCCTCGCCGAGGTGCTTCATCTGGGCGTGCCGTTCGATACCGCACTGCTGCAGGCGGAGCAGGACGCGCCGTCGTCATCCGACGGGTTGCGGACGCTGCAGATCGATCCGACCCCGCTCGATATCGGGTTGCGGCGGCTCGCCAACGAGCTGCCGGAGATGGTGCCGTCGCAAGGTGTCGGCCGGCTCGAGATCAAGCGCTTTCACGCCGACATCAGCGGTTCGCCGCACCGTGCCTCCGATCTCCTGCGTCTGTTCCGGTCACGATTCAGTGAGGTGATGCCGATCGCGGTCGGCTCCGAGCCGGTCTCGCCGCGGACCGCCCTCGATCCGGATGCGGTGATCACGATGACCCTGCCGGCCCGCGGCCACGTGCAGATTCGCGTCGCCGAGGTCACCGACGATCACGTGGTCGGCGTCACCCTGCAGGGGCATGCGCTGGCCGGGTGCGTGCGGTTCAGCACCCGCGACACCGGTGCCGGCGTCCGTTTTGAGGTGACCGCCTGCGAAACCGCCTCGAATCCGCTCGATTGGCTGACGCTGACGCTCGGCGGCGCACGGCTGCAGGATGCGAACTGGAAGACGGTGGTCGAGAACGTCGTGACCCTGTCCGGCGGGAAGGCGGACGACGTCAAATCGGATGCGCGGCGACTGACTCCGGATGAAGCGGAGCAGGCTGACAGCTGGATTCGCGCGTTAGTCGAGCGGCGCGCGAGCGCACCACCAGCACCCGCCCCGCTCCTCGAATCCGCGGCTCAATGATCGCCCGCGGCGACGCGTGCCGGCATCCGCTCGTGGTCGTCGCGCTGTCGCGTCCTTGGGTGACTAGACGACCGCTGGCGTGATCCAGCACCGGCGTTCCGCTCGACTTCTTCGTCGAGCGGCGGCACATGCGACCCCTACAGCCCGACGGAGGGGTTCACGGTCATGCAATTTGTGTAACGGGAACCGGGCGCCTCAAATCTGCCAGCTTGCGGTACAGGGCGAGCGACTGCCCGACCACCTGATCCATGTTGTAGTACTTATAGGTGCCGAGCCGGCCGGTGAAATAGACGTGCGGCGTCTTCTCGGCCAGGCGCTGATACTCCTGGTACAACGCCGCATTCTCCGGCTTCGGGATCGGGTAGTAGGGATCGCCCTCCGCTTTCGGATACTCGTAGACAACGCTGGTCCGAGGATGCTGCTGCCCGGTCAGGTATTTGAACTCCGTGCACCGTGTGTACGGGTTCTCGTTCGGATAGTTGATGACCGGCGCGTCCTGGAACACGGGCTTGTCGAACGTCTCGAACTGAAAGTCGAGTGACCGGTACGGCAGCTTGCCCAGGCGATAGTCGAAGTACTCGTCGATCGGTCCCGTGTAGATGACCTCGTCGCACGACACGAGATCCTCGACCTCGCGGTAATCCGTATTCAGCATCACCTTGATGTTCGGGTGACGCAGCATCCGCTCGAACATCCGGGTGTAGCCGTGCAGCGGCATGGCCTGATAGGTATCGGTGAAGTAGCGGTCGTCGCGATTGGTGCGAATCGGCACCCGCGCCGAGACCGTCGCATCGAGCTCGGACGGATCCAGTCCCCACTGCTTGCGGGTGTAGTTCCGAAAGAACTTCTCGTACAGGACCCGTCCGACCTTGCTGACGATCACATCCTCAGAGGTCCGCACCTCGGCGCACGGCTCGGCCATCGAGGCGAAGAACTCTTCGACCTGGAACGACGTGAGGTTCAGGCCGTACAGGGTGTTGACCGTATCGAGGTTGATCGGCATCGGCACCAGCTGGCCGTCGACCCACGCCCGCACCCGATGCTGATACGGCCGCCAGGCGGTGAAGCGCGAGAGGTATTCGAAGACGTCACGCGAGTTCGTGTGGAAGATGTGCGGTCCGTATTTGTGGACCAGCACCCCGGCCTCGTCGTAGTGGTCGTAGGCGTTGCCGCCGATGTGCAGGCGTTTGTCGACCACCAGCACGCGCTTGCCCGAGCCTTCGGCGAGGCGCTCGGCCAGCACCGCGCCGGCAAAGCCGGCGCCCACGATCAGGTAATCGAATGCCTTCACGCCACACTCCCCGGCGACGCGGTCGCGAATTGCGGCAGCCGCGGCAGGCTCGCCGCCGTGCGCACGCCCGCCGGGGCCGCGCGCCGGATCAACGCCTCGGCCATGAGACGGGACACCTGTTCCCACGTCGCGTCCCACGACGTGCGGGACAGGAACGCGTCGGCGCGCGCGGCCAGGCGCTCGGGTGACTCCTCGAGCGCCGCGGCGATGGCCTCTATGAACGCGTCCGGCGTGTCGGCGATGCGCGCCAGCCCCGCCTCGCCGTACGGACGCACCACGTCGCGGATCGACGTCGAGACCACCGGCTTGCCGGCCGCCAGATACTCTGGCGTCTTGGTCGGGCTGATGAACCGGGTCGAAGCGTTGCGCGCAAACGGCAGCAAGGCGACCGACCAGCCGGCGAGGTAATCCGGCAGGGCGGAATACGGCTTGGCGCCTAGATAGTGGATGTTGGCGCGCTGCGGCAGCGAGGCCGGATCGATCTTGGCCACCGGCCCGATCAACACGAACTGCCAGTCAGGCCGCCGGGCCGCCACGGCGCCCAGCAGCGCGGCGTCGAACCGTTCGTCCAGCACGCCGAAGAAGCCGATGCGCGGGTGCGCGATGTTCCGCTGATCCGCGGGATCGACACGAGGATGGCGGGCGCGTGCGAAGTGCGCGACATCGACGCTGCTCGGGATCGGATGGATGTTGGGGTGGAGGTGCCGCTTGGCTTCGTAGAGGCTGTGCCCGCCGGTGAGTACGAGATCCGCGTCGCCCATCAGGGCGCGTTCCGCATCGAGCAGACCGGGCGGCGCGCCGAGAAAGCCGGAGAGTTCGTCCATGCAGTCGTAGACGATCGCGGCCGGCGTGAGGTGGCTCGTGAAGTGGCGGGCCATCGGCGTGTAGTACCACAGCACGTAGCGCTCGAGCCCATGCGCCGCGATTAAGCCGTCGATCAAGGTGCGCTGGGCTGCATCGGGATCCGCCTCGGCGTCGGGCCCGAGATGCGGCACGATCACGAACACGCCGGTCTCGTCGCGCGTCACCTCGAGGTACGTCACCGCCGTGTCGAACTCCGGCTCCTCGAAGAAGAACACGCGGTGCGTGCGCGCACAGCGAGAGAGCAGATGTTGTGGCCGTTGAAAGACGAAGCGCCAGCGCAGATGCGACAGGCAGAGAATGTCGTGGTCGGCGAACTTCAGAGACGGGTCCAGGGTTCGAATCGAGGTGAGCACGCCCGGAATATTTCAACAAACATGCCGGGGAAAAACGCCGAGCCGGCTGGATTGCCGCTCACAGCGTGGGGAGCCCGCGCCCATCAGCCGCGCGTCACCCTGAGTGTGCGACGCTCAATTGCCTTCATCGAGCGGTTGTTAGCGTTCAGTACTGGCGGCGTTGATCGCCTCGGCGAGCAGCGGCGGCGGTTCCACCGGCGGCGCGATGCCGCGCGTGGCGCTCCGTATGCGCCCGATCGGAAACTTCGGCGTGCGATCGCTGTAGAGGAGCCCGTTGCACTCCTGATACGTGTCGGCGAACTGTGTGTAACAGAACCCACTCAACAGCCCGATGGTGTGTATCGCCCGCATCAGCCGCTCGTAGCGGCGCGCCAGTTCATCAGCGCTCGCGGCCCGGGAGTACCCCCACGTTCCGCGTTCGTTGCTCAACGCGATGCCACCGAATTCAGACAGCACGACCGGCACCTCGTTCTTGTGGCGCTCATCATCCAGGATCAGCAGGCGCCCCCCCGGCCGCTCCCGCCGAAAGACCCGCGGCAGCTCATCGTGCGCGCGGTAACGGCGCTGCAGGCGGTCCGGGTCGTGGTCGTAATCGTGGATGCCGATGATGTCGGTCGCGACGCTCTCCCACCCGTCGTTGCCAATGACCGGCCGGGTTGGATCGAACGTGCGCGTCAGATGGTAGAGCGCCTGCACGTAATGCCGCTCGGCCGCGATGTCGGGAAGGTTCGGCACGCCCCAGGACTCGTTGATCGGCACCCACGCGATGATGCAGGGATGGCTCACATCCCGTTCCAGGGCGGCAATCCACTCCACTGTCACCCGCTCAACCGAGTCTGGCGTGAACCGATACGCACTGGGCATCTCCCCCCAGACGAGCAGGCCCAGCACGTCAGCCCAGTAGAGGTAGCGTGGCTCCTCCAGTTTCTGATGCTTCCGGACCCCGTTGAAGCCCATGTCTTTCGCGAGCTCCACGTCGCGCTTGAGCGCCGCGTCGTTGGGCGCCGTACTCCCGGTATCGTCCCAGTAGCCCTGGTCGAGCACGAGCCGCAACGGGTACGGGCGATTGTTGAGGACTACGCGATCGCGCTGCACGGCGATCGTCCTCAGCGCCGTGTAACTGCTGACCTGATCCAGGATCCGATCGCCTTCGCTGAGCTCGAGCGTCGCGTAGATCAAGGTCGGTGACTCGGGTGACCAGAGCAGCTCGTTGCGGTAGTCGTCGATGCCGGGATCGGACAGGCCGACATGGCGGTGCACTTCACACCCGAGGACCATGTAGGTGTCGTCGGCAATCGTCGTGTTGCGGCACACCAGCCTGACGTGCAGGCGGCTCTCGGGACCTGGACGGCCACCGAGATCCGCATCGAGTCCGATCTCCCAGCGTTCAAGATTGGGGGTCCACTTGAGACGGCGGATCCACGACTCGTTCACCGTCTCTATCCAGACGGTCTGCCAGATGCCGGTGGTTCGCGGATACCAGATCGAGTGCGGCTTCAGGCACCAGTCCTGTTTACCGCGGGGTTTGGCAAGGTCCTGCGGGTCGTCGAGCGCGCGGACGACGATTTCGAGCTCGCCGTCGGGCGCCCGGCACGCCGCATCGGTGATGTCGAGCGTGAAGGGCGTATAGCCGCCACGATGGCTCCCCCCGAGGCGACCGTCGATCCAGACGGTGGCTTCGTAATCGACGGCGCCGAAGTGGAGCAGCAGGTGACCGCGCTCGGGAACGGGCGGCGTCGGCACGCGGCGTCGGTACCAGCAACTCCGGAAGAATGCCGGATCCTCGATCCCGCTGGCCACCGTCTCCGGCGAGAAGGGTACGGTGATCGTGCGGTCCCACCGGACGTCCGCCGGGCCGTGACACCGCTGGTCCGGATCGAGGCTGAAATCCCAACGGCCGTTGAGCGACGTCCACTCCGGCCGCACCATCTGCGGCCGCGGGTAGCCCCGGCCGTATTCGTCCAGATCGATTGTCTTCATCGCGCGCGCTTTCGAGCTCGTGTACGTTCCGTGCGTTGCGCCTTTACGGTACCATGCTGTCCCCGTGAGGCAAGCTCCGGAAGCTGGCAGCGGGGTTGCACGATCCTCGGCACCCTCGGTGCTCGGCCCCCGATATCAGCCTGCCCGCTCGCGACGCAGGGCACGTGGTCGAGACCTCCGCATAGCGCACCCGGTCCCACGGTTCGGCTATTCCACGGTGACAAATGAATCCCCGGTCCGCGAAAGCAGTAGACGTTCTCGCAGAGGTGTCTGGTAATTCGCTCGCTGAAACGTATCGCGTGTGGGCCCCGCGCGCCGATTCCGTTGCGCTCGAGGTGAACGGCGAACCCTGTCATATGCATCGGGACGACCGCGCCTGGTGGGCGGCCGACCGGCGGATGCGTCCAGGCGACCTCTACGGCTTCGTCCTGGATGGCCGTGGTCCCTTCCCGGATCCGCGAAGCCGCCGCCAGCCTTCGGGCGTGCACGGGCCCTCGGAAGTCGTCGACGACGCGCGCTACCAATGGACCGAGACGCGATGGCAGCCTCCGCCACTCTCCGCAGGCGTGCTGTACGAACTGCACCTGGGGACGTTCACCGAGGCCGGCACGTTCCTCGGCGCGATCGAGCGGTTGCCGCACCTGGTCGATCTCGGCATCACCCATGTCGAGTTGATGCCGGTGGCCGAATATCCGGGGAACCGCGGCTGGGGCTACGACGGCGTGCACCTGTTCGCCCCGCACCATGGTTATGGCACGCCCGACGAGCTCAAGCACCTGGTCGACCGCTGCCATGCCGCCGGCCTCGCGGTGATCCTCGATGTCGTCTACAACCATCTCGGGCCCGCCGGCAATTACCTCGGGCAGTACGGCCCGTACTTCACTCATCGCCACACGACGCCGTGGGGCGACGCGATCAACCTCGACGACGAGGGCAGCGAGGAGGTCCGCCGCTTCCTGTGCGACAACGCGATCATGTGGCTGCGCGACTACCACTTCGACGGCCTGCGGCTCGATGCCGTGCATGCGCTGAAGGACACCTCGCCGCGCCATTTCCTGGCGCAACTCGGCGCCGAGGTCGAGACGCTCGAAGCCATGACCGGCCGTCACTTCGTGTTGATCGCCGAGAGCGACCTGAACGATCCGCAAATGGTGCGCTCACGCGACGCCGCCGGCTTCGGCCTGCACGCGCAATGGAGTGACGACTTCCACCATGCGCTCCACAGCGTGCTGACCAGCGAGCGCAGCGGCTACTACGAGGACTTCGGGACGCTCGATCACCTCGCCCAGGCCTATCGCGAGGGCTTCGTCTATGCCGGGCAGTACTCGGCGCACCGCGGCCGCCCGCACGGCCAGCCCGCCGGCGACGTGCCCGGCTGGCGCTTCGTCGTCGCGACGCAGAATCACGATCAGATCGGTAATCGCGCGATCGGGGAGCGGCTCGCCCATCTCACCTCGGCCGGCCGGGTGCGCATCGCCGCGACCCTGCTCCTGACTTCGCCGTTCGTGCCGCTGCTGTTCCAGGGGGAGGAGTGGGGCGCGTCGACGCCGTTTCAGTACTTCACGGCGCATGAGGACGAGGTGCTCGGCGGCCAGGTGTCGGAGGGGCGCCGCACGGAGTTCGCGGCATTCGGGTGGGACCCGGCGAGCATTCCCGATCCGCAATCCGAGGGAACCTTCGAGGACTCCCGACTGCGATGGGCCGAGCTCGGCCATGCCCCGCATGCCGAGCTCCTGGAGTGGCACCGCGCGCTCATCGCCCTCCGGCGCGAGCACCCGTCCTTGCGCGACGGCCGCTTCCGCGACGCGCAGGTGACCGTGGACGACAGCCACGGCCGGCTGACGATCCGCCGTGGTCCCATCCTGATCGCGTGTAATCTCGGCGAAGAGGTCGCGACGGTCGACGCCGAGGCAGGTGCTCGTCTCCTGCTGGTCTCGCATCCTGACGTCCGGCTCAGTGACGGCGCCGTGCATCTGCCGGCCGATTCCGTTGCGGTGGTCTCGGCTGACTCCACGGACGGACCCGGATAGCCGCGGGCTGGCAGGCCCGCTGAATCGCCTCAGGCCTCCTCTCCGCTCCCGCTTGCACCTCGTCGCGCGCGCAGATAAGCTCCTGCGCGCGCCCGCCCGCAGTCCCGGACCCGTGCGCCGGGCCGCAAAGTCGAAACGAGAACCCATGGATCGGAGACATATGCGTCGACTTGCCTTTTCGCCGTTGAACGCGATGCTGGTGATGCTGCTGCTGGCCGTCGCGCCGCAGCAGGCCTCCGTGCCGGCGGCGCCACAGGCCCCGGCCCAAGGCACGGCCCCCGCCCAGGGCACGGCGCCCGCGCCTGCCCAACCCGTCAGGATTCCGCTGGACCTCTTTCAGGTGCCGGAGGGCTTCGAGGTGACGCTCTGGGCCGCCACGCCGATGCTCCGCAACCCGACCAACTTCGACATCGACCGCGACGGCCGGATCTGGGTCGCCGAAGGCGTCCGCTATCGTTCGCACTACGCCCGTCAGCCCGAAGGTGACCGTATCGTCGTCGTCGAGGACACCGATCACGACGGCAAGGCTGACGCCACCCACACGTTCGTGCAGGAGCCCGCGCTCATCGCCCCGCTCGGCGTGTCGGTGATCGACAACAAGATCGTCGTCGCCCAGCCGCCCGATCTGATCGTCTACACCGACGTCGATCGCAATCGCGTCTTCGACCCGGCGATCGACAAGCGCGAGGTGCTCCTGACCGGCTTCCAGGGCATCAACCACGATCACTCGCTGCATTCGGTCACGGTCGGTCCCGACGGCAAGTGGATCTTCAACTCCGGCAACACCGGCGGCATGTTCACCGACAAGTCGGGCAAGACCTTCCGCGTCTTCGGCTCCTATCGCCCGGATCCGGTCGGGCCGTTCAAGTTCCCCAACGATCCGGCGCAGTGGGCCGGCAAGCCGAGCGACGACGGCCATGTCTACGTCGGCGGGTTCACGGTGCGTATGAACCCGGACGCGACCAACGCGGAGATCATCGGCTTCAATTACCGCAACAGCTACGAGCAGTCGGTCAGCTCGCTCGGGGACGTCTTCCAGAACGACAACGACGATCCGCCGGCCTGTCGCGTGAGCTGGGTGATGGAGTACGCGAACTTCGGCTTCTCCTCGAACGACGGACAGCGGACCTGGCAGGCGGATCGCCGTGCCGGGCAGTCGGTGCCGACGGCGGAGTGGCGTCAGGAGGACCCCGGGATCATGCCGGCGGGGGACGTGTACGGCGGCGGCTCACCCACCGGCAACGTGTTCTACGAGAACGGCGCGCTGGGCGATGGCTGGATCGGCACCTTCTTCGCTGCGGATGCCGGGCGTAACGAGATCTTTTCCTACCAGCCCACCCGCTCCGGCGCCGGCTTCGCGCTCGACCGCAAGATCTTCCTGACCTCGAACGTCAAGCAGCAGTACGCCGGGTCCGACTTCATCGGCGGCACCACCACCGCGAAGGGTGCGATCGAGACGATGTTCCGGCCGTCGGACATCGCCGTCGGACCTGACGGGGCGATCTACGTGAGCGACTGGATCGACGCGCGCGTCGGCGGCCACCAGGATCTCGACGATTCGCTGTCCGGTGCCATCTATCGCATCGCCCCCAAGGGCTTCGTCTCGCGGCCGCCCACTTTCGATCCCTCGACCGTCGACGGGCTCATCACGGCCCTCCGTTCGCCGGCCGTCAACGTCCGGGCGATCGGGTTCTACGGGTTGAAGGCCAAGGGCGCCCCGGCTGTCGACGCAGTGGCGGCGCTGCTGAAGGACCCGAATCAGTACATCCGCGGACGCGCCATCTACCTGCTCTATCAGATGGGTGCCGAAGGGCGGCAGCGGGTGGGGGCGCCGGAGTCGTTCACCGAGCCGGCGCTGCGCATTGCCGCGTACCGGGCGATGCGGCGGGCGAATCTCGACATCTTCGCGGCCGCGGCGCGGCTGGCCAAGGACGCGGACCCGGGCGTCCGTCGTGAAGTGGCCGTCTCGATGCGCGACCAGCCGGAGGACAAGTCGCTCGGCATCCTGCTCGACGTCGCGCGCGGTTTCGACGGCAAGGATCGGAGCTACCTCGAAGCGCTCGGCACCGGTGCGACCGGCAAGGAGCCGGCGCTGTACGACCGCGTCCGCCGCGAACTTGGCGTCAAGGACGATCCCCTCACCTGGCCGGCGAACTTCACCTGGATTGCCTGGCGGCTCCACGTGCCCGCCGCGGTCACCGATCTCACGGCGCGCGCCAACGCGACCCAGCTCGCGCTCGCCGATCGCCGCCTGGCACTCGACACCCTGGCGTTCGTCAACGACCCCGCGGCGTCGAAGGCCATGCTCACGCTCGCGGCGCCGAACAGCGCGCTCCGCGAGCCGGCAACGGTCTGGCTTCTGAACCGCATGTCGGGCGAGTGGGCGGACTACGGGCTGCGTCCGGCCCTCAAGTCCTCCGGCATCTACGATCCCGAAGCGATTGTCCTCAAGGAGGCGGTGATCCCGCGCCCGGCGGCCGATCTCCCGGAACTGCCGATCGATGACGTCGTCAAGCTGACCGGTGACGCCGCGCGCGGCAAGACAGCGTCCACCCGCTGCCTGATGTGCCACTCAATCGGCGGGACCGGGGCGGATCTCGGCCCGACCCTCGACGGATGGGGGCGCGGCAAGTCGGCGGACGTCATCGCCACCGCGATCGTCAAGCCCAGTGCGGAGATCGCGCACGGCTACGAAGGGACCGAGATCCGGACCAAGGACGGCATGATTATCCAGGGCGTGCTGTTGAAGGAAGGCGATCCGCTGATGATGCGCAGCATGGGCGGCATCACCCAGATCATTCCCGGCGACCGTGTGGCGCAGCGCCGCCGCTACCCGGGCTCGCTGATGATGAGCGCCGCGCAGCTCGGCCTCAGTGCTCAGGACGTGGCCGACCTGATCGCCTTCTTGCGCAGCAACTGATCGGCCAGCCTGCATGTCCGTGCGCCGTCTCCCGGCGCACGGACCGTCTGGCCCATGTACAATCGGTGCGACATGCGCCGGCTCATCGCCATCCTGCCGCTGACACTCCTCGCCGTCAGCCTCGTTGGCTGCGGTCTGGGCCAGAACCTGCAGTTCTCGTCGATCCAGCTCGGTCGATCGATTGACCCGGATGGCGCGGTCTCCGCCAACACCACCACCTTCGCGCCGAAGGACACGGTTTACGTCTCCGTCCACACCACGGGGGCCGGCTCCGGCACGATCAAGGTGAAGTGGACGCTCGGAACGCGCGTGCTGGGTGAGCCCGAGAAGCAGGTCAAGTACACCGACGCCGCCGCGACCGAGTTCCACCTGCAGAGCGCCGACGGCTTTCCGATCGGTGACTACAACGTCGAAGTGTTCTTCAACGGCCAGTCCGTCGCCAGCCGGCCGTTTCACGTCGGAAAGTAACGTCCGCTCCCTTGCCCGCCTTGCCGTCAGGCCGGCAAGCGTACCCTCATCGTCACGCTCGATTGATCGCTCGCTGCGGACACCGAGCCACCCAGCGCTTCTGCCAGGTGCTTGACGATCGCCAGACCGAGCCCTGAGCCGCCGGTCGCTCGCTGACGTGCCGGATCGGCGCGGTAGAAGCGATCGAAGACCCGGCTGACTTGTTCGTCGTCGAGGGCGAACGGTTCGAGCACGGCAGGAAGGTCGTGCTCTTCGCTACGCGTTCACAAGAAGTGCTGCCGCCCTTCACGGCCGGTTACGCCGTGAGCGCGGACGGCACGCGCTTCCTGTTGCGCTCTGCATGGGCGGCGCTCCGCCCCCGACTGTGACGCAAAACCGGCAGGCGAGCGCATAAGGCCGTTGAGAAGGAGGGCAGACGCCCACTCGCGCGTTTACTTTACCGGTAGAGTGTGATTTCATCCCGTCCGCATTCGGGCGCTGGGTGGCGTCCCGCACGGCTCACATGCTCTTGGGAGGAGGGGCCTATGTCACCGCACTCGGGACTGCGTGCGCTGGGGCAGTCACTGCTGCCGATCGTTGTTCTCGTCGCGTTGCTGCCTGGTCACGCGCACGGTCAGGACTTCCGTGGTGGCATCACCGGCCGCGTCAGTGACTCCTCCGCCGCCCGGCTGCCCGGCGCGACGGTCACCGCCGTCAACACCGCGACGAGCGTCTCCTCCACGACCACCACCAACACCGAGGGCAGCTACACGGTCCTCTACCTCACACCGGGTATCTACTCCGTCGTGGTCGAACTGGCCGGATTCAAGAAGGTGGTGCGCGAGGGCATCGAGGTGCGGGTTGGCGACCGCCTGACGCTCGATTTCGTGCTGGAGGTCGGCCGCCTCGAAGAGACGGTGTCCGTGCGGGCGGAGTCGCCGCTCCTCAGCCTCGCCTCCGCCTCCGCCGGGCAGGTCATCGACGAGAAGCGGATCGCCCTGATGCCCCTCTCTGATGGCAACCCGTTTGTGCTCTCGCGCCTCGTGCCCGGGGTCGCCTATACGGGCGATCTCAAGTTCTCGCGCCCGTTCGACAATGCCGGCACGTCGTCCATCAATGCCGACGGATCGACCGGCGGCAACGAGTTCACGCTCGACGGCTCGCCGAACATGGCCAGCGGCCGGCGGGTGGCGTTCGTGCCGCCCGCGGGAGCGGTGCAGGAGTTCAAGGTCCAGACCGCGAGCTTCGACGCCGCTGACGGGCATACCGCCGGGGCGATGGTCAACGTCACGCTGAAGAGCGGCACCAATGCGTTGAAAGGCGAGAGCTACTACTACCTGCGCGACGAGTCGCTGTCGGCGACCGACTTCTTCGTCAACCGCAGCGGTGGCAGCAAGCCGCAGCTGGATTACAAGCGATTCGGCGGCTCGCTCGGCGGCCCGGTGCGTGTGCCGGGATTGATCGACGGACGCGGCCGCACCTTTTTCTTCGGCGCAATCGAGTGGCTGTACGACCGTTTCCCGGAGCCGGGGCCGCAAACGGTGCCGACGGTGGCGATGCGGAACGGCGATTTCTCGTCGCTGCTCGCCCAGGGCATCACTATCTACGATCCGGCCACCGCGCAGCTGGTCAACGGCCGGGTCGTCCGCACACCGTTTCCCGGCAACATCATCCCGGCGAACCGCATCAGTCCGATCGCCCAGAACGTCCTGCATTTCTATCCGGAGCCGAACCAGCCGGGAGACGCGTCCGGACGCGACAACTACTTCACCGTCAACCCGCGCTCCGACGACTTCTACTCGATTTCGAGCCGCGTCGACCACCGCCTCACGGATCGGCAGCAGCTGTTCGTCCGCTACACCCGCAACGATCGCCGCGAATCCAGGAACGCCCTGTTCGGCGAGGTCGGCGGCGTGGTCCCGACCGGCAACTTCCTGTTCCGGAAGAACGACGGCATCACCGCCGATCACGTCTACACGATCAGCAATCAGTCGCTGCTGAACATCCGTGGCGGGTGGCAGCAGTTCCGCGAACCGAACGTCCGGCAGCACGAAGGGGTGTTCGATCCCGCCGCGCTCGGCTTCGGCCCCGCGACGCTGTCGCAGTTCGGCGGCGCGCAGTACTTCCCGCACTTCGATTTCGACACGCTCACCGACATCGGTGACAACCTGGCTGGCAACACCACGCACTCGATCTATTCACTCCAATCGACGCTCACCCGCATGCTCGGAAAGCATTCGGTGAAAGCCGGCTACGACGTGCGGCTGTATCGTGAGTTCGGCGCCAACCCCGGACGGCAGGCAGGGGACTACCTGATCCGGAACAACGCCTCGTTCACCCGTGCACAGGACAACTCGACGAGTCAGAACTGGCAGGATGTGTCGAGCTTTCTCGTCGGGTTGCCGACCAGCGGCTCGATCGAGGTGAACGGCACCCGCCTGAATCGCACCTGGTATCACGGCGTCTACGTGCAGGACGACTGGCGCCTGTCGAACCGGCTGACCCTCAACCTCGGGGTGCGCTACGAATACGAGGGCGCCACCACCGACTCCGCCAACCGCAACGTGCGCGGGTTCGATCCGAACGCGACGCTGAGCATCACCAACCCGGTCGAAGCCGCCTACGCCGCCGCGCCAATCCCGCAGGTGCCGCCTTCGGCGTTCCGCGTCCGCGGCGGGCTGCAGTTCGCCGACGATGCCCATCCCGGGTTCTGGGATGCGGACGGCAACAATATCCAGCCCCGTGCGGGCTTCGCGTGGCAGCTGAACCCGGCGACGGTCGTGCGCGGCGGAGTCGGCATCTACACCGTCCCGTTCATCATTGCCGGCACATTCCAGCCTGGGTTCTCGCAGTCGACGTCCCTGGTTCCGACCCTCGACCGCGGTCTGACGTTTCAGGCTTCGCTCGCGAACCCGTTCCCCGATGGCGTGCTGGCCCCCTCCGGCGCCGCCGCCGGACCGGACACGTTCGTCTCGCAGGATATCAGCCGCTTCGTGCCGCTCGATTTCAACAACGCGCAGAACATGCGTTTCACGCTCAGCGTCCAGCGCGAGCTGCCCGGCCAATGGCTGCTCGAGGGCGGGTACGCCGGGAGCCGCGGGTGGGATCTCACGAGCGGCGGCGGCGGCCAGGCCGGCGAGATCGACTTCAACGCTGTCCCGGACCAGTACCTCTCGACCAGCGCGATCCGCGATCAGCCGACCATCGATTTTCTCGCCCAGCTGGTCACGAACCCATTCGCCGGGCTGCTGCCCGGGACTTCCTTCAACGGCGCCACGATCGCACGCTCGCAGCTCTTACGCCCGTATCCGCAGTTCGGCAACGTCCGCAGCTTCGACGATGACGGCACGAGCCGGTATCACTCGGCGCAGGTGAAGATCGAGAAGCGGTTCACCCGCGGGTACACGGTACTTGCAGCCTACACCTGGTCCCGGTTCACCGAGCGCGTCTTCAAGCTCAATCCGAGCGACACCACCTACGAGCAGCGCCTGTCGGAGTTCGACGTGCCGCATCGGGTCGCGCTGAGCGGCATCTGGGAGCTGCCGTTCGGCCGCGGACGTCGATGGGCGAACAGCGTGTCCGGGCTGACCAACGGCCTGATCGGCGGCTGGAGCGTGCAGGCCATCGGGCAGTTGCAGAGCGGCCGGCCAATCAGCTTCCACGATCGCAACAGCTATTTCAGCGGTGATCTCGGATCGCTGCAGACGGACTACTCGGTCGATTCGAACCAGCCGGTGTTCGACATCAGCGGGTTCTACTTTCACGACGCGGCTGTGCAGACCGGCGGCGTCGACGATCCGACCAAACAGCGCGCCGACCCGCGAATCCGGCTGGCCAACAATATCCGGACGTTCCCGTCGCGCATTTCCGGCCTGCGCGGCCAGGGGCTCGATCTCTGGGACATCTCGATCGTCAAGCAGGTGCCGCTCAACGGGCGCGTGCGGGCGCAGGTCAATGTCGAGTTCCTCAACGCGTTCAACCATCCGGTGTTCAACAACCCCGGCACGGATCCGACCGCCGCGGATTTCGGGAAGGTGACCAGCCAGAACAATCTGCCGCGCGACATCCAGATCGCCGCGAAGATCGTGTTCTGACGCGGGGCGGCGTTCAGCGGCGAGACTGGCGCTCATTCCTAACCGCGGTCAGCTGGTTACCGCTGCAGCACCCCGAGCAGGTTGGCGTAGTCGTCAGTCCACAGGGGTCCGCCGGCATCTGGCAGAAGACGGACCCACCGTGGCGCAGAGCGGGCCAGTTGGCCGTAGTCAGCCTCGCGGCGTCCGAGCACGACCCACACCGAGGCCCGCATACCTTCGTCCGCGCGCTCCGGCGGCACCTCGCTATCGCGACGGACGTACGCGAGCAGCTGGCGATCGGCCGCGAGCGTGGCGAGGACGGGCGGCAGATCGAAGAAGCGATTCGAGACGTGGAAGGCGAGCAGCCCCCCCGGCGCGAGTCGCGACTCGTACACGGTGACAGCCTCGCGGGTGAGCAAGTGGGTCGGGATCGCGTCGGACGAGAACGCGTCCATCACGATGAGGTCGTACGACGCCGCGGGCGCAGCCGCAAGGCCGACCCGGCCATCGACCGCGATCGTCCGCACCGTGGTTCCTGGACGGGCGCTGGCGTCGGTGAGATACGTGAAGTACTTCGGGTTCTCCGCGATCCGAATCACCGCTTCGTCGATTTCGAAGAAATCGATCGTGACGTGCGGGCCTGCGTACGCGGCAAGCGCTCCCGCGCCGAGTCCGACTGCCGCCACACGATGCAGCCGCCCGGCCGAGGCGAGCGTGAAGACGACGTCGCCGATCGGACCGGTGGGATGGTAGTACGCGGTCGGCAACGGCCGCAGCCGCCCCTGTACCGCCTGCACACCGTGTGTCGTCGTGCCATGTGTCAACACGTGCCAGGCGCCGTTCTGTGCCGACGTCACCTGGTGCACGCCGAAGAACGTGCGCTCGCGATGCAGCACGTCACCACCGGTGCGGACCACGGCCGCCGCGACCAGCAGGCCGGCGGTCGCTCCGGCGAACGGCAGTGCGCCGCGTGACGAGATGAGCAGCAGCGCCGCTGGTATTGCGAACAGTCCCCGCACCGTCCGCTGGGCCGCTTCCTCGTTCCCCGCCAGCGGCCGCACCCAGGCAGATAGCGATGGCGGCAGCGGCTTCGAGCTGGTGGCGTGATCGAAGGTAGCCACGCTCCAGTAGCCCACCACCAGCAGGATCACCGCCACGGTGCGCCACAGCCGTCGATCGTAGCCCGCTGCGGGAACATGGTCTCCATCCACGGCCTGCGGTCGCAGCGCCAGCGCGGCGGCGATCGCGAGCGGGTACTCGAGAATGGAGCTGAAGACCGCCGGCGCGACGAGGGCGGCGGCCAGGCCGCCCAGAACGCCGCCGAGCGAGACGCACAGGTAGTAGCCAGTGAGGTGCGCTGGGTCCGGCCTCTTCTCGGCCAGCCGAGTGTGACACTGCATCGCCAGCATCGTGAAGGCAGCCAGGTGAATCAGAGTGATCGGCAGGATCGGATCCCGCGTCTCGGTCAGCGACAGGACGAGCACGATTAGTGCGGCAAAGGGCGTCAATCGCCCCCAGCCGCGCGCGCTGCCGACGCGCCTGGTCGCAAATGCCGCAATCAGGGTCACGAGGTACAACGTGAGCGGTGCCACCCACAGCAGCGGCATGGACGCGATATCAGTTGCCAGGTGCTGCGTCACGCCGAGCAGCAGCGCTGACGGGACAGTCGCCAGCGCGGTCCAGGCGGCCCGGTCGGACCATCGGACGACTGCCGCGGCCGTCGGCGTGGGGCGCGGCGTCGCTGAGCGGCGGGTCCCGACGTAGGCGCATGTCCCGATCAGCGCCGCCACCGCCCAGAACGCAACGGCCCACGTGGTGACCTGCACCCGGCGGGTTACCACCACTTCGATCGCCAGGTATCCGAGCAGTCCCGCCAGGCTGCCGGCGTTGCTGGCCGCGTACAGCAAATACGGATCGCCGCCTCGCATCGCGTTCGCGCGGTAGTACCACTGCTGCAGGAGCGGTGACGTCGCGGAGAGCGCGAACATCGGAAGGCCGATCCTTATGCTCAGGGTGCGCAGCAGCCACCACCGCGGGTCGCCAGCGCCCGGTTCGCCGACCGCAATCCGCATCGGCAGCAGCAGAGTGGCCCCGAGCAGCACGCTTCCATGCACCCATGGTTGCCAGTGTGCCGGCACCCGGCTGCTCAGCACGTGGGCGTAGACATATCCGAGCAGCAGCACGGCCTGGAAGAAGACCATGCAGCTGCTCCAGACTGCGGGGCTGCCACCGAGCACGGGCAACAGGATCTTGCCGCTCAGCGGCTGTACCAGGAACAGGAGCGTGGCCGACGCAAAAATCGCGAAGGCGAAGAGTCGGCGGTGAACCGGAGCGGTGTCGGGGTGGGCGGTCCGTGGCACGGTCGGATGGTATGCGGGCCTGGCCGCTCGCGCCATCGCCGCGCGCGCGGGGGAACGGCCGGGAGGACGGGACGCCCCCCGGCTGTCGATCAGAAGCTGTATCTGGTCACGAACGTGAAAAAGCGCATGATGCTGTTGGTTGCCGTGGTGATCGTCCCGAAATTCGTGCTGGTTGGATCCAGGTTCGGGTTGCCCCACTGCACGGCGTCGAAGAGGTTCTGGACGTCCACCCGGAACTGCAGGCGACGACTACCGCCGAGGTCCACGTTGCGGACGATGTTGGCGTTGACCAGGAACATCGACGGCCCGCGCACGTCATCGATGCGGAAAGGGAAGCTGCGCTTCTGGAACGCCGCCGGCTGCCGCGCCGCGAGCCGCTCGAAACCCGCGTCGATGTTGATCCAGGTCTTGGTGAGGTCGATCGTGCCGTCACGCTGGAGCGCGATCTCCGGCTTGCTCTTCGCGATCGCACTCAAGTCGCCGTTGAAGAACATGTTTGGCCAGTCGAGGAGCGCGCCGGGCTGGTATTCGACGGTGCCGGCGGTCTGCCAGCCACCGAGGATCGCACTGGCGGCTCCGCTCTTGAGGAACGGCTTGTTGCGGCCGAACGGCAGCTCGTAGACCGCGCCGCCGCTCAGCCGCCACGGTCGCGCGTTCTGGCTCGTCTGCCAGAGCGTCGGCTCCCGATCGTAGGTCTCGACCGTGCGGTTCTCGGTGACCCGCCGCGCGGCGAAGGCGAGGTTGGCGCTCAGCCCCGCCTGGTAGCGGCGGGTGACGGTGATTTCCAGCGCGTGATCCTTGACGATCCCGAGCGGGAGGTTGGCATAGGTCAGGCCCGAGAGCTGAGGGTAGCCGCGCAGCAGGGCTTGCCGCTGCACTGTCGCCGCGGTGAAGAACGAGTTGCCGGCGAGCCGCTGGTACAGCACCGGGTCCGTGGTCGCCAGCGAGGCGAAGTTGGCCAGGGTGAACGGGTTCGGCACCTGCTGCTGGAGCAGTGTCTGCTGGGTCGCGTCGCGGACGTTGGTCACGCTGCTGTAGTACTGCTCGGGCACGTAGACTTCGGCGATGTTCCGGCCGACACGATCGATATAGGCGCCGGTATAGGCGATCTCGACCGCCAGATTCCGGAGCAGTTCCTGCTGCACTCCAGCCCGCCAGCGCTGGACCCGCGGATGCTTGCGATGGGGATCCTCGCGAGTGAAGTTCGTGCCGAGGATCGCGTCGACGCCGAGCGCGTCTTCGAGCGGCTGCTCGAATCTGCTGCCGTCAGCCCGCACCGGGAACGGATCGGTCAACGGCGAGATGCCGTTGGCCGGGTCGCCGAGCAACCACGTGCGGCCGAAATCCGTGCTCGTCACGTTCGTGGTCGCCGAGCTGTAGCCGGTCTGGTTGAAGCCGGTGTAGTCGCCGGCGTTGAGCGTGTCGAAAAACAGTCCGTAGCCCCCTTTGAGCACCGTGCGCTCGCCGATCGTGTAGGCGCCGGACAGCCGCGGCATCCACATCGACTCGCCCAGCCAGCTCAAGCCGCTCGCACCCGGCGCCCCAGCGTAGACCGACCCGCCGAGGACGCGAAAATCGCTCACCGGCACTTGCGGGATCGGGTTGCGGGCATACGCCGCCTGCGCCAGGTCGGTAATCGCGAGGCGTGCGTCGGGGTCGAACTCCGTCACCCAGCGATCGTCCGATTCGCGGATGCCGTTTTCATATTCGTAGCGAAGGCCGAAGTTGAGGGTGAAGTTGGGCCGCACGCGCCAGGTGTCCTGGAGGAACGCGCCATAGTACGGATTGGTCATCGAGATGGGCGCGTTCTCGCCGATCGAGACGGAGCTCGGGATGCCGAGCATCAGCGAGGCCAGGCTCAGTCCGATGTTGCTGGCGGGAAACACCGCGGTCGTATCGGCGGCGCGGGTGTAGAGCGTGTCGAAGTTATAGCTCGACGAGACGTTCCCCGCGGCCATCAGGCCGGCCTTGCGCATCGCCAGGCGATAGTCGAGGCCGCCGCGGAAGGTGTGCGTGCCCACCACGCTGCTGACATTGCTCTGCACCTGCAGGTTCGTGGTCTGCAGGCCGCCATCAGCCGCGGTCGAGACACCTTGATAGCCGGCAACGTTGATCGTCGGCAGCATGCAGTTGTTCACCGACTGGCAGTACTCGTCGAGGTAGGACGGCAGGCCGACGTCGGTCGGCTTGTAGCCGTGCAGCCCGCGCCGCTGCTGGTCCTCGTAAAAGCGATTCGCCGACACCTGGGTGTCGATGACCATCGACTTGCGCACCTTGGTCCAGTTGCCGGTGTACGACCAGGAGGCCCGGGTCTTGTCGTTGGCATGCAAGCCGGCGTACTTCGTCTCGTACGTCCAGTCGACGTTGTATTCGTAGAACGTCGTGCCGGAGGCCCGGAAGAAGAACCGGTCGGAGCTCGAGTGGTTGTAGTCGACGCGGCCGCCGAAGTTCTGGGCGGTCACCTGATTGGGAATGCCGCCCTGGTAGTAGTTGTTGGACGGCTCCTGCCCCTGCTCGACGAAGTTCTGGTTGGGCGCCGGCACCATGTCGCGGTACAGCTCGAACAGCGGGCTCTTGTAGGTCCCGTTCGGGTTCATGAACCGGTCACGGGGGATGATGTTGTTCGGGAAAGGCGTGCGGATAACGCTTCCGGGACGCGCCGGATCAGGACGGGCGGTGAGCGGATCATAGATTTGATACTGGCTCCCGTTGGGTAGCGCCAGCAGGTCCGAAAAGTCGCCGTTCAGGTGCTTCTCGTTCGCCGGGACCGTGCTCGTGGGCGTGCTCTGGGCCGGCGCGTTGTCGTAGTTGCGCTGGTAGTTGGCGAAGAAGAACAGCTTGTTGCGGCCGTCGATCATCCGCGGAATCACCACCGGGCCGCCGAGCGTGGTGGCGAGGTAGTTCTCGTAGCCGCCCTCGTAGATCTTGCCGGTCTCCGGCCTTTGCGAGAAGGCCAGTTTCTGTTGGGGATTCAGCGAGTTGATCTTGTTGGTCCAATATTGGTAGTTGGCGGTGCCGCGCAGCGAGTTCGAACCCGCCCGGGTCATCATCGCGATCGTGCCGCCAGTACCGTGCCCTTGTGAGGCGTCGAAATTGGACGTCTCCACCCGCATCTCCTCGATCATGTCGGCATTCGGCGAGCTGGCGATGCGCCGGCTGCTGCCGGCGTTGGTGGCGCCGTCGATGGTGTAGTTGAAGCCGCCGACGCCGCCGACCACGCTGCCGGCGGCGTTGGTCGGGCCGTCGATCTGGCCCGAGATCACCTGGACCTGCGTCGTCGGGCTGACGACGCCCTGCGCGAAACGGGAGAGCAGGATGGGCATGTTGGAGGCCATCGGCAGCCCGGCAATGAGCGCCTGATCGAAGTTCTGGCCGGAGGACACCGAGGTCGTGTCGAGCAGCGGCGCCTTCGCCGAGACTTCGACCCGCTCGGAGATCGAGCCGACTTCGAGCGCCAGCTTCAGGGTCAGCGACTGGCCGACCGAGAGCGTGATTCCGCTCTGCGTCAGGCTCTTGTACTGATCCATCGCGACGGTCACCCGGTACTGGCCGGCCTGGAGGAGCGGCGCCTCGAAATAGCCACTGGCGTTGGTGACCAGGGTCTGCGTCTGGCCGTTCTCGACGTTGATGATGGTGACGGTGGCGCCGGGGATCACACCCGACGAATCATGGACCGTGCCGTTGATGTTGCCGCGCGTCTCCTGAGCCGAGACGGTCGCGACGGCCAGTGATACCACTATGAGCAGCCCTGTCAGCCGCGTTCGCATGCCTCCTCCGTTCCCCTGCTGGCGTTCGCAGTCGATGCCGCGGCGTGTGTCTTTGCCCGAAGCGGGCGGAAACTAACATGGGGAGTGGGTGTATGCAAGACGAAATTGTGGTGGGAAATTGTTGCGGGTTGCACGACTGCACGACCGCCTACCCGAAAACGCGGCTCACGAAGGTCGCAGTCTCCGCCGGGCGATTTCGTCGTCGTCCTGAGAGTCAGGCTTCACCGCGGACCGTGCTCCCGTGAGTCGAGGCGGTTCGTCAGTCGCACCGCGCTAGCTCATGAACCGGGTCCTGATCCAGTGGGTTCAGGACCCGCCCACAGGTCAGCGCCGCCGCCGCCGGGCGTCGTCGTGCGCATCCTTGAGCCGTGCGAGCAGTTGCACGAATCGAGGATTGGCTCGCAGCGGATCGAGAAGCGCGTCCCGGGCGAACCAGGGGTAGCATGGAAAGCCGCTGTCCGCCGCGCGCTCCAGCCACCTGAGGCTTGCTGCGGGATCGCCCAGTTGGGCGTACGCGGCGCCGAGGCTGTAGGCGACGTGGTGATCGAGATCGGGGCCGCTCACGATCGCGGCGATGCGCGCGCGCGCGTCACGCCCCAGGCCGGTGGCGGCTTCGATTGAAGCCAGCGAGGCCTGGGCACGGGGATCCGGCACGTCACTCCGTATGGTCGTGGCCAGCATCGCGCGACCGCCGATCGCGTCTCCTGCGTAGTAGCGGGCGAGCCCGAGATAGTGCCGCACGGCCGCGGCGTCGGTCTGCGCCTGGAGGTCTTCCGCTCGAGCGACCGCTTCGGTGAAGTGCCCATCGAACAGCAACAGTGCGACCCTGAGCCGATCGAGCTCGACATTGCGTCCCGGATTCAGCCGTGCAGCCGCATCCCCCTCGCGTGCGGCTTCTTCGAACAGGCCGAGATGGTAGTAGGCGCGCATGCGTGCCACGTGCGCGAGATCGAGGGAAGGGTCCAGGGCCAGGGCCGCGGCGCTGCGATCCAGCACGATGTGCCACTCGAAGCCGCCGTACACCGTGCCCGCCGCGTTCGCGATCGCCAGGTGCGCGTCGGCCAGCGATCCGTCCTCCTCGAGAGCCAGCCGAGCTTCGACATCTGCTCGCTTGCCCCAGTCGACCGCTTCGGCGGCGTGTGCGTACCGGACGCTGAACCATGCACACGCGGTCGCGATGCCCGCTCGCGCCAGTGCGTACTGGGGATCCAACGCAAGCGCCTGCTCGAACTGCGTGATCGCCGCACGCATGTTCGCCTCGGTGTAGTTCAACAGGAGACTGCGGCCGCGCAGGTAGAAATCGTAGGCCGCCGGGTTATCGGTGTAGCGTGTGTGCAGACGGGCGCGGTCGGGTCCAGCCAACTCGATGCGCAGCGCGGCGACGACCTGCTCGGCGACTCGGTCCTGAAGGTCGACCAGCGCTGATCGCGGCTCCGCGTAGGTGTGCCCCCATACCGCGACGCCGTCCGCAGCGACGAGCTGCACGGTCACCCGATATGCTTGTTCACTCAGCTGGACTGTCCCAAGTACGAGGTGTTCAACCCCGAGGGCTGCGGCGACTGCCGCGGGGGACGCCGACGAGGCCGAGAAGGGCAGGACCGCCGACGTGGGGCGGACGCCGATCCGCCGGGTGCCGGCCAGCCGGGTGGTGATCGCGTCTGCGAGACCGGTGCCGAGGTACGAACCCTCGACCCGGCCCGCCGTCAACACGTGGAACGGGATCACCGCCAGCTGGGTGGTCGCCGTTGCACCCACGTCCCTTGTCAGCGGCGGGCGCCCCCGAGTCTCGAACCGCCACGCCAGCCCCGAACTGACCGCCAGGACCGCGACCACTGCGACCAAACCGGAGGTTCGGGTCCACTGCCATCCTGGCACCAGCGATGCCGGGATGGCGCTGGCCTTCGGCAGCGGCGCGGCCGACACATCCTGGATCGCCGGCGCCTCCGCGTGTCCGATGAAGCGATAACCGCGCCGCGCGAGGGTTTCGATGAACACCGGCGCCTCGGCGGAATCGCCGAGCGCCTGGCGCAGCTTCTTCACCGCGGTGTTCAAGCCGTGCTCGTAATCCACGAAGGTGTCGGCACTCCACAGGCACTCGCGCAGGCGATCGCGCGTGACGATGTCGCCGGGCTTGGCGAGCAGGACGCTAAGGATTTGCGACGGCTGATCCTGGAGGTGGATCCGCGCGCCGTCCCGGTACAGCTCGCCGGTTGCGCGGTCGAAGTCGAACTGCGCAAAGCGAACGCGGCCGGGACCCAAGCCGGTGGGCATGGCTCGTCAGGAGGCGGGCCGAGTTTAGCGAGTTTTGGAACCGACCGTCAATCTCGCTCGCGTTGCGGGGCACGGCCGTCGTTGACCGGGTCACGGAGACCGCGGGCCGGGCATTTTTAGGCGGTTCACCCTCGATTCACCCGGGGGTCACCCCGCGGGCATCGAAATGTGGCCGCTGATGCCATACGGTCACGGCGTGCTCGAAGACGCTCCGCCGGAGCGGTATCAAATGTCAACGCAGGAGGCGCCATGCTGAAGAAACTGGTCGTGACCGCAACTCGGCTCCGTCATGTGATCGTCATCGTGGTTGCCTGGATCGCCTTTGCCGGGGTGACTGGCATCCCGGTCGATGCTGGCCGGAGCGGTATTGGCGACGCTCGCTCGGGGTACGCGGCCGGGCAGATTCCGCAGGGCAGCGTCTGGGTAGTCAACCGTGATCGCGGCGAGCTGACGGTGTTCGACGCCCGCACCGGGGCGGTGCTTGCCACTCAGCCGGTCGGCGCCGGGGCGCATGACATCTGCATCTCCGAGCACGCCGGCAAGGCCTACATCTCCGCCGAGACGATCAATGCGGTCACCGCCGTGGACATCCGGACGCTGGAGACCGAGTCCATTCCCGTCGCACCGCTGCCGCATCATGTCGAGCCGAGCCCCGATGGGCGCACGATCTACGTCAGCCTGGCCTCCCACACGGCCACGGTCGGCACGCCGGCGCTGGCGGCCATCGACACGAGCGATCACCGCGTCAGCTATACGCCCACCAGCATGAACCCTGCTGCGCGGTCGCATGGTCCGTTCGTCTCGCACGACGGCGCAACGGTCTACGTCGCGCACGACCTCGGCGACGAGGTGACTGGTATTTCCACCCAAACTGGCAGCATCGACTTCTCGGTGCCGGGGATCCTCAGGGCCGAGGAAGCGGTCGCGACCCGGACGGGGGGCGAACTGTGGGTGTCGTCTCGCGGCGATGGCACGGTCAAGCGGATCGACCTCGCGACACAGCGCATCACCGCGTCGATTCCCGTGGGCGTCCAGCCCGAGTCCGTGATGCTGACGCCATCCGAGCACACGCTGGTCGTCAGCCTGCGCGGGACGCCGGCCATGCTGGCGTTCGTCGATACCCGGGACTTGACGCTGCTCGGCGTTGTGCCGATCGGCGAGGCGGGAACATTCGGCGATCTCGCGGTGATGACCGACGACGGCCGGTATGTGTTCGCGACGTTCGACGCTGGGGTCGGTGGCATCGGCGGGGTCGCGGTGGTCGACGTGACTGCGCGCGAGGTCGTCTCGACATGGGCGTACCCGGCCACCGGCCGTCCCCACGGAGTGTGGTTTTCGAGACGGCAGCTGCGGTAAGGGCCGTGCGCGGCTGCGCATCGCGGGCAGCCGCGCGAGTGGCCCTGCGACGCGCACCGGCTGCCGGACCCGCTCAGCGCAGCCCGCTGACGAACTCGTCAATTGCCCGCCAATACCGCTGCGGGTCGGGCGGCACGGCATCGTTGTGGTCGGCGCCAGGGATGACCTCGAACCGCTTCGGTTCGGGCAGGCCGTCATAGAGGGCCCGCCCGGCCGAGAGCGGGATCACGTGGTCGGCATCCCCGTGGAGGACGAGCACCGGGCAGCCGGCCTGGCGCCCGTACTGCGCGGTCGGAAAGCGATACGAGGAGAACAGCGACAGAAAACGCAGCGACCAGGAGCTCTGGATGACGGATCCCATATCCGGGAAGCCGCTTTCGAGGATCAGACCCTGCGGACGCGTGCGCGTCGTCGCGTATGCGGCCATGGTCGTGCCCAGCGACCGGCCCCAGAACACCAGCGGCACACCCTGCGGCCGCAACGGCACGGCCCACTCGAGCGCCGCATCGACATCGCGATACAGGCCCTTCTCTGACGGCGACCCCGTGCTGAGACCGTAGCCGCGGTAGTCGATCGCCGCAACCGAAAAGCCTGCCCGGTGAATCCCCGCGAGGATCGGCAGCCACTCGGAGAGATTGCCGCCGTTGCCGTGGAAGTACACCACCATCGCCCGCGCGCGCTCGTGCGGAAGGAACCAGCCCCGCAGCTGCTCACTGTCGGTGGTCGCAACGGTCGACGCCTGAAATGGGATCCCGGCGGACGACGGGGTCGCCTCCTCTCCATGCATGGGAAAAAAGGCGAACCGCGGCTGGAGCACGCGAACCGCGACAGTCAGCGCCGCGAGGCCGGCGAGCACGACGATCAGCGCCTTCACCATGCCTCAGTGTCCTGCAGTCGGCATACGGACGGCCACAGGGCAGGACGGTTGCAGGTTCGGAGCCTGGACCCCTCGCCGGCGCGGGGATCACGAGGTGGCCAGGATGCCGACTCATGGACCGTGGACGATCGAAGGACGCGCGAAGAAGTACGGCAGCGCCTTCGTGGACCTGTTCGAAGACCGCGTCACGCGGCCCGACGGGAGCCCCGGCACATACACGACAGTGACACTCAAGCCTGGTGTGGCGGTGCTGCCGATCGGCGTCCACGGCGAGGTCCACTTGACCAGGCAGTTCCGCTACGCGCTGGGCCGGGAGAGCGTCGAGGTTTCCGGCACGGTCGCGCTCTGCCGGATGAGTGCGCCCGAGACCGGCAGTACGGCCTTGTAGCCTGGGGCCCCGTTCACCTCGAATGGCGTGCCCTGGCCCACCGCCGGAACCGTCAAGCCATGCAGCTCGATGGCCCTGATATCCAGGGGCAGCAGCCCGGGCGTCACCGCGTAGACGCTGCTGAACATGATCGTGCCGGCCGCGGTCGCAATCGGATACGGGAGCAGGTCCAGCAGGATCGGACCGATGGCCAGCGCTTCACCCTCCGGCGCTTCGATAAAGCCGTCGGCGTCGGTGTCATCAGCAGGCGTCGGAAGGCGTGACGGCTGGAGGCCTGGAAAGCCGTGGATGTGCTGCGGATGCACCTGGTTTGGTTCCAGGCCGCTCGCGGTGACGGTGACGGTCAGCGTGTTCGCGGTTGTGTCGAGGAGGAATGACGCCGTCCCTGTTGCCGTCGATCCATTTGCCGGGGTGAGGACGGCGGAATACGGGATGATCGCGGCGTGCGCGGCGGCTGCCGGCACGATCACGCCGAGGATTGCAATGCCACACACTAATAGACAGGTTCGATGCTTCATACGTCGGCCCAGCTTCCAGATTCGTGCACCGGGACATCCCATGTCGAGGACCCCATCGTCGCCCGCCACGCGTGCGCAGCCGCTGGAGCAAGGATGACTCCCTCGTGAAAACCGCTGACTCTCGCCCGATCCCGCTATGAAGCCGCACGGGTCGCGCGTTTTCGCGTACAAGCGCTACACGCGATCGGAGGTCGCGACCGCCATCCCGCGCGTGTTCGGCACGTAGGGTCGGTCAGCGGCAGTCCAGACGATGGGTGGGAACTGGAGTGAGGCCGGTATCCGTGTGTCCCGATCGGGATTGCACCATCGGCGGTGCGCGGGAGCGCCCGCCCCGCTACCAGGACGCCTGCATGACGATGGCAACCCAGCCGGCGCGACAGGTCGCCTCGATCCGCCGCATGCCGAGATGGCGATACACCCGGTCGACGTCCGGTTCGACCGACGAGGGGATCCCTGAGAGCACGAGGCGCCCGCGATGTCCGACGCAGCGGGTCAGCGCGGGACCCATCTCGATCAACGGCGCCGCCAGGACGTTCGCCAGCACAAGCGGCCATCTGCCGGTGACGGTCTCGGGTCCGCCGGCCGCGAGCGTGAGCCGGCTCGCGAGGTCGTTCAGTGCGGCGTTCTCCGCCGTAACCCGCAATGCATCCGCGTCGATGTCGATGGCCGTCGCGCGTGGCACGCCCAAGGTCAGCGCCGCGAGCGCCAGCACCCCCGAGCCGGTGCCGACGTCCAGTACGGAATCGTGTGGGTCGCCGTCCAGGATCGCCTGGAGCGCTTCCAGGCACAGCGCCGTCGTGGGGTGCAGCCCCGTGCCGAAGGCAGGTGCGTCGATCAGCCGAATGGTGTCGGGTGCGGGCGCATGTGTGGACGGGACGATCCGCAGTCGTCCGATCGCGATCGGTCTCTGGCTCAGAACCCAGACCGATCCGTCGTCTCGGCCCACCGCTGGAGAGACCGGGATTTCCTCCAGGCTGAACGCACTGGCGAGCTGTGCCGGCGTGACGCGATCGGGCAGCAGGGCTGCGACACCCTGGCCCTGCCACTCCACATCCAGTGCCCCGAGCTCGACGAGCCGATCGAGCATCTCGTCGCCGCCGGGAGGAAGGTCTACGCGGTAGGGCAGAAGGGCCTCATCTTCGAGCACCTCGCAACGGCGTCCAGCGGCCCGTGTCGCAAGTCGCGCGTCCGGCGGTCCACGGCCTACGCATCGCGAACAACGATCGCGGCGAGTGCGTGCGGGCGGCGGCTGCCAAGCTTGGCACCCAGGCGCCGCACCACGGCCGGCCACGTCGGCATCGCCGCATCATCCGGTTCCATTCGCGAGACCCGCGGCGGCCGGCGACGAAATGCCGCAGCCCAATCGGGCCGCTCGCGTCCGTCCACGTCGAGGGCGACGATCTCGACGTGCGCGCCATCCTTGTAGAACGCCACGAGCCCCGTGCCGGTCTGACCGGGGTGGTGCAGTTCGACGCGCGCCACACGTCCTTTCGGATCCTCCTCGAAGTGGGCCAGCAGCCCTTCGACGAGCGCGTGTCCGGACGCGAAGAAGTCGATCGTTTCATCTTCCACGGCGTATTCGCGATCGAAGGAGCCGATGAAGGAGGCGCCGCCGGGGACGCCGGGAAGGCTGTCGACGAGCGCCTCGTTCCCGAAGTCGATCGCGTAAGTGCGCATCCCGCGCACCGCCTCGACCCGAAAGCCGAGGCGCGCGCACGCGTTGATCACGACCTGCTCCATCAGCGCGTCGAGCTCCGGCGGTATGGCGGCCAGGATTGCCGGTCCGAGCTGGGGGCGGTACGGATCGCGATGGAGCTGTTGATACGCGGCCTCATGGATGCGCGTGCGCGCCTCCTGCGCCGCGGCCACGAGCCGCTCGACCTGCTCGTCGGTCAGCGACGGTTCGGGGTCCAGCGCGATGCGCTCCAGCGCGCCTTCGAGGTGCGCGAGCTGAGGTTCCAGGCCGGCAATCGGTTCGCGGAAGATCGCGAGCCGCTCGAAGAGGCGCACGACATCGGCGCCGATTCCTGACGCCGGCCGAAAATAGACGATCGCGACCGAGGTGCGGCGCCCGATCCGATCGAGCCGCCCGATCCGCTGCTCGACCGTCGCCGGTTTCCACGGCAGGTCGTAGAGCACGAGGCGATGGCAGAACTCGAAGTTGCGCCCCTCGCCGCCGGACTCGGTCGAGATCATCAGGCTGGGGCCGTCCGCGGCGCGGAATCGTGCGACCTCGATGTCCCGCCGCGCGGCCGACAAGTCTTCATGGAACACGCCGGTCGCCACCTGGGCGCGCGCACTCAACGCGTCCCGCAGCATCTCGAGCGTCTCACGGTGGGCGACGAACACCAGTGTCTTCTCGTGAGCCTGGCGCCAGCGCCCGGCCTGCGTCACGAGCCAGGCGAGCCGGGGATCGCTGCGATCCATCGTCTCGGCCAGCTGCCGTAGTTCGATCTCGTCGGGCCCGAGAACGGCCTCGAGCGCCGCGCCGGACGCCAGCGCTCGTCTGATCCGATCGATCCCGCGTCGCCTCGAAATCGGATCGTCGGCGGGTCCGGCGAGCTGCGCCTGAAGGTCGCGCATCGTGCCGAACACGTGGACGCCGCCGTCGCCCGGAAGGTCGATCGCGATCGGCGCGCGGGGCGGGAGACCGCCGATGTCGACTCGCCGCGTCGCGCTGGTGCACGGCGGCAGCGGCACGCCGGAGCGGAGCCGCGCTTCGACGTCGAGCCCCTCAGGGAACTCGTCCGGCCGCAGCAGCTGCAGGAGACGGAAGAACCCATGCGCTTCGTCCTCGAGCGGCGTTGCGCTGAGGAGCAGGACGTGCCGCCCGAGCGCGGCAATCGGGGCGACCGTACGGTAGGCGGGCTCGCCCGGATGCCCCGGCGGACGCCGTAGCCGCTGGGCCTCGTCGACCACGAGCAGATCGATCCCGGCCCTCACCGCCTGCTCCGTCAACTCCGGTCGCTGGATCAACATCTCCAGCGCTACGACCGCCCGGCGATGAACATCGAACGGATTGAAGCCCGCGCCGAAGTCGCGCGCGACATCGGCAAGGCGGTCCGTGTCGAGGACCGTGAAGACCTGGTGATATTTGCGCCACAGTTCGCCCAGCCACTGGATGGTCAGCGACTCGGGCGCGACCACCAGGCAGCGTTCGATCTGCTGCGTGTGGAGCAGCCGGTTCATGATCAGCGCCGCTTCGATCGTCTTGCCGAGGCCGACTTCGTCGGCGAGCAGCCAGCGTACGGGGATTCGCGCAGTCGCGCGTGAGGCGACGTGGAGCTGATGCGGGAACAGGCGCACGCGGCCGCCGAGAAACGAGCCGAGCCCCTCCGCCTCGCGGGTTTCGAGCAGGTGCAGGACGTCCAGGCGGGTCAGGAAGTCCTCGAGTTCATCGATGTCGCCGGCGGCCAGCCGGTCGGCCAGCGATCGATCCTGAGCCCGCGGCCGCTCGGCGGACCGCACGAGCGCATCGCTGTGCGCGGCCAGCCGCAGCGTGGCGCCGCGCTGCGGGAAGTGAACGACCAGCACACGTCCCTCGATCGCGGTGACGTGCCCCATCCCGAGCTCGGTGTTGAAACGGTGCGTGAGCGTATCCCCGACCGACCAGGCTGACACGCTCCGATTCTACAGGCGGGATGCACGCGGCCGATCGGCGTCAGGCGTGTGATACGGCTGTCACTCCGGTACACCGGTCATGTGGATTAGGCTTCAGTGCGCAACGTCGTTGGAGGCGGCGCGGCACCTCGCGGTCTACAACCTGCCGGAGCTCGCGCGGCGTACGGCACGCCTTCCAGTTCGTCCGCTATGACCGTGATCTCGCTGCGTTGTACAGTTTGAGGGTGAGCCTGACGATCGAGGAGCGCAACCGCTCCATGCTGCGGGCCCGGGACGCGATGGACCGCACGTTCGCGGAGCCGCTGTGCATCGCGCGCTTGGCAGAGATCGCCGGCGTGTCGCAGGCGCACTTCATCCGCACGTTCCGGGCGACGTTCGGTGAACCGCCGCATCGGTACCTCCAGCGGCGCCGGGTGGAACGCGCGATGTTCTTACTGCGCGCCACCGCGACGAGCGTGACCGACATCTGCTTCGAGGTGGGCTTTGGAAGCCTCGGCACCTTCAGCCGGACCTTCAGCGAGATCGTCGGCGAGTCACCGACCGCGTTCCGTCAGCGCGGCCATCCACCGGCGGTGCCGACCTGCTTCATGATGGCGTGGACGCGGCCGAGCAGTTTTGGAGAAGCACCCCGCCGCGGCCCACGCTAGAGTGGCTCTCGTATCGAATTTGGAAGGAGCCACTCGCGTGTTGAACAGCATCAGCATCTCTCATGTGTTCGTCTCGGATCAGGACCAGGCGCTCGACTTCTACGTCGGCAAACTCGGCCTCGAAGTGAGCAGCGACCAGGACCTCGGCTTCATGCGCTGGCTGACCGTTCGTGTGCCGGGTCAGCCGGGCCGCGACATCCTGCTCGAGAAGCCCGGACCGCCGGCGATGGAGGACGGGACGGCGAAGAACGTCCGTGAACTGATCGCCAAAGGGGCCTCCGGTTTCACCGTGGGCTTCACCACCAGCGATTGCCGCCAAGAGTACGAATCGCTGAAGGCCAAGGGCGTCGAATTCACACAGGAGCCGGTTGAGCAGCCGTACGGCATCGACATGGGGCTGCGCGATCCGTTCGGCAATCACATCCGGATCGTTCAGCTCAGAGGCGTGTAACAGACGGCGACCGCGGCCGAAGGGGTGTGGGATCCGTGCCCAGCCCCTTCGGTCGAACCTCTTCCTACCAGACCGGCGTCAGCCACTCGGCGCGCGCCGGCACTCGGCCGCGTACGACAGCCTCGAACTGCTCGGACAGGCGTTGCGTAACCGGACCGACCACACCGTCGCCGACCTGACGGCGATCGACCGAGCGCACCGGCGTGACCTCCGCACCCGTGCCGCAGAGAAAGACTTCGTCGGCGACGTAGAGCTCGGTACGCCCGATGTGCCGCTCCACGAACGGAATTTCGAGATCCTCCCGTGCGAGCGTGATCAGGCTTTGCCGGGTGATGCCGTCGAGATTGTCGGCCGTGCTCGGCGGAGAAATCAATTGGCCGTCGCGGACGATGAAGACGTGCTCGGCTGATCCTTCGGACACGTGGCCGTCCTCGGTCAGCAGGATGGCCTCGGTGTAGCCGTTGTCCATGGCCTCCTTGCGGGCCAGGGCGCTGTTCAGATACCCTCCGGTCGCTTTGGCGCGTGCGGGGATCGCATTCTCGCGGACCCGCCACCAGCTCGAGACGCACACGTCGATCGGCTCGGCTGACAGGTAGCGTCCGAGTGGCATGCAGAAGATCGCGGTCTCGCTGGTGTCCGGATCCAGCACTGGCGACAGCTCGTTCGAATTCGCGAACACGATCGGACGGACGTAGACATCGCCGCGCATCTCGTTGCGCCGTATGAGCTCGACAATCACCGCAGCGATCTCTGACTGCGAGCCGGAGAGGCGAAGGTGGATGATGCGCGCCGAGTGTTCCAGACGGCGGACGTGACGATCGAGCCGGAAGACGTTGACCTGCTGCCCGTCGTCGGTCTTGTAGCCGCGAATGCCGGCGAAGCATCCGAGGCCGTAGTTGAGGGCGCGTGACCGAACCGAGATGGTGGCTTCTCGGTCGGGGCGAAATGCGCGGTTGATGTAGATCACGGATTCCATCGGCCGATCCTTGCGTCAGAGGCAGGACAGCCGAGGATTCACCATGAACCCGCGGCTCGTCGAGCCGGGGTTCGCCGTCGCGTGCCTACACGCTGACGTCCCCGCTCGTCCCGGTAAGGACCAGGACGACGAGAACGAGGCGCAGGGCGGAGGACGGCATGTGGAGCAGGCAGGATACCTGCACGGCCGGCCGCGATGCAAGGCCGGTGATCACGCGGCGGATCCGATCGGGCGCACGGAGCGCCTTTCCGGAGCGGAGTCGAGCCGGGTGCAAGACGAGAACGAGGAGCCTCGAGCGGGACGACCCGCTCAAGCGATTGCAGCCTAGATTAGGTGCTCATGCTGTCCGTGTTCGTCGTCGAAGGCCGGTCCTGGCGCGTCGGGGACGTCGATGGCCTCGCCGCACGCCGCGGGGGTGGTGGCCCTGATCTCGTTCGCGCCAGACACGAGCCGCGGTCGCCAGCATAGCTACTGTCCTGAGTCTCAGTCGAACGGGGTCATGAGGACCGTCGGTCGGGTTTGAACGCACCTGCCGAGCCACAGGTTCATCTTCATCGCCCGGTACTGCTCGATTGCCTTGGACAGCTCCGTCCGCGCCAGCTTCCGCCGGCCGGTGCTGGCGAAAAGTGTGGCAAGGCTGACATGGCAATGCGCCTGAAGCGGTTGCATGCCGAGTGTTTCAGCCAGAGCCAATGACTGGACGTAGTGGTCTTCGGCTGGCATTCGCTGGATGGGAACGCGCTGGGCGACAATCTCCCCGAGCACGTGCAACGCATAGGCTTCGTTGCCTCGTTCGCCGTGCGCTCGGGCCAGCGACAGGGCTCGATCTGCAAGCGCCTCCGCTTCGTCCAGGTGGCCCGCCCGCAGTTCCGCATCCGCAAGGCCGATGCTGCACACCGTCTCGTTGTCGGCTATCTCTGTCGCAACGGCAAGCCTCAACGCCTGTTTCAGCATGACGCGGGCATCGTCGATGCGCCCGGCTGCCGTGTACGTGGCGCCCAGCGCCGCCGCCAGCAACGGGAACCATGCCGGCCGGTCGTCCTGACAGGCATTCACGACGCGTTCGAGCACGGGCGCGGCCGTGGACAGCCGGCCTTGACGAAGCGCCACCACACCGGCACCCCACGCCGCGAACGCGCGACTCATGGGATGATTCACAACCTCCGCAATCTCGAGGGCCGAGTTGCCCATCGACGTGCCTTCGGCAAACGCGCCGAGCTCCGCGTGGCACGCCGCCAGGTACGCCGGAACGAACACCGCGGGAATGAGCTCACCCCAACGCGTCCGGCCGGTCGTCTCGTCGAGGCCTGCCGCCATCGTCGAGAGACAGTCGATCGCGGGACGATAATCCCCGCGTGCCTGATGCGCGATGGCCAGATGCAGGGTCGCCCGGAGGCGCTGATCGATAGCGCTGTCAGGTGCGAGCGTCGCGACGCGTGTGGCAGCGGCGATTGCCTCGCTGTATGCGCTCGAGAGGTAGCAGTGCAGCGACAGCGCAACGGACACCTCTGCCTGCCGGCAACGGTCGTCGAGCGCTTCCGCGAGGACTTGCGCCTCGGTCACGCACGCCATCGCGCGGCGCAGCTCGCCACATGGGTGGAGCGCCGATCTCAGGGCGAGCCGGACGTCAATGGCCTGCTCGCGCGTGTCTCGAGTCTCCGGGACATGCGCGAGGGCATGCATCGCCTGCTCGAAGTATCGCACCGCCTCGCGATGCGCCGATCGGGCCATCGCCTTCTCTCCGGCCCGGCGGGAGTAGACGGCGGCCTCGGCCCAGCGGTCACCGCGCGCGGCGTGGTAGGCGAGTTGCTCCAGGTATTCAGGTCGCGGATACGACAGCCTCGGCCTGGCATCATGGGCGGGGTCGTGATTCAGTGCGAGCGTTTCAAGCGCGTCAAGGATCCGAGCGTGCAGTTCCTTCCGGTGCTCGCTCAGAAGGCTGCCGTAGGCGACATCCTGGGTCAGCGCATGCCTGAAGGTATAAACGGTGTCGCGAGAGCGGTGACTCTCATTGAGCAGCTCGGCGCCTTGGAGCTCCGCGAGATGCGCATTGAATGCGGATTCCGTTGAATGGGCAACGAGCCGTAGCAGCGAGATCGGAACGTCGATGCCGACCACCGCGGCGGTCTGCAGCAGGTGTTTGGCGTCGATCGACAAACGATCGATGCGCGCCGCGAGTACCGCCTCCACAGTCGGCGGAAGGTCCACGTCGACCGACGGGAGCAGAGTGCCCGACGGGTCAGACGACGGATCGGCCGGGATGTGCCGCCGCACCAGCATGTGCGCCAACTCCTCGAGAAAGAACGGATTCCCTGCTGCTTTCGCGAGAATCGCATCGGCCAGCGGCGGCAGCGCTGTCCCGTGCTGGAGCACCGCCTCAACGACCTGCACACTGTCCGGATCCGAGAGCGGCGGCAGCGTCAACTGCGTGGTGTACGACTTCGCCACCCAGGGCGGCCGGTACCCCGGCCGGTAGGTTGCAAGCAGAAGGACGGCGGCACCCGGGAGGCTATCCACCAGCGTCGTCACGAACTCCTCGGACGTGGGATCGATCCAGTGCATGTCTTCGAGGGCGATGACCAGCGGCGGGCGCTGCCGCCTCCCCGTCCACACTTGCTTCAGGGCCTCGAACGTCTGGGCCTTCAGCGTGTCAGGGCTGGTTCCCGAAAATAGATCGATCGCGCTCCTGACGCCGAGAAGATGCAGTAAAGATGCAGCAGTTCTGTCGCCGTCGAGTTCGAGCGCTCCGAGGGTTCGATGAACCTTCTCGGCGATGACGTCATCGCCATCGCTCGACGCGATCGTGCAATCTGCGCGTAGGACTTCCAGCACCAGCGAGTAGGGCATCGTGCTGGTGTAAGAAAGACAGTGCCCTTCGAGATACGTGACCGGGCCGTCGGTGCGAAGCCCTTGAGAAAATTCGGACAGGAGCCTGGACTTGCCTATTCCGGGTTCGCCGACGATACCGACACTCTGTCCTCTTCCAGCGGCAACTTGATCGAGGACCGCATGGAGCGTTCGGAGTTCGTGTCCGCGCCCGACGAACGGACTGAGCGTGCGCACGCCGATCGATGAGCGCGAAGAGTGACGGAGCGAGGGGCCGGTCACTATATATGTACGAAGGACGTCACCCTCCCCGGGTACTGACACAGGTGCAACTTCTTCAAGTCGGATGTCGTCGCGGACCAGTCGTGCCGTCGCTCCACTGCACAGCAGCACGTCAGGCGGGCAGTGCTCTTGAAGCGATTCGACCGCCGCCGTCAGGTTGCCGACGATGGTGGAGGGCCGGCCGTCGCCGATGTCTCCGACGACGATGAAGCCCGTATGCAGGGCGAGGCACGCTGAGATCGACTCTTCACCCAGATCGCTGCACGGCGCCGCGAACCGCTCCTGGAGCTGCAAGGCAGCGAGAAGTGCCAGGCGGGCGTGATGTTCAAGGGCAATGGGAGCGCCAAAGATCGCGAGAAGACGCGTTCCAGCGACGGAGTGAATGGTCCCGCCATACCGCTGCACCTGCTCCGCCGCCCGGGTGTACAGGATGCGCATCTGACGATGGAGCACACTGAGTTCAGCGCCACCTGCCGCCAGAGTGCAGCCGAGTAACGTGACGAGCTTCCGTTCGGCCCGGGGCGCACTCGGCGATTCCGCAGCGGGGCTCAGCCTCCAGTCATCCATCGATCCTGGCAGCGTCTCCGCAATCGCCTCAGTCGGCGCCGGCGCCGATTGTTCCGCCACCGTGCCGACAAACCGATAGCCGAAACCCTTGCGGGTCTGAATGAGTTTCTGCCCGCGTCCATCGTCTCCGATGGCCCGACGGACGTGCTTGATACAGCTCTCGATTGTGGCGTCGCTGATGAATTGATCGGGCCACACGTGCGCGCACAGCTCGTCCTTCGTCACAGTACGGTCGCGATGCTCGATCAAGAACTCAAGGACGTGGAACACCTTGGGTCGCAGCGGAGTCGCCAAGCCCGCGCGGTTGAGCAGGTAGGCCTGCGTGTCGAGCCGGCAGTCGGCGAACGCGTAACCGGGCGGTCTCTTCCGAGGGGAATCGAACGCGCCTGGTGCGGATGAACGCGTCCCTCTCGGCACGGTGGGTGTGCTTTCCGTCTTGACGATCGGTCGCCGATCGCATCTGACCGGCCGTGCCTGAACTACGACCCCAGCCGGAGCCGAATGTCTGGTCGAACCCGGATCGACGTTGCTGCTGTGGTGTCAGCGCCGCTGCGGCGGCGAGTCTACCAGAACCAGCGGCTGGATTCCGGCCAAATACCGGCTTCCGGCCAGGCAAATGTCAGGTCCCAACTCGTGTCTTCTGCCAGAGTCCCGATGTCAGACATCCCTCACCTAAGGAGAACGAACATGAAGCACGTGCTCGCGACCATTGCCATCGTACTGTGCGCCAGGGCGGGAGTTTTCGCAGCACCGCAGGGCCCGATCGAGGCAACCCACACCCCGAAATGCACAGTGGCGACCTTGAAGGGGCGCTATCTATTTGGCGGGATCGCCACGCTGGTGCCGCCGGCTTCGGGAGGAGAGGCGCTGCTGGCGGTGGCCGGCTATCACGTGTTCAACGGCGACGGGACGGGGAAGGACTTCGTCGCCGCGAGCATCAACGGTCAAAGCATCGAGCGGCAGTTGTCGGAGCCGGACCGGAGCGTGTTCGACATCACGTACACGGTCAACCCCGATTGCTCGGGCACATACACCGTGGCAGATGGCGCGTCGTTTGGTTTGTTCGTGGCGCCCGGCGGTGAAGAGGTGATCGTGTTCGGGACCACGCCCGGGGTCGTTCTGGTGCAGGGTCCGAACCGGCGGGTGTCACCGAAATAGCACGCAAGCGGTGATGCTGCGAGCGGTGGCACGTCGGGATGCTGCCGCTCGAAGTAGTGCGGCTCCGGCGGGTTGATGCGATGCCGCCTGGAGCGGCATTCGCCGGACCTGTGACGCGGGAGTCGCGGAGCGGCCGACGGCCATTCCGGCCGCCTGAGCATGCCAACGGCATCGAGAGCCCCCCGAATCGACTCACGGCCGAACGGGGCGCTGCAATTCTATTGAAGGCTGAGGATGGCGGAGAGAGTGGGATTCGAACCCACGGTAGAGTTTCCCCTACACACGCTTTCCAAGCGTGCTCCTTCAACCACTCGGACATCTCTCCGTGTCTTTAGAATCAGCAGTTTACAGGCTAGTGGCAAAGCCGGCAAACACGAATTGTGATACCTATTGCGATAGACCTCTTAATCTCCCTCGATCACTTACGGC
>Ga0207701_10000566_pt1 | contig 38564 bp, 71 predicted proteins | sample KBSSwiSSwithPhiX_FD_184294 | JGI IMG/M metagenome (GOLD analysis project Ga0207701, IMG submission 184294) | Switchgrass rhizosphere bulk soil microbial communities from Kellogg Biological Station, Michigan, USA, with PhiX - S5 (SPAdes) (version 2) | ecosystem: Environmental > Terrestrial >... | reverse complement strand
CAAGTACCCCTCTGGACGACCGGACGTTCAACGACAAGCGAGCGATGCACCGTGATACGGATGAGACCGCGGCCACCATTCGTCCTCTTTGCGACAGACCTCTTCGCAGCCTTCGTCTGAGCCGGGCTCGCGCATCTCTTTCCAGCAGGCTGCGCCCCCGTCCGGCAGCGGCTCACGTCGAACGTTAGGCCTCTCGCAACAGAGCGGTGCAAACCGGGAAGCGAAGCGGTGCATTGATCCTGGACAAATCCTCGCGTTCGATCAGGGGTTCCAATTCGGGCCATGAGGCTTCCGATGAGCAGGGCGACACCGGTGCGCAAGCACATTTGGGTCGACCTGCTGCTCTACCCGACCCATACGTTGCCGATTGCGGCGGCGCCGGTGATGGTCGGAGCCGACGTCTGACCCGCTGGGCGGTACATGTGACGAAGTCCGAGACGCATTCGAAGCGATGGAGGCCTATGCAGGAACGTACGAGATCAACACCAGCGAACGGACTGTCAAGCACCACGTGACAATCCATCGGTTTCCGAACTGGGAGGGTTCGGTGCAAGAGCGACACTTCTCTGTCGTCAATGACGAGCTGACGCTACGTACGCCGACCATGTCGTTCCGAGGCGGCTCTTTGACCTTGATCCTCGTATGGCGGAAGGCAGCGTGACTACGAAGGCGCCTAACCGGCACACACGAGCTCCAGTCGTCTATGCAGCCCTACGAGATCACCTCCGATAAGTCGCGCATGAGCGTGGAGGCGGCCCACGCCTTCCTATCGCAGGCCTATTGGTCTCGCGGTGTTCCCCTTTCGACCGTTCAGAAGGCCTTCGACAACTCGATCTGCTTCGCCGCGCTCGCCGGCAGCGAGCAGATCGGCTTCGCACGGATCGTCACGGACAAGGCCACCTTCGCCTATCTCTCCGATGTCTACGTCCTTCCGGCTCATCGCGGCAAGGGCGTCGCGAAGCGAATGGTCGAGGCGATCCAGCGGCACCCCGAACTGCAGGGCCTTCGCAGGTTCATGCTCGCCACGCGCGACGCGCATGACCTGTACGCCAAGTTCGGCTTCGTGCCGCTGTCGGCGCCGGGCATGTTCATGGAACTGCACGACCCGGACGTGTATGCGCCGTCCTCGAGCCGACCATGACCACTACAGAAGACAGTTCCATGACTCCGACTCAGGCAGCCAACTTCAGGATTCTGCGGCGAGTGATCTTTGGCGGCGGTGGTGATTCTTGCCTTCCTGCTGTGGCGCGCGATGCTCCCGGGTGGGCAGATCAGCAACATGCTTCACGGACCATCGCTGTCGAAGCTGGACGACACAGGGCGTGCGGCCGCTCTGGCGCTGTCTGTTCTCGCGGGCCTGGTTTTCGCTTGGTTTGCATCGTCGAACATCGCTAAGATTTTGGCTCGCCACGTCGAGTAGTCGCGTGACGACGAAGCTCCACGCGAGTCGTTCTCCATTTGGCCTAACTCTTCCATCGATCGGACGTCCTCCAGCAGGCTGCGCCTGCTTCCGCCGCCGCTCATGTCGAACGTCAGGCGGCACAAACCAGCGAGCTCACCATGGCCGAAGAACAGCTTCTACAAGGTTCATGTCACTGCGGCGCAGTTCGACTCACCCTGCCCTCAGCGCCGGAGAAGGCGACCAAGTGCAACTGCTCGCTCTGCCGGCGCATTGGCGGACTCTGGGCGTACTACGAGTTCGGAACGGTTCGGATAGAGGGCCATCCGAAAAACACCACCGAGTACGTCTGGGGGGACAAGACGCTGCGCACAGTGCGTTGCAAGACCTGCGGGTGCGCTACGCATTGGGAGCCACTCGCTCCGGAACCGGGTGGAAAGCACGGTGTCAACATCAACAACTTTGATCCGCGTCTTCAAGAGACCGTTCAGGTACGCCATTTCGATGGAGCGGACACTTGGAAGTTCATCGACTGAGCGGCACTGCTCCAGTGCCGCCTGACCCTTCCATCGAGCGGAGGTCTTCCAGCGTGCTTCGCACGCTTCCAGACGCCGCTGATGTCAAACGATAGGCCGACGATCGCAGGCATGGCATCGCTCGAAGTCAAGATCCCACCACCCGCCGTGGCGGCGGTGACCGCAGGCGCAATGTGGGCCACGTCTCGGCTTGCACCGTTGCTCCAGCTTCCCAGCGCTTTGCGTCTCGGTGCAGCTGCGGCAATCATGTTGGTGGGTATCGGCTTCAGCGCCGCAGGCGTCCTCGCATTTCGGCGAGCGCAAACAACCCTCAATCCCACGAAGCCAGAGCAAACGTCTTCTCTGGTCAGCTCGGGCGTCTACCGAGTCACACGAAACCCCATGTACGTGGGTCTCTTGTGCGTTCTCGTGGCGTGGGCAGTGTTTCTGTCTTCGGCCTGGGCACTGCTTGGCCCGGTCGCCTTCGTGCTCTACATCACCCGCTTCCAGATCGAGCCCGAGGAGCGTGCGCTCGCGAAGCTGTTCGCCAGCGAGTACACGGACTACCAAGCGAAGGTGCGCCGTTGGCTGTGAGGCCCAACCCCATCGAGCGGACATCCTCCGGCAAGCTGCGCTTGCCTGCGGCCGCCGCTCATGTCAAAACGCTAGACAACGCGAGCAACGTCTGAGCTGGAGCCATGTTTGGTTTTTTCCGAGCCGCCGCGTATGTTGATCCCACCCTCGGGGAGTTCAAACGCTCTGGAGGCCTATGGCGCGGGAAGATCAAGCTTGCAGAAAGAGTCGTGCCCCTCTCGATCAGCGGCCCAAGGGCACAGCCTGATGCCGAGGCTGTGGCTGCTGCCCAGGCCTTGCCAACTGTGTGGGCGCAGAGCTCGGATTCCGTCGCTCGGGCTCTTGTCGAGCACTTGGCACCCTACCGGGAGGCAGTTGACGCAGGAGAAGCCGAAGCGCCTAGCCCGCCACTTCCGGCAGTGGGTCAGCCTGGCGATATTTGGGCGTCTGTGCAAGTTCTATCGGCTTCCGTCACCCCGCTGAGTGGCAAGCTCACTTCGGAGGTCGCGCTTGCGGCCGCTTGGGACGACGAGCACACCTTGGGAGCACGGTTCGAGGGCGCGGCTTTTGTCGAGCTCAACGGGAGCATCCTGCGGGAATGAGCACGCCGCCCGACCGCTCCATCGAGCGAACGTCCTCGGGCAGGCTGCGCCTGCCTACGGCCGCCGCTCATGTCGAACGCTAGGCCCCATGCAACCTACTTCCTCCTCTGCCATGAAGTTGTTCTCGGGCGGATGCCTTTGCGGGCAGGTGCAGATTTCCGCCCGTGGGGAGCCGCTTCGCATCGGCATCTGCCACTGCACGAAGTGCCGACAAGAGAGCGGGTCGGCGTTCACTTTCTACGGGGTTTGGCCCGCCCGCCAATTCCAAAGCACAGGCGAGACTTCCGAACTGAACGGCCAGCACTTCTGTCCTCGCTGCGGTTCACGCTTGTTCGCCCTCAATGATCTCGAGGCGGAGTTCAAGCTCGGTATTCTTTCCGAAGCCCCCACCCCACTCGTCCCGAGCTACGAGCTCTGGGTTAAGCGCCGCGAGCCCTGGCTACGGCCGATCGAAGGGGCCGCGCAGTATCAGGAGAACCGGGAGTGATCACAGCCATGGTCCACCGGTCACCTCTTGCGCACGGCGCCGCGCCGCATGGGTCGCAGATCCAGGAGTAACGCATGCCAGCAATCGCACGCGCAGAGATGCTCATTCGGAGCCCTCGATCGGCAGTCTTCGAATCGTTCGTGCAACCCGAACTACTCAAGAAGTTCTGGCTGAAGCGAGCAAGCGGTCCTCTTGCCGAAGGAGCCAAGGTGAACTGGGAGTTCCGCGTTCCCGGTGCTACCGAAACGGTTGAAGTCACTCGTTTTGCCCAGGGAAAGTACATCTCCTTCATCTGGTCGGACGGTATCGCGGTCGCCCTTGAGTTCCGCGCGAAGGGAAGATCCTCCACTGTCGTACAGGTGGCGGCCAAAGGCTTCAAGGGACGCGACTCGTCCTCTGCGGCGGTATCTACAACCGAAGGGTTTGCAATCGTGCTATGCGACCTGAAGAGCCTTCTCGAGACTGGGAAGTCTGGCGGCATGGTGCGCGACAAAGCTGCTCTCATCGCCGCGGGCAATCGAGAGTAGGCACAGCCGGTGTGGCCTAACTCCTCGTTCCCGCGGGCGTTCCCAAGCCCGCTTCGCGGCCTTTGGCTCGCCGCTCATGTCGAACGTTAGGTAGCTGAGCTGGTTGGCGGATCGCCGCGGCGATCTCTGTCAGATCGTCGTCTAGTTGATGGTTTCGCCCCGGCAGCCGCCGCACCGTCGCGTGCGGGAGGGCCTTCTCATACAAGGTCATGTGCGCTGCCGGCACCACCTCGTCGGCACCGCCTTGGAAGAAGAACACCCTCATCTCCTGGAGTCTCGCGCTTGCTTGAGCTGGCAACTCGAAGTCAACACCCGGCCAACCGAGCCCTCCAACGTACGGCGCCGCCGCCAGAAAGACGCCGAGTGGCCGGGGCTCGATATCGTTCAAAGCAAGGTAGCGAAGCAAGAAGCTGGCGCCTAGCGAGTGGCCGACGAATACGAGTGGCGAGTTGGCTTCGGCCAGTTCGTTCGAGAACGTCGACGCCCAAGCTCCGTACCTTGGCTCGTCCTCGCGCGGCATCCGCGGGTAGCGGACCTTGTAGTCCGCGCCGAGGTGCTCGGCGAGGCTTGCCGCCAGCTTGGCGTCGGCCACGTGGGCCCCTTTGCTGGCGCCTTGAATGAACAACACATCGATCATGGGAGTCCCCAGTCACAAGCGCGGCTCCAGTACAACGCGGCAAGTGTTGTGCCCGTCAGGGGGGGCGCCAGAGGTCTCCGGTATCGACCCACAATCCGTTCCACCAGAGCGAACCCGCATCCCGCCCGGCCGCTCAGCTCAAACGTCAGACGCCAAGGAGCCATCATGACGGTCAAGCGCATGGACAACGTCGGCATCGTGGTGGAGGACCTCGATGCCGCCATTGAGTTCTTCACCGAACTTGGTCTCGAGCTCGAGGGGCGCGCTCCAGTCGAAGGAGATTGGGCAGATGCCGTCACTGGATTGCGCGACATGCGCGTCGAGATTGCCATCATGCGTACGCCGGACGGTTGCAGCCGGCTCGAGATGTCCCGTTTCCTCGCGCCGCCTGTGGTCGCCGATCACCGCAGCGCCCCCGTGAACGCTCTTGGGTACCTGCGCGTCATGTTCACCGTAGAGGACATCGACGATACGCTCACCCGACTCAGCAAACTTGGCGCGAAGCTCGTCGGCGAGGTGGCCCAGTATGAAGACGTGTATCGGCTCTGCTATATCCGGGGTCCCGAAGGGATTCTCGTCGGCCTCGCCCAACAGCTCGGGCAGCAAGCTTCCCGAGCGGATCCCATGAGACGTGAGCGTTGAGAACTTAGCATCGGCGTCTAACCTGTTGCTGGAGCGGACGCTCAGCGCCAACGTCAGGTGCCAATGAACCTCCGCCGCAAACGACGGCGTCACCGCAATGCAGACACGTTTCCACATCGATCTCCTACGCACTAGTGACGCTGGCTCGCTCCGCGCCATGCTCTTAATGTTCGGTAGGGCATTCGCAGATGTGGAAACCTACACCACACGACAACCCGGCGACGATTACCTCGAATCGCTGCTTGCCAGCAGCACATTTATCAGCCTGGCTGCGTTCGCTGAAGGACGTGTCGTCGGAGGCCTAGTAGCTTACCTCCTACCGAAATTCGAACAGGCTCGATCTGAGATCTACATCTACGATCTCGCGGTGGACGAGCAGCATCGCAGACAAGGTGTGGCCACGGCACTCATCGCCAGGCTCAGTCAGGTCGCCGCTGAGCGTGGCGCGTATGTGATATTTGTTCAGGCAGATCGGGGAGACAAGCCTGCAATATCTCTGTACACCAAACTGGGAGTGCGCGAAGATGTTCTGCACTTCGACATCGCGCCAACGGCGCCGCGCGTCACCTAACCCCTCCATCGCGCGGACAGTCAAAGGGACGCTTCGCGTGCTTTTGTCGGCCACTGATGTCGAACGTTAGGCAACTCGAACGCGCATCTCTGCACTTGCCATGCCCAATCGAACAGCTGCTTGCTCCTGCGGTCAACTTCGGATCGAGGTGAACGGCGAGCCTCGCGGAGTTGGGGTTTGTCACTGCCTGGCGTGCCAGCGCCGGACGGGAAGCGTCTTCGCTGCACTCGCGGGCTTTGCGGCCCCTTACACGGTCTCCGGCACTGCCACAGAATACGTACGAACAGGCGACCACGGGGCCAAGTTCCGGTTTCGGTTCTGCCCCGTGTGTGGAACGACCGTCTTCCACACCGAGGAGGGTCGCGAGAAGTTCGGTGTCGCCGTCGCCGTGGGAGCATTCGCCGATCCCACGTTCCCGCCGCCCGAGGACTCCGTGTACGACTGCCGTCGCCATCCTTGGGTCCAGTTGCCACAGGGCATCACGACGTATGAAAAAGACCCACCGTAGTGATCGGTGCCGTGCCAAGAGTCCTGAAGGTGGCATCGCCTAGCCCCCCATCGAGCGGACATGCTCGGGCAGGCTTCGCCCGCCTGCGCCCGCCGCTCATGCCAGACGTTAGGCCCCACGACGTCGGTTCTGATGCTTAACGCCGCCGAAGCGGCTGAAGGAGTTCGATTGAACGCTGAAGCACAGGAGATGATTGCGACGATCGAGCGTGCCTTCGTGGCCATTGGCGATAACGACCAGGCTCGCCTCAAAGAGATTCTCTGCGAGGACTTTCACGCTTTCGAGAACGGCATACCTATGACCGGTCGCGAACTAGTGGAGGCTATGAGCAGGTACCACGCAGAGGGCAGACGCTACCGATGGTCGGTGAACTCGCCGCAGATCGAAGTGCAAGGTAGTCTCGGGGTTGTCGTGTACGTGAATCGTGGTTCTATCGCTGAGGCTCAGGACTCTGAGCCAACTCCGATGTCATGGCTCGAGTCGGTCGTGCTTCGCTGTCAAGAATCGAGGTGGCGGCTTGCGTTTCTGCACTCCACGCGCATGCCGCAAGGTGGCGCCTAACCTCTCTCCATCGAGCGGACGCCCTCCGGCAAGTTGTCAAGGAGCAAGCCATGTCGATTCTTGCTATTGCGAAGATGGGGCATCCAGTGCTGAGGCGAGTCGCGGCCAGGGTCGACGATCCGACAGACCCGGCAATCGCACGTCTTTGCGCAGACATGCGTGAAACACTCGAGGATATTGGTGCAAGTGGCCTCGCAGCGACACAGGTGTTCATCGAGAAGCGCGTCGTCGTCTATCGCATCGGTGCGTCCAAAATTCCAGCCGGTTCTGACCTCCAGCCGGTGCCTTGGACCGTGATGATCAACCCCGAGATCACGCCGCTGACGAACGACAAGGTTGCCGTGTGGGAGCGATGTCTGTCGATCCCTGGATTGCATGGAAAGGTTCCTCGCTACCCGAGGATTTCGATCCGCTATCAGACACTTGATGGCACCTGCGTTGAACAGGAGGCGCGCAGTACATGGGCGGCGCTGCTGCAACACGAGTGCGATCACCTGGACGGAATGCTCTACCCGCTGAGAATGGATGACCTATCCACTCTCGCTTTCAACGAGGCGCCTGGTGCACTGGCCGACGAAGCGGCCAAGCATCCGGATAGAGTCGAGCCTCTCTTTCTCGATCTCGTCGAACGATGGCCGTCGCGGGCGCGATGGCAACCCACTCCGAGAGGGTAAGTGATGAACCATAGCCTGCCCTCTGGCCTTTAGGGTGGGCGCCCGTTCTCGACGGTGAGCCCAGGCTCGAGTCAGAATGGGCCGCCAGCCCGCGAGAGGTCGCAATGCTTTTCATGGTCATCGAACGGTTCCAAGGCAACAACATGCTTCCCGTATATGAGCGCGTGAGCCGAGAGGGCCGCGGTCTTCCGGAGGGCTTGAAGTACGTCAATAGCTGGATCGAGCCCAACTTCGCCAGATGCTTTCAACTCATGGAATGCGAAGACCTCAGACTGTTCCAGCAGTGGGTGCTTCACTGGCAGGGAACGGGAGCGACCTTCGAAATCGTCCCCGTCGTCGAGAGCAGTCAAACCCGCGAGGTCGTGGCCCCCTACCTGAGCGGCAGTGAGCTCCTTCGCTCCCCGAATGACGCCTAGCCCCTCCATCGAGCGGACGTCCTCCAGCAGGCTTCGCCCTTCCGGCCGCCGCTCATGTCGAACGTTAGGCAACGCAGGCCATCCCGAGGAGCTCGCATGAGGCTTTCCGGGTGCCTTCTTCACGTCGCCTTCCTTGGCGCAGTAGGAGCGATGTTGGAACCCATTCACGCGGAGCAAGTGGCACAGGAGTCTGAGCTCATTGCTCTAAGCGACGCCTGGATCGAAGCAGAAGTGCGGCATGACTCGGAAGCTCTAGAGCGCTTGCTAGACGAGCGGTTCATGGTCACCTTTGTCTCTGGCCGGACAATGAATCGCGCAGAATTCATTGAGTGGGTGCGCATGGCGGACATCAAGCCGTTCCAAGTGAACAATGAGTCGATTCTTCTTCATGGCGACACAGGGATCGTCATCGGCGTGAATTCCGAGCGCACGGTCAAGTTCACATGGGTTGCCGTCAAGAAGGCGCAGCGCTGGCGTGTGGTGTCGGAAACATTCTCCAGAGTCCCCGTGCCGAAGTGAGTGCCCTGCCTGCACAAATCGGACCGTAGATGCAAGTCTTTGTCTCGTACGCTCGAGTGCACGAAGCCGTGGCGGAAGAGGTCAGCCTAGCTCTGCGGGCGGAGGGGCACGGCGTGTTCTTCGACCGCAGGTCACTTCCCGCAGGCGAAGGCTTCCATCGTCTGATCCGCGAGCACTTGGAGGCCGCGGACAAACTGGTCTTCCTGGTGTCACCCGCCTCAGTGGGGTTCGGTAGTTACGCGCTCACTGAGCTGAGACTCGCGCAAGAAAAGTGGCCGAACCCCGATGGCCGGGTCCTCTCCGTCATCGTAGAGGCCACTCCACTCGACGCAATGCCAGCGTACCTGCGCGCCAACACGGTACTCCAACCTGTCGGTAACGTGGCCGCCGAAGTTGCGGCCGAGCTTGGCCGCAGGGCCAAGGCAGACCCAACGCGACCAAGCACCAGTGTGCGGGCGCACTTGGCTTGCTTCGTCACTGAGCCAGATCGGCCAGCGCTTTTCATCAACGTGGTGAACCTTTCTTTCGAACGCGAAGTTGAGGTCACCCACGTTTGGCTCGAGGCAGCTTCCAGGGCGCACGCGTTGCAACAGCAGCGCCCCCTTCCGGTCCGTCTTCGACCGTCCGAGAGCTGGGAGACCTGGGTCTTCCTCGCCGACGTCCCCGCTCTTCCAGCGAATGAACTGTGCCAAATGGCTCGCGTTCGACTGTCAACGGGGGAAGTCATGCACTCCACCGAGAATTTCGATGTACCGGAAGTTGGTTACGTACCTGGCGGCAATCGGGCTTAACTGCTGTGCGCAAATGCCTAACCCCTCCATGGAACGGACCTTCCGAGGGCCGCTTCGCGCCCCTTGGCCCGCCGCTCATGTCGAACGTTAGGCGGCACAGGAAGCCAAAGCGAGTCCACCATGTCTGAGGAACAACTGCTGCAAGGTTCATGTCACTGCGGTGCAGTTCGTCTCACGCTACCCTCGGCGCCAGACAAGGCGACCAAGTGCAACTGTTCGATCTGCCGGCGCCTCAACGGACTCTGGGCTTACTACGAGTTCGGCACGGTTCGGATAGAAGGGCATCCGGAGAATACGGCCGAGTACATCTGGGGCGACAAGACGCTGCGCAACGTGCGCTGCAAGACCTGCGGGTGCGCCACGCATTGGGAACCACTTGTCCGCGAGCCAGGCGGCAAGCACGGCGTCAATCTGAACAATTTTGATCCACGCCTTCAAGAGTCCGTTCAGGTACGCCGGTTCGATGGAGCAGACACTTGGAAGTTCATCGACTGAGCGGCACCACCGAAGTGCCGACCACCGTGGCTGTGCTCGGTGCGATGTCCCGTGAGGGCCTTCGCCGCGTTTGCGGCTGAGTCCAACGATGCGTACGCGCAGGATCAAGTTCTTGCCGGGAACTGGTCGGCCGGCGAGGCACTGGCCAAGGCAAAGGCCCAATTCGATCAATTGCTTCCGCAGGGGCTTCGAGTCGCGGCTCTGGTAGGCAATAAGGGTGCCGTTGTTGACAACGCAAATGTGTCAATACAGACTGCGCCGACGGCCTATGCCCTGATCAAGGAGGAAGGATGTTCAAGTCGGTCACGTCGTCGACAAGGGCAAACCCCTGTACGACGACTCCAAGTAGTTCTGGTCACGAGATCGCGACGTTAGGCCCGAGGGACGCATGCGCATAGACCGCATCGATCACATCGTTCTCACGGTCGCAAGTGTTCAGTCAACTTGCGACTTCTATTCCAGAGCGCTTGGCATGTCTGTCGTCAACTTCGGGCAAGGCCGGACGGCTTTGGCGTTCGGGCATCAGAAGATCAACTTGCACGAGGTTGGCAAGGAATTCGAACCGAAGGCCAATGTTCCAACGCCAGGCTCTGCGGATTTCTGCCTGGTGACGAATACACCGATCGAAGAAGTCGTCCGACACCTTGAAGCAATCGGTGAACGGATTGTTGAAGGGCCGGTTGCGCGCACAGGCGCAATTGGCGCCATTCTCTCCGTCTATCTTCGCGACCCTGACCAAAACCTAATCGAACTGTCCAACTACCTTGAGGCCTAACTCGTCCATCGGGCGGAGGTCCTCCAGCTGGCTGCGCCTGCTCCCGCCCGCCCGCTCATGTCGAACGTTAGGCGGCACATGCGCACGCTCGTTCTCGTCCTGGTGATTTGGATGGCCTCTGGGGCCCTGCTCGGGCAAGAAAGCCCGCCGTCGACTCGTCAATCCTTCAAAGGCGTGGAGCTCTACAGCTGGAAGAGCTGTCCCGCCTGCGAGTGGCAATTCGCGTTGCTTTCGGGGACGAATCGCCTGAAGATCCTGAGTGAGATCAAAGAGCCAACCCAGGTCATCTCCGGAGTCGAGAGGCTCAAGCAACACTTGTCGCGCCTGGCCGTAGGCGAGCAAGTCTTCTGGCAAGGTCGGTCGCTCCCGGAACTGTCGTTCCCTGAATCAGAGACCATTGCCGAGGTTGTCAGCTTTTCGGCACAGCGCAAGATCGTAGTCATCGTCGAGAAATGACCTGTGTCCCGCGAGAAGAAGATCCTCTGTCCGAAGTGCGAGTACCGGCCCCGGGCTGAGGATCGTTGGCAATGCGTGCCCAGCTGTGCCACGTTGTGGCACACCTTCTGGACGGGCGGCGTTTGTCCAGGCTGTGGCCTCCAGTGGCCCCTTACCCAGTGCCCGGCGTGCGGTCAGATCTCGCCGCACAAGGCTTGGTACCGTGAGCCCGAGCTGTGCCTCGAAGGCGAGCGAGACCGTGCGCTTGAACGAGCAGACACCTAACCCCTCCATCGAGCGGACTTCCTCCGGCAGGCTGCGCCTGCCTGCGGCTGCCGCTCATCCCGAACGTTAGGCCCCGTGAGCGACATCCTTGTTCGCGAAGCCGGGGAGGAAGTGCGGGTGTTGCTCGCCGAGCGGAAGCGGCACCTGGTGGCGTTCGCAAGCGTCTCCTTGGGCGCAACCCATGCTCTTGTCGCCATGAGTCCCGCGGCCGAGCTGAGCCGCCTCTATGTGCAGTCGCCCTTCATCCGCCGAGGCGTCGGCGCGCTGCTGCTGCACCACGCCGAAGGCTTCGCGCGTACCGCAGGCGCATCTACACTTTGACTCCCTGCCTGGGCTGGCAATGCCCGGGCGTTGGCCTTCTACGCGAGTCAGGGGTACGAGGAACTGGGTTCCACCAACCATGAGTTCGAGAATGAGCGCTTCGAGAACCGTTTGTTCGTCAAGGCCTTGGTCGCCGAGACCCACGATGCTTCGTAAGATCTTCGTGGTGCTCGCGGTCTTGTGCTTCGTTGGCCCGGCCATGTCCGCTTCGCTGCCAAAGGGCCTTGTCGGCGTCTGGGCGACCGACAAGTCCGTTCTAAGAGGGCAACTCTTGCTCGAGGGGGAGGCGTTGTACCTTGGACCTGACGGCGTCGGCGCGATCGCCGGCGGAGCTCCCGCAAGAGGGGTCAAAGTTCTCGCCTCGTTCGAGCCGACGACCGGCACAATCTCTTTCGACGTTCTCGAACACGAGACGGTCGTCGGACACGGGGCAGCCGTCTACGACGCCCGCAACGCGTCCGTAAGCTTCGGTGATCCCGCGCATCCGTTGTTCCATCGCCGCTTCGAGGAAATCGCGCCGGAGACACTCAAGGCACTTGGCCTCTAGTCCACCATGCCTAGGCGTCGGATGAAGCGCGCCCTCCAGGTCACCATCGCGGTGTTGGGTCTGCTACCCCTGGCCTTCGGTACGCTGGGTTTGTTCACGGGCGTCACCATGTACATTCCCCTCGAAGCGGCGACGCCGAAACTCGACAGCCAGTTTCGGTTCATGTCCGGCTGGGACGTCGGTCTCGCCCTCGTAGCTTGGTGGTTCATTCCGAACATCGAGCGCCACACCGGACTGTTCAAGCTTGTCTGTCTCGTGGTCTTTCTTGGCGGCCTCGGTCGGGTGGCTGCTTGGCTCGTCAGCGGTTCGCCCGGAGTCGCCTTCGGTGCGGTAACAGCCGTAGAGTTGCTGGTGCCGGTGCTCATTCCTTGGCAGTCTTACGTCGCACGGACGAGTGCTGCCGCCTAACCCGCTCCATCGAGCGGACGTTCCAAAGGCCGCTTCGGGCGTTTAGCGGCGCCGTTCGCGCGGGTACTCGAACGACATCGGCGGTACCAGAGGAGCACCGCGATGACACTTCCCCGTCGACAATTTCTGCATCTGGCCGCAGGCGCTGTCACGCTAGCGGTCGTCTCCAGCATGGCACGGGCGCAAGCCTATCCATCGCGGCCGATCCGGCTCGTGATTCCATTTCCTCCAGGCGGTGCATACGACGCCGTCGGACGCCCCTTGGCGGACAAGATGAGGCCACTGCTGGGCACGGTGGTCGTTGACAACATCGGTGGCGGCGGCGCTTCGCTAGGCGCCGCCGCGGTCGCGCGCGCGCGACCTGACGGCTACACGCTGTTGCTCGGCGGAACGCTGCCGCATGTCAACGAGGCCCTGCTCAAGAGCCAGCCGCTCTATGACCCGGTCAAAGACTTGGATCCGATCGCGGCCGTGGCCGCCAATGTTCTGTGCATCGCCGTGCACCCTTCGGTGCCGGTTCAGACCCTCAAGGAGTTGATCGCCTATGCGAAAGCCAATCCCGGCAAGCTGTCCTACGGGCACGCCGGCGTCGGCTCGATACAGCATCTGACCGGCGAGTTGTTCAAGTCGCTCGCCGGCACGCCCGACATCGTCCAGGTCCCCTACCGGGGAACCGGCCCGCTGGTCACAGACCTGCTCGGTGGACAGATTCCGATGGGTACGCCAGGCGTGACCGGGCAGGTGCTCGAACTCCACCGGTCCGGCAAGCTGCGCGTTCTTGCCGTGACGAGTGCCAAGCGGCTCATCGCTGCGCCTGAGCTTCCGACGGCCGCCGAACTGGGCTTCCCTGGCATGACGGTCAGGGGCTCCATTGGGCTGCTCGCACCAGCCGGGACTCCGAAGGAGATCGTCGAACAGATTGCGCAGGCGACACGAACCGCGATCGCCGAACCGGCCTATCAACGGTCATTGATCGACGCAGGCATTGAACCCACTCTCGACTCGAATCCCGAGGAGTTCCGGCGGTCCCTCGCGGCCGACGTCGCTCTTTGGACACCAGTCGTCAAAGCGCTCGGGCTGAAGATCGACTGACGGATAGACAATCTGTGTGACACCGACCCTTTCGCTCCAGCCGACTCGCTGCGGCTGGCTTCGCCAGCCTCCGCGAGCGGCTGGGCTCAAACGTCAGGCGACCTGACCACCATGGCTGAGCTCGTTGCGATGTCGCGTGAGGCCTTCGCCGCGTTCGCGGCTGAGGCCAACGAGGGGTACGCGCAGGATCATGTTCTTGCCGGGAACTGGTCGGCCGGCGAGGCGCTGGCCAAGGCGAAGGCCCAATTCGATCAATTGCTTCCGCAGGGCTTCGACACTCCGGACCATTCGTTCTATGAGGTTCACGACCCCTCGGGCACGAGTGTCGGAACCGTCTGGTTCGGCATCGTTGGCGTGGGCGAGGCAAAGGCAGGTTACGTCTACAACATCCGCATTCGTCCCGACCAGCAGCGCAAAGGGTACGGCAAGGCCGCTCTTCTCGCGCTCGAGGCACTCGCCGTCCACATGCGATTGCCGGCGCTCCGGCTGAATGTGTTTGGTCACAACCCTGGCGCAGAGGCGTTGTATCGCTCGCTCGGGTACAAGGTCACCTCCTCGAGCATGCGCAAGCTGTTGAGCAGTGACGCCTGACCCTTCCATCGAGCGAACGTTCGCATGAGCGAGATCGATCCAGTCCTGTTTCGCGAGTTCGAACGTGCGGCACACACCCGGCAGACCATCTTGCGCGGTTCGAATGGCCAAGCGAAGATGAGCACACCACGGACGTATCGTCCTTCGAGACACTCAATGCCTATCTTCTCGTCACTCAGCAAGCAAAGGTGCAACGTGAAGCCTAGCCCCTCCATCGAGCGGACGTTGGTCAATACATGAAGTCTCGCATCGGGTACATCGAGTGCAAGTCGCGCGGCCTCGTCGCATCGGTTCGGACATGACGACTTCCGGCGACACCCCGATTCAGCGCGACGAGCTGACGAGCCTGCTTTCGCTGTGCGGCACCCTGGCGGGACTTTGCATCGGCATCGTCGCGTTCATCAACAACTCCCACCGAGGCGCAGCGACGGCGATCGACGACGTCCTGGCGATGTGCGCGGCGACCTTCCTGCTCTGCATCTACCTCATCACGTTTGCGCTGCGGACGCGCTCGCACAAGCGCGCCGCGCTGCTGACGCGGGTCATCGAACTGCTGTTCCTGGCTGCGCTGACGGTCATGACGGTCGCCGGGTTCTTCATGGTCTACACGGTGTGGTAGAGCGAACTCCTCCGCCTGTGGCGGGGCCTTCCGCGAGACCATGCCCCGTTTTCAAGATGAGAGCACGATGGCCAGGTACCTGATCTCCTTTCCCAGCGCGGCGATGGTTGTGCCCAACGGCGAGTGTCAGACGGTGGGACGCGACTCGCACGCTGTGATCGACGAGGCCCTGAAGTGGAATCTCCGCGACGAGTCGCACCGGAGCGATGACCAGCGACCGCTGCCCATCGCCCCATCCAACGCTACGGACCTCCCACCACAACCTCGCTGATCTGGACCAGAGGAGCCAGATCCGTGTAGTTCGGAATGTCCGCCATGATTTCTTTTGCATGTGGACCAAACCCAGCCTGAAACGAGTCCACAGAGTCACAATGAATGTGGCACATGCCGATGTAGGTGGCCGGATCGCCCGGCCCTCCTCCCGCCAGACCCTTGTCCACCGTATAGAACAGACAGGCATTCCCCATTCGCGCCTTTACCAGCGGCATGTGCTTGTCCCGATAGTAGGTGTGGTCGAACCGGGCACCGGGCTTGTTTGCGTACATCACGCTGACCTTGATCATCTGCTGCCTCCGTCTTGGCCGGCGGAAGGGCCGGGACGCCTCATCGTGCACGAGAATTCGCTTCAGGTCCAACCCAATGCGTTGGCGGCGCCAGCAACAGGAGCTCCTCATGGACACGCAATACTTCCACCGGCTCGACGATGCCCTGCGCGGGCTCGCTATCGATCCAGAAACCGCGGGAGATCCGATCAGACGATCGTTCCTGTTCGACGGTCAAGACCTGTCCTGCAACGTCAACATTCTCGGAGAAAGTGTCGACGTGCTTCACAGCCAGCCCCACCACGACGAAGTCGTCCTCGTTTTGCGGGGTGAGTGTGGCTTTCGGGTCGGAGAGGAGACGAGGCGAGTCAAAGCCGGAGACTTGATGTTCATCCCCCGGGACACCGTGCACGGACCTATCGTCGACAGCGGAGAGGTCGCCCTGCTCTCTGTTTTCGCCCCTTTCTTCGACCGCACGAAGAAGAACATCCAGTGGTCGCGAGACGCATTTGCATAGCGGTCCCACTGAGGCCTAACCCGTCCATCGAGCGGAAAACAGAGTCGAAACGTCTCCCCGACTGTTTCCTTTTCTGAAGGCAGCCTGATCGCCTTTCGCACGGAAGGACGCACCATGGGTTCGAGACGATCTACACGCCCGAAGAGACCTACGGAGTTTTCGGTGCTTCGCTGCCCGGTCTGTTCGTCCCTCGGTGCGACTCGCTTCCGGCGTTATGCATTACTACGAAGGCAATCCACCGGAAGTCGTCCGCCACGGTAGCCCATGGCCCGACGCGAAGTTCGTCTGGGTCAAAGACGCCATCGGAGTCAGCCCGGGCGTGTTCCCGGTTCCTGTCGCACTGCGACCATGATCACTCGCCTCGACCACATCACGGTCGTCGCGCCGAGCCTAGAGGCCGGCGCCGCCTACATCCAGGGTGCCCTCGGCGTCCTGCCTGGGCCAGGCAGGACGCATCCCGGCATGGCGACGCACAACCTGCTGCTGGCCCTCGGCTCCGATGTCTACTTGGAAGTGATCTCGGCGGACCCCGGGGCAGGTCCTGGGAAGCGGCCACGATGGTTCGGCCTCGATGAAATGCTTCCAGGCTCGCCTGCGCGTCTGGCCGCCTGGGTCGCAAGCACTGATGACATCGCGAAGGCTGCGGTTCCAGAGCTCGGCGAGGTCGAGTCCATGCGCCGTGAGCATCACACCTGGAAGATGACGGTAAGAGCAGACGGCAGCCTGCCTCTCGACGGTGCCGCTCCCCTGCTGATTCAGCGCGCTTCAGGCGTCAATCCAGCGGCCGCCTTGCCGCCACGCGGGCTGCTTCTTCGACGGCTGCAGATACGACATCCCGCGCCCTCCCAAGTCGTTGCCCTGTTCGCCAAGATAGGACTGGTCTCGAAAGCTCCAGTGACCGTGACCAAGGGCAACGAGTGCCGCCTGATTGCCGACATCCAAACACCGTCTGGGCCGAGACAGCTTGGTGAGACCTAACTCCACTGTTGCAACTCATCCGTATTCGTGCCGAAATGACGTCTGATCCGATCCCGCACAACCGTGCTTAAACCTGCCGGCAAAGGCTCCCCATGAATCCCGTCAAAGTCATCGCCATCGTCCTCGTCATCGCTGGCATCCTGGGTCTCGCCTATGGCGGGTTCAGCTACACGAAGGACACGACCGTTGTGAAGCTGGGCCCGCTCGAGCTTTCTGCCAAGGAAAAGCAGACCGTCAACGTGCCCATGTGGGCCGGCGTCGGCGCTATCGTCGTTGGCGGCTTGTTGCTCGTGCTCGGGGGCAAGAGGTAGTCGAGGCGAATTTCACCGCTCTGCGATGCTCGAAAAATGCATAGCGCCATTCTCACGTTCCAGGGCTCGTCGCTCTCGGGCCACGAATCCACCATCCGGAGGTGTCCATGTCATCTTTCTTGCCGCCGATCGCGATCAGTGCCGTCGACATCCCTGCCCGCGCAGCAGTCTCGTTCTATCCCGAACCGTTCATCTCGCGCATGGAGGGCAGACAGAAGCGTCAACTCGGCGAGTTCTTCGGCCTCAGGACCTTCGGCGTCAATCTGACGCGCCTCGCTCCGAACGCCGTTTCCTCGCTGCGCCATTCACACGCGAAGCAGGACGAGTTCGTCTACGTCGTCTCCGGGCACCCCACTCTGCACACCGATCAAGGGCGAATGCGACTGGCCCCAGGCATGTGTGCCGGTTTCAGAGCTGGAACGGGAAACTCCCACCACCTGCTCAACGAGACCACGGAGGAAGTTCTCTACCTGGAGATGGGGGATCGAACACCCGATGAGCAAGTGACATTTCCGGATGACGACTTGCAATTCGTCAGATCGGATGGCAAGGCTCAGTTTGCCCACAAGGACGGCACTCCGTACTGACGCCATGTACCCAGTGACGCGCCACGCCGCGATGCCATCCCCCATGCCATTCACCTAGCGCAGCCATGACGCGAGCGGTCTACGTCGTCTTTTCCGTCGCACTCGTCGGCTACGCCGGTCTGTGCGTAGCGATGTACGTTTTCCAGCGTTCGCTGATCTACTACCCCCAGCCTCGCGCCGTCACGGCAGCGGAATCCACGCTCAGGCTGGCAGTCGACGGCGCCGAAGTTGTCGTCACGGTGCGGCCACTCGACGGCCCAAAGGCGATCGTCTATTTCGGCGGCAACGGCGAAGACGTATCGCAAAACCTCGATTCGTACGCCCAGGCCTTTCCCGATCAGGCGCTGTACCTGATGCACTACCGCAGCTACGGCGGCAGCACCGGCCTTCCGACCGAGAAGGACAATGTCGCCGACGGCCTCGCGCTGTTCGAGAAGGTCCGCGCGCGCCACACCGACGTCGCCATTTTCGGTCGCAGCCTGGGCACCGGCGTGGCGGTGCAGGTGGCGAGCCGAGTCGCACCTTCGCGACTGGTCCTGATCACGCCGTACGACAGCATCGTCGAGATCGGCGCGCAGATGTACCCGTTGCTCCCGGTCCGGTGGCTAGCACTCGACACCTACGAATCGGGCAAGTTCGCGCCCCGGATCAGGGTTCCGACGACGATCATCCGGGCCGAAAACGACGAACAGATCCCGCGCGGCAGCACGGAGAAGCTGATGAGCCGCTTCGATCCAGGGGTCGCCAGGATGACGGTCATCGAAGGGGTCGGTCACAACGACCTTGGCAGGAACAAGAAGTATCGGGAAACCCTGCAAGCAGCTCTCAGATGACCATATGACGAATCCTCAGGCTTCGCATGAAAGTAACACGCTTGGGTTGGATGGGAGTCAGGACACGACAGTTCGATCAGATGAACTCGTTCTACCGAGACGTGCTGGGTCTGGACGTCCTGTCGATCGACGACAAATCGGGCCGATTCAGGCTGAAGGATGGGACCGAAGTACACGTCTATGGTCAGCTCGACGAACACCACGATTTCTTCGGAGGCGGTCCTGTCGTCGCCCTTGAAGTCGACGACTTTGCAGTTGCCCACGCTCGATTGCTCAGCGCTGGCATCGAGTTCGTCTATGAGGAGCCGCAGCGCGCATCCGGCAAGATATGGCAGCACTTCCTCGCGCCCGACGGGAACGTCTACGAGATCCTTGGCAATGACGTTGCCGCCTAAGCGGAGTCGCATGTCGCCGGTCATCGCTGAATACGATGGTTCGTTCCTTGAGCCCGTGGTGAGGCTATGGCGCGAGTCCTTCGAGTTTGGCGTGGGTGTGACGGACCCGCATCCCTTGTCGGAGCAGCTCGAATACTTCGTTTCGCAGGTCTTGCCGACGAACCGGGTTTCGCTCGCCTTTCTCTCTTCACAGCTCGTGGGCTTCGTGGCGGCGTCCTCGGCGTCCATCAGCCAGCTGTACGTGCGAGTGGGGCTGCATCGCCAGGGCATCGGGTCAGCGCTGCTGGCGTCGGCAAAGGCGGAGTCGTCGGGTAGCCTTTGGCTGTACACGTTCGCACGCAACGCCGTGGCCTGCCGCTTCTACGAGAAGCACGGGTTCATCGTCGTTGAACGCGGCTTCGAACCCGAGCGGCAGCTCGAAGATGTCAAATTCAGTTGGTCGAATATGGGGGCCCCGGTTGCGACGTAACCTCTCGCCCATGCAGTCGTACTACGCGGTTCGAGCAAGTGAGTACGACCGCGTGTACCTGAAGCCCGAGCGCCAGTCGGATCTGCGCCAGATCGAGCAGTGGCTCCCCTCTGTCCTGGTCGGCACCACGGTGCTGGAGGTCGCGTGCGGCACGGGCTACTGGACGCAGTTCATCGCTCCAGTTGCCTCAAGCGTTTTCGCACTCGATTCATCGCCGGAAACTCTCCGAATCGCCAGGGAGCGCGTCGCCGCGCCCAATACCGAATTCCACATCGGCGATGCCTACGCGCTGGACCGGCTCGGTCGCTCGTTCAACGCGGCCTTTGCGGGGTTTTGGTTCTCCCATGTTCCGCTTGAACGGCAGCGCGAGTTCCTGCTCGGCCTCAACTCGGCGCTTGCGCCGGGTGCGCGCGTCGTGCTGCTGGACAATCTGTTCGTCGAAGGCAGCTCATCCGCCATCACCGAGCAGGACGCCAACGGCAACACGTATCAAAGCCGAAGCCTGGACGATGGCTCGAAGCATCGAATCCTCAAGAACTTTCCGACCGAGGCGCAACTCCAAGCGCTCGCGGGAACGGGATTGGTTGAGTCTCCCGTCTATCGCGAGTGGCAGTACTACTGGGCTTTCGAGTACCGTGTGCCTGACGCTCTATGCCACCTGACGATTCCGACCTGAGACGGACCTGGCTATTCGGTCCAGGTGCCGACGCTGACGCGCACGATGCGATGCTTCGCAGCGGCGCCGATGCGCTGATCGTCGACCTCGAGGATTTCACTCCGCGGGCCCGGCGCGAGGAGGCTCGGGGGAAGCTCGCCAGCTTGCTGCGGCGCTGGCGCGACGCGGGCCGCGTAGCCGCAGTGCGCATCAATGCGCTCGACGCCGACGGCCCGATCGATCTGGCAGCCGCCATGCCGGCGCGGCCTGCCGTCGTCGCCTATCCCATGGCGGTGAGCTCCGCGCAAATTCACGCGCTGCACGCCGCGCTCGCACATTGGGAGGGCATCCTCGGCATCGCGCCTGGCGCTACGGAGATCTTGCCTGTGTGCGAGACAGCCCTCGGCGTGGTCGAAGTTCGCACCATCGTAAGCGGCAGCCCGCGCATCCGGGCGGCGCTTCTCGGCGCCGAGGACCTTGCTGCCGACTTGGGCGCCGAACGGCAGGCCGACGCCGTCGAGCTCGATCATTCGCGTCGGCGCTTCTTGCTCGAATGCCGGGCCGCGGCGGTTGAGCCGATCGACGCTCCCTACACCTTCAGCGACGTCGAGGGCGCGGTGCGCGAGACGCTTTACGCGCGCCGCCTCGGGTACCGATGCAAGGCGCTGGTGCGATCCGAGCACGCAGGGCCGATCAATGCTGCGCTGACGCCGAGCACCGACGAAGTGCGTCGAGCAGCGGCGATCGTCGACGGATTCGAGGCGGCCCGCGCGCGTGGGGAAGATCGGGCGCTCGTCGAGGGCTTGTGGGTCGAGGTTCCGACCTACCGCAATGCGCAGCGACTTGTCGAGCGCGCGCGCCGGCTGATCGGCAAGCCGCTGTAAGAATGCCCACCACGACGCCAGTCTCTCACCCGTCCGAGTACGCGAAGGACCGCTTGGAGGAAACATGCAACTATTCGACAGCGCGTTCAGCCCCTTCGCGCGCAAGGTGCGGATGGTCCTGGAGTTCAAGGGACTGGCGTTTCAAGTCAAGGACGGGCTTCTCAAGTCCAACCACGCGGAGTTGAAAGCCGTGAATGGGAGGGTCGAGGTTCCGACCTTGGTCGACGGTGACACGATCGTTGTCAACTCCAGCGACATCGTCAGCTACCTCGAGCATCGCTATCCGGATCCACCGGTGTATCCCGGCGCCCCTGACGCTCGAGTCCACGCACGCGCCTGGGAGCGCGCCGCAGACACCTTCGTCGACCCGATCTTGGTAGATATCTCGTATTGGAAGTGGGCCGAACGCTCGGACACGATGCCGGCGGGACTTCTTGAAGCCGCGCGTGCTGATCTTTCGCTCGTCTACGACACACTGGAAGCCGAGCTCACGGAACGCGAGTACCTCAGCGGCCCCTTGTCCATCGCAGACATATCGCTCTTTCCCCACATCGCCAGCGCGCGGGCGATGGAAGTGGCCCACTCGCCGGACCGGCATCCGAACATCACGCGCTGGTTCAAGCGGATGCGATCGTTGCCGATCTGCGCGGCCGACCTGGAGCGCGCGCGCAGCTTCATGGCCGGAATTGGCGGCGATGGTCTGGAGAAGCAGAGGATCTTTTGGCGTGGCGACCGCATCGAGTGGATCTTGGCGCGCGGCTTCCACGACTGGTTCTTCAATGAAATACGTGAACAACGCGTCCTTTGGCCGGGCCCGGCATTGCCGGCGCCTCTGAAGGGGGAGACGACAAGTTGATCCTCGGCCTCGCCCAGAGGTTTAATCCCTCCATCGAGCGGACGTCCTCCGGCAAGCATCGCTTGCCTCCGACCGCCGCTCACGTCGAACGTTAGCCGCCATGAGCAACGCCCGCCCGGCGCGCTTCACCGTCGATGATGCCAGGGCATTCGTGCAGGAGCGCGGCGTCGTCCTGGCCTCGGCAAAGGGGAGCGCACCCAACCTTGTCGAAGCCATCGTTGGCCGGCCCGTCAAGGGAAGCTGGTGGGGGCATCCTGAGGGCAAGCACATCTATGCCACGCTGCGGGCGCTTGCGGAGTCCGACGAAGTCCTTGTTTGCCGTCTTGTGGATGGCAAGGTGACTCTCGTTCATCGGCGCCTCTGGCCGGCGCTTGCTCAATTGGCCGGACGCTTCTTGCCCGAACAGATCTCACGGGTCCGAGAGGAGCACACGGCGTCCGGTCATCACGTGAGCCGCGCCGTCCCATTTCCAGAATGGGTGCCCCCCGCGGTCCTGCAGGAGGCCAGTGCGCTGAGCGAGGAGAAGGCGCTTGCCGCCTTTGGAGCGTGGCTCCCGTCTGGCTCCCCGGCCAAGGTGCGGCGTCCCCCCACCAGACCTCCGCGGCCGCAGCCGTAACGCCCCAACCCCTCCAACCTGTGCTGCTCGATCCCTCGCTCAGTCTGCTGCTCGCCAACGCCGTGCTGGTCATTCACGTCGGCATTGCGGCGTTTGTCGTTGCAGGGCTGCTGCTCGTCATCGTTGGCAATCTCGAACACTGGGAGTGGGTGAACAACGCCTGGTTTCGAGTCGCTCATGCTGCAGCCATCGGTATCGTCGTCGCGGAGTCTTGGCTCGACTTCGTTTGTCCTCTCACCACTTTCGAAATGTGGCTTCGTTCGCGCGCCGGCGCGGCATCGTACGGCGGCGGCTTCATCGAGCACTGGCTTCAGCAGTTGCTCTATTACAGCGCGCCGCCTTGGGTGTTCGTTGCCGGGTACACCGTGTTTGCCTTGCTCGTTCTCGCGACCTGGTGGTACTTTCCACCCCGCTTCAAGGGTCGGGTTCATGAACCAGTCGCCACCAAGTCACCGCGGAGCCGAGCCGATGCCCACCGTTGAAGAGCGGCTGAAGGAGTTGGGTCTGGTGCTGCCGGAGCCGCTGCAGATGCCGCCTGGCGTTACTCTGCCTTTTCCGTGGGTTCGGGTCGTCGGCTCGCGAGCTTTGATCTCCGGGCACGGTCCCACGAACGCCGATGGTTCACTCGCCCAGCCGCTCGGCAAGGTGGGCACCCAGGTCTCCGTCGAGCAGGCGTATGCGGCCGCCAAGCTGACCGGTCTGGCCATCCTGGGCAGTCTCAAGCGCGAGCTCGGCGGCCTGGAGCGCATCGCCGGCTGGAACAGGGTGTTCGGCATGGTCAACTCTGCTCCCGGCTTCAACCGCCAGCCCGCAGTCATCAACGGATTCTCGGAACTGATCCTGAGCGTCTTCGGGCCCCGGGTCGGAGCGCATGCGCGCAGTGCCGTCGGAATGGCCGAGCTTCCGTTCAACATTCCGGTCGAGATCGAAGCTGAGGTCGAGCTTGTGCCGGATGCCGCCTGACCTGTGCCAGGCAAATCCGAAGCAACGTGCACTTCCACAACTCGCCGACTCCGAAGCCCGCGCCCTAGACTTCGCGCTATTTCCATGCTCAAGACGTACCGCGGCAGTTGCCATTGCGGAGCGGTCAGGTTCGAGGCCGAACTCGACTTCTCGCAGGATTCGTATCGCTGCAACTGCTCCATCTGCCGCCGAACCCGGTTTTGGCCTGCGGTGGCGACGCCAGAACACTTTCGCTTGTTGGCAGGCGAAGCCGAGCTGACCGAGTACCGATTCAACACGCGCAAGAACCTGCACTACTTCTGCAGGCACTGCGGGGTCCGTCCGTTCGGCATCGGAACCGAGACACCCCTTGGAGAGATGTACGGCGTCAACATCGGTTGCCTGGAGGGCGTCTCGGAGGAGGAACTCTCTCGCATCCCCGTGGCCTGCGTCGACGGGGCGAACGACCGGTTTGCTGCGCCCACGCATCTTTCACATCTGTGAGCAACACGGCCGTTGCCCTGTGCGTGAGCGTCGCCTTCGTGGTGTTGGCGCTGTGGCACTTTCGGATGGCGCTCTTCCCGTCTGCCGGCGCCGGCGGCGCCGTCCCGAGCGCCGACGGTAAGCCGCTCTTCGTGCCTTCGGCCCAGGCTACGGCAGCTGTCGGTCTCGTGCTGCTCCTGTTCGCATGTCTTGTCGCGGCGACGGGCGGGCTGGTTCAACTTGGCATTCCGCCCCGGCTGCTCACCTGGTCGTCGTTCGCGCTGGCGCTTGGCCTGCTCGCGCGGGCCATCGGCGAGTTCAAGTACGTCGGATTTTTCAAGCGAGTCCGCGGAAGTCGGTTCGCCCGACTCGACACGTGGGTCTATTCGCCGCTCTGTCTGCTGCTGGCTGTTGGCGTTGCAGTGGTCGCCCAGCACAATGCCGTCTAGGCTCAACTACCAAGGGATCCCATGAGCGCCACTGAAATCAAAGTGGGTCGACTTGGCATCAACTACATCGTCGACGGCTCGCACACGCAGAGTCTGGGGATGTTCGAACTGACCGTGCCGCCGGGCTCAAACGTTCCTCCGCCACACAGTCACTCGCACAATGAGGAATGCGTGTACGTCCTGGCGGGCACCCTTCGATATTCGGTCGGAGCCGAGACGAATGATCTGACCGTCGGCCAAACCATGAGCACCCCCAAGGGCGTGCCCCATGCGTTCTCCAACCCCTTCGCGGAAACCGCTCGCGCCTTGATCGTCCTTTCTCCAGACATCGGGGCTCAGTACTTCAGAGATGTCGCCGCCGTGGTCAATGCCGGAGGGCCCCCGGACAAGTCGGCGTTGATCGCTGTCATGGCCAGCTATGGGCTGCTCCCGGCTGCGCCAAAGTGACGCTTGACCCCGCCATCGAGCGGATCGCGCTTCGCTTGGAAGCGCTTCGCATCGACGGTACGTTCTGAGCATGAAGCCCCCGGCAGGTGCTTAGGCAAGCCATGGGGACCCGATGAACAGGCGTAAAGCGACAGTCGTTCTCGTCGTGCTGGGTGCTGCGGGCGAATGCTGTCCGTGCACCTGGCGACGCACAAAGCCCGACCCTTCCACCTAGCGGACGTGCCACGGACCAGAAGCACCACGTGCTTCGTCAAGCGTGTCTTGCCTGAGCGCGTTTTGACATTTCGCAACCACAGGCAAAGGGAGTGTCGTTATGAAGATGACGTCTGGTGTCGTTGCATCGACTGCGTTTGCCGCCGGGCTCATCGCAGGTGTCTTCGGCAGCAATCTCATCCCCTTGGCCCACGCCGCCTCCGATCGGGTCATTCTCATCGACACCGACTCGGAGATTGCCACCAAGTGCAACTTCGACAAGACCATCGTGAAGGGACCCAAGTACTACGCCTGTGTCAGAAACTGAGCGAGCACGGCGAGTCGCGTAACTGGCTTCCTACGCGCCTGGACTTGCAGCTATATCGGGAGGGAGAACCCAATCGGCCGCCCGTAGAAGAGGCAAATTGCCTGGGGTTGTCGGTTCCTCCGTCGCTCCTGCAACGAGCGGACGCCACGATTCCGTGACCGACGGCCGCCGGATCATCCCTTCAGTTGACCCACTCCACAACCGTCCGAGGTTGCGATGCCCCAAACCACGATCCCGATGGCCATAGACGCTTCCGAGGTGCCTCCTCGCGATTGGGTTTCTTCCTATCCCGAGCCGTTCGCCGCGCGCATGGACGGCCGGCAGAAGCGTCAGCTCGGCGAGTTCTTCGGACTCCAGAACTTCGGCGTGAATCTCACCCGCCTGGCACCGGGCGCAATCTCATCGCTTCGACATGCTCACACGAAGCAGGACGAGTTCGTCTACATCGTCCGTGGTCGACCCACCTTGCACACCAATGAAGGTCGGCTCCAGCTCGCACCCGGCATGTGCGCCGGCTTCAGGGCTGGGACTGGAAACGCTCACCACCTGTGCAACGACACGTCAGACGAGGTGCTGTATCTCGAGATCGGGGACAGGATGCCAGGCGATGAGGTGACCTACCCCGAAGACGATCTTCGAGTCGTTCGCATCGGCGGCAAAGGTCAGTACGTGCACAAGGACGGAACTCCTTACTGAAGTCACCGGACCCGTAGAGCGATGAGCGTCAACCTCCGTCGAGCGGACAGCCCGAGGCTGCCGCGCAACCCTTGGGCCCGGCGCTCATGTCGAACGTTCGGCGTCACAATCAGCGTGGTCGTCCGCGGGAGGAAGCATGAAGAAGTACTTTGCGGCACTCGCGCTCCTGGTGTCGCTCTCGCCAGCCCAAGCCCAGGACTCCGGGATCGTCACTCGCCCCAGCAAGTTCTCTGTCGCCGAGACGACATCTCGCTTGGTCGCCGCGATCGAAGCCAGCGGAACCTACCAGCTGTTCTGGCAGTTGGATCACACGGCAAACGCCGACAAAGAAGCAGGCGCTGCATTGCCGCCGTCGCAACTTGTGCTCTTCGGCAATCCGAAAGGTGGCGTCCCTCTGATCAAAGATGCTCCGACGGTCGCCCTGGACTTGCCGAATCGAGCCCTGATCTGGCAGGACTCGGATGGCAAGGTCTGGCTCACCTACAACGAACTGGCGCCGCTCTTTGCGAGGCACAGCCTCAAGCGCACCGCCGATCAGATCAAGGTGATCGAAGCACGCCAGACCGCGCTGTTCGACAAAGCCACGAACTGAACGCACTATGAAGATTCGCAACCTGGCACCTGCTCTCGGTCTGTCCGCACTCGCTCTCACCGCTCTCGCCGCATCGCCCTACGCCGGACAGGAGTCGCGCGATATCAAGGCACTTTCGCGGGACGAGGTCGGTTCGCTTCTCTCGGGCGAAGGCATGGGCTTCGCCAAGGCCGCCGAACTGAACGGCTTTGCCGGGCCAGCGCATGTGCTGGAGCTCGCTACCCCACTTCGTCTCACGCCCGAGCAGCGGGCCCGTACGGAGACGCTGTTCGCTGCCATGTCTGTGAAGGCAAGGTCTTCAGGCCGCGCGCTCGTCGACAAGGAGCGTCAACTCGACGGTCTGTTCGCCTCCAAGACGATCACTGCCGAACGCCTGTCCCAGGTCTTGCAAGAAATTGCCCAGCTCCAGGCGCAGATACGCAACGCCCATCTCGAGGCGCATCTCGCCCAGGTCGAGATCCTCACGCCAGAGCAGAACGCCCTCTATGGTGAGCTTCGTGGCTACGGGGCCGCGGCAGCGCATGGCGGAAAAGGGCACAAGCATTGAAGTCGACCCTCTCGATCGAGCGGACGTCTCGATGCAAGCTTCGCTTGCCCGCCGCAGCCCGTTTCCGACGCTAGCCGCGTCGAGCAGCGATGGCGCTTCCGTTCACGGCAGAGCAGTTCTTCGGTGTCTTCCGCGCCTACAACGAGGCGCTGTGGCCTGCCCAAGTGTTCTTGCTCGCGGTCGCGCTCGTCGCCGTCGCGCTCATTGGGTTTCGGCAACGCTGGTCGGGTATCGGCGTTTCCGCGATCCTTGCCTTTCTTTGGGCGTGGCTCGGTGTGGCCTACCACTGGGCGTTCTTCGCGGCCATCAACCCTTTGGCGGGCGTCTTTTCGGCCGTCTCGATCGCCGGCGCAATGGTCTTTCTCTGGGAGGGCGTCATCCGGCACAGGCTCGAGTTCCGGTTCGCTCGCTCGGCGCGTACGTTTGCCGGTGTCTTGCTCGTGCTCTTCGCGTTAGTCGTCTACCCCGCCTGGTCCGTGTGGGCGGGCCACCGCTATCCCGCGATGCCCACCTTCGGCCTGCCGTGTCCAACGACCCTGTTCACCATCGGCGTTCTCGCCTTCCTGGTCGTACCGCATCCACGCTCTCCACTGGCGGTGCCGGTCCTGTGGTGTCTCATCGGCTTTCAGGCCGCGTTTTTTCTCGATGTGCCGCAGGATCTGGCGCTCCTCGTCGCCGCGGCGTTGGGGATGCTCCTCATGGCCGGTCATGCAACCGAGCCGCGCGCGTCACTCCGTTAGCCCCTCTTTCACCGGAGCACGTACTTGGCCGATCCTGGCGATTGCAAGCACCCCGCTGGCGCCTTTGCTCCGGTGATCGACCGAAGTCGGTGCGAGGGCAAAGGGGTGTGCGTGAAGGTCTGTCCGACCGGCGTCTTCACTGTCGGCACATTGCCTGGCACCGAACGCAGCAAGCTCAAATTCGCAGCCCGCATCAAAGGCTTCGCGCACAGGTGGCAGCAGGCGTTGCTCATCAACCCGAATGCGTGCGAAGGCTGCGGCAAGTGCGTTGCGGCGTGCCCGGAGCAGGCGATCACGTTGGCTCGTACGTCGGCGATTGCGTCGCCATGAAGATCCGACACGTCCTCGGAACGAGTGCCACAACCCCCTGTCGCGGCGGCGGATTCGAAGCGAGCCGTTAGGCCGAGTTTCCACCGCGGTCACCATGTTTGCAGGTCACGTCGGAGCAGCGATGGCCATCGCGCGAATCGAGCGGCGCGTGAACCTCGGCCTCGTGTGTCTTGCCGCCCTGTTTCTCGACCTCGTGCTCTGGCTGCTGGTCCTCCTCGGCTGGGAGTCCGCGACCATCCCTGCCGACTTCATCGCCACTCACCAGCCGAAGTTCGTCTTCCCGTATTCGCACGGCTTGGCTGCCAGCATCGGCTGGTCGGTCCTGGCCGGCGCGGCGACGTTCCTCTGGTATCCGCGCGTGAGCCACGCGAAGCTGCGCGCGGCTGCGCTCGTCGCGGCGGCGGTCTTCTCGCACTGGCTGCTCGACGCACTGGTTCATGCGCCCGAGCTGCCGATCGCGGGGGCCCGTTCGGCCAAGGTCGGCCTCGGGCTGTGGCGAGAGATGCCGGTTGCGCTCGCCGTCGAAGCCTTCGTTGCATTCGCAGGTCTCTACCTCTTCGTGTCCGGTGCAGCGTTGTCGAGGCCGAGGAAGCTCTGGATCTCGGTGTTGTCTCTTCTGGTCTTCGGCTTCACGGCGATCGGCATGACGGTGGCACCGCCTCCTCCCTCGGTGACCGCCATGGCGGCGACCTCCTTGGTCACCATCGTCGTGGTCAGCTTGCTGGCGGGCTGGCTCGCAAAGCCACCGCGTTGGCACGAGTTGCGATCGCAATGAGGTCGAACGTCAAAGGCCAGGAATCTTGTCCTCGTCGCAGGGAGTCCTATGAAGCGCGTCATCAAGACAACAGCGTCGGCAGCCATGTACAACCCGGTTTCGCAGGCGACGGTCGCTGCGAACGGGATGCTCTACACCGCCGGGATGATCGGCCGATCCCCCGAGAGCGGCGAAATGCTTTCGTCCTTTGCCGAGCAGGCGCACCAGGCGCTGAGAAACCTCGGGGTGCTTCTGCGCGACGCGGGAGGCGGCTACCAGGACGTCATGTTCGTGCAGCTCTATCTGCTCGACATCGGCCAGATCGAGCGATTCAACGAAATCTTCAGGGAGTACTTCCCCGTCGAGCCGCCGGCCCGGGCCGTGTGTCAGCCTGTCAAGCTGTATCCGGGCGCGCTGGTCATGTTCACCGCGGTCGCGTGTGTGGCCTGACCTTCCATCGAGTGGGCGGTGGGGCCGAGGCAACTCTCGCCCGCCGGAGGCTTGACCGTCTGGCCGACGCTGAGGCATAACTGTTCGCAGCCTGGCGTCGGCCCCTCATGGCGAGCGTCAGCCAACACCATCGCCCGGGCGCGTATGACCGAACGGATCGCCGGTCCATGAGTCTCAGCGTCGCGCTCCTCGTCGCCGCGGCGTCGACCTGCACGATTCCGGCATCGGAGGAAGCTGCTCAAACCGCGCTGCCCTACAGCGAGTTCGATGGGCGAGACGGTCCTTTCGGCTGGCGCGCGCTGGCCGCGGCCGGGTGTGCCGATTCAGCCGTCGCACTCCTGGCCCGGTACGCGGAGGCCCATCGCGGCCGCCTGGCTCCCGCGCAAGGAAGGGAAATCGCCTTTCACATCGGCCAGGTCCTGGCGATGGTCGGCCGCGAACAGGAAGCAATCGCTCCCCTCGAGCAGGCGCTCGACGCCGAGGCGCCGGCGGAATGGGTTGCCTATGTCAGGGCGACTCTCGCCTTCCTTCGTCGAGACATGACCGCCCTCCAGGAAGCTCGCGCGTCGTATGCAGCACTCGCGCCCGGGTCGATGCGCCTGCGCATCATCGATGGCCTCGTCGCGTGCCCGAAGGAGCCGTACGTGAAGGCTGCCCACTGCAGGATGTGAGCATCGAGCCGGGTCCCCGACGCCGTGGTGGTCACTTCCGTCGCAAAATAGCCGCTCGACCTCTCACATCAGCAAGGAGTCGAGCATGAAATCCATCCTGGCCGCTTGCCTGATCGTCCTCGCTGCGCTGCACGCTTCGCCGGCGAGCGCGGAGTCGCTGCGCTGCAATGGCTACAGCGCGTCGGAGGGCGATTCCAAGATTTCCGTGCTCTACAAGTGCGGTCAGCCGCTGCTCAAGGACAACTATTGCGCGCCGGTGTACTACTCGCAAACACTGCAGACGGTGCCCGAACCGTTCGCGAGCGCCTACGTGCCGTGCCAGCAGGTCGAAGAGTGGCTGTACGAGCGGGGTCCCGGGCAACTCACGGCGATCGTCCGCTTTCGCGGCAGCGTCGTGCAATCGATCCGCTACGGCCGTGAGCCGCACTAGGCAGGTCGCGGCACCACCCGCCACCGTCCTCGCATCGCTGGAGACCGAGGACGCTACGCAGTGCGTCGATTTCTTCATGCGCGCAGACGGGACGTTCGGTTTCGAGCAATACCGCAGCGAGTACGATGGCTCGAGCCGATGGCAAAGCCTGGGGAGGTACTCCCAGCTCACATACGCTTCGGGTCAGGAAGCGCTCGAGGCAGCCAAGCAACACGTGCCGTGGCTGCGACGCGAAGAGCGTTGGCGCTGGTAAGCAGGAGGATCATGGAGCGCAAGCCCGAGATTTGTCGCCCGCACCGCGCCGACCATTCACGTCACCGAACGCGTTGGGTCGCCGCCGCGACGGCGGCCGGGGTTCTTCTCTCGAGTTGTGCCGCCGCCCCAGCCATCCAGCCGGCCGACACGAGCAAGTCCCGTTTCGAGGGCAGCACTTACGGCGGCGACACCATCACGCTGGCCCTGCCCACACCCGGCGAGGAGCGCTATCGCGTGTTCGAGGAAGCGCGAACGGGGATGGTGCCGCTGCAGTCGGTGCGCTCCGGCGCAGAAGAGAGGGCCCGGGCGTATTGCACGGGCAAGGGGAAAGCGATGCACGGTCTCGTCGAGACCGCCGCCAAGCCGCCCTACATTCAAGACAACTTCGCGCGGGTGGAACTGATCTTCGAATGCATTGCCAAACCGGCCGGGGCAGGCGCGACCACGTCGGGAAGATAGGTGGGTTAAAGAGAGACCCGCGTCAGGCCCACGCAGAAAGCCGCCAGCAGCAACACGTTGAACAGCATCCCGGCGATGTGCAGGCGCCGGAACCTGCGGATGCCGAACGAATCGTCAGCGCTCATCGTGCTGCGCACCCGGTCCATGCGTGCGATGAACCAATGCCGGCCTGCAAAGCCGATCGCCGCGACGAAGCCCAAGGCCAGTGCCGGCGCGGCCCGGCCGGCGATGGCGGCACTCGCCGCGCCGACGATCCCCGTCGCCATGATCGCCAGGTAATACAGGTTGAAGAGGCCGCGGATGAAACGCGAATCGACGGGGGTATCGTGCTTCAGGATGAGCAGCGGCAACGAGCCCATCATGAAGAATCCCATCCAGACGAGCAGCACCACGGCAGAGATCAGCGCAAGTATCAGCATCGGGTCCCCTGCGGCGCGCGCTTCGCGGTCGCATTCGGCCGCACGGGCCTCGCTCAAATTCTAGTGGCTCGTCCCGACGCATCGCCTCGACAACGCGGATGGAATTCACGACGACCGTGTTACTCACCCCCGGGGCGGCCGGTCGCGTAAATTCCGGCCCACAACAGACGAGGAGCGTCACCGTGAGATACCAAGGAAGCTGCCACTGCGGCGCCGTCGCCTTCGAGGTCGAGGGCGAGATCAAGAACGGCCTGGCGTGCAACTGTTCGATATGCCAGCGCAAGGGATCGCTCCTCTGGTTCGTTCCCAGGAGTTCGCTCAAGCTCGCCACGCCGGAAGAAAATTCGCGCGTCTACCTGTTCAACAAGCATCTCCTGAAGCATCGCTTCTGCCCGACATGCGGCATCCACCCCTACGCCGAAGGCAAGGATCCCAAAGGAAACGAGATGGCTGCGATCAATATTCGCTGCCTGGAAGGCATCGATCTTTCGGCCATCCCCGTCACCCATTTCGACGGCAGATCGCTGTGAGAAGCAGCCCCTCCGGCGAAACCCGACCCACCCAAGACCTCTCAAGCCCGTGCACAGAAACTCACTTGCCTTCGCATTCACCGTCTCGATGACGGCCGCCATGACGGGCCCCGCCCACGCTTCGCCGGAACAAGACGCACTGCTCTTCCTCGATTCGCAGGTCCTGCCCAAGAAGGCGGCGGCCTGTTCGGCGCGCATCTCGGGCTACTCGGCCAGGTTCGAGCCGGCGTTTCGCGCGTGGCTCGACAGAAACAAGGCGCACGTCGCCTCGGGAGAAGCATTCCTTCGCGCCGATGCGCAAAGAACCAACGTTCCTTTCGAGCCCGATGTTCAGGCGGTCGCCGCCGGCATCTCCCAGCAATGGACCAGCGCACCCTTGCCCACGCTGCAAGACAATTGCGACGCGCTGCTGATCCAGTTGAGAGACTCGTCGGGGGGCGGCTGACCGGTCGGCCGCGCGAATGGAACCACGACGCCAACGGGCCGGCAGCGCAATCACGCCCGAGCAGTTCGACGAGCTCGACGACGAAGCGCTCGCCCGCCTGGTTCCGCGCGCGTATCGCGAGTACTTCCCGGGCAAGGAAGGCTGCGTCAACGGCCACTTCTACCTGCACGACGGCACCGCCTGGAGCTTCTACAAGGGCGGCTTGCTCGATGAATAGCGCCGACGCGGCGCGAGCGATGCAGCTCGCTCTGGTCCGGCCTTCGCTTCGCTTCCTGCCGGGCTATGTCGATGCGCTCGAGCGCGGCTGGTCGGCCGACAGCGCGCGCGCGGAGACCGCCTCGAAGGAAGAGCTCGCGCTGATCGCGGCCGACCGCGACCACTTCCTTTCCACCCAGGCCGACCGCGAACCGCAAGGCGAGACGGTCACGCTGCCGGACGGCTCGAAGGTCCCACGCCTGCCCGGATACCGGCGCTGGCTCTGGGACGGCGAGTTCTGCGGGCTCATCAACCTGCGCTGGCAGCCGGGGACGCACGCGTTGCCACCGCACTGCCTGGGCCACGTCGGCTACGCGGTCGTCCCCTGGAAGCAGCGACGCGGCTACGCGACCGAGGCCCTGCGTCGGTTCCTGCCGTCGGCCAAGGAGGAAGGGCTGTCGTACGTCGAGATCACGACCGATCCGCAGAATCTCGCGTCGCAGCGGGTGATCGAGGCCAACGGCGGCGTGCTCCACGAGCGCTTCGTCAAGCCGCCGCAATTCGGCAGCACGCCGGGATTGCGCTACCGCATCGCGCTGCTCTGATGAGCATCACTCCGACACCCGTCACCGCTGCGCTCGCCGGAACCTTTTCCGGCCTGACCTGGCCGGTGATCTGGCCGCTCGTCACCGGGACCGAGGCGTCGGCCACGCTCTGGCTGGTGCTGGCGACGATCGTGCTCGTCGCCTTGCCGGCGCATGCCTTCGTCCTCGGCTTCCAGCGCGGAGCAACACCGGGTGCGCGCGGCCTGGACGTCGGACTGCTGAAACGCATCGGCGCGTGGCTCGCGGGCGGCGTCGGCGCGGCGCTGCTCGTCGCCGCCTATCGCGGCTCGGCGTGAGCGTGACAGCGCTTTGCACGACGACATCGGCGTCTCCTCTCTTGTCGCCCACCGGATCGCGGTGGTACCTTGGACTCTTCCCGACCGCCCGTCACGAGGCTCCATGAATCCTTCGACCCGGATCGCCGCCCTGGCCGTCTTCGGCGCCGCGCTTGCCGTCCCCGCACTGGCCCAGACCGTCAAGGTGACACCGCTCGGCGGCATCGACGGCGAGTTCTGCCCGCAGGATCGCGCCCTCGTCTTCGAGGACCCGAACGGCACGCGCATCCTCTACGACCCGGGCCGCACCGTCGCCGGCGGGGGCGATCCGCGCCTGGGCAAGATCGACATCGTGCTGGTCAGCCACATGCACGGCGACCACGCCGGTAATGCCCACAACAAGGCGCCCAACTCGGGCACGTGCGCGGCGCCCGACATGTCGGTCTCGGCGATGCCCAACTCCAATGCCGCGAACATCGCGATCGCCAAGAAGGCGAAGATCGTCACGGGCAGCGAGATGCCGCCGTTCTTCGCCGCCAAGCTCAAGGCGAACGGCGGCGATCCCGCCGACTCGATGCTGGCGCGCTTCGGCGGCAGCGTCACGGTCGGCGGCGTGCGCATCGCCACGGTCACGGCGATGCACAGCAACGGCCTCGATCCCGACTACATCGGCGGTGATCTCGGCAAAGCCATGAAGGACGCGGGCATCGCCGGCGATGTCGGCCTGCCGACCGGCTTTGTCCTGCGCTTCAGCAACGGACTTGTCGCCTACCTCTCCGGCGACACCGGGATCACCGCAGATCAGGAATTGGTGGTGCGCAACCACTACCAGGCCAAGCTCGCGGTCATGAACATCGGCGACGGCTTCACGACCGGGCCGGCCGAAGCCGCCTACGTGATCAACGAGCTCGTGAAACCCGCGGCGGTGATCGCTTCTCACGCCAACGAAGTCGGCACGGTTGGCGGCAAGGTTCGTCCCGGCAGCAAGACCGAGGCATTCGTGAAGGCGAGCAAGGTGCCGGTGCACCTTCCGCTGTCCGGCAAGACGATGGAGTTCGACGCCGCCGGCAAGTGCACGGCAGGCTGCTAAGTCGAGCGGCTCAGCGCTTCATCGAGATCCTCTCGTGGGCGTCCCTGACGAGCATCAGCGCGGCTGAGCCGTAGTACGCGTGGTACTCGGCGACCATCTCGCCCTTGATGATCACCGGGTCGGTCGCGACGAGCGCCTGGGCCTCGGCGATGTCGGCGACCGCGAAGATGAACAGGCCGCGCCAGCCGTCGACGCCGTCGAACGGGCCGGCGACCGCGAGCTTCCCCGCCGCGGCCAGGCGGTTCATGTTGGCGAAATGGCCCTTGAACATCTCGTCTCGTTCGGGCTCGGCCGCAACCTTGTTCGGCCCGGTCTTGAGGATCACCAGGACGTAGCGCCTCATTCCGTTCTCGTCGGCGCCGAGCGAGCGCGCGAGCTCGGGCTCGTAGGGCGCTTTCGCTGGTTCGCCCGCGCCCTGAGCCCGGACCGCGAACGACAGGAACAGCAACGCACTGCAAATCGCGATGAGAGCTTGCCGGGTCACGGAGACTTCTCCTCTGGGTGGGCGACCATGCTAACCACGCCGCATTGGCGACGGCCGATCAGCCGTCGCGTTCGATGATGCAGAAGACCTCCGTCCGCCAAGCCATCCTCACCGACCTGCCGGTGCTGGCGCCGCTGTTCGACGGCTATCGCCAGTTCTACGGCCGCCCGAGCGACGTCGCGGCAGCGGAGTCGTTCCTGCGCGAGCGCTTCGATCACGGCGAATCGGTGATCTTCCTCGCCCATGCCGCGGGCGCGCCGGCGGGATTCACGCAGCTCTATCCGAGCTTCTCGTCGGTGTCGCTGGCGCGGACCTTCATCCTGAACGATCTGTTCGTCGTGCCCGCGCAGAGAAGAACAGGCATCGGCTCGGAGCTGCTGCGCGCCGCGACCGAGCACGCGCGCTCCCTGGGCGCCGTCCGCGTCACGCTGAACACCGACATCCAGAACACTTCCGCCCAGGCCGTCTACGAAGCCCGCGGCTGGAAGCGCGATCGCGAGTACTTCGTCTACCACTTCGCGCCGCAGGGCTAGCGAATCCGCTGCGATCGTTCACACGCGCTGGAGCCACACCGCATGACGACCCTTCTCAACCCCCCGCTGGCCGTCGGCAGCACCGTGCAGCGCGCGGGCTTCTTCACCAAGCGCCACACGATCTCGCCTGTGCTTCGCTGCCAGGTGTTCCGGCACCCCGATCCGAATCCGATCCCTCAGTGGCAGCTGACCTCACCGATGGAGTTCCAGGTCTCGACGTTCTACGCCGGCTTCACATGACGCGCCGAGCGCTCGCCCCGGCCGGCGCTTCGGTTCACACTGTCACCCCTTGGACGCGAGGAGAACTCCGTTGACGACCGCCCAGCGAACCACCCAGGTGTGCCTGTTCATCGTCGCCGCCATCGCCCTGTTCGGCGGCACGGTGCAGATGATCCTGGGCCAGCCGCAAACGACACCGCGACTCGACAACGTCCATCGCTTCATGGCGGGCGTCTATTTCTCGGTGGGTTTCATCAACCTGTGGGCGGCCTGGACCATCACCCGCCAGGGGACGCTGGTGTACCTGCTCGCGCTCGGTGTCCTGCTCGCCGGAATCGGCAGGCTCATCTCGATCTCGCAGGTCGGGTTGCCCGAGCCGCACGGCGTCTGGCTCGGCTATCTGGTTCCCGAGCTGATCCTTCCCTTCGTGATCGCCCTCTCGCACCGGGCAAGTGCCCGCACGCGGCAATGAAGGAACACCCGCTCGAAGCCTGGCATCGCCTCGTTCGCACGCAGGACGCCAACGGCCTCACGGCGCTGCTCGCCGACGACGCGGTGTTCCACTCGCCCGTCGTGCACGCGCCTCAGGCCGGCGCCAGGTTGGTGGCTCGCTACCTCGGCGCGGCGTTTCAGGTCTTCTTCAATCCGACGTTCCGCTACGTCAGGGAGATCGTCGGCGCGTCCGACGCGATGCTCGAGTTCGAGACCGTCATCGACGGCGTGCAGGTCAACGGCGTCGATCTCATCAAATGGAACGACGCCGGCCTGATCGTCGAGTTCAAGGTCATGGTCAGGCCGCTGAAGGCGATCAACCTCGTCCACCAGCGGATGGCGGCGATGCTTCAAGCCGACCAGTGAGCCTGTTGGCAACGTCCTCGCGCGGCAGCTGCCTTTGCGGCAACGTCGGCTTCGTCGCGGCGCTGCCCTCGAAGTGGGTCGCGCACTGCCACTGCAGCCGCTGCCGGCGCGCCCACGGTGCGCCCTTCGTGACATGGGCCGGCTTCGCCGCCGACGCCGTGACGGTCGAGGACCCGCGATCGAATTTGCGTTGGTACGTCGCCGACGAAGGCGGCATGCGCGGCTCTTGCGGCCACTGCGGCAGCCCGATGTTCTTCAAGTCGGAGCGCTGGCCTGGCGAGCTGCACATCGCCCGCGCCCTCTTCCTCGAGCCGATCGATCGGACACCGCAAGCGCACGTCTTCTACGAGACGCATGTCGACTGGGTCACGATCGGCGACGAGTTGCCGAAGAAGTCGAGCACGCCCTAGCACGGCTCGGGATGCGGCGCCCGATTTCGGGGCAGCGCGCGCCAATCGCCGATGCGTGAACGCGACGCGCGAGCGCTGATCGTGCGCAAGCGTGGTTTTTTGCCCGGCGCTTTCTCGACGCGCCCGTGCCGTTGCTGGCAAGCTCGCGGCTTCCCCTCAAACGGCGTCGCGTTCGCAGTCCGGACCGACGCTTTCTCTTTGTCACGGAGCCCCATGTCAGCAGCCTTCACCGAAGAACAAGCCCGCGCCTACATGCACAAGCTGCTGGCGACCATGAGCCAGGCCGGCGGCTCGGACCTCTTCGTCTCGGCCGATTTCCCGCCGAGCATGAAGTCGCAGGGCGCGATGAAGCCGCTGACGGCGCAAAAGCTCGGCGCCGAGGTGACGCGGATGCTCGCCCATTCGCTGATGAACGAGACGCAGCGCGCCGAGTTCGCCAAGGAGATGGAGTGCAACTTCGCGATCTCGATTCCCGGCGTCTCGCGCTTTCGCGTCAACGTCTTCGTGCAGCAGCGCAGCGTCGGCATGGTCATCCGCACGATCGCCTCGGAGATCCCCAGCTTCGAGAAGCTGAAGCTGCCGCCGGTGCTCAAGGACGTGGTGATGACCAAGCGCGGGCTCGTCCTCGTCGTCGGCGCCACCGGCTCGGGCAAGTCGACGACGCTCGCGGCGATGATCGACCATCGCAACCGCACTTCGCCCGGTCACATCATCACGGTCGAGGATCCGGTCGAGTACGTGCATCCGTCGCAGCTCTCGCTGGTGACGCACCGCGAGGTCGGCATCGACACGCACTCGTGGCACCACGCGCTCAAGAACACCCTGCGCCAGGCGCCCGACGTCATCCTGGTCGGCGAGATCCGCGATGCCGAGACGATGGAGCACGCCATCGCCTTCGCCGAGACCGGCCACCTCTGCCTGGCGACGCTGCACGCCAACAGCGCCAGCCAGACGATCGAGCGGATCATCAACTTCTTCTCGGAAGACCGCAGGAAGCAGCTGCTGATGGACCTCTCTGCCAACCTGCGCGCGATCGTCTCGCAGCGGCTGGTCCGGCGCGAGGACGGCCAGGGCCGCTCGGCGGCGATCGAGATCCTGCTCAA
>Ga0207701_10000565_pt1 | contig 38622 bp, 30 predicted proteins | sample KBSSwiSSwithPhiX_FD_184294 | JGI IMG/M metagenome (GOLD analysis project Ga0207701, IMG submission 184294) | Switchgrass rhizosphere bulk soil microbial communities from Kellogg Biological Station, Michigan, USA, with PhiX - S5 (SPAdes) (version 2) | ecosystem: Environmental > Terrestrial >... | reverse complement strand
CGCCGCGCTGTCGGCGGCGCCCGCCGGCACGGACGTCTCGGCCGACAGAGCTTCGCCCCCGACCGTTTGCACCGAGAGCCGGTAGTTCCCACCGGCAATGAGTTCCGCTCCAGGCAACGAGAAGCGATAGATGCCTTCGCCCTTGCGGTCATCTCGAACGCGGCTGTCCTCCACCGCCGTCAACGTCTGACCATCCGGCGTCGTCAGTGTCACGATCGCCCCCGACTCGGCCACGCCTTCATCGCTGACGATGGGGTCCGCGAGGTCGAACGGCGGCGCGAACATCTGCACCGTCCCGTTGCGCGTCCGCTCCAGCAGCACCACCTGCGAGGACGCGCTGGCACTCAGCACGCCATGCAGCGACACCATGGAGTCCGTCGGCGGGATCCCGACCTTCTCGATCTCGCAGGCGGAGACCGTCACCAGGAGCGCGGCCACCGCGGCGCGAATCCGCACGCGAACGCGATCAGAAATCAATGCGCACCCCCACGCTCGGCACGATGGGAAACTGTGAGATCGCCTTGCGCGTCGGAGTATCCGTGGAATAGTCGTAGCGGTAAATGAAGATGTTCTTCGCGTTGTAGGCGTTCACCACGCTGACGTACGGCGCCACGATCCCACCCAGGATGTGGAATTCCCGCGACGCGTCGAGGTCGAGGCGATGGTTGGCGGGGAAGCGCGCCCCGTTGTGCGGTCCGCCTAACGGCTCGACGTAAATTGGCGGGTCGCCGGTGCCCCAGCGGTCCCGCGAGGGGTCGTACACGCGTCGGGCGACCTCGCCGACGATGGCCGTGTACGGGGTGCCGCTCGCGTAGCCGAATCGTGCGCCGAGTCGATAATGGGAGAGCCGCCACATTGCCACGACATCGAGGTCGTGTCGTCTGTCGTGCCCGGGGGCCCACGTCACACCGTCGCGCGTGCGCGAGCTCACGCCGTACGTGTAGGAGACCCATCCACCCAACCCGGTCGCGGGCTGATAACGCGCGATCATGTCGACGCCGTACGACCGCCCCTGGTCCGTCAAAAACTCGTCGCCGCGGATGCTCGGGTCCTCGGACCAGTTGGCTTCCATCACGCGATCGTAGTGCTTGAGGTACCCCTCGACACGAACGCTGCCGCTGGAAATCCGTCGCTCCACCCCCGCAACCCAGTGCCATGCGGCCGCGACCGGCGTGAACGAATCGCTGGCGACCCAGACGTCGAAGTAGCGGAGCGGTCCGTCGCCCGCGAGTGAATGCATCCACTGCGTCGCGCGTCCGGCCCCAACCGTGAATGCGAGATCCGACGTCGCCAGGAACTTCACCGTCACGCGCGGCGAAAGCGCAGCCCAGTCGCGGCCCGTGAGCGCCTCGGCGCGCAGCCCGGCGTCCACCATCCAGCGCGACGACACCCGCCACAGGTCCTCGATCCACAGCGCTGCCGACGTCGGTTTCTGCACGATGTCGAAATCGGTCGTCCCGGTTTGTGACGAGCTCGAGGAGTAACGGATGCGATGCGTCGCCAGCTCGTAGCCTAACGACGGGTCATGCTTCGCCCTGTGCGCGTGTAGCGACCCGGCGAGACGGAAATCACGAACCTGGTTGCGCTGTGCGAACGCACCATCGCCCACGTCCAGCAGGGTCGAGAAGTTCGACGTCGACACGCGCTGCTCGAACGTTGCATTGTCCCCGAGACTCCAGCCGAACAATGGAACGCGCGCGTCAGGCCCGAAGTTTTTCGCGAGCGTCACGCCGATGACGTTGTTCCCCCAGTCGACGTCCCACTGCCCCTCGCCCGCGCGCGACGGCGTCGAGTCGGCGGCCAGCTCGGCAAAGTTCGCGTCGAGGACGTCCCGCCCCGAGTACCCGGTGACGGACACGCGCCAGTTTCCGGGCAGCGCGTACGCCGCGCGCCCGTGGAAGTCCGCGAAATGGTACGGGAGCACGTTGTTCGAGAACGCCGTAACGACGGCATCCGCGTACGTGCGACGCGCGGCGAGGCTCCACGTGCCCCGCCCCCTCGCGAACGCGCCACCGATCCGCCCAGTGGCGGCGAGCGCCGAGAGATCCGCCGACACGTGTGTGCCGGGCCGCGTATCGTCCAGTGACCGGACATCGAGCACACTGGAAAGCCGGCCGCCGTATTGCGGCGGGAACGCTCCGGAAATGAGCTCGATCCCGCCAACGGTCGCATCCATGAATGTGCTGAACAGCCCGCCCAGGTGGAACGGGTTGTAGATCGGGAAGCCGTCGATGAGGATGAGATTCTGATCGGCCTCGCCGCCGCGAACCGTTAGGCCAGTGTTGAAGTCGTTGCGCGCGACGACGCCCGGGAGCAGTTGAACGGTGCGGATCACGTCGGGCTCGCCGACGCTCGGAATGCCGGCGATGGCGGACGCTCCCATGGTGATCGTCGCGACGTTAGGCCGGGTCACGAAGGTCTCGACGTCGGTCGGGACGGCGGATGTGCGCACAGTGGAGAGCACGTGCGCTTCCGGTTGGAGCGTGACATCCACGAGCACCGTGTCGTTCCCGCGAATCCGCAGGGCGTGATTCACGGCCCGGTAGCCGAGCAGGCGAACGCGCAGCGTCGACGCGCCGGCCGGCACACCGCTCAGTCGATAGCGGCCGTCGGCCGCGGCAATGGTTCCGAGCGAGGTGCCCGCGACCGTCACCGACGCGCCCGCAGCGGGCGTGGTAGCGCCGCTGTCCGGTCGTATCAGTATCCGTCCCGTGACGACACCAGTGGATGGATTCTGCGCCAGGACGGCGGCAGGCAGGAGGCAGAGGAGAGTGAAACGTGCGCCAACGGCGGCGAATGACACAGGCGATGCGGGTTCGGGTCGCCCAATGATAGTCGCGAGCGATCAAAGGGGTCAGAGTCGTTTGAATTCGAGAGCTCGGAAAAGCCGAGCGCCGTGAATTCAAACGACTCTGACCCCTTTGATCCAACGCCTAACGGGCCACAGGCCTCGCGCGGTAGGCCATCCGCGTCATCTCCCGCGTCCCCCGAATGCCAACGGTAATGAACGCCAGGCCGACGACCGAAAATGCGACGAACGCCCACGGAATCACACTCCGACTCCGCAGCAGATACGCGTCGGCCGGGTTCTCGGGATCGTAGTACGCCGTGTACGTGTTCCCGACCGCGTAGCGCCCCACGACGCGACTGGCCCAGCTGCCGCTGCGACTTTCCCTGAGGGGCGTGACACGGCTGGCCGTGTACGATCGGTCAGCGACACGATAGCGATACACCACCACCGGCTCGTACGTGCTTCCGTCCGAGTCGCTGTGCTCGTCCACCCGCGTGCTCAGCACGGTCGCCGCCACGGGCTGAAAGACGGAGAGGCGTCGCTGTTCCTTCGCGAGCATGCGCGTGCCAATGGCGAGAAAGACACAGCAGAACGCGCCCATGAGCCAGAGGCCAACCCGACTCCGGCGAACGTTTCGCTCGTCCCGCGGCGTCAACGCGCCCGACCCCTGCGCGGGACTCGGCTCGAGCCTCAGGAACTCGCGCACGAGATCCACGACAGCCTGCTTCGAGGCGTGGCCGCTCGAGTAGTATGACGTCCACGGGATTCGCCGCTGGTCCGCGAGCGTCACCGAGATGCGGTACGTGTTCCCGTCGTTCGACGCCGATTCCTCGAGCGACACGTCCGCCACCTGATCCAGCGGGATGACTTGCCGCTCGACGCGACCGAATCGCTGCTTCGCGATGATGAAGACGCGCTCCGTCCTGCTGAACGCGAACGTCTTGCGCGCCGGAAGCGCGACGAGCAACGCGCCGCCAAGCACGATGAGCGAGCCAATGACAATCGGAACGATGCCGCCGCGCCCTTCGGGCTGGGCCACACCTATGAAGATGGCCCAGCCGCCAAGCGCGACCAGGAAGACCCCCATGGCGCGGAGGGCGGCCGCGGAATCGCGGACGATAAGCTCTGTCGGAGTTCGGGCAACGATCTTCATCTTTCTCGGGTCGACCGTGGTGACGTTCCGCGCAGCCGCCAGCAAAGCGTTAGGCTTTCACACTCCACACGCCATTCCATGCCCATTCGGGTTTGTCTCGCCGGCGCAACAGGTTGGGCAGGCTCCGAGCTCGCACGGGCAATCGCGAGGCAACCGGACGTCGGCATCGTGTCAGCCGTTTCGCGTACGCACGGCGGGCGGTGCCTGAGCGATGTGCTCCACGACTCCCTGCTCGATTCCCCCGTCTACGGATCCGCGGCCGAGGCGTTGGCGGACGTTCCGTGCGACGTGTTCGTCGAATACACGAAGCCCGACATCGCCAAGCGCAACATCCTCGCGGCGCTGGAAAGCGGCGCCCACGTCGTGGTCGGCACGTCCGGCCTCACGGATGACGACTTTGCCGATATCGACGTCATGGCGCGCCGTCAGAATCGTGGCGTCCTCGCCTGCGGCAACTTCGCCCTGACCGTCGTGCTGTTACAGAAGTTCGCCGAGACGGCAGCGCGGCTGATTCCGCAGTGGGAGATCGTCGACTACGCGCACGACTCGAAGGTGGACGCGCCGAGCGGGACGGCGCGTGAGCTCGCGAGCCGGCTGTCGAAGGTGCGCGCTCCCGAGCCCACGGTACCGATCGACCAGACGGTTGGCCCCCGGGACTCACGGGGTACGACGCTCTCGGGGTCGCAGGTGCATTCGATTCGTCTTCCGCGCTTCGTGATCAGCGCCGAGATCATCTTCGGTATGCCCGATCAGACGCTGACCATTCGCCACGATTCGGGAAGCAGCGCACGTCCCTATGTCGACGGCGCGCTCATTGCCATTCGCCGCGTCTCGACGCTCGTGGGCGTCCATCGCGGACTCGACGCCGTGCTCGACCTGTGAGGCACACATGAATCGCCTGGCGCGACGGATCGCGACCACAACAGCGCTCACGCTCACGCCGCTGGTGCTTGCCATGTGCCGCGGCGAAACGCGCAATGATGACACCAACTACGACCACGTGATGTCGTTCGACACCACGCGCATGCGTCTCGCGCGCACGAACGACACGCTAGCGCTGCACGTCGAGCTCGCCGTCAAGCCCGAGCAGCAGAGCATGGGCCTGATGGAGCGACGGCGCTTGGCCAGCAATGCTGGGATGCTGTTCGTGTACGACAGCACACAGGCGCCAGATGCCAGTTTCTGGATGTACCGGACGCGCATCCCACTCGACATCGCGTTCGCCGACTCCGCCGGTGTCATCCGGAGCATTCGCTCCATGGCACCGTGCCCCACTGATCTCCCCCAGGCCTGCCCCAACTATAGGCCGGACGTGCCGTATCGGTATGCGCTCGAGGTGAACGCCGGCTATTTCGCTCGCCACCGCATCGTGGTTGGCAATACGCTCGTGCTGAGCGACCTGCCCTCACCCGGCACGCGCAAACCGTAGGCGCGGATTCTGCCGCGTACATTTCGGCATGACTGTTTGGCGGCTGGAGCAGGTCCTTCGGTCGGACCGCCGCCCCGCGCCGCGTACGCGTCCCCAGGACCGTTAGGCATGCCGACTCCCACCATGACCCCCCAGCGTCGCGGCGGCCAACCAACGCCGCCGTCCGGCTCACCGACGCCCGGCACACCGAAGGCTGGGACGCCGCCCAAGCCGGCCATGCCGCCGCGCCGGGCGTGGCTCACGTTCCTGGCGATCCTCGCCGCGAACTTTCTGCTCATGCGGTACTTCTTCCCGTCCGCGAACGCGCCGGTGAAGGTGCCGTATACGCTGTTCAAGCAGGAGGTCACGAAACGGAACGTCCGCGACATCTACAGTCGCGGCGAGAGCCTGACGGGACACTTCCGCTCACCAGTGACGTACCGCTCGCCGAAGGACAGTGCCGCCGGCGTGCAGGCGAAACCCGTGACGTCGTTCGCGACGACGCTTCCGGCATTCGTCGATCCGGGACTCGAGTCGCTCCTCATCGAGAACGGCGCGCAGATCTCCGCGGAGGCGCCCGACGAGGGCGGGAACCCCCTCACGTCGCTTCTGTTCGGCTTCGGCCCGACCATCCTGATCTTCGTCTTCTATTTCTGGTTGTTTCGGCGCGCGCAGCAGGCAGGCGGCCTCGGAGGCGGCGGGCTGCTCGGAGGAATCACGAAGAGCAGCGCAAAGCGCTTCGATCAGCAACAGGATGCTCGCGTCACGTTCGACGATGTGGCCGGAATCGACGAAGCGGAGAACGAGCTCGTGGAGCTCGTGGACTTTCTGCGAGACCCCGGCAAGTACACTCGGCTGGGGGGAACCGCGCCCAAGGGCGTGCTGCTCGTCGGGGCGCCAGGTACGGGCAAGACGCTGCTCGCGCGCGCCGTCGCCGGCGAGGCCGGCGTGCCGTTCTTCTCGATGAGCGGCTCGGAGTTCGTGGAAATCATCGTGGGCGTGGGAGCCGCTCGCGTTCGCGACCTGTTCAAGACGGCACGCGAGAACGCACCCGCCATCATCTTCATCGACGAGTTGGATTCCATCGGGCGAGCGCGCGGGCAGACGGTCATTGGCGGGTCGAGCGAACAGGAACAGACGCTCAACCAGATCCTCACGGAGATGGATGGCTTCTCGAGTCGCGAGGGCATCATCGTCCTGGGGGCGACGAACCAGCCGGATGTGCTCGACAAAGCGTTGTTGCGACCAGGGCGCTTCGACCGCCGCGTCATCGTCAACCTGCCGGACAAGACGGGCCGCGAAGCGATCCTCAAGGTTCACACGCGCCGCGTTCCGCTCGGGTCGGACGTTCGGCTGGACGAGATCGCGAGTGCGACACCGGGGCTCGCCGGCGCGGACTTGAGAAACCTCGTCAACGAGGCGGCACTGCTTGCCGCTCGTCGCGATCAGAACGATGTGCGCCAGAAAGACTTTTTCGATGCGCTCGAGAAGATCGTGCTCGGCCCCGAGCGCCCATTACTCATGACTCGACCGGACCGTGAGCGCATCGCGTACCACGAGGGCGGCCACGCCATCCTCGGACTCGTAGTGCCGGGTGCCGACCCAGTGCATCGCGTCACGATCGTCCCGCGCGGTCAGGCGTTAGGCGTGACGTACCAGCGCCCCGACAGCGATCGCTACAACTACCCGGAAGAGTATCTGCGCGCGCGCATTGTCGGCATGCTCGGTGGCCGCGCCGCGGAGGAGCTCGTGTACGGCACGAAGACCACGGGTGCCCAGAACGACATCGAGCAGGCCACCACCCTCGCGCGGAACATGGTCACGCGTTGGGGGATGAGCGAGCGACTCGGGCTGGTGCAGCTGGCTCCGCGCGAGAACCCGTACCTCGCGAGCCTCGACGGCACCGGCTCGTCGAAGATAGTCAGCGAGGAAACCGCCCGGGTCATCGACGCCGAGGTGCTGCGGATCATCAGCGAGTGCCACGACGAGGCGCGTCGGCTCCTCGGGGTGCACCGCGGCGCGCTGGAAACGCTCGCGCACGCGCTGCTCGAGCGCGAAACGCTCGATGAGCGCGAGATTCTCGAGGTGACCGGACTTCCGGCCGCGCCAGCGCTCCCGCTTAATCGAGTGCCGGCCTGACCGCTGCCTTCCGGGATCAGGCCGGTCCTCGCGTGACAGGTCCTTGGCGGCGGTCCTCGTGGCGCCGTTCGGCCTGGCGTCGCTGTGCCTCGCGCCGCTCGGCGTGCCGTCGCTCGTTCTCGAGCCAGGTCATCGCCGTATCGGTGGGCTCAGCAGTCCGGGCAACCTGGAGCAACAACACCAGGCGCTCAATCGGCAACTCCGTCCAGTCCGGCGGAATCGGCGCAAGCCGGCAGCGATCGGTTCCGCTGTCGAAGGTCAGCCAGCCCCGTCGGTATTCCTCCGTGAGACCAATGGTGCTTGCCGGGATCGTGTCCCAAACTATCCACCGGGTACCGGCCTCGTCATCGAATTCTCGTAGTGCCATGCACGACGCCAATTGCACGGGTCAAGCCACGACTGCGAAGCCGGTTCGGACGGCGAAGTTGGCGCTGTGTCGGTGCCTCGGAGACGGGGGGTTATGGGCTGCCGGCGACCGGACGCTGGCTGATGTACCGGTCGTCGCGCTTACCGCACCGGACGCAATGCCGCCGGCGGCGCAGCTCAACGACCTCGGCAACCTGCCGCCGCGAGGGTGCCACGGCACCGCCCGGCCGCACGGTCTCGTAGGGCGTCCACGGGCTCCAGCGATGGAGCAGCCAACAGCGCGTGGCCGCCTCGATCGCCTTCCCGGACTCGTGCGGGGTTGGCCGGCCCGCCGGACCGCCTGCCTGAGCATCGTGCCTGCGAGGTTTGGAGGCGTCCATGCGGCTGGGCCGTTGGTTTGGACTCTAAATATTGATGGATGGGACCGGAAACGGTCAAGGGCCACCGGTCGCGTTAGGCGCCAGGGAATCGAGGCTCGCTCGGGCATGGCAACGGTCGGCACGTGACCACGGTGCTTCAGGATTCAGTCCAGGCGGCGCTCGCGAACGCGTACACGCTCGAGCGCGAGCTGGGCGGCGGCGGCATGAGCCGTGTCTTCCTCGCCGAAGAGCGCGCGCTCGCTCGGCGTGTAGTCGTGAAGGTGCTGTCGCCGGACCTCGCCGCGGGAGTCAGCGCCGAACGGTTCCGGCGCGAGATCCTGCTCACCGCGCGCCTGCAGCACCCGCACATCGTGCCCGTCCTCACGACTGGCGAGGTCGACGGCCTGCCGTATTACACCATGCCGTTCGTCGACGGCCAGTCGCTCCGCGTGCGCCTGGTCAGGACCGGCGCGATGCCGGTGGCCGAGGCCGTTGGGATCCTGCGCGATGTCGTGCGGGCGCTCGACTTCGCGCACGGACAGGGCGTTGTTCACCGGGACATCAAGCCCGAGAACATCCTCCTCGCCGGTGACAGTGCGACCGTCACCGACTTCGGCATCAGCAAGGCGCTGGACGCATCTCGCGCGCCGGGTCGCACAGGCGCGCTGACCGAGCTGGGCTTCGCGATCGGAACGCCACAGTACATGGCGCCGGAGCAGATCTCCGCGGACCCGGATGTCGACCATCGCGCCGACCTCTACGCGCTCGGCTGCGTCGCCTATGAGGTGCTCGCGGGCGAGTCCCCATTCGCGGGCGTGAGCCCAACGGCGCTCCTGCGCGCTCACCTGGTTCAGAATCCGGAGCTGATCAGTGCGAAGCGCACCGATGTTCCCGAGGCCTTGTGCACGTTGATCGCGGGCCTGCTGTCGAAGGATCCCGCCAACCGGCCGCAAACCGCTCGCGACGTGCTCGCGATTCTCGACGGCACGGCGATAACGCCGAGCGGAAACGTGTCGAGCGTCGCACTTACCGGCGAAATGAAGAGCGTCGCGGTACTGCCGTTCACAAACATGAGCGCCGATCCGGCGAGTGAGCATTTCGCGGATGGCCTCACCGATGAGATCATCACCGACCTCTCGATGCTCAGGACGGTGCGGGTCATCTCGCGGCAGTCCGCGATGCGGCTCAAGGGAACGGACAAGGATGTGCGGACGATCGCGCGTGAGCTTGGCACGCGGTACGTGCTCACCGGCGGCATTCGTACGGCCGGCTCGAACCTTCGCGTGACCGCGCAGCTCGTCGACGCGACCGCGGACACGCCGCTCTGGGCCGACAAGTATACCGGAACGCTGGATGACGTGTTCGACATCCAGGAACGCCTGTCGCGTCAGATCGTGGAGGCGCTGCGCGTCCGCCTAACGCCTGACGAGGACCGGCGCATCGCCGAGCGGCCGATCGCCGACATGCGGGCGTACGAGTTCTACCTGCTGGCTCGGCAGCAGATCTGGAGCTTCACCAAACCGTCGCTCGAGCGCGCGCTGCAGCTCATTCGTCAGGCGCAGGACCTGGTGGGCGAGAACGAGCTCCTCCTGGCGGCCGAGGGCATGATCTACTGGCAGCACGTGAACGTCGGCCTCGTGCCGGTCGACCAGTACGATGAATACCTCGGCAAGGCCGAGGCGTGCGCGGAACGCATCTTCGAGCTGAACCCGCAGTCATCCAAGGGCTACGGACTTCGTGGCGCGATTCGAAACAACCGGGCCGACGCCGCCGGCTCGCGGGCCGATTTCAAGAAGGCGCTCGTGTTCGACCGCAACGATCCCGAGGCACTCCTCTGGCTCGGCTATCACTACGCCGTCGCGGGCCGGATCCCGATGGCCCGCGCGTTGATGGATCGACTGCAGCAGGTGGATCCGCTGACATCGATCAACCTTGCGATGTACGGGATCGTGGCCATGTGCGACGGCGACTACGTCGAGGCGATGCGATGGACGCAGCGGTCGGTCGAAGTGGACCCCGCCAATCCGACGCACCGCATGCTGCACGCGCAGACGCTCGCCGCCAACGGCCGGCAGGAGGAGGCGATCGCGATGCTCCATGGTGTGTCGAGCGACGCGCCCACCATGGGCTGGGCGAGACTCGCGTCGGCGTTAGGCTACGCTCTGGAAGGCGATCGCCAGCAGGTGCTGAATGTTCTCACGCCCGATCTGCGCGACGCCGCCCGGTGGGATGACATCTTCTCATGGTGGATGGCGGATTCCTTTGCGCTGGTTGGCGAGACGGAGGCCGCGCTCGATGCGGTGCAGCGCATGATCGAGCTGGGGATAGTCAACTACCCGTTTCTCGCCGAGCACGAGCCGTTCTTCTCGCGGCTCCGTTCCGAGCCACGATTTGGTCAGCTCATGGAGCAGACACGCGAGCGCTGGAACGCGTTCGAGCCCTGAGGTGGTGCGATGGCCCGCAACATCGTGATCTGCTCCGACGGTACCGGCAACTCCTTCCGGCGACACGAGTCGAACGTCGCTCGAGCCGTCCAGCACCTTGCCCTGGACGACCACGACGCACAGGTCGTCGTCTACGACCAGGGCATCGGCACCGATGATCGGCGATGGCAGGAGATCGAGCACTATGCCAACACCGTGAGCGACCGGTCCGCGCTCGAGGTGCTCCACGCACCTAACGAATCCCGTTTTCGGCCCGTAGAAGGCGCTTCGCTCGTCTTCGGTCTTGCTTTCGGCTACGGCCTCGCCGAGAACGTGCGGCAGATGTATCAGGCGCTGGCGCGGCTGTACGACGAGGGCGATCACATCTTTCTATTCGGCTTCAGTCGCGGCGCGTTCACGGTACGCTCGCTCGCCGGCCTGCTCTATCGCTGCGGCCTTCCCGCGCGCGATCGCCACGAGGACAGGCGGCTCTTCGACCGCGCATGGGCGCTGTATCAGCCCATGCAGCCCGACCGCGACGCCATTGCGCGATTCCTATTGGCTGAGCACCAGCGCGAGTGTCGCGTTCGCTTCCTCGGAGTCTGGGACACGGTGAAGTCGTACGGCGGACTGCGACCTGTCATGCTTCCACATCTGAGGCACAACCCGATCGTGGACACGGTCCGGCACGCGGTCGCGCTCGACGAGCAGCGTGGTTGGTTCGACGTGACGACGTGGGGCCGCCTCGACCTGGACCGCGAGCCGGGCGCGGCGTGGTCGCGACTATCTCCGTCCGAGCGCGCGGCGATCGAGGGACAGGACATCGCCGAAGTCTGGTTTCGTGGCTGTCACTCCGATGTCGGTGGCGGGAATGGTGACGCGAAGACCGAGCGGATCGCTCTTCGTTGGATGTTCGGCGAGGCGCTGACGCAGGGCATCGGCGTGAGCGACGTCGGCCGTTCGCTGCTCGCGCCATCCCTGGAACCGGAGCGCGCCGAGATTCACGAGTCGCACACGGCTGCGTGGCGGGCGGTCGAGGTCGTGCCGCGGCTCGCGATCGACAACTCCGGGACCTGGCCGCGCCGGGTGCGCGCGCCGGCACCTAACGCGCGACGGGAGCCGCTGAAGCTCATGCGTAACGGCCGCGTTGCGATACACGCCAGTGTGGCCGCCTTAGAGGGTATTCCTACGGATAAGATGGTGTCAGTTCCGACGAACGACCTCGCCGCGCTCGAAGGCCGTTCATCCTTTCACCGTATTTCAGGCGCGCGTTAGCACCCCCAATTGTATGGTCGGAGCGCCGCCGGCATGCGTTCGCCTACAGTCAGTGCGAATGCGTGCCGGCGGGCACAGGTATTCACCAGGAGGCGCCTATGCAAAGCTCCACTTCGTTCGTATATCGCTCTGCCGTTGCCGCGGGACTCGTCGCAGTCGTCGCATGCTCGAGCGATAATTCTCCAACCACCCCTGTTCTGCCAACGGCGTACGCGGAGACCAAGCTCGTCGCCGATGACGCGTCACTGGGGGCAACGACGGTAGACGCGAACCTCGTCAACCCGTGGGGAATTGCGTTCAGCTCGGGCGGCACAATGTGGGTAAGTGACAACGGAACTTCGCTGTCGACGTTGTACGACGGGACCGGCGCGAAGCTCCAACTGGTCGTTGGTATCCCAAAGGCCGGCGGGTCGCCGGGTGGAAAGCCAACCGGGCAGGTGTTCAATTCGACGACCGACTTCCTGATAAACGGCGGCAACAAGGCCTTGTTCATTTTCGCGGGCGAGGACGGCACGATCTCGGCGTGGAACCAGGCCGCTGGCGCGAACGCAGTGATCGTGGCGGACCGCTCGGCCAATGACGCGGTGTACAAGGGCGTGGCGATGGCGTCGAACGGCGGCGCGAACTTCCTGTACGCGACGAATTTCAAGGGGAACTCGATCGACATCTTCGACAAGAATTTCGCCTATGTCTCGTCGTTCACCGACACATCGGTCCCGTCCGGCTATGGCCCGTTCGGAATTCACACGATCAACGGGCAGCTCTTCGTCACGTTCGCGAAGCAGAAAGCGCCCGACAACGAGGATGACGAGGCCGGTGTAGGAAACGGGTTTGTCGACATCTTCGACCCGGCCGGCACACTCGTGAAGCGCTTCGTGTCGAACGGGAAGCTCAACTCGCCGTGGGCGGTGGTTGCTGCGCCGGCGGATTTTGGCAGCGCGGGTGGCGATATCCTGATCGGCAACTTCGGCGATGGGTTGATCGGCGCCTACGATGCGACATCGGGCGCGTTTCGTGGTTTCCTGCACGACTCGAACAACGCGTCGCTGGTAATCCCCGGGCTGTGGGACCTGCAATTCGGCGTGGGGTCCGCACCGGCGACGAACCTCTACTTCAGCGCCGGACCGGACGACGAGACGCACGGGTTGATCGGTACGCTGACGGCGAAGTAGAAGGTACAGGTTACTGGAGTTGGTTACTGGTATTTGAACCCTCGGGATGCCTCTCCCTGCGGAATGCGCATCCCGGGGTTCAGTGCCTTGTTTGTTTCGCCTAACGCCCGGTGAATCCGGACCCGCTGGCGGCCCATCTGCGTCCGTGCCCACGCCATAGTGGACAATCGGCGTGACGCTCGAGACCTTCCAGCAGTCATACCATGTCCGAGTGCCTGGACGCCTGACTCGCGGTGCTCGAGCCGAACCGGCCGCCAGGGCGCTCGAGACCGTTGCACAGATTGCCGCCTTGATGCAACGTTGGCGTCGGCTGCTCTGCCCGCGTCCTCCCCCCAGGCGCACGTCCTCTTCCTGAGCATGAATGCCCGAACAGCTCGGCCGGTTGCGTGATGGTTTGGCAGGGCGGTACGAAATCGAGAGCGAGATTGGCCGCGGCGGCATGGCCACCGTCTACCGCGCGCGCGACATCCATCACGACCGCCCCGTCGCGCTCAAGGTCCTCCACGCCGAGCTCGCGGAATCGCTAGGAGCCGAGCGGTTCCAGCGAGAGATCCGCGTCGCCGCGAGCCTGCAGCACCCGCACATCCTCACGGTTCACGACTCGGGAACGACGGGCGGGTACCTGTGGTTCACCATGCCGTTCGTGGAGGGGGAGTCGCTTCGCGACCGCATCTCGCGCGAACGGCAACTGCCGATCGCGGATGCGGTCCGGATAACGCGTGAGGTCGCCCTCGCGCTCGACTACGCCCACCGGCACGGCATCGTCCATCGAGACATCAAGCCTGAGAACATCCTGCTGATCGACGGCCAGGCGATCGTCGCGGATTTCGGGATCGCCCGGGCACTCGGCGGCAGTAACGAGTCGCTCACCAGCACCGGCATGATCATTGGCACGCCGGGCTACATGAGCCCCGAACAGGCGGCGGGTGACAGGGCGATCGACGCGCGCACGGACATCTATTCGTTAGGGTCCGTGCTGTACGAGATGTTGGCCGGCGAACCGCCATTCACGGCCGCCACGGCGCAGGCGGTGATCGCTCGGCTGATGACCGAGTCGGCGCGCCCGCTCCCGAATGTCCGGTCGACCGTCTCGCGTCAGCTGGCAGGTGCCGTCGAGCAGGCGATGGCCAAGTCGCCCGCGGACCGGCCGGCGACGGCCGGCGACTTCGCACGACTGCTCGAGTCGACGGCAACCATGCCGGCTGCGGCACCAGCGGTGTCGCCCCGGCGCATGTCGTGGTGGGCCGCAGTGGCCGCGGCGGTCGTGATCGTAGGAGTCGTTGGCGGTGCCCTTGGCGTCCTGTGGTCGCGGACCCACGCCGCCCGCACCGGCGACCGGAAGATCGCTGTGCTTCCGTTCGAGAACGCCGGAAGCGCGGACGATGAGTACTTCGCCGACGGCATGACCGATGAGGTGCGAAGCCGCCTCTCGACCATCCACGGCATTCGCGTGACCGCGCGCGCGAGCAGCGCACAGTACCGCCGATCGAAGAAGCTTCCGCGCGAGATCGGCCGCGAGCTCGAGGTCCAGTACCTGCTCACCGGCACGGTACGCTGGTCGAAGACGAACGGGGTGAACCGCGTTCGCGTGACGCCGGAACTGATCGAGGTCGCGAATGCGGATACTCGATGGAGCCAGCCGTACGATACCGTGCTCTCGGACGTTTTCGCCGTGCAGGCGAGCATCGCGAGCAAGGTCGCGGAAGCACTGAACGTGGCGCTCGCGCCGCCGGTCGAGGCCCAGCTGGCGGTGCGACCGACGTCCAACCTCGACGCGTACGATGAGTTCCTGAAGGGAGAGCAGATCACGGGCTCGCTCAGCAACACGAACCCGCCGACGCTGCTGCAGGGATTGGAGCATTACGATCAGGCGGTGCGCCTCGATAGCACGTTCGCGCGTGCGTGGAGCGCGATAGCACGTGCACAGTCGATTCTCAGCTTCACCAGTCCGACCAAGGAGTCCGTCGAGCGCGCACGCGTAGCCGCGGAGAAAACGCTGCAGATCGCCCCCGACCGCGCCGAGGCACGGTTGGCGATGGGATCGTATCTGCACAACATCAAGATGGACTACGAGGGGGCGCGCCAGCAGTACCTCGAGGGGTTACAGCGCGACCCGAATAACACCGATCTCCTCGGCGCACTCTCGACCGTGGAAGTGACCCTCGGGAAATTCGACGACGCGTTGGCGCACAGGAAGCAGGCCGCACTCCTGGACCCGCGCTCCGTGAACACCACGCGGCGGCTCGCCCAATCGTACCACGACCTCCGACTCTTTGCCGAAGAGCAACCAGCGTGGGATCGCGCGCTCGCGCTCGCACCCGACAACCTGCCAATCATCCAGGCGAAGGCGATTGGCCTCTTGGCCCTCGGCCAGCTCGACAGCGTCCACGCGCTCGTGCACGCGAAGCTCGCGACGATCGACACGACCGCACTGCTCGTCCGCTTCTCGCTCTATCAGGAGATGATGTGGACGCTGCCAGGGGAGCTGTGGCCGAAGATCCTGAACCTCACGGTCAAGGATTTCAACAACGACAAGGGACACTGGGGACTCAAGCTCGGGCATACCTACCTGCTCCTCGGCGACACCGTGCGCGGTCGCATGTTCGGCGACTCGGCGCGGCTCGACTTCGAGGCGCGACTCAGGGAGTTTCCTGACCGCGCTCAGTTGCATGAGCTCCTGGGTCGGGCGCTCGCGTTAGGCGGCCACCGGGCTGAGGCCATCGCGGAGGCGGAGCGATCGCTGGCGCTCCGGGAGACGACGTTGGACGCGAGCCTCCGCCCGTACGTGCATTTCCAGGTCGCCCGCATCCTGGTCCAGAGCGGAGAATACGACAAGGCGCTGGATCTCATCGAGCCGCTGCTGGCCATGAACGGGTCGGACGTCACACCCGCAGTTCTCCGGTTGGACCCGACATTCAAGCCGCTCATCGGGAATCCCCGCTTCCAGCGGCTGTTGCGTTAGGCAATAGGCCGCGGTGCCCCATACGGGCCACGTCTACGTTGCTGTCTCGGGGTACGGCAAGCGGGTCGTGCCCGCGGCGATGCCGTTCGAGTTCGCTCGGGCCGACGACGAGGCGTTGGTTGCCACAGCAACGTCGGGTGATTCGCCACACACCCGACGTATTGCGACGGATGCACCGAGCGATCGCGATATGGCCAACCCGGTCGCGACGGTCATCCAAGGCCCGGAGCGCAGGGAATGGTGGATCGACACCGGTGGCGTGTACTCGGTGCCGCTGCCCAGAGGTTGGACAGTAATCGTCACCGGCGAGGTGTCTCCCGCCTTTTACCTCGTTCGAGAACCGGATTGCGCGATCTTCGTCCAGACCGCGCGAAACCGCCCCGCCCTCGATAGCCTCACGGCACCAGGACAGACGGTCGTCGCGCGCGGCGACGACGAGGTCGCCGACTGGGTCGAGCTGTCGTACGTTCACGAGGGTCGGCTTTGGCGACAACGACATGAGCTGCTGCGCGGCAACGCAGTCGCAATGATCACGGGCCAGAGTGCGGCCGAGGACTTCGCCCGCGTTCGCGAGATACAGCAGGAGCTCACTCGTCGCGTCGTGTTCGGAAAAACGATCTAGCGGAATGAGGCACCTCACATGCTTGCACGCCATGTCGCGGCCCTTACGCTCGCAACCGCCCTAACGAGCGTCGGTTCGCTCCCGTCATTCCTCCACGCGCAGGACTCGAGCGCACGCGCCCCTGTTCCCGCCACGCCGCGCACCCTCCGCTTCACCACGGACGAGGGCACGTGGATGTCGCTGGACGTTTCGCCCGACGGCCGTACGATCGTCTTCGACCTCCTCGGCGACCTCTACACGCTGCCCATCGCCGGCGGCACGGCCACGCGGCTCACTGACGGCCCGACCTGGGATTCCCATCCCAGGTTCTCACCTGACGGCAAGCGCATCGCGTTCATCAGCGATCGCACGGGGGCCGAGAACCTGTGGATCGCCGACGCGGATGGGAAAAATCCGCGAGCGGTCACTCGCGGCGATCGCGCCTGGTACGTCGCACCCGCATGGACTCCGGATGGGAGCGCGATCATCGCAACGCGCCGGAATGGGTTGCTCGTAAACGAGTCTGAGCTCTGGATGTATCCCGTCGACGGCGGCGCGGGCGTGAAGCTCACCGTGCCTGGCCGGTTCGCCCACGGGCCGGCGTTCGGCGGCGACGAACGCATGCTGTATTTCGCCGCGATCCCCGGCGCGACCGGTGCCCCGGGCGCAGCGGCGCCGCCGGGCATCATCCAGCATCAGCTCTTCACGCTCGATCGCACGACCGGACGCGTCTCGCAGCGCAGCGGGCACGTTGGCGGCGCAATAAGGCCGACGCTGAGCCGCGATGGTCGCTGGCTCGCGTATGTGGGAGGCAACGGCGAGAACGGCACAGCGATCTTCCTCCGTGATCTCGCGAGCGGCGACGAGCGTTTGCTCGCCGAGCGTGCCCTGTGGGCCGTGAGCGGACGCACGAGCGACTATATGCCCGGCTCGGCGTTCACGCCCGACAGCCGCTCGCTCGTGACGTCCCTCGACGGCAAGCTCTGGTCGATCGATGTGATGACGGGGCGCCGCACCGCGATCCCCTTCACCGCTCAGGTCGAGCAGCAGCTCGCGGAGCTCGTGCGAACCGAGCACCGGCTCGAGGACTCCGTGCTGACCGTGCGTCAGATCCGCGATCCCCGCGTATCGCCGGACAACCGTCGCGTGGTGTTCTCCGCGCTCGATCGACTGTGGATCGCCGACTTGCCTGACGAGGCTCCGAACGGGTCCGCGCCGCCAAAGGTCGTACCGAAGCGCCTCACGACGAGCGATGTCGGCGAGTTCTCGCCGAGCTGGTCGCCGGACGGGCGGTCCATCGTGTACGTCACCTGGAGCGATTCGTTAGGTGGCGATCTGATGCGCGTCCGGCCGGTGGTCGGCAGCACGGCCGAGCGCGTCTCGCCGACGCGAGCGTTCTACGACAAGCCCGTGTACACGGCGGACGGCGCACGGATCGTGGTCGAGCGCGGAACCCGACAACAGCGCGTCAACAACCGCGACGAGCAGCTCCGCGCCCAGTACAAGGACGTGGATCTCGTCTGGCTCCCGGGAGACTGTGCCGCCACGCGCTCGGCGTGCGCCACGCCGCGCCTCATCTCACCCATCACGTTTCCGTCGAACTACGACGGTCTGCCGGGCGGCGCGCAGTTCGTCACCGGCGTCGATCGCGTGTATGTGTACGACGGCGTCGACGGCCTGATCTCGATGGCGTGGGACGGCTCGGATCGCCGGAGCCTGCTCAAGATGACCGGGTGGGCGTGGACGAGGGGGGCGGAGGAGTCCGCCGACGAGATCCTGATCGCGCCTAACGGGAAGCGGGCGCTCGCGAACGTGCGGACCAACCTCTATCTCGTCGACCTGGTTCCGTCCGGCAGCGACGTGCCGGCCATCTCGACCGCGAAGCTCGCGCAATCGCCGCTCCCCACCACGCGGCTCACGGAGGTCGGCGGCAGCTTCCCGAGCTTCACTGTGGATGGAACACGTGCCGTGTGGTCCCTCGGCCCATCGTTGTTCGTCCGCGATCTCGGGCGCCGTGCCACGATGCGGTACGATATCGCGCTCACGGTACCCAGGGATCGCCCGCAGGGCGCCGTCGTGCTGCGGAACGCACGCGTCGTGACGATGAAGGCGAACGAGGTGATCGAGAAGGCCGACGTCCTCGTCGTGGGTGACCGCATCGCCGCGGTCGGACCCAGCGGGACGCTCAATGTCCCGGCAGGCGCACGCAGCATCGACGCTACGGCCAAGACGATTCTTCCCGGCTACGTCGACATCCACGCGCACATGTGGACGTCATGGGGCGTGCACCGCACGCAGCCGTGGGAGTATCTCGCGAACCTCGCGTACGGTGTGACGACGACCCGCGACCCACAAACCATGAGCACCGATGTGATCACGCTCGGCGACATGGTGGACGCGGGCATGATGGTCGGCCCGCGCATTCTCAGCACCGCGCGCGGCATCTTCCCGGGCGACGATATCTCGAGCTACGCGGACGCGCGCAACATCGTCCGTCGTTATGGAGAGTTCTACCACACCGGCATGATCAAGCAGTACCAGACCGGCGACCGGAAGCACCGCCAGTGGATCAACATGGCCGCGAAGGAATTCGGCCTGAACACGACGACCGAAGCCGGCGATTTCCGTATGACCATGACGCTCGCGCTCGATGGCTACTCCGGTACCGAGCACACGATCATGCCGTTTCCGCTGTACAAGGATGTTGCGAAGCTCCTGGCGGCGAGCGGCATCACCTACACGCCTACGCTGATCGTTACGGCCGATCTCGAGGGGTACTTCAACACGCGCACGAACCCGTACGCGGATTCGGTGCTCACACGATTCACGCCGCGTTGGGAGCTCGACGACCGCCTGCAGCGGGCGACGAGCTGGATGCGTGACAGTCAGCTCCGGTTCCCACGCGCTGCAGCGGCACTGACGACGCTCGTGCGCGAGGGCGCTCACGTCGGACTGGGGTCACACGGGAACCGGCAGGGGCTCGGGGTACACTGGGAGCTCTGGGGCTACGGGATGGGCGGGATGCCGAACCAGGACATCCTCCGCGCCGCGACGATCGTTTCGGCCGAAGCCATCGGTGTCGCGGCGGACGTCGGTTCGATCGAGGTGGGCAAGAAGGCGGATCTCCAGGTACTGGATCGCGACCCGTTGAGCGACATCCGCAACACGACGAGTATCCGCTGGGTAATGAAGAACGGCCGGTTGTACGAGGCGGCGACGCTGACCGAGATCTGGCCGCGTCAGAAGCCGCTCGCGCGGCTGTGGTGGGAGGCTCCGGCGGTCAACGCGGGCGCGCCATAGCGGCCTGGTAACTCCGGCTGGCGATGGCCCACCCACCGGAGTTACCGTCTCGCGAACGCGGCGAGCTCGTGCTCGCTCTCCTTCACTTCATCCCGCGTCCGCGAATCCGCGATGACCACATTCCTCCGGCACCTCGTCGCTGGCTCCCTGCTCCTCCCCGCAATCCTCGTTGCGCAGGCCAAACCCGCCAAACCCGCCAAACCCGACCCGCGCATCGATCGGCTCAAGGCGGATCTCGCCACCGCCATCGACGCCAAGGCCAAGATGGCCCAGCAGATGGTCGATCAGGTCTTTTCCTTCGGTGAGCTCGGCATGCAAGAGGTCGAGACGTCGAAATACCTCACGGGCATTCTCGAGCAGAATGGCTTCAAGGTCGAGCGCGGCGTTGCGGGCATCCCGACGGCGTGGGTCGCGAAGTGGGGCAGCGGCTCGCCGGTCATCGCGTTAGGCTCGGACATCGACGGCATCCCGCAGTCCAGCCAGAAGCCCGGCGTCGCCGGTCGCGCGCGGATGATCGTCGGCGCTCCCGCTCACGGCGAGGGCCACAACAGCGGTGTTCCGCTCAACATCATCGCGGCGCTCGCCGTGAAGGACATCATGACGCGCGAGAAGATTCCGGGCACGATCATGCTGTGGCCCGGTGTCGCGGAAGAGCAGCTGGCGAGCAAGGCGTTCCTCGTGCGGGCGGGCGTCTTCAACGGCGTGGACGCGAACCTGTTCGCCCACGTGAGCAGCGAGTTCGGTATCTCGTACGGCGACGAGTCGGCACTTTCGCTCATCTCGGCGATCTTCAAGTTCTCGGGTCAGGCCGCACACGCCGCGGGCGCACCGTGGCGCGGCAAGAGCGCGCTCGATGCCGTCATGAACATGGCGAACGCGTGGGAGTACCACCGCGAGCACATGGAGCCCGCCCAGCGATCGCATTACGTCATCACGGATGGCGGCGACCAGCCTAACGTCGTGCCCGCGACGGCGGCGATCTGGTTTTACTTCCGCGAGCGCGACTATGATCGCGTCACGAAGATGTTCGAGGACGCGAAGCAGATCGCCCGCGCCGCCGCCCAGGCAACGTTTACGACGCTCGACACCGTCCAAGTCGTGGGCTCGGCCTGGCGCCCTCACTTCAACAAGCCGATCGCCGAAGCCATGCACGAGAACGCGGTTCGCGTGGGTTCGCCCAAATGGGATGACAAGGACATCGCGATGGCCAAGGCAGTGCAGCGCATGATGGGTCAGCCCGACAGCGGCCTGACCACGAAGGTACCCCCGCTCCGCACGCCGGAGCAGGCGGCGGCGGCGAGCGCGGGCACGGGGAGCGATGACATCGGCGACGTCACGTGGACGGTGCCGTCGGTCACGCTGTACTACCCGTCGAACATCCCGGGCACGCCGGGTCACAACTGGGCCGACGCGATCGCCATGGCGACGCCGATCGCGCACAAGGGCGTCGTCGCGGGCGCGAAGGTGCAAGCAATGACGCTGCTCGACCTGATGATGCAGCCGCGTCTCGTGGCCGACGCGAAGCGCTACTTCAGCGACGTGCAAACAAAGACGATCAAGTACAAGCCGCTCATGGCGCCGAGTGATCAACCCGCCATTTGGTTGAATGCGGAGAAGATGGCGCGGTTCCGCGACGAGATGCGGAAGTACTACTACGATCCGACGAAGTACGCGACGTATCTGGAGCAGCTCGGGATCACGTACCCGACCATACCTCCGGTGCCATGACATCGGGACATCGGGACATCGGGACATCGGGACATCGGGACATCGGGACATCGGGACATCGGGACATCGGGGGCCGGCTCCGATGCCACGCAACACTCCGAAAAAAGGGGGAACGGAAACGGCCGGAAACTACTGATCGAGCGGATCGCTCCGAGGGCGGGACGATTCCAATTGCAACGAGCTGATTTTGATAGGGGAACACCCTCGGGACGCTCATTTCATGCCTCCCGAGGGTGTTCCCAAGAAATCACGGCTCGTTGCGAGTGGGGTTTTCTTTCAAGCGGAGCGATCCGCAAAATCCGTTGTTTCCGGCCGTTTCCGTTTCCCCTTTTCTTGGATGCTAGACCAAGCGGGGAGGCAGACGCTGGTCGGCGCCTGGCCTAACGCGTAGCCGCCAGTGCCTCCGGTGGAGACTGGGGAGTGAGGACTCGTCCGCCGCGAGCCACGTTCGCGTCGTAGAACCGCCGGATGTTCGTCGCGATGTAGTCGAGATGATCTTCCACGGCGAAATGCCCCGCCTGCAGCCGATGCATCTCCGCCGACGGCAGGTCCACAAGATAGGCTTCGCCGCCTTCGCGGGTGAAGAAGATGTCGTCCTGCCCCCAGAAGATGATCGTCTTCGGCTGCCGCTCGCGAAGGAACCGCTGCCACTTCGGATACTGCGGCACGTTCGTGCGGTAGTCGTAGAAGAGATCGAGGTGCAACCGAACCGCGTTAGGCCGCGCGAGAAACGCGATGTCCGATTCCCACGCGTCCGGGCTCACGAGCTCCGGCTGCTTCGCACCGTGCAGGTAGATCGTCTTGACCGTCTCCCGAGTCAGAAACCCGAGCAGCGCCTCCTCCGTTTCCGGCGAACGCTTCTTCCACAGCGCGTTGCGCAGCCCGTCCCACGCGGCCGTAAACCCCACTTCGTACGCGTTCGAGTTCTGGATGATGAGCCACTCGAGCCGCTCCGGCCGTCGATCCACGAGACGGAATCCCACTGGGCCACCGTAGTCCTGCACAAACAGACCGTACGTCTCGAATCCCTTGACCTCGAGAAAGCGCTCGATGACGTCGGCGATTCGATCGAACGTGTACGCAAACGTCTCCGGATCCGGCGTGTCACTCAGCCCGAAACCCGGATAGTCCGGCGCGAGGACGTGAAATCGGTCCGACAGCGCAGGAACGAGATCGCGGTACTGATGGGACGACGATGGGAAGCCGTGCAGCAGCACGAGCTTGGGATTCGCCCGACTGCCGGCTTCGCGAAAGGCGATGTTCAGTCCGTCGACCTGGATGCTCCCGTAGGTCACGGACGTAGACGCATTGGACATCTGAAGACTCCCGACGTGGCCACGGACGAGCCGCTGTCATCCGTCGCTCGAGTTAGGGGCCCGAGTCCAGCGCGGCCGCCCCGAGAAAGCTGCTTCTCGAGTTAGCGGCGCGAACCAACGAGATCTTACCTCCGGCTTCGATCCTGCTGCTCGCGAACGACGGCGAGCAGGCCTTCAGTATCCTCGCGACACGCTCGACAGTTGCCGAGGTGCGTGACGAAATCGGCGAATCGGTCGGGCACCATATCGCCGCTCGCGACGATGTCACAGTACTCGTCGATGAAGTCCAATCCCGCTTCGCATCCAGGATCTCGGCCTGTGGTGCCGAGGATCTGGTCGAGTCGATGGTCAGTCATTGCGCTGCTCCGCGTAGCCTGCGTCGGTCAATGCGCGGCGGAGCTTCGCGCGCGCATCGTGAAGGGTCTTGTAGATCGCCCCACGCGTCGAGCCGAGTCGTTCCGCGAGCACGTCGATGGGAACGTCGTCCATGGTGACGCTTTGAAAAATCAGCCGTTGGCGCTCCGTGAGGTGCGCGTCGACGGCACGGTGGAGTGCTCCGATCAACTGGTCGTCCTCGAGCCGTTTGAGTACCGGTGGGGCCTGATCGGAGAGACGATCCCAGATCGTGTCGTCGAGCTCCACCTTGCGCTCGCGCCAGGCGTGGCGTCTCAAGCGGGCCGATGCCTCCAGGATCACGAACTTGCAGGCCCACGTCGTGAACCGCGCGGCGCCTCGATACGTGACGAGCTTCGAGAGAATGGCCATGAGCGCGTCGTTGGCGGCCTGAACGCACAGGTCATCCACCTCCTCCGCCGCTCGCGCCGGCAGGGTCGTGCGACGTCGCACCGCTTCGCCTCGCGCTACCCTAACGAGCATCGCATGGAGCCGAGCGATGGCATCATCGCGCGCCCCGCCTTCGTCCTGCAGGTCGCGCAGCCAGCTTGCGGATTCCGTATCGAGCGCGAGTGTGTCCATCACGGCAATCTAGTGGACGAATCCTGAGGTCGTTCAATCATTGCCCTCACCGGCGACGAAAAGCATCATCCCGGCAACGGTGTCCTGAGTTCCGGGTGACTCACCCGTGAACGGCAATAGGATCGAGGAAACCGAGGATACCTCCGTGACCGACTGGTTTCTCGAGGGCGTAGCCGACGCGCGCATCGCCATCCGATCGTACCGCCGGCAGCCGCGATTCACGATCGTTGCTCTCCTCACTCTCGCGCTCGGCATTGGCGGAACGACGGCCATGTTCAGCGTCGTGAACGCTGTCCTCCTTCGCCCGCCACCGTTGCCCGCGCCGGAGCGACTGGTTCTCGTGCGCGAGTCGCACGCGAGCGACATTCGCACCAATCCGACCGCGTCCTATCCGGACTACCAGGATCTCCGGTCGAGGCGCGACCTCTTCGCGAGCATGGAGGGGTACGACGGCACGAACGTCACCGTCAGTAACGCGGGTGCGGCCGACATGGTTCGCGGCGCGCGAATCACGTGGGGATTCTTCGACATGCTCGGCGTCCGGCCGGCGCGCGGGCGGTCATTTACCGTCGACGATGACGTCCCAGGCGGAACGAACGCGGTCATCCTCACCGACGGCTTCTGGCGTCGCCGTTTCGGAGCCGCCCCCGACGTGGTCGGACGCACCATGACGATCAACGGAGTTTCCTACGTCATTCGTGGCGTGCTTCCACAGGGATTTTACTTTGCGCCCGCCGGTGACGCCGACCTCTGGCTTCCGATCGACCGCAGCGCGGAGGTGCGGACACAGCGCTTCAACCGCTGGCTGAACCTCGTCGCGCGACTTCGCGAGGGTGTTACGGTCGACGTCGCGCGATCCCGCACGGCCGACGTCATGCGTGCGCTCGAGGCGCAGTACCCGGAAACGAATACCGGACGCGGAGCGATCGTCACATCGCTCCACGAGGACGCGGTCGCGGAAATCGGGCGTCCCGTCGTCGTGCTGTTCGGCGCGGTCGCCCTGGTGCTGCTCATCGCCTGCGCGAACGTCGCGAGCCTCACGGTGGCGCGCTCGCTCGAGCGCGCCCGCGAGATCGCCATTCGCGCCGCGATTGGTGCCACACGCGCTCGGATCGTTAGGCAGCTCCTGGTCGAGCACGTCGTGCTCGCACTCGCCGGTGGCGCATTGGGCGCGTGGCTGGCCGCGGCGCTCATCCCGATCCTGTTGGTGAAGATCCCCGACGCGATGTTCGATCGAGCCCCGGCCCTCCGGGTCGTGCAGGTGGACTTCGCGGCGTTCGCCTTTGCCGCTGGCACCGCCGTCCTCACGGCGGTCGCGTTCGGCCTGGCGCCAGCGGTGGTCGCATCAGGCAAGTCCGTGAACGAGACGCTCCGCACAGGCGGGCGCACCGGCACCGGTCGTGCGCATCACCGGCTTCGCGATTCCATCGTGACCGCGGAGATCGGCATGACGTTCGTGATCCTCGTGGCCGCGATGCTCATGGGGCGCAGCGTTGCCGCACTCCTCGATCTCAATGCCGGATTCACCGCCGAACACGTCGCCACGGTGCGCGTCGCGCTCAGCGGGCCGGCGTATGAGAGCGGTCAACGCCAGCAGCAATTCTTCGAGAATGCACTCGAGCGCGTGCGTGCGCTTCCGGGTGTCGAGGGTGCTGGCGCGATCTCTCAGCCGCCGCTCGGGGGCAGCGGCACGAACTGGTTCCGCATCGATGGCGAACCAGTCCCGGCGCCGAGCGAGCGGCCCGAAGCCAAGCTGCGGGCGGTCGCGGGCGACTACTTCCGCACCCTGCGCATCCCGATTCTTCATGGACGTCCGCTCACGGCGCGCGACGACACGACGTCCGCGTGCGCGCTGGTGATCAACGAGTCGCTGGCGCGGCGGCTGTTCGGCTCACCCGTGAGCGCGTTAGGCAGGCGGCTTCGCATCTACGGGTGGCAGGACAGCGCGTGGACGATCGTCGGGGTCGCGGGCGATGTGAAAACCGACCAGCTGGACAAGCCGGCGTCGCCAACGATGTACTACTCGCATTTGCAGGGTCCGGCAAACCGCATGACGGTGCTCGCGCGCATCACCGGCGATCGTCAGGCGATCGCCGCCCTGCGACGCACGATCAACGAGGTCGATCCGGTCGCCGCGGTGTACGGCGGCGGCACCATGGGTGACCTCGTGCAGCGTTCGCCGGCCGTTGCGTCGCGTCGCTCGGTGATGGTGGTGTTCACGACGTTCGCGCTCACCGCGCTTGGCCTGGCGCTCGTCGGCGTCTATGGCGTGCTGACGCACGGCGTGTCGCAACGGTCGCGCGAGATCGCGATCCGCGGCGCGCTCGGCGCGACCCACGCCGATGTGATCGCGCTGGTCGTACGCGACGCGGTGCGCCTCGCGATCGCCGGAATCACGTTAGGCGGCACCGCGGCGCTCGCGATCACGCGGTCGCTGTCCGCCCTGCTCTACGGTGTCACGTCTGCCGATGCGGTGACATACGGTCTCGTCGCGCTCGTGCTGGCGATCGTGTGCGTGACCGTGAGCTGGCTGCCTGCGCGACGCGCTGCCCGCGTGGATCCGGCGATCGCGCTGCGGGCGGACTAAGAATGCGCGACCTTCGCGTGGCAACCGTACAGTTCCAGCACGCGCCCGGCGACAAGACATACAATCTCGCGCGCGTGCGCGATTTCGTCGTCGAGGGTTCGCGGCAGAGCGTGGAGATGATTGCGTTCCCCGAGATGTGCCTCACCGGTTACTGGCACGTCCGCAACCTATCGCGCGACGCATTCGCGGCGCTCGCCGAACCCGTGCCGGATGGCCCGTCGACTGAGGCGCTGCGTCGCCTCGCCCGCGAGTACGGGATGACCATTGGGGCCGGCCTCATCGAGCGCGCAGACGATGGCCGGTTCTACAATGCCTATGTCGTGGCAATGCCCGACGGCACGTGGGCCGTGCACCGCAAGTTGCACGTGTTCGTCAGCCCGTTCCTGTCGCCTGGCGATCGCTACACGGTCTTCGACACGCCGCACGGCTGCCGCGTCGGTGTTCTGATCTGCTACGACAACAACATCATCGAGAACGCTCGTGCGACAGCGCTCCTCGGAGCCGAGATCCTGCTCGCTCCGCACCAGACCGGCGGTTGCAACTCGGTAAGCCCGCGCGCAATGAAGCCGGTGGATCCGGCCATCTGGGCGCGCCGGCACGAAGACCCGGCCGCAATTCGCGCGGAGCTCTGTGGGATCAAGGGCCGCGCGTGGCTCATGCGGTGGCTCCCGAGCCGCGCGCACGACAACGGAATGTTCCTCCTGTTCAGCAACGGCATTGGTCCCGACGACGACGAGATCCGCACGGGCAACGCGATGGTGCTCGACCCGTACGGTGAGGTGATCGTCGAGACGTGTGAGCCTGGTGACGCGATGGTCGTGGCGGACCTGGACGCGTCGCTCCTGCCCACATCGTCCGGGCGGCGATGGCTCAGGGCGCGTCGCCCCGAGCTCTATGGAGGCCTAACGCGACCGACGGGGCAGGAGATGGAAACCCGACGCGTGCGTTTTGGGGAACACAAAGAACCCTCGGGAAGGCAGGCGCCTCCCGAGGGTTCTAACCAGTAACCAGTTCAAGCAACCAGTTACCAGTGGTGTTCGCCGTCTGAATCAGCTCGCGACGTTCGCGAGATCCTTCACGGCGTTCGAGAGCTTCTGCACCTTCGCGCCGTCGCATGAGCCGCTCGCTTCACCGCTCAGCTGCGTCGACAGCGCGGTCAACGCATCCTTGCGCGCCGAGCCCGACGCCTTCTCCGCCGACGACAGCGCGGAGCGCGCGGCCGAAATCTGCGACGACGACAGGCACTTGCTGCGCTCGAGCTGATCGACGTACGCACGCGCCAGCGCGAACGACGGCGGCCACACGAACTTCGGCTGACCCTGCGTGTTCAGGTAATCCATGTGCACCGTCTTCGCCGCATCGATCTCGTTCTGCGAGATGAACTCGCTCGGCGTGAGCTCGGCAACGTCGAGCCCGCGGGCAATCTCGGAGCTCACGATCGAGCCGTTGTACCAGTACACCGACCACGAGCCGCCCATCGAGAACTTCGTCGAGTCGATCGGCCCACGGTCGAAGAACGCGATCTCCTTCGGATGATCCGGGTCCGTCCAGTCGAACACCGAGATGCCGCCCTGATACCAGGCCTGCACCATGACGTCGCGACCCGGGATCGGAATCAGCGATCCGTTGTGCGCGACGCAATTCTCCTTGTCCGTCTGCGGGGCCGGCAGCTTGTAGTAGCTGTGGAACTTGAGCTTCCCGTTGTCGATCGTGAAGATCGCGTCGGCACCCCATTCCTTGGGGTCCGAAGCACGGCACTTCGGCGCGCCGCCGCCGCCCCACTCGTCCGAGAACAGCAGCTTCGTGCCGTCATTGTTGAACGTCGCGGAGTGCCAGTACGAGAAGTTCGTGTCGGCCGCCGCGTCGATGCGGACCGGGTTCGCCGGGTTCTTGATGTCGAGCAGCAGACCGTAGCCGCCGCACGCGCCACCAGCCAGACCGATCGCCGGGTACACCGTGATGTCGTGGCACTGATCGGGGCCCGGGCGCGGACCGTTCGTCGGGCCACTCGCCCCCATCATCTTCGCGACCATCCCCGGAATGGCCGCGCGCAGCGCGGCGCTGTCCGCACCCGTCGGGTTGCCCGTACCGTTGCGGGCCTTCACGATGCTGTCGAGCATCGGCTTCGTGAACTGCGGCGGCAGCACCATCTGCTGGCCACCAATATCGGCAATGAAATCGCCACGGGCCTTCGCGGCGTTGATCTCGGCGATGTCGGCAGGCGCGGCACCGTGCGAATGCGGCATGGTCAGGTTCTCGAAGATGCGCGCACCGTTCACGATCTTCGCGGCCGCCGGATTCGCGAGCGGAACCTGGATGACCTCGATGCGGAAACGCGACGAGTTCTGATCCTGCCCCGAATCCGTGCACCCCTGCAGTTCCTCCGCCGAGCGAACGCCGGCCTGGCCGGAGACGTAGACGTAGACGTTGTCCTTGTCGCGCGGGTCCTCGACCACCGTGTGCGTGTGCGAGCCGCGGCACGTCTGCACGTTCGCGATGTACTTCGGGTTCGTGATGTCGGTAATGTCGAAGATTCGGATGCCGCGGAGGCGATCCTTGCTGACCTGCTCCTTCACACCCTCGCCGCCGCAATCGAGCCGGCCGCCGTTACCCTCGCCCGACACGAACAGGAGGTTCTTGTAGACCGACACGTCGCTCTGCGATGCCGGGCAGAAGTACGCGGTCGTGAGGACGGGCTTGGACGGGTTCGAGATGTCCCAGACCTGGAAGCCGTTGTAGTTGCCCTGGATCGCGTATTTCCCGCTGAACGCCAGATCCGAGTTCGTCGACCCGACGAACTTCTCCGGCGGTCGGGTCTCGGAGACAACCTTCAGGTTCCACTGGCTCTGTTGAGCATCCCACAGGCCGGCCTTGAGTCCAACACGCGGATCGGCTTTGGGCGTCGCGCTCTGGCTCGTCTTGGGCGTCGACGAGCACGCCGCCGCCGAGACGAGCCCCGCGGCAAGCGAAACCTTGACGAAGTGACCTGCAGTGCGACGCACTGACGGTCGAGTGAAGCGGTACACGAGTGACATGGTCATGCCTCTGAAGAACGGAAATGAGGAAGACGAACCTGAACCCAAACGGTGGATCACTGTGGTTTGTTTTGGACCATCAGGTCGAACAGCATGCGCTGCATGCGAGCGATTTCTGTGGTCTGGTCGGTGTTCACATCGCTCGCGAGCTTGAACACCGTTTCGTCCAGCCCTGCGCCGTAGGTGCTGAACAGCTCCTTCACCATGGACACGGCGCCGCTGTGGTGCTGGATCATGAGGGTGAGGAACGTCTTGTCGAAGTCGGTGCCTTTCGCGGCTTCGAGCTGCTTCATCTGCTCCTCGGTGAGCATGCCGGGCATGAGCATGACGTGCTCTTCACCGCCCATCTTCATCGTCATGCCCTTGGGATTCGGCGTCGGCACCGGCTGGTCGTGGTCGCGGAGCCACATCGACATGAGATTGATCTCATCCGTCTGGGCGTTGATGATGCGACCAGCCAGCGTCTGAATGGAAGAGTTCGCTCCATGCGTGGGCGCCATCTTCGCCATCACGATCGCCTGCGAATGATGATGAATCATTCCCGACATGAAGTTGATGTCCGCCTCAGTGGCCTGATAGCGAGTCTTGTCGGGTTTGGCGTTCGCGATGGCCGCCGAGTCGCCCCTCATGACGACCGGGTTCGGCGGCTTCGACGACGATTGTGTGGTCTGGCGGGGCGTGCTGCACGCGCCGAGCGCGGCTATGGCGAGAACGGCCGCCGCGAGGTTGGGTGTCTTCGGGGTCATACGAAACAGGTCCCGGAAGGCGCCGAGCGCGGGCCTTCCAAAAAAAATGTGGTAGCACACAATAGTAGTGGTCTGCGCCCCGCACGACGAGCCGGGCATGGGCCGAATTCGGTCCGGTTGCAATAAGACAAGCGGACCGGCGCAGCTGCTTCCTGGTAGCCGAGTGCTGCCGGCTACTGCCGCTTGCTGCCGGCTGCTGCTATTACCGCAACGGGCCCTTACCGGGAGGCACGGTTCCCGGTTCCCGGTTCCCGGTTCCCCGTTCCCGGTTCTCGATTCCCCGTTCCCGGTTCCCTTCGATTCCCGATTCCCGATTCCCGATTCCCTATTCCCGACGATGTATCGTCTCCTCGGCCCCGACGGCATCGAGTACCAGAGCCCGAGCAAGGGTACGTTAGGCGGGCATTCTAAAAGCAGGATTTACGGGCGGCTCGACTGCCCGGGGGCGCTCCGCGCCCTCGCGCGGGGTGGACCATATGCTACGTATCGCGTCTTCTTCGCCGACGAGGCGACGGCGATCGAGGCCGGGTATCGCCCCTGCTGGCTTTGTATGCGCGCCGAGTACATCGTATGGAAGCGTGCACTCGGCAGTGAGGTATCGACATGAGGGAGCCGGAACGAAATCGAGACCAGACCCCGATTTCAGATGACGTCGCGCGACGAATTCTCGAGACGGCCGCCGCGATCGATAAGGGTCGTTCAGAGGCGGAGGATCACGCGGAGGACGCGCAGCTCACGATCGCCGAGCTGAGGGAGGCCGCAACCGAGGCCGGGATCTCGAAGGAGGCATTCGAAGCGGCGCTCGCGGCGGTGAGCGCGACCGCGCCATCCGCGGCCGGCCGGCCACGGTGGCTATCCAGGCTGAAGTCAGTCGTCGCGTGGAGTGGAGGCGTCGGCGGCGCTATTGGCTTGTCGTCGGGCCTGATCGCCCGTTTCCTCCTGTTCGGTTCCTCCGTGACTGCCGTGTCGTTCGGCGTAGCAACGGGGGCAACGGTCTACCTGGCATTGCGCCACCGACAGAACGGCCGTCTGCGGTGGTTTGTCGTCAGCGCGCTCGTGCTCTGGCTCTACCTGCTCGCCGGGTTTGTGGTGGGGGCGGCGCTGCCGACGTCGTCGTTGCCGGGCTTGCTCACAGTGATTGGTGGAATGGCGGCGGCAAGCGTCGCGTTAGGCGCCACGATCATCAATACGCCCTCCGCGATGGATGATGACTCCGACGAGGCGTCCTTCGCAGCCCGAAAGTAGTTTCCTTTCCAGACGATCACGATTCCTCGGTTCGCTCGGACGAACGACAGTTGGCTCGCTCCCACGCTGGTGTGGGGCGGCATTGCCGTTGCCGCGGTCGCTTTGGGGTTGTACGCCACCCCGCCTGATTTCGGGATCCCAGCCGGCGCCATGCGGCGGGCGTTGCCCCGCCTACCCGGGCCGGCGCCGAACTTCCGCACGCTGCTCTTCATGCTCGGCGTCGGATCGATCGTGTGGTATGCTGCGGCAATCTCCCTGCCCTTGCTCCTGTTCGCCGCGCGACGAATCGCCGTCGAGCGACAAGGGCGCGCGCGAGCGATCGTCATCGCATTCGCCATCGTGCTGTCGATGATCGCGATCACGAGTGTGATCCAGTATGTCGCGATCTATCGCGGGTCGCCGATGCGGCCCGGATTTTCCGCCTATGCGCCGCAGGCCGTCAGGCAAAACGTTCTGCCGTGGATCGCGCTCGCAGGGATCGTCGCCGTGGTCGAGGCGCGCCGGCGCGCCGTGCACGCGGCGCTCGATCGCGAACGATTGCGAGCGAAGGTCGCGGAACAACGACTCATCGCGCTCACGGGGCAACTCCACCCGCACTTTCTGTTCAACACGCTGCAGGGAATCTCGACGCTGATTCATCGCGACCCCGACGCCGCGGACGAGATGCTGGCGAAGCTGAGCGACCTGCTGCGCGACCTCCTGCGGCATCGCGATCACGTGCTCGTGCCGCTCGGCGATGAGATTCGCTACGCGCGGACGTACCTCGAGATCTCGCAGGCTCGCTTCGCCGATCGACTGCAGTTCCGGATCGATGTGGCACCCGCGCTGGATCAGGCGTCGGTTCCGCTGTTCATTCTGCAGCCGCTGGTCGAGAATGCGCTCGCTCACGGGATCGGTGGCCGAGCACGGGGCGGGTGCGTGGTGGTGACGGCGCGTCGCGATGGGGAGCGGCTGCACCTGGAGGTGGAGGACGACGGCGCGGGCCTGATCACGAGCACGACACTGCGCGAAGGAATCGGTCTGAGCAACACACGGGAGCGACTGCGCGCTTCGTTCGGCGACGATCACGGGTTTTCGTTAGGCAGCGGCGCCGACCGCGGCGCCGTCGCACGCATCAACATCCCGTTCCGCGTTCACGAGCCGCCGGTCGCGTCGCCATGACCGCGATTCGCGTCGTCGCCGTCGACGACGAACCGCTCGCCCGCGAGCGCGTGAGCACGCTCGTGCGCGAGACCGACGGGCTCGAGCTCATCGGCGAGGGCAACAACGGGATCGAGGCGCTCGACCTGATCGCGCGACTCCAGCCCGACCTCGTCTTCATTGACGTGGAGATGCCGGAGCTGAGCGGGTTCGGCGTCATCGCGGCGCTCGACGACGCGCGCGTACCCGCGGTCATCTTCATCACCGCCTTCGAGCAGTACGCCCTCAAGGCATTCGAGGTCGGCGCCGTGGACTATCTCCAGAAGCCCGTCACGCGACAGCGGTTCGCGGCGGCCGTGACTCGCGCGAGGGAGCGGCTGGCCCGACGCCCGGAGGACTACGGGCTGACGCTCGTCTCGAGTGCAACGGTGGCGGAGCGCGCTCGCGGATACCGCACGCGCTTCGTCGTCAGGCGCGGGAACACGCACCACATCGTGCCAGCCGACCAGGTGGATTGGATGGACGTCGCGGATAACTACCTCAGTCTGCACGTGGGGCCAAAGAGTCACCTCTGGCGCGGCACGATGAAGCAGGCGGAGGATGAGCTCGACCCGGATCGCTTCGTCCGCATTCATAGATCGGCGATCGTAGCCGTGGATCGCATCCTCACGGTGCGGACGCACGAGTCGGGCGGACACGTGATCGAGATCAAGGGCGGCGTGCACCTGCGGAGCAGCCGGCAGTACACGGATCGAGTGCGGGCGCTGTTGCGGTAGGGTTGCGCTCACGCGCGCGGGCGCGACCTTATCGGCCATGCTCTACATGATCGTGGAACACTTTCGCGATGGGGACGCCCGCCCCGTCTATCGACGATTTCGCGACAAGGGCCGGCTCGCACCCGACGGCCTGCAGTACATCGCGAGCTGGGTCACGACGGACATCCGCCACTGCTATCAGGTCATGGAGTGCGATGATCCGGCGCTTCTCGAGCAGTGGCTGGCGCAGTGGCGAGACATCGTCGATTTCGAGTGCATCCCCGTCGTCACGTCGGCCGAGGCGGCGCGGACCATGGCACCGCTGCTGTGACGCGCACGTCGGACGCCTAACGTGGTGACGACCAGTGATGTCGTGAAACGGGACGTTCCGCTGCTTTCGCCGGAGCTCGCGCGGCGTATCGAGCGGCTGGTGGCGCCCGAGCCCGTCGTCTCAGCCGGCCCGATGGCTCCCGGAATGGTCATCGTGGTGCAGTTCGGTCGCACGATCGCCGCCAAGGCGAAGGGCGGTCGGCCGTCGAACAAGGTGTTCTGCTTTGGCCCCGACGATCTGTCGCGGCTCGATGACATTCTCGCGTTTTACGCGTCCGATGCGCTCGAGCCGGAGTTTTATCTCACGCCGATCGGATTCACGCGAGCGGTTGGCGCGGCACTCTCGACGGCTGGGTTTGCGCAATTCGACTTCCAGCAGGCGATCCTGTACGGGCTGCCATCGAGCGAGCTGACGTCACCGCCGCGACACATCACGATCGAACGAGTAACGGCCGACACCCTCGAGGACTATCTGAGCACGATGGTCCACGGCTTCGAGATGCCGCCGGAGTGGCGCGATGCCGCGATCGAGGACGGTCGCCGGCGCTTCCGTGGCGACGAGCAGTGGTTCCTGGCGCGCGTTGGCGGCGAGCCGGCGGCCGTTGCGACCCTTCGCGTTCGCGACGGCGTCGCTAGCCTCGGTGGCGGTGCGACGGTACCGGGCCACCGCCGAAAGGGCTGCCACCTCGCGCTCGTGCGACACCGCCTGGACGTCGCGTACTTGTTAGGCTGCACGCTCGTCATCGGAGGCGCGAACTATGGATCCGGGAGCTTCCGGAATCAGCTGCGTGGCGGGCTGCGCCTGGCGTACGTCGAGAGCGGGTGGCGGAGGATCGGCGCGCAATGAGCGCGGTGGAAGATCGTCTGCGCGAGCTCGGGCTTCTGCTTCCACCGCCGAAAGCGCCGGTCGCCAACTACGTCGGCACGAAGCAGTCGGGTGACCTGCTCTTCGTGTCGGGGCGGGTGAGTCAGCGGCGCGGTGAGGTGGGGACCGAGCTCTCTGTGGAGGACGCGAAGATCGCGGCACGCGATGCGTTGCTCGACCTGCTGGCCATCATCAAGCACGATATCGGCGACCTCGATCGGATCGTGTCGATCGAACAACTACGCGGCTTCGTTCGCTCCTCTCCATCGTTCATCGAACACCCTCGGGTAATTGACGGCGCCTCCGACCTTCTTGTCGCCTTGTACGGCGACGCCGGTCGCCACGCCCGCACCGCGACTGGTGCCGCCCAGCTGCCGTTCGGCGCCGCGGTTCAACTGGACATGGTGGTGAGGCTGCGTGCCACCTAGCTCACCATCACTCGTACTTGGGGCTCGCTCATGACCGCACCGGTTCGTCTCGCGCTCCTCCTAGTCGCCACGTTCGGCTCGTACGCCGTGGGACGCGCAGCCCCACAGCACTCACGCGAGGCGGCGGCGGTCCGATCGGCCCGAGCGCAACAGAATACCGCCATCGCCGCTCGAGATTTCGATCGCGCGGCATCGTACTGGACCGACGACGTGGTGATCCGCTCCGGGCTCGGACTCATCCTGCAGGGACGCGCCAACTATCGCTCGGCCTTCGTCGCCGATACCACGACCGTCTTTCGTCGCGAGCCGGACCGCGTTGACGTCAGCGACAACGAGCGCTGGCCCCTCGCGTTCGAGTCCGGCACGTGGACCGGCCACGCCGCGGCCGATGGTCGACCGCTCGTCCGCGGCCGCTACGCCGCACAGTGGATCAAGCGCGATGGGCGATGGCTCATCCGCGCGGAGGTGTTCGTCGCGTTAGGCTGCGCCGGCTCGGGCTGCACCCGTCCTCTGGCCGTTCAATAGCCTCGGACCGGCGCGCAGCCCGCGTGGCTCCCCGCCACCGCCAATCGTCCTTTCTGCGAGCTCGATCGCGCCAAACGCCGGGGTGAAGACATGACCAAATTGCTGGGGTTCGTAGGCGCCACCGTCGGTGGCTACGCCGGGTGGGCAGTGGGAGCCCTGGCCGGACCGTTCACCGCCTTCGTCGTCAGCATGATCGGCACGGGCTTCGGCATGTATTGGGGGCGGCGATTGGCGCAGCACTTCGGAGTCTGATGGTCGGCTGAAGCCAGCGCGTGTCTCGCACCGTACGGTGGAATTACTCATCCACCCAGAGGCGAACATGTGGGCTGGTTTCGTCGAGCTGCTCCGGGCCGCGATCTTCGGTGCCGCACACGTCTGCGGGGGCAGCCTCGGCGGCGGAATCCTTCTCGTGTCGGCAGGCGTCCGACTCGCATTGCTGCCCCTCACGCTCCGTCTCGCACGCCGTGCGCGCGATCAGCAAGCGAAGCTCGCCACGCTACTCCCCGAGCTGGAAGCGCTGCAACGTCGCTACGCGAACGACCCCCTACGTGTCATGAGGGAGACTCGCGCGCTTCAGTCGAAGCACGGCATCAGGATGCTCACCCCGTCGGGATTGGTCGGCATGGCGATTCAGCTTCCCGTCCTGGGCGGTCTTTTCGCGGCGGTGCGCACCGGGCTTGGAGCGAGGGTCCGCTTTCTCTGGGTTGGCGACCTCACCCGGCCTGACGGCGCCCTGCTCCTCGTCGCGACGGCGCTGACGGCGTGGAGCATCTCGAGCGCGCCGAGCACGCCGGGCCAGACGACGAGTCAAACGCCGTTGCTCGTGTTAGGAGTGCTCGCCGCGGCGGCGTTCCTGTGGACGGCGTCGAGCGCGGTTGCCCTGTCGGCCGGAGCCGGGTCGCTGGTGTCGGTTCTGCAGAATTGGTTGATGAGTCGCGACGTGCGAAGGGATGAGGGATGAGGGATGGGGGATGAGGTAAGCTGCGGCCCCGCATCCCTCATCCCGGTGTGAACCCGCTTCCGCCCTTCCGGTCCGGGGCGTATGCTGAGTCATGCGCGGACTGCCAAAGCGGGAGCGAGCCTTCACGAAGTTCGTTCCGACGCCACCACCGGGCGACGCATGCGACTGCATCTGCCATCGGGCGCCGCTCGCGGTGCTGCATCCGGCGCCGTGCTGCATTTCGTGCCCGACCTGTGGGCGACGAGTCGCCTCGGCGCGCCTAACGGCGCACATTGCCTCGCACAATCACCCGCTGCCGGAGCGAAGGCGCGGCTGATGGCGTGGCCGATGGTGCCGAGCCGGATGTCTTTGTCCCGGCCGTACCATGAAACGAGCTCGAGCAGCCGCACCGAAGCGCCTGCTTGTCCAGTACACACGACAGACGTCCGGCTGACCTTGCCCGATCGGCGCAGGACCATGGCGGGCTGGCAATCCATCCCACAATATGATGGGTGGCCGCCTGGCCGTCCGGCGGGAAGACCGGGCGAGTCACATTCCGGTCCACGGTCATGGAGTTACTTCAGGACGCCGTTCGGAACGCGATCCTGTTCGGGCAGGAGGCGCTTGCCGATGGCAACCTCTGGATCCTCATGCTGATCGCTATCGTTTCGATCGGCGTGGTCGCCTCAGTGCGCGGCAAGCTGACGGAGAATTGGATCTGGATACCGGTGCTCGCGCTCGCGATGTGGTACGCGATATTTCGCTGGCTCGAGCTTCGGGCGTGACGTCATTGTCCGAGCTTCGGTCGACGTGGCTCGAACAGTTGCTCTCGACCGCTCCTGCCGATCGCCCGCGCGCCGAAGCGGCGGTGCGGCGTCTCTACCGGGCTGCAGATCTCGCCGAACCGCGCCAGATTCTCTGGTTCGACTCCCCATTCCGCGCGTCCTGGGTGATCGCGCTGTTGATCGCCCCGTATCATCAGCTGTGGTCGCAGCGGCTGTCGTCGGGCTTGTCGCGAAACGACATGGAGCAGCTCGACCGCGCGCGGTCGGCGTTAGGCGCCGCGCTCGGTCTCCCCGATCCGAAAGCGGCGCTCTCGGCAGCCGGCGCCCCGCTTGGCCAGCACCTGCAGTTTCCGCCGGTACCGTCGCGGATGCTGACGACCAAGTTCGTCACGGCGCGCTACACGCTGTCCGACGACATCTCGAGCCTGTTTACGCAGCACGGCGAGGACGACGATCTCGCTCGCGCCGAGACGTACTTCTGGGGGAGCAACCGGGGCGCCTTGGTGAGTGCACTGCACTGCCCCACGACGGATCGGCTGATCGGCAACTCGTTTTTCGGAGACTATTCGTTCTCGACGATCGCCGACGACGAGCACCGCGCTGGCGACCATGAGGCTCCGGCGCTCCTGGCTGCCGCGTGGGACATCGCACGCTCGTCAGGCATGTGGTGGCCCTTCGAGGGCGTGGCGATCATGAGTGATCGGCCGGTCGAGCTTCACGTGAACCAGAAGTATCTGCTCCATCGGCCCGACGGCCCCGCCATCGTGTTCCGCGACGGCTGGGAGGCCTACGCGTGGAACGGGAAAGCGGTCCCGCAACGGTGGATCATGCAGCCGGAGGCGGTCCCGGCGCGCGAATACAAGGGCTTCGACCCGACGTTCGCGCAGCACGTGAAAGGCAGGGCGGCACCCGCGGTGAAGGCGAAGAAGCGGGCGAAGCCGGCGTCGATTCTCAAGACCCGACTTTCCGTCGACCCGGCGGCTCGTCTCGAGCAATTGCGCGCGCACGCGGGCGGGAAGCTGCCGCTGTACGATCGCTACCAGGCTGGCGCCTACCGCGACGTCTGGCGTGAGCTCGTATCGTTAGGTGGCGGGGTGCGGGAGGACCCCTACGTCGCTGATGCGCTCGCAGTCGCGTACGAGACCATGCGCCGCGTGCGGGAGAACGTCCGCACCGTGGTCGAGCGCTTGACGGCGATGCACTTCACGTTTGGCATGCCCGACGGCCCGCTCGACGTTGCCGTTGGCGGGCCGCAGGGAGTGGAGCGCATCGA
>Ga0207701_10000564_pt1 | contig 38648 bp, 35 predicted proteins | sample KBSSwiSSwithPhiX_FD_184294 | JGI IMG/M metagenome (GOLD analysis project Ga0207701, IMG submission 184294) | Switchgrass rhizosphere bulk soil microbial communities from Kellogg Biological Station, Michigan, USA, with PhiX - S5 (SPAdes) (version 2) | ecosystem: Environmental > Terrestrial >... | reverse complement strand
TAATTCATTATGACTCCTGAACCTGCTCAAAAGGTCCGATGTATAGCCTATGTAAATCTTCTCAAATTTGGCACTATACATGACATAAACTGTAAACATAAAAAAAGCCCTTTCAAGAGCTTTTGTAGTTGCGAAGGGGAGGATCGAACTCCCGACCTTTGGGTTATGAGCCCAACGAGCTACCGCTGCTCTACTTCGCGGTGCAAATGTAAGATCATGGAGTTTAGCGGCCAAACAAAAAATAAAGCTGTTGTAAATCTTCACAACAGCTTTACAACTATGTTGATATTGCTTATGATCGCTTCGAGATACTGCTCGAACCACTCGTTTTGACGTCGCGAATAAGTCCACTGCCTTTGTAGTTGACATCGCTGGCACCGCTGGCTTCGGCAGATAATTCTTTGTTTACTGTAATCTTTATGTCACTGGCGCCGCTCGCCTTAGCATCGCAATAATCCACCACCATATCGTATCCCTTAAAACCACTTGCACCGCTTGCTTCTATATTAAGCTGGCCCATTGTTCCCGATAAGGTCATGTCGGAGGCGCCGCTAAGATCGACCATAAGCTTTTGGCCGTCAATTTTGCCTTTCAGGTTACTTGCGCCCGAGAGATCGATTTTAAGGTTGTCTGCTTTCCAATTATCCACTATATAAACATCGCAGGCACCACTTACCTCAAGCTTATTAATGTCTTTAAAAGAAATATAAGCTTTCAATTTTTTATTGCCGGTATTCCATTTTCCCTGGTTATCGTAACGGATAACTAGCACGCCGCCCCTTACTTCCACTTTTATTTTGTCCCGGTATTTAACCTCCGATGCACTAACGGCTACTGACTCCTCATTGCTTTGGGTGAGATACACATCAAACGCACTTGAAACTTCGATGGCGTGGAAATCTTTAGCCAGCCTCACCTCTGCATTTGCGTCATTAATCGTCTTTTGAGCGAAGCCAGTTGAAAATAAAGCCATTGCAAACAGAAATGGCAGTAGTATTTTTTTCATAACCGGGATGATTTAAAGTGATACGAAAGCAAGCGTATAAAAGTTACAACATCTTAATGTTATTTCTTGCTACTTTTGCAGCAGTTCTTGTTTTTCAACGAAGCATTAAATGCTTCAATGTCTGTCTCTAAAATTTAAGGAGAACAGGCAGGTTCCCGGGGTGCTCGACCTGTACATAAAGCAGGAAAGGCTGAGATTAAACCCGCAGACCTGATCAGGGTAATGCCTGCGCAGGGAAGGATGGCTAAAACGCCCTTTCTCCAACAGCATTTCCCTCTCATTTTTAACAATTTAAAATTTAAAAAATGAAGAGGATTGCATTCACCATTTGCCTTTTATTTTCGGCTGTCTTGTCATTTGCACAGGAAACACCCTTGAAGCCGGAAGCCCTTGATAGTTTTTACCTGCTTAGCCCGGTAGAGGTCAAAGCAGTCAGGGCGGGCGAAAAAGCACCATTCACCAAAACCAATCTTTCCAGGAAAGAAATTGAGAAGAACAATCTTGGCCAGGATATCCCATTTATACTTAATCAAACACCTTCTGTTGTGGCAAACTCGGACGCCGGAAACGGAGTAGGCTATACCGGGCTGAGGATACGTGGCACAGATGCTACCCGTATCAACGTAACGCTCAATGGTATCCCCTATAATGATGCAGAAAGCCAGGGGACTTTCCTTGTTGATCTCCCGGATTTCGCCTCTTCTGTAAACTCCATTCAAATACAACGTGGGGTCGGTACGTCCTCAAATGGAGCGGGTGCGTTTGGGGCAACGCTTAGCTTGTCGACTAATGAAATAAATCGTGACCCTTATGCTGAATTAAACAACAGCTACGGATCCTTTAACACCTGGAAAAATACAGTCAAAGCAGGTACCGGCATCCTGAATGATCATTTTACCATTGACGCCCGTCTCAGTCAAATTACAAGCAATGGATACATTGACAGGGCTACGAGTAACCTGCAGGCGTTTTACATTTCAGGCGCCTATCTTAATGACAAATCATCAATTAGACTAAATGTATTTTCAGGAAAAGAAAAAACCTTCCAGGCCTGGAATGGAATACCCGAATCGAAACTAAAAGGGAACTATTCGGATTTGCTAAATCATTATTACAATAACCTTGGCGCGCTTTATTTTACCGAAGCAGATTCAGTAAATCTTTTTAGCTCCGGAAACAGGACATATAATTTACCACTGTACGGGAATGAAACTGACAACTATCGGCAGACGCATTACCAGGTCTTCTATAACCTGGCTATTGATGATAATTGGCGATTTAACACAGCAGCTTTTCTTACACGCGGAATCGGGTATTATGAAAACTATAAATCACAACAGAAGTATTCAGATTATGGACTGCCCGATTTCGTAGTGAATGATTCGACATTCGGGACAACCGATCTTGTTCGGCAGAAATGGCTCGATAATTATTTCTATGGACAAGTGCTGTCCGTGCAATACCGTAAGGACAAGAACGATATAACGCTTGGTGGAAGCTGGACGAGGTACGACGGGAATCATTACGGTGACATCATTTGGGCGCAATACGGAATTGAGAAAGATCACAGGTACTATGATCTCGATGCATTGAAATCAGATATCAATGCTTATCTGAAATGGCAATATGAGCTTTCGGCAAACTGGAATCTGTTTGCAGATTTACAATACAGGCATGTCCGGCATAAAATGAATGGATTCGAAGACAACCCGTCACTCATGGTTGACAGGAAATTTGATTTCCTGAATCCCAAAATAGGGCTTAAAATCAGCACGAATGGATGGCAGTCCTATATAAGCTATGCAGTAGCGAATAAGGAACCAAATCGTGATGACTTTGAAGCGGGTACCGTCAATCAGCCGCAAAAAGAAACGCTCCACGATATTGAAGCAGGAGTTGAGAAACGAACCACCACGTTTTTTGCAGGAGCTACTTTGTACTATATGTTTTACAAAGATCAGCTGGTCCTTACCGGTATGGTCAATGATGTGGGAGCTTACACCAGGGTAAATGTTCCAAATAGCTATCGTTTAGGAATAGAATTACAAGGCGCCTGTGTATTTAATAACTGGCTTAATGCGTCGGGCAACCTGGCATTGAGTCGAAACAAAATAAAATCATTCACGGAATACCTGGATGATTATGATGCTAATTTTGATTGGAAAGGTCAGCATGCGATTGTGCATAAAAATACCGACATTTCCTTCTCTCCTGCTGTTGTCGGTGCAGCGACTATCAATATTCTGCCTTTAAAAAATCTTGAGATCAACTTGTTAAGTAAATACGTAGGCACTCAATATTTAGACAATACGCAAAGCGCAACCAAAAAACTAAATCCGTTCTACACACAAGATGTGCGATTCAACTATGTGATAAATGAAAAGTTATTTAAAGAATGGAATGTCGTCGTCCAGGTCAACAATGTATTCAACACGAAATACGAGCCCAATGGTTATACTTATGGATATATTTATGACGGAAGCGTGGTCACAGAAAACTTTTTCTTTCCAATGGCAGGAATAAATTACATTCTGGCATTAAACATTAAACTATGAATGTGATCACAGGATGTCGAAAATGTTTTAGACAGAGAACCGACATTAAATTTTGTAACCTCGTATCTCAATAATCAAAAAATCCCATAAATCCGGTTCAGGCTACCCTCCAAACTTATCCTGCCAGGCCAGCACACCGCCGACAAGGTTTTTCGTGTTTTTGAACCCCAGCATGTCCAGTATCATGCAGGCTTGCCCGCTGCGATTGCCGCTGCGACAGTACAATATGATCTCCTCATCTTTCATTGGCTCCAGGTCATCAACCATCATCGCCTGGATGTTTCCCAGGGGATATAATATTCCTCCAATATTAAAGTCTTCATTTTCGTATGGCTCGCGAACATCCACCAGGTTGATTTTTTCCCCTTTGTCCATCCGCTTTTTCAGTTCTTCAACTGTTATATTTTCCATATGCATTTTAATTCATTGGTTAGCCACTTCCGGGTCGGGAGCTACTGCCGTATCAACTGCCGGCTTTTCTGTCTGCAACCAAATGTCTATTAATTGACCCGACCTGATATAACGGAATTTTTTTTCATCATCGAATCGTTCAGGTCTTTGCCGGTAAATGTAGGCATTCAAGGTGTCTTGAATGCCCGGTTCAATAATTTTGGCACCAAACGCCAACCCGTTAGCTTCCAATAAAGCTTTAGCCTCCGCATAAGTCATACCTACTAATGACGGAACTACAAATTGCCTGTTGCCCACCCCATCACCCAACACCATGTCTATCGTGCTCCCCATCCTGATCCTGGTTCCGGGTTTAATGGTGGACCCTTCATACCGTTGTTCCAACACGGCATTTTTTGCGAAATCGGCCTTAAAGGTTGTATCACCCGGCCGCAGGTTGGCATTTCGGAGGGCCATTTCGGCACTACGGTAGCTAAACCCAACAATATTGGGCATATCGATCATTGGGGGGACCGACCTGTTAATAGTGAGGTAGACCGTGCGGTTTACCTTCACAACTTCATCCGCGTCCGGTACCTGCTTAATGACTTGCATCGCCTTTGTAGTGTCGACATAAATTGAATCCTGGATTTCTACTTCAAATCCGGATTTTTCCAAAATTTCCTTTGCATCTGCAAATGATTTACCGGTAACCTGCGGAACTGTTTTGGATTGATCGTGATGAGTAAACCAGTTTAGAGAAAAGATAAAAATGAAAAAAAATACAACGGCGATCACAATTCCGGCAAGGATGTTGACCCATAATGGCCGGTGCGTAATGAAATTAAACATGCGAATATATTTGTAAACAGAAATTCCGGGGTTTGTCCATTCCTGAGCTTTCAAAATTAATCTTCAAACGCTTCTTCGACCAATTTGGTATAAAATTCCCTTAAGCTCCACCCCATTACCTTCACCTGCTGGGGAACAATACTGGCATCCGTTTGCCCCGGGATCGTGTTTATTTCAAGCATGTAGGGTTTCCCGCTTTCGGCATGGTAGATGAAATCAATCCTGACTACACCCCGGCAATTAAATACCCGGTATATTTTTCTGGCTTCGTCCCTGATTTTGTCAGCTGATGCTTCGTCTATTTCAGCGGGAGTTGTTTCGGTGGATTTTCCCTGGTACTTGGCCTCGAAATCAAAAAACGACTTCTCCTGGTGGGCTCTGACCTCTGTTATGGGTAAAACCACAATGTTGCCTTTCGTCTTAAACACTCCCACGGTAAATTCCCTGCCATTGACCATTTCTTCAATCAATACCTGGTTATCTTCTTTGAATGCTTTTTCAATTGCAGGGCCGAGGTCGCCCTCTTTATCAACTTTGCTCATGCCTATGCTGGAGCCTCCATTATTTGGCTTTACAAAAACTGGCAGTTTCACCTGGCTGGCGACCTGATCAATTGGAACCTTTACGCTACGGAATAAATGAACAGAATTTGCCACAGCTACGCCGGCCATCCTGGCAACCGCTACTGTGTAACGCTTATTAAAAGTAATGGCAGAAGTTGCTGCGTCGCAACTTGTATAAGGAATATTCAATGTGTCAAAGTATCCCTGCAATTTTCCATCTTCACCCGGGGTGCCGTGCATGCCAATAAAGGCAAGATCAAATTTGATCTTGCCGTTGCCCAGGCTCAGAGAAAAGTCATTTTTATCAACTTCGACCTCGCGACCATCGGCGGTTTTATAAAACCACCCCTGCGGGTTAATGTCAATTTTATAAACGTCAAATTTATCAGGATCAAGATTGTTGCCAATGGTTACGGCGCTTTTGTAAGAAATAACGGCTTCCCCGGAAAATCCGCCTGTGACCAGGGCTATTTTTTTCTTCATATAGAGTGATATTGGTTGGGAGCACAAATATTGACGAAAAATTGCTTAGCAAAAAATTTGGGCAAATAAAATTGACTTATTACTAAAGGAAGAGCAAGACGCCCTGGTGATATAGCTAAAAAAGAAAGGTGAAGGCCGTTTCTCCTTCACCTCTTTACGACGGGAAATATCACCCGCCTGATAATTAGCAGAACAAGCTGCTTTATTATGATGAGGTCTAAGGTATAGAAAATATTCAAAGGATGGCGAAGTTCCCCATGAAACTTTTGCACATCATATGTGGAGTTTTTCCTTTTTCGCCAATAACTCCTCCACTGTTTCCTGGTACATTTCGTCTGGAACGCAGCAATCTACAGGGCAAACAGCAGCGCACTGGGGCTCCTCATGAAAACCCTGGCATTCAGTACATTTATTAGGAGTGATATAATAGATATCCACGCTAACGGGCGGATTTTTCTGATCTGCATCGACAACCGAACCATCCAGCAACGCAAACGATCCTTTCACTGAAGTCCCGTCAGAAATTGCCCATTCAACGCCACCTTCATATATGGCATTGTTCGGACATTCAGGTTCACAAGCACCGCAATTGATACACTCTTCTGTTATCTTAATAGCCATACAACTAGGATTAAATGAATTTAGTTTTTGCCGGACAAATTTAATCTTTGCAAATGAATTTACAAGAACGAATCAATTTATTGACACGCCTCGGAGAATATATGCTGTCAAATAGTGAAACCTGGGCCGGAGTGAAAGAAAGAGCATCTTGGGAAAATAGCTGGTTTCTTCCGGAATTTATAGATCGGGCCACAACAAATATCGCTAACGCCTACCTGAAAGATTATGCCCTGACACGGTTTGTAGAATCCTATAAACTGCGACCTGTTTCTGAACAATCAGGGGACCTTAGAGCAAAAAAAATCGGCATCGTGATGGCCGGGAACATTCCACTTGTCGGTTTTCATGATCTGCTTTGCGTTTTTTTGACAGGCCACAATGCCGTTATCAAAACGTCTTCGAAAGATGACACATTGATAAAGCATCTCGTAAACGTTATGGCTGCCTGGGATAATGAAGTGGCTGAATTGATCATCTTTTCCGAAATGCTAAAACGCTGTGATGCCTATATTGCGACCGGTAGTAATAACACTGCCGGTTATTTTGAATACTATTTTGGAAAATACCCGAATATTATCCGGCGCAACAGGACTTCGGTTGCCATACTAACCGGCGACGAATCCACCGATGAATTGAGCCGCCTGGCTGATGACGTTTACCTCTATTTTGGCCTGGGTTGCAGGAGTGTCTCGAAACTATATGTGCCCGAGGGTTATGATTTTGCTTCGTTGCTGAACATTTTTGGAAAATACAATTATCTCGCAGATGATCACAAGTACAAAAACAATTATGATTACAACCTCACTCTTCACATCCTGAATAAGAAAATTTATATGAGCAATGAATCACTTTTGCTCGTTGAGGACGATGCTCTTTTTTCCCCCATCAGCCAGTTGAACTATGAATTTTATAACAATCGGAATAATCTGCTCGCGTCGCTGCAGGCGAGGCAGGACCTGCAATGTATCGTAGGAAGTGACTTCATTCCTTTTGGCCAGTCTCAATACCCAGCCCTCTCCGATTACGCCGATGGGGTGGATACGGTGAGATTTCTCACAAATCTGTAAAATTCACCGTTACCACATTCCCCGATCTTAATTAATTTTGTGTTGAAGTACGAAAGGCTTAGTAAATATTTGTTAAACTGAATATGCGGTAGAAGCAATTGATATGACACTTTGTTATTTTGTATTCGAAGGCATAAAATTTGAACCACCTTCAGCAAGGAAAATTAATTACACCTAACTTAAAATAGATTAATAGATATGAAATGGAAACAACTACTTCTGATCGTTGCCGTTAGTGCATCATCAGCCGTTGGCAGTGTATGGATGTACCAAAATTTTTCCAATACGGGTAAATCGTCTGTTCAGGCGACTGACAGTAAATTACCTGTCAACTATGCAGGCTTTTTCGAAAAAGGTGAAGGAGGCCTGGACCCGATTGATTTTACAAAAGCCGCCAATGCCGCGGTGCCTGCGGTTGTGCACATTAAAACAAAGATTGCCGCAAAAAAACTCAGCAATGATCTTCCGCATAGCCGGCGCAACAGCATCGAAGATATGTTTGACAACTTTTTCAATTTCGGGCCACAAATTCAACCCGAACAAAGGGCATCTGGTAGCGGCGTGATCATCAGTGACGATGGCTATATCGTGACAAATAACCACGTTGTTTCCGACGGAGGTAGTGGCGCAGCTGATGAGATTACCGTCACCCTCCACAACAAGAAGGTGTACAAGGCTAAAATCATTGGCCGTGATCCCAGCAGTGACCTCGCTGTGTTGAAAATTGACGGAACTAGTCTTCCCTATATGATTTACGGCAACTCTGATAATGTAAAACTCGGACAGTGGGTTTTGGCCGTGGGCTATCCGCTCACGCTTGAGACAACCGTAACTGCCGGTATTGTGAGTGCTAAAGGGAGGTCAATCGGAATCAATAGCCGTCAAAGCCAAACTCCAGTTGAATCCTTTATACAAACCGATGCTGCGGTCAACCAGGGCAATAGTGGCGGAGGTCTGTTCACAGCTGACGGACAATTAATTGGAATTAATTCCGCAATTCTGGCCCCGAATGGCACTTATGCAGGTTACTCATTTGCAATTCCTGTCAATATTGTAAAGAAAATTGTGAATGACCTTATCGAGTTTGGTGACGTGAAAAGAGGTTATCTTGGAATTAGCTATCAGCCTAACCCGAATGAAAATGAAAGACTCATCAAACAAGCAGGCTTAAAGGAAGGCCAGGGTGTGTACGTGCAGTCTGTACCTAATGATGGGGCTGCCGCTCAGGCAGGCTTAAAGGAGGGTGACGTTATCACGAAGATCAACGGTAATAATGTCAGCAGTGGTATGGAAATGAGTGCAGGTATCGCGAGCTTCCGTCCGGGGGAAAAAGTGCCGGTCACTTATGTCAGGAACGGCAGAGAAACAACGGTAAACGTTACTCTTAAAAGCACTGCCAGCAAGATTGATATAACAAGTGCAAAAGTTATTGGGGATAGACTAGGTGTTGACCTGGAAAACCTGGATAGCAAGAAAGCACAGGAGTATGATATTGAAGGAGGTGTTGTGGTTAAAAAAATTAAACAAGGTGGGCCATTAAGCAATACCAGGATGGATCCCGGGTTCATCATTACGTCGGTCAATGGGAATGAAATTAAGAACGTTGACGAATTAGCCCAGGTACTTAGTGCAGGATATGATCAGTTACAACTGGAAGGCATTTACCCTGGTTATAGTGGAATATATACTTATAAGATTAATTTGGAAGACGATTAATATAACTAACTAAGTTTGATGAAAAGGCCCGGACTCAGTTCGGGCTTTTTCATTTCTATCCATTGCGACAAAAAACCTACCCGATTATTGGTATCTTGCAGGCTTGTTTTTTGAATGAGCCACCAAATTCTAAAGCGCTGGCCAAACGATGAAAAGTTTCGATGTTCCTATCATATATCGCAGCCCATTGATCTCGGCCATCAAAAGGAAGCGGAAACAAATGGACAAGTTAAAAAAAGACTTTACCCCAACGCTTTTGGATTTTGGCCCCCTCCAGGTTTTTCTTTCCCGTCATTTTGGCTTTTGCTATGGTGTTGAAAATGCAATAGAGATTGCCTTTAAAACAATTAATGAAAATAAAGGCAAAAGGATATTCCTGTTAAGCGAAATGATTCATAATCCGCAAGTGAATGCCGACCTCAAGGCGCATGGAGCCATTTTTTTACAGGATACTCAGGGGAGACAGCTGGTATCATTTAAGGAACTGACTGCAGACGACATCGTGATCATACCGGCATTTGGCACCACGCTGGCAATTGAGGAAAAACTCAGACAAATTGGAATCCAGATTGAAAGGTATAACACCACATGCCCTTTTGTAGAAAAAGTATGGAACCGCAGTGAATCAATTGCTAAAAAGAAATACAGTATCATTATTCATGGCAAACCAACCCATGAGGAAACCCGCGCCACCTTTTCCCATGCGGCAAAGAATGCCCCTTCGGTCATCGTAAATGACATGCAACAGGCTAAAGAACTTGCGGGCTATATTACTGGCGTCAAATCATTTTCTCAATTTTATACCGAATTTGAAGGGCGATATTCTGATGGCTTTGATGTAAATAATGATTTGGAGCGGATTGGTGTCGTGAATCAAACGACGATGCTGGCCAGTGATACCCAAGCCATAGCTGATTTCCTCAAACAGGTTATGATGAAACATTATCGCCTGGATGAGTCAACAATTGAGGAACGGTTTGCCGACACAAGAGATACGCTATGCTATGCTACGAATGATAACCAGACGGCCGTAAATGGCATGCTCGAAACAAAAGCTGATCTCGCCATCGTAGTTGGAGGCTACAATTCATCTAATACATCTCATCTTGTTGAATTGTGTGAACGGCGCCTTCCCACTTATTTTATCTGCGATGAAGAAAAAATATTATCGGGAACGGATATACTGCATTTTAATTTTCATACGAAAAAGGAGATGCTAACGGCGGCCTGGTTACCGGCAAAAAATCCGTTGAAAATTCTGGTTACAAGCGGCGCTTCGTGCCCGGATGCGCTTGTTGAAAGTGTGATCAATAAATTGGTTGGCTATTTCCCTGTGACGAAAAATGTGGCTCAGTTGCTGGAAGAATTCTCTGGATGCTAGAATCCAGAATCCAACATCCGGTATCATCCTTTACTTGTACAAGAAAGTATAATATTCGTGTGCCATCCTGTTGCTGTCAAACTGGAGTCGAACATCTTCCATTCCGTTCTTCATGACCTGTCGCCATGTATTGTAGTTATCGTAATACAAGGGCAAAATTTCCTTTTCAAGGATGTCATATAGCTTGTTCAGGTCATATTCGTCCTGTTCATGGGTAGCCATATTTGCATAGTCTGCCTTCGGCACAACAAAGCCATTATGTCCATGATTGATAAATTCGGGAATCCAGCCGTCATCGGTTGAAAAATTTACTGCCCCGTTCATTGCCGCTGTCATACCACTTGTACCCGATGCTTCCCGAGGAACCCGCGGATTATTGAGCCAGCAGTCAGCAGCCTGTTTCAACCTTTTCGAAAGCGTGAGCTCATAGCCGGTAAGGACCGACATATTTTTAAATTCTTTGCTAAGGTAAACGAGTTGATTAAACTCACTTATGGCAGGATGATCAACGGGGTAAGGTTTTCCGGCCCAGATTACCTGGACCGGGTACTTTGAGTTTGACAATAATTTCTTGAACCTCTTTTCGTCTGTCGTGATGAGCCCGGCGCGCTTATAACCGGCAAACCTGCGTGCCCAAACAATGGTAAAGGTATCCGGGTTAAATACTTTCCCCGTCTGGTCCGCAACGATATCAAAAGCCCTTTTTTTCAGGTATTTTTTTCTGTCATCCATTCCATAATCATCGCCGGCTTCCTTGAACCTGTACAGTTGCTTGTCGGCCCAATAACGCCAGTTCTGAGCATTGGTGATTGAAATTATCGGGCAAATCCCGTCATACCTGCTCCACATTGCCCTGGACACGACCCCGTGAAGTTTTGACACACCGTTAGCAATATGGGCAAACCTCAATGCCACAAGGGAATGGTTGAAAGCATCGTCTGTATTATTAGTCAGCTTCTTTACTTCGTCAATGGTAAGTCCGCAGAAATAACTCATCTTGTGGCAAAGGAAAATGTCGTGCTTTTCATTGCCTGCTTCCTCCGGGGTGTGAGTAGTAAATACCAACCTCTTTTTTACCTCGTCAATCTTATTGTGATACTTATTGTACAGGTAAAACGCGGCTGACAGTCCGTGGGCCTCATTCAGATGATAGAGATCAGGGTTAAAACCCAGGACGTCAATCAGCTTGGCGCCGCCAACTCCCAGCAAAATGTATTGCGCGACCTTTGTTGCTACGTTGGCGTCGTAAAGGCGGTGTGTAATAGTCTGTGAAACGTAATCATTTTCAGGAATATCGGTTGACAACAGAAATAATGGGGCCGACTTGAAGGTTTCCGGATTCAGGTAGTAAACTTTGATCCAAACCGGGTGCTCATGTACATTGATTTGAAACTTTAAACCTGTGTCCTCGAGAAAACTATACAGTTTTTCATTCCAGGCGACATCAAGAGTTTGATCCTGGTTGCGTTCCTGGTCGTAATAGCCATATTTCCAGAGAATGCCAATACCAATCAGGTTCTGTTTTAGCTCATAAGCGCTGCGCAAATGCGATCCTGCGAGAAACCCGAGACCACCGCTGTAGATTTTTAGCGGCTGATGGACCGCGAACTCCATCGAGAAATAGGCTACGCGTTTGGAATAATTAGGGTCAACCGTATAGGGAACAGAATACTTTGTAAAACTCATACTGTGTTTTTTTACAGGGAGTCACAAGATAAAATTTAATTTGAAAATGTCTAAGTATTTGGCAATGAATATTTGGCAACCTTATTTCCCGGACTTCGATTTTGTTTTACCGGCTTTGCCTTTTTGTTCCTTCTTGCGCGGGTATACCCCGTCGAAGGAGCAACGTAACCCTCGCCGTGATCCGCATCCTTCCACCTCCTTTATAGTAACTGCTGAAGATGTAAAACTAAAGCGCATTACGCACGGATCCCCTGGCTCCCGATATTCGGCCACGGATGCCGATTTGATGATCGCTTCGCCTTTTAGTTCTCCTGTACATTCCCCCTGGTCTTTTTCAAAATGGATAAAAAAACTGAGCCGGTCGCTTTTTCTCCCATCCCGAATTGAGACCAGGTTCATTTTACCGCTGCCATAATCGGCGGTGAATTTCTGTTTGCGGGAAGCTGTATCAATCGGGTTAATAAGTTCCGTGGCCTTGTCATCAAGGGCATCGGTCATGATAAGCATAAAAGTTTGTGCGGCGCTATTTAACACAAATACTTCGCTGCCGTCACTGATCCTGCCATCAGGATTTTTTCGGATTACAGCGCGTGTAATTGTAAAACGACTGTCCACTGTGCCTGTTTGCTGGGTATTTGCTGATTGATCCAGTGAAAGCAGCGGCATTGCCGCTATGAACTGATCTTTTTTATCAAAACAAACCAGCATTGCTACCCGTTTGTTTCCTGAAAGGGCTTTGGCAAAAAGATATGTTTCCGTTCCGCCGGCTTTTCCCATTGGATAAATTTTCGGCCTTCCATTCTTTCCAAAAATTTTTGTGGTCACCGAATCCGGCACAAACTGGCTGAATACTTTATAGCTGATGAGCAACGAATCATTTTCCTTTTTCAACAAGTTGCTATCCGCCACCATGAAAGGAAGTTTGACATCGGGGAAAAAATCAATAAAATCACCAACTTCTACCGGGTCTTCTCCAGAAAGATTTGTTTTTTTTGATTTGCACGCCAACATCAGGATCAAAACAATCAGCAACAAATGATACCGCGAAAACAACTTCATGAAATTGATATTGAGTGGCAAATTAAGCGTTTTGTGTTCATCATCAATAGAAATTTTGAATTATCGGCCTTATAATTTAGATTTGTCTAAAAATAAATTTAGTTGTGTTGAATTATTCCACCAGCGAAGAAAATTACATAAAGGCGATCTTTCATTTGCAGCGGGACGGTATAGTCACCACCAATGAACTCGCGGCAGAATTGCAAACAAGACCCGCTTCTGTTACGGATATGCTGAAAAAATTGAGCGCTAAAAAAGTGGTTAACTACCAGGCTTATCATGGGTTTACGCTTACACAAGAAGGGAGAAAAGCAGCTCTGGTGATTATTCGCCGTCATCGGCTATGGGAATATTTCCTGGCAGAAAAATTAAAATTCAGTTGGGAGGAAGTGCACGAAGTCGCCGAACATCTCGAGCATGTAAGCAGCAAGAAATTAATCGACAAACTGGACGAATTTTTAGATTTTCCCCGCTTTGATCCACATGGTGATCCGATACCGGATGCTTCAGGAAAAATCGAAACCAGCAAGCAAATATGTCTTGCCGACCTTCCATTGAATACGTCCGCTGTGGTCTGTTATGTCAGCGATCAATCCAGTGAGATGCTTGATTTGCTGGGTCATAAAAGAATTGCCATTGGGACCAAAGTTGAAGTCAAAAAGAAATTCAGTTACGATCATTCCATGGAGATTAAATTGCGGCAGCCGCGAAAGGCAGCCAGTGACCGCACCTCGGTCAATATCAGTTATCAACTGGCTAAAAATATTTTTGTAAAGTATGGCTTTTAGAAACGATTCTAACGCTTCGTTGGGCGAAGTACACCAGAGCGTTGATACAACTAATTTCAATAAGCCGGCCTGGCGAAGAATCCTTTCCTTTTTCGGTCCGGCTTATTTAGTTAGCGTAGGCTATATGGATCCGGGTAACTGGGCAACTGACCTGGCCGGGGGCAGCGGGTACGGTTATTCGCTTGTGTGGGTATTGCTGATGAGTAACCTGATGGCCTTGTTACTCCAAAGTCTCAGTGCCAGACTTGGTATTGTGAGAGGCAGGGACCTGGCACAAGCTAATCGTGAAACCTATCCCAGGAAAATGAACTTCATTTTGTGGATCCTGGCTGAGATTGCGATCGCTGCTACCGACCTGGCCGAAATTCTTGGAATGGCGATCGGGATTCAATTGCTTACGGGATTGCCGCTGATTTGGGGGATGTCGGTTACGGTGTTAGATACATTCTTATTGCTCTACCTGCAACGTCTCGGTATCCGGAAGATGGAAGCTTTTATCATTGGGTTGATTGCCGTAATTGGGATTTGCTTCCTGGTCAACATAATTATGGCGAGCCCGAACCTTCATGACATACTCACCGGATTTATTCCAAGCCTGCCGGACGCAAAAGAATTTTACGAAGCGAAAAAAATAACCAGTGCGCTTCCTGCTGAGACTGCATTGTATCTCGCCATTGGCATAATCGGGGCCACAGTTATGCCCCATAATTTGTACCTGCATTCAGCCCTTGTACAGACCAGGAAGATTAAAAAAACAAACCAGGGTATCAGGCAGGCTTTAAAATATAGCTTCATCGATAGTGCAATCGCATTAAATATAGCTTTCCTGATCAATGCTGCTATTCTGATTCTGGCAGCAACCTTATTCTTTCAAACCGGTAAAACAGACGTCGCAGAAATACGACAGGCGCATGAGCTTTTGTCTCCTATGCTTGGCTCGACGATCGCTTCCACCCTTTTTGCAGTAGCATTGATTGCATCCGGGCAAAGCTCCACAGTTACAGGAACACTGGCCGGACAAATAGTTATGGAAGGCTACCTGCGATTGCGGATCAACCCGATCATGCGCAGGCTTATCACCCGGCTTGTGGCCATTGTTCCGGCTATCATCGTAATTGCGATTTTCGGTGAGGACAAGGTTGACAGCCTCCTGGTATTTAGCCAGGTGCTGCTCAGTCTGCAACTGGGATTTGCGGTAATTCCGCTTATTCATTTTGTGAGTGATAAAAAAACAATGGGCCCATTTGCCATTAAGCCGATTCTTCAATTTATTGCATGGGCAGTAGCTTCAATACTCGTTTATCTGAATTTAAAAATGCTGACTGAAGCAGCCATCCGTTTCTTTGTAGACTCTGATAATATAATCGTTAAGGTTATCATTGTATTTGCAGGACTTTCGTTTGTTGCCCTGCTGATTTACTCGGTAATTTATCCACTGATGAGCAAACGCGACAAAATAGCGTCAATCCAAATGCACCCCGACTTGCCTGGCCTTCAAAATTTGGATATACCAAGGTATCAAAAGATAGCGCTGGCCCTGGATTTTAGCGAGAATGATTTCAAACTGCTGGCATCTGGGATTGGACAAGCAAACAGCGAAAGCCGGTTTGTATTGATACACATTGTTGAAACCGCCACCAGTATTTTGCTCGGCACTGAAACTGACGATTATGAAACGAACAAAGATCAGGAACGACTTGATTTTTTTGTGAGCCAGTTAAGCGATAAAGGATATGAAGCTGAAGGTATACTAGGATTCCGCCATCGTGGGAAAGAAATCGTGCGCATAGTAAAAGAAACGCAAAGCGATCTGCTGGTGGTCGGCGCACACGGACATACCGGTCTCAAGGACTGGCTCTACGGAGAAACAATAAACTACGTACGACATGAATTAAAAATCCCGGTCCTCGTTGTACACTTGTGACGAATATTGAAAAATGCTAATTGCCCAGGAACAAAAAGTCCGGATTCTAATCCCGATAACCATCGGGACGAAATTCGAAATTACTGGGTCACATGATTCTTAGAATGATTACGCAGCAGGTGTTTAAAACGGCTAAATGTTTCAGGTTTGATATTAAGGTAGCTCGCGAGGTATTTTTGAGGCACCCTCTGCATGAGTTCCGGATTCTTAGACACAAAATTGATAAATCGCTCCCGCGGAGTCATTTTCACCATTTGCATTTGCCAGCGATCACTGATCACCATCATATAAGTCACTACAAGTCTGCCCAGATGTTCCGTTTTCTTTGACTTATTATACAGTTCATCTAAATGGTCGTGCCTGATCGAAACAACCACAGAAGGTTCAATAGTTTCGATATAATATTCGGATGGCATACGTCCCAGGAAAGACTGCTGGCTCATGATTATTTGCCCTTCGGTAGATATCTGTGTGATGATTTCGTGGTTACCTTTTTTGTAATATTTCCTGATCAGACCTTTAATTACAAAATTAAAGTACTGTTCTACTTCACCCGATTTAATCAGGCATTCCTTTTTCCCATAGCGTCTTACTTTCAGAATGGGCGTGATCAGGTGTTCGAATTCTTCATTCGAAAAGCTCACAAACTTGTTAATAAATTCGAAGAAAAGCCTGGTAATATCCATAGTAGTTGAAGGCATAGAAAAGATACGTAAAAATGTTGATCAAAATCAATCAGGGTTTAAAATTTCCCGTGTCATGTTTTTTGTTTTGCACGTCCGAAGGTGGATAAAATACTTATAATATATTGTAGATTTGCGACCCTGCGGATTTCGCAGTTCATTGAATATTAAACTTAAAAAGAGCTTTATGGCGCAAAAGATCAAAGTAGCAAACCCGGTGGTTGAATTGGATGGCGATGAAATGACAAGGATTATCTGGAAGTTCATAAAAGACAAGCTCATCCTTCCTTATTTAGAGTTAGACATAAAATATTACGACCTCGGTATAGAGTATCGCGATCAAACCAATGACCAGGTTACTATTGACGCCGCCAATGCCATCAAGGAATACGGCGTAGGTATTAAGTGTGCCACGATCACCCCGGACGAAGCGAGAGTGAAAGAGTTTAACCTGAAGCAAATGTGGAAAAGTCCCAATGGCACGATCCGTAATATCCTTGATGGAACAGTATTCCGTGAGCCTATTGTGATAAGCAATATTCCGCGACTAGTGACTAATTGGACCGCGCCGATCATTGTCGGTCGCCATGCTTTTGGTGACCAGTACCGAGCCACGGATTCGGTCATCAAAGGAAAGGGCAAACTCACCATGACTTTCACTCCCGAAGGTGGTGGCGAGCCACAAACTTTTGAAGTATTTAATTTCAAAGGCGACGGAGTCGCGCTAACTATGTACAATACCGACGAAAGTATCATGGGCTTCGCAAGGAGTTGTTTCAATATGGCTCTCAATAAAAAGTGGCCTTTGTATTTGTCTACAAAAAATACCATTCTCAAAAAATATGATGGCCGCTTCAAGGACATATTCGAGAATATATATCAGAATGAATTCAAAGCAAAATTTGATGCAGTTGGTATAACTTATGAGCATCGGTTAATTGATGACATGGTGGCAAGTGCATTGAAATGGAATGGCAATTTTGTGTGGGCCTGCAAAAATTATGATGGCGATGTGCAGAGTGATACCGTAGCACAGGGATTTGGCTCATTGGGGCTGATGACGTCAGTTTTGATAACACCAGATGGTAAAACCATGGAGGCAGAAGCTGCCCATGGTACGGTGACGCGCCATTACCGCGACCACCAGGCAGGCAAACCAACAAGCACCAATCCTATAGCATCCATTTTTGCCTGGACAAGAGGGCTTGCATTTCGTGGTAAATTAGATGGGAATCAGCCATTGATTGATTTCAGCAACGCGCTGGAAAACGTATGTATTGAAACAGTGGAGCAGGGAAAAATGACAAAAGACCTGGCGGTGTGCATTCATGGTAATAAAGTAAAACACGGTGACAACTATCTGAATACCGAAGAGTTCCTGGATGCCATTGATGCCAATTTGAGGAAAAAGATGGGGCTTTAGAAGCATGGCGTTTAGACCACCCCAGACTCATTTATTTCAATCTTCTAAGGCCACAAATGACTCAAGACACCCTTTGCTTGGTCAATTTTTATCCGGTGGTAACTGGTGTTGCGAATTCTCCGTGTTAATACTCTCCCTAAATATGACATTATTCAGGTATTACCGGTTATTAACGTTACCTTGTTGTCGTCGTTATATTGTAATAGTGATGCTTCAAACATGTTAATTATTCTCCTGTTCTTAAATCTTTGCTTGATTCCGGTTCTTATTTATGCACACCTTTATCCGGCTCCGCTAAGCTGTGAATGGCGTCTGACCATCAGCAGATTTACAAATCGCTTACTTTATCTTTTTGCTTATATGTCGAAGGGTTCATTAAATCAAGACCCACGAGACTCTAACCTTATGCAATACACCTACTATGGTTACACCCTAACTGACAGGGATCTGAATCCGCTGTGGAAATTGGGTAAAAGAATAGTTGACATTTTTTCGTCCCCGGAACTGGTTGAAAAGAAATTCCTGAAAACCTTGCCTGATTGGAGATTACTGGACAAGGTCAGCCATGCTGACTGGTCACGTATGGGATGGATAGCAATTTGAGCTGGCAAACTGTTTTCTGATTCTCCGCAATTACAAGATCGTTGGACCGAACATAAAATTCCCTTACCCACCAATTTTGAAAGGAAGTAATTGGAAAATGGACCTCCCTGTGATTTATCCGACTCCAGGCAAGTTTAAATTTTTTGAATTAATAATTTGACCCTTGGTGCCTTCGCTGCCTGTGCCATTTGATTATATACTGCGTTATCGAACTAAATATTATCAAAATTCATGTTTATGTATTTTAAAAAGGAGGACATGGCCGGCACTCATTACACGTGGAGTACGGATGATAAGAAACATGTGTTTACCGGGCAGCCGAGCAGAAGAGCCTTTGACCGGTTTAATGGAGACCAGGTACTTTTTCTTATCAATTTCTACGGCTCAACGCTGGAGGAATTTTCGGTGCAGGATGGCAGGGCCCTCGAAAATGACATTCTCAACCGGTTGCCGACAAACGCAAGCAGCGAAATGTCGGTCATAAACTGGATGCGCCGCTCCTGTCTTACCGGTTTGGACTCGAAACCCGAACCGTCATAGGTCCCATGGTATTTAAACAAACTGACATTTGAAATAGTGTTAAATTTCAGTGGCTCGAGGCTGAACTTTACATCACCGTATTGGCCGAGTAGCAGCATTTCCAAGACTATTCGATCGTTCTTATTACATAAAACAACCTGCAACAAAAAAAGCTGCCTGCCGGCAACTTTTTAAAAAAATAAACTCCTTAGGGTTAAGCAATCTGAATTTGTCTGGGTGGTTTTTGTCTGGCTTCTTCTTTTTTGGGAATTAAGAGCCTGAGGATACCGTTTTCATACTTCGCCTCGATCTTTTCAACGTCGACCACCTCTTTTTGCAAGGTGAATGTTCTTTGGAACGATTGATAGCTGAACTCCCTGAGTGAATACCTTTCACTTTCATTTTCTTCTCTCTGGCTCTGCCTTTCAGAGCTGATCGTTAAAATGTTTCCATCCAGCTCAAGATTAAAATCTTTTTTAGTCATGCCAGGGGCAGCAACCTCAACTTCGTAATGCTCCGGTGTTTCTTTAATGTTAACGGCCGGAATAGTTGTGCTTGTATTGGAAAAATTTGAATTCTTCCAATCGAAAATTTCCCGGCTAAAAAAGTCATCAAATAGCATAGGCAATGCATTTAAACGGCTTCCGTTCTTTTTTACGAGTGACATAATTACCTCCTGTTTTATGGTTAAAAAGATAATTTTTCAGAATGTCGGAATTCAACTTGTGTGCCAACGCAATTTTGTCCCGCAGGCAATGAAAATTTGTCGTCCGAACGATAAAAAATTGCAGGAAGACCCGACAAAATTTCTTGCCGAACCAGGTTCAAATAAAATTACGGCTACGTTATTCTGCGGGAAGAACGCACCACAATTTCCGACCCTTCTGCAAGCATGACTGAATCAGGAGCCTGATTGGTAAGAAATTTAAACTGGGAACCATATACTTCGCCGAAGTCTACGTCAATCTTGAAATCGTTTACTTTGTATTGCTGCCAACGCGGATGCTCTACACCGTATTCTGAACAAAGGCTTGCATTAATTGGAGTATAGCCCCAATAATGTTCAGTAATAAACTCTTCTTCTGAGCCAGGCAATATTTCACCCGGGGTTGGAGTGGCCACGAGGCTAAGTGTGTTCCACTTTTGATTTTGTTTCCATGAATAAGAGATCTGAAGCAGGTTGTCCCTTTCTTCCCACTGATGCTTCATTGGCATCGTCACATATTTCTCCCGAAAAATTGAATTTGCGACAAAAGACAATGACCTTTTGGGAACGATCTCCCGTAAAAAAGTGACTCCTCTTCTCCAGCCGCACCCGGTCTTATAGCGCACGTAAAAACGAAGATTAACTTCTTCGAAATGCCGGTGAAATGGAACGGGTATTCCTTTAATCCTGGTATTGATGAATCGAAACCCCACAAGACTCAGATAATTTTTGCCATTCCAGCTGTCCAATTCTGTTTTGTAAGGCAAATACTTCAGGAGAATTTCAGGGTTGACTACATAATTTGCCAGTGCGAGTTTACGCCATTCCGCTGTTAAAAATTTGGAACCCATGATTAGAACATTTGGTCAGAGTTTTGCATCCGGATGCAGTTCCGCATAATTTCAAGTTCGGATACGAAAATTCGAATTTCGAGCTTTGAAGTGTATATTTCTAACTTTTTCGCTTTAACGTATGACGATTCGCAAAGCCAGTTCTGCAGATGCAAGCCTGATTCGTGATATGGCTTACGAGATTTGGCCTGAAACCTATAGCCAAATTTTATCGAAAGATCAACTGGAATATATGCTCGGTTTGTTCTACAACGAGCAAAAATTAAAAACAGAAATAGAACAGGGTGTTGAGTTCATCCTTATTTATGAGGACGTTCAACCGGCCGGCTTTGCTGCTTTCAGCAAGACAGAGCCGGAAGTTTATAAACTTCACAAGATCTATGTCCTTCCATCGCAACAGGGAAAAGGCACAGGTCGTTTCATAATTGATGAGGTCATTAAGGCCATAAAACAGGTCGGAGCTATGGCATTGCAGTTAAATGTGAACCGTAATAACAATGCAAAGTTGTTTTATGAAAAACTGGGTTTCGTCGTGATCCGCGAAGAAGACATCGATATTGGCAACGGATATTTTATGAATGATTATGTGATGGAAAAGAAGCTTAAAGGCTAAATTTCGAAATTCGAATTTTGAAATTCGAATTTCAAAAAAGCCTACTGCCGACAATTCATGTATTTCCTGGGATCAATAGGCGTTTCAAAATCGTATAACAGCAACTCTACCTGGTCACCGGGTTCAAGGTATCCGAGGGCCTGGCCGGTTTTTACTTTCTGGTTCTTTGTTACGTACGCTTTAGTGAGGCCCGATAGCCAAAACCAGTAATCCTTTTGAAAGAACACGACTTCCCATTTCCCATCGTCACTTTTTTGTACACTGCTGACGCGGGCATCTGTACAGGCTTTTACCAATGTATCGGTAGGACTGCTTAATACTATTTTTAATTCGACTGGACCCGAATTGGCGGTTGGCTTTTCCTGTGAGGCTTCAATAGCATGATCCAATAAACAAGCGAGTCGCAGAGTATCCTTTTTCTGGCCCAATAAGCCGAAAGGCAGGAACACGAGAACTGACAACAAATAGGCGGTATACGGAAGACAGGATTTTTTTATGCTAACCTGCATGGTGGATGTGTAGTTTTTTTACCATTTCCGTGCTCATATTTTCAGAAGACGGTCCATACCCGTTTACAAGAACGCCTTTATGACCCTTGTTGCTTTCTATTGCATATACCACGGCTTCATCTCCGGGATCGCTGTCTCCTTCAAACCGATACACTTCCATAATCTCAAAATTATCGGGGTCGAACTGATCGTCGTGGCAAACAATACAATTCTCGTCCAGGGCGAAGTCCATCGTAAACCCTCTTTTTTTAAGATCATTGACAGCTTCAGATACTGTTTCGTATGTATACATGATTTCAGTTTATAGTCTTAAAATTAGCGTTAATTATTAATATTCAAACAATTTAAGGTAAGCCCCGATTGGCGATTTTTTATCATCTAAACAGGGAACAGAAGACAAATTTTGCTCACTCCGTGTGTATTACCTTTTGCAGGATTAGCTCATTAAACTTACCTTTGCCGCCGAAATAATAAAACCAAATATGTCAACAGTAACTAAATCCATTGATTTTGCTCTTCCATACAAAGTAGCGGATATTTCATTGGCCGAATGGGGTCGCAAGGAAATACGACTAGCCGAAGCGGAAATGCCGGGCCTGATGTCAATCCGTGCTGAATTTGGGCCTTCCCAGCCATTAAAAGGAGCAAGAATTGCAGGCTGCCTGCACATGACCATTCAGACCGCCGTGTTGATTGAAACTTTAACCGCGCTCGGTGCTGAAGTAAAATGGAGCTCCTGCAATATATTTTCTACCCAGGACCATGCAGCGGCTGCCATTGCTGCCGCCGGTATTGGCGTTTTTGCATGGAAAGGTCAAAGCATCGAAGAAGCCGATTGGTGTATCGAACAAACATTATTTTTTGGCGGACCTGATCGCCCTCTTAATATGATACTCGATGACGGCGGCGATCTGACCAATATGGTACTCGATAAATACCCTGAATTTGTACAACACGTAAAGGGAATCAGTGAAGAAACAACTACCGGGGTGCACCGCCTCTACGAAAGAATGGCAAAGGGAACGCTGCCCGTCCCTGCCATCAATGTGAATGACTCCGTCACCAAATCCAAGTTTGACAACAAATACGGCTGCAAAGAAAGCCTTGTGGATGCTATAAGGCGGGCCACCGATGTCATGCTTGCCGGCAAAGTTGCTGTAGTTGGCGGTTATGGCGATGTAGGTAAAGGTTCAGCTGCGTCACTTTCCGGTGCTGGTTGTCGTGTGATTGTCACGGAAATTGACCCGATATGTGCATTGCAGGCTGCCATGGATGGCTTTGAAGTAAAGAAAATGATTGACGCTGTGAAGGAAGCTGATATTATTGTTACTGCTTCCGGTTGCCGGGACCTGATCACGGCTGCCCATTTCAAAAAAATGAAAGATAAAGCTATCGTCTGCAACATTGGTCATTTTGATATTGAAATCGATATTGCATGGCTTAATCAAAACTATGGCCATACGAAAGATACCATCAAACCGCAGGTTGATATTTATAACGTTGATGATAAGGACATCATCATACTTGCCGAAGGCCGCCTTGTAAACCTGGGATGTGGCACCGGTCATCCAAGCTTTGTAATGAGCAATTCCTTTTCCAATCAGACATTGGCCCAGATAGAACTTTGGAAAAACCATAAGAATTATGAAAACAAAGTTTATGTCTTGCCCAAAGTGCTGGATGAAAAAGTTGCCCGTTTGCACTTATCCAAGATTGCTGCAGAGCTTGATGAATTGACACCTGCCCAGGCTGATTATTTGGGTATAAAGAAAGAAGGCCCGTATAAGCCGGATTTGTACAGATACTAGAAAAACACTGATCGCTTAATCTAAACCTGTCGTCATTAAGCCCGTTCGCCACCGCAAACGGGCTTTTTTTTGTGTAAAGAAGAGTCAAGATGATTTTGAATAAACAAGTTAATGGTTTAGGAACTGTTGAACTCGACGGGACGTGAAAATGAAATAACAATTAAACCAAACCTACCGTTTTCAATTTGCTAATTTTGTATGGCGACTAATACGGGCCATTCTCAACGTTCTCATCCATAAACTAACCTGCTATTTCAACTTTTATGTATGAAAGTAGCATCACTTTTAGTATTGGCTTTATGGCTTTTCATCTTTCGCAAACAACAGGATTTTGAGAAGCAACGTGACGAGATGGTAAAGTCACAGATTGAAAAACGTGGGGTTAAAGATCCGGCAACACTCGCAGCCCTGCGAAAAACACCACGCCACTTATTTGTACCGGCAAATAGCCTTGGAGACGCCTATGATGACCGGCCACTACCAATCGGCTATGGGCAAACCATTTCCCAGCCATATATCGTTGCGTTTATGACTGAGCTTATAAAACCGCAACCAACCCACCGGGTGTTGGAGATTGGCACAGGATCGGGTTACCAGGCTGCCATACTTTCGGGGATCGTAAAAGAAGTTTATACAATTGAGTTGATTGATTCATTAGCAAGCCAGGCTAAAACCCGCCTGGACAAACTCACATATAAAAATGTCACTGTAAAAACTGGCGATGGTTACTATGGCTGGAAAGATAAATCGCCGTTTGATGCCATTGTGGTGACGGCTGCTGCCGAACACGTTCCCCCACCGTTGATTGAGCAGTTGAAGGAAGGCGGCAGGATGATCATTCCTGTGGGCTCTCCATTCATGGTGCAACAGCTGATGCTTGTCGAGAAAAAAGATGGTAAAGTCCGCACTACCAGCCTTATGCCTGTTCGATTTGTTCCCTTCAAAAGAAGTCAATGAACCGGCTGCTTTCCTTTGATAGAAGGTTGATGATGGCTACAGCGTTATTGTCCGTGGCATTGATTGCCTACCAGATTGCAATCATTCAGCTGCTTTCTTATGTACAATGGCATCACTATGCCAATATGGTAATTTCTATCGCGTTGTTAGGATTTGGCGCTGCGGGAACCTTTCTGTCACTGTTCAGGCAAAAGCTGCTTAATTACAGCGACAGGTTGCTACCCTTACTGATGATTGCAAGTGGTCTTTTGATGATTATTGCTGTATGGATCAGCAGAAGCGACGTGGCACGTTTTGATTCCTGGTTGCTTTTTGTAGATAAAAGTCAGTGGTTGGCTTTGTTTATTAACTACCTGTTGTTCTTTATTCCTTTTTTCTCTGGTGCACTTGCACTCGGAATCATATTTGTAAAGCATGTTGAGGAAATTGGTAAATTTTATTTTTCCAATCTTATCGGATCGGGCATTGGCGCAATGCTGACCGCGGCGCTTGCAGGATTTTTTTTTCCAAATACGCTACCCGTGGTAATGGCGTTAATGGCTATCGCAGCCGGGACTATCCTCGTGACACAAAAAAACAAATGGGTTATCATTTGTTGTGCCATGTCGGCAATGGCGCTTACGATTTATAAAATTATCAGGCCAGTTGATCTTACATTATCAGAATACAAGAACCTGAGCCGAACTCTCAATTTACCCAACGCAAGAGTTACATTAAAAAGACCAGGTCCCTATGGACTTGTAGAAGTCGTTTCAGCAGATGCACTGCGGTATGCACCCGGTTTAAGCCTTGTCTTTAGTGGCGATGTGCCCGTCGAAAAGGAAGTCTTCAATAATGGCGATTGGTTTGGGCCGCTTGTTTCATGGAGCCGTAAGGATAGTTTTCACCTGCTCGACTATACTACCATGGCGTTGCCGTATTTGGTGAAGGCGCAGAAAAAAGTTTTGGTATTACATGCCGGTACAGGATTATATGTCTCTCACGCGCTCAGCAGGGGAGCAACGAGCATCGATGCGGTTGAACCTCATCAAACCGTAAGCAGGCTTTTGTTTCATGAGCTTGCTAATGATAGTGACTCGCTTTACTTTCACCCTGAAGTCAATGTTCATATCACTGAACCCCGTACGTTTCTGTCCGGCGTCCGGAAAAAATATGACCTGATACTGCTTCCTGTTGTTGGAGCGTTTGGCGGCGGTGCCGGTCTTTACGCCATGCGTGAGGAGTACATTCTCACAAAAGAAGCTTTTTTACAGATGTGGGACTTACTTGAAGATGATGGAATAATCAGTATTTCGACATGGATGGATTATCCGTTTCGCAACCCGTTGAAGGTTACCGCTACGATCGCAGAACTTCTTGAAACTGTCCAGCCGGGTGCCGCAAGTGCGCACCTGGCTGCTATTCGTAGTTGGGGAACCGTAAGTTTTCTGCTGAAAAAATCTCCGCTCTCTTCGTCCGATACATCTGCGATCCGTCATTTTTGCAATAAGGTTTATTTCGATCCCTTGCTTCTTCCGGGGTTGGCAACCGGGGAACGCACCGCTTATAATGAAATGAGTGACACTTCATTCTTTTCTTATGTGGATGAATTGTTATCATCGAACAGGCAGCAATTGTATGAGGACTATGACTTTTACATCCGTCCGGCTACAGACGATAAGCCCTATTTTTCTCAATTCCTGCGGTGGAAAAGTCTACCCCGGTTGGCCGCTATTTTTGGCACGCAATCAGTTCCCTTCCTGGAATTAGGATGGCTTATTGCAGCCATGACCTTTTTTCAGCTTTCGTTGCTCGCTTTGTTGCTCATTATTGTACCATTGTTTAAAATTGGCTGGAAAGGCGGCTATAAGTTTTGGACCTGGCTATATTTCAGTGGGCTTGGGATTGGATATATGTTCTTTGAAATAGTGCTGATGCAACAATTCATTTTATTCTTTGGCAGCCCTGTTTATGCCGCAGCATTGGTGATCGCAGCCATGCTTATTGCTTCGGGAGCCGGCAGCTATTATTCATCACGCCTTCAATTTACCCGGTCAGCATTAAGCCGAATATTGATGCTTATTACCAGCCTTCTATTATTATTTGCTCTTTTCCTGTCACCTTTTCTGCAATCGATTAGCGGGTGGCCCGCAGTAGCAAAGCTTGTTGTCTCGTTTGTCGTTATCACGTTTCCGTCATTCCTGATGGGTATGCCCTTTCCGACAGGTTTGCGCCTTTTGTCCCGCCTCGAAGGAAGAAATACTGCGTGGGCCTGGGGAATCAATGGTTGCATTTCAGTTATCAGCGCGTCCCTTGCTGCAATTTTAGCTGTTGAAGCAGGTTTTAAAGTGATGGTATTTGTGGCGGCGCTCGCTTATTTGGGATGTTTTTTTTCATTCTACCTCCTGCCAATTTCAAAGTTCAAATAACAATCGGTACAAAATAAATAGTCTCGCAGTACTACAATTTTTTGTTTCTTACTGATACTCAATTACTGTCATTTAAGCATGACTTATTTTCAGTAAAATAATTTTGCGTGCATCCTCGTGATTTCCATCTGCCTGTATCGCTAACGTATATTTCCCTCGTATCAAAACCTATGAGATCCGGATTTTGCTGGGTAGGTTTGCTACCGTTCGACAATCATCCTATCAGGTACCTGGGCTCGGGAAGAAATGAAAAGCCTGAACAAACCGTACCCCCCGAAGCAACAGCGTATATCTCTTCCAATATTCTATTGACAAAAGACTCTTCCACACTCCTATGGTGAATCTCTAATCCAAACCTCAGGGTCGGCATTGTTTTATCCGTAAACTTAAAACGATGTTGAAGAGAAAACTGGTCCGTTCAGGTCTTTTTGGAAATGCGTTATTGATCATCCTGGCAGTTGTTCATTCCAGCAACACTCAATTTGTTTTGAGTAGCAAGCCGGTGATACATGACACTTCAATTCATTGGTTGCGTTTTGATCCTGAGTTGCTTCAATTGACGGGGCATACCGAAATGGATGTTTTAAACGCTCCGGTAATCACCCTTAATAAGCAAGCTGTAAAATTTGTGGATGCCTATATGGCAAAAAACAATCTCATGCTTTCAACCATTAAGGGCAAGTATCCCAATTATTTTAAGGTCATGGATGAGATTTTGACCCGGTACAAACTGCCTGTAGAGTTAAAATACCTGGCTATTATAGAATCGGAATTAAACACACACGCCGTTTCACGGGTAGGTGCGAAGGGCCCCTGGCAGCTTATGCCTGAAACAGCCCGGATCCTCAACCTGAAAGTGAGCAAAAAATATGACGAGCGCACTCATCTTTATAAAAGCACCATTGCTGCTTCAAAATACCTGCGTGACCTCTACAATCTGTTTGAAGACTGGCCACTGGTTATTGCAGCATACAATTCAGGTCCGGCTCCTGTTTATAAGGCTATAAAAAAATCCGGCAGCCGAAATTTTTGGAAGCTCCAGTATTTCCTGCCTGAAGAGACACGAGGACACGTGAAAAAGTTTATTGCAACGCATTATTATTTTGAAGGACATGGGAGCATTGCTACATTGACAAAGGACGAAAGAATAGCGCATACGAGAGCCATGTTTGCCTTTGTTGAAAAACAAAACCAGCTGATCCAGGATAAATTGAGCGAAGAACAGCCGGGAAAGAAAAAAGAAAATGCCAACGAAAAAGAAGTTGCAATCGCCGCAAGAGTTGGAGAAGTGGAACAATGTGAATAGAAATGATGCGTTGACAACGATTTTGCTGAATTAGTACGGGCAACAAATAAACAAGGCCTCAATCGCGTGATTGAGGCCTTTGTAGTTAGATAAACTATTTTATTTTATTTCATTCCCTTAGTTGCTTCAAGTATCTGATGTCTGTCAATAAACTGCGCTACAAGATCTACCTTTCCCGCTTCATTGAAATGATTCGCATTATGCATCCAGAAATCTATTTTTTTACCGTTTTTATACTTCACGTGCCAAAAACCCCAATAATGTACCCATTTCCCGGTTGGCGCATATTTTGACTGAGTCTCGTTTATCTGTATAGGTAGCACGATGGTTTCGCTGACGTTTGCTGAATCGATGACGCTCCAGCGTCCTTTGTAATAATCGATAACCGCCTTCTTACCAATTAGGCTGTCGCCACTTGACCAGAAATAACGTATGTTGTCATCAAAATTGGCGGCCATTCCATCCACATCAGCTTTTGAAAAGGCAGCAAAGGATTGTTTGACCCCGTCTGCCGCGCTTAAATCAAGCAGCTCTGCCGGGGCGGCTTTCTTTTCTGTGGTTGCTGCCTCCGTAGCAGCGTCGGCGGATTTAGGCACTTCTTCTTTTTTGGCATTGTTACAGGATAGCAGAACAAAGGAGACAGCTGCCCCCAGAATGAATTTTGTCATACAATTTTTTGATTTTAGAATTAACAATTAAGATGTGGTAAAGCAAAATGTCTTCAGGGGAGCGTAATAAGACGCCGAAAGGTATGCTTTTAAAGCAGACAAAATCAAATTTGGTTTAAACCATGTCGCCCATTTGCGGATCAGTAGTGCTTCTTTCTCCTGTTTCCACGTGGCCTGCATATCGTCTTTCAAATGTTGCATTGCCGGCAACTTTTACGGTGAAATCATACCAGCCATGGCTTTTCCTGAGATCGAGAACTATGTGAATTTCATTTTTACCCGAGCCGGCACTGGAGATACCTTTTTTAAACCTGGGCTTTTTATAAGCATTGTCAACTATTTCTATAGAATGTGGAGTGGTATCAAAGTTTGTTACCTGCAATTCTACATCGCCGCTTAATTTGTTTTTCTTTTTTTGGACATATTCAACTACGAATTGTACACCAGGGTCGCCGCCATTCCCTCTGAACTCACGATAAAATCCGTTAGGACCATTTATTTTCAAATGATATGGCTGGTTTGGAAATTCATTTAATATCCAATTGTCGTTTAACTCGTCTCCGGCAGCTACCGCATAATTACGGATTGAAAGATAATTTCCACCTATCGCATATGCATTAAAAGGTGCGCCTGCGGCTTTATCTCCGAATACTTCATTGCTGGCTTTAAGATTTAATTCAATTGTCTTTTTGTCGCCGCTAAGTCCCGCATCGGCATATAACTGGTAAGGTAATGCGCAGGACGAACGAACACCTTTTTCCTGTCGGGGCATCGAAGAAAGAAGCGAAGGTTTTTTGTTTAGTTGCTTTATTTCCACATTGCTTAATGCCTTGTATCCCGATGGATCTTTCTTAAACTGTGCTTTATGAATGCTCTCATAAAACCGCTCTTTCATTATTACTTCCGGCGTTTTGATTTTCTCTCCATTATAAGGCCTGAATACAGAAGTGAGATCCCCACACACTGCGCGCCTCCATGAAGTGATATTTGATTCCGTGATTACCTTTCCGCTTTTAGTACTGCAGAATTTCTCCAGGAATTGGAGAATAGATGTATGATCAAATACCTGGGAACAAACAAATCCTCCCCTGCTCCATGGCGACGCAACTACCAGGGGTACCCGGTAACCTAACCCAATTGAACTTTCACGGGCATATTTTTCTTCTGTCCTTTGTTTATCATTTTCCAAAGTCACGTACTCCCCGGAGGTATCTATGTTTTTGGATACTGAACCACTCTTTTTATCGGAAGGGTTGGGCACCACAAAAGGCGGTACATGATCGAAGTATCCATCATTCTCATCATAACAAAGTATGAAGATTGTTTTCTTCCATAGCCCGGGCTTTTTTGTTAGTATGTCCATCACCTCAGAAACATACCATGCGCCATACCATGGTGCGCCGGGGTGATCTGAAAAATTTGCAGATCCTACAATCCAGGACACCATTGGCAATTGTTCATTGTTAACATCCTCACGGAATTGATACAATACGTCCCCTTTCGGCACGTTCATTTCTCTTTCCGTGTTGCCGTCCTTATACCTCAATAGCGACAGCTCACGATAGTGCGGATCCCGCTTATTGGTTATGAACGCTTTTGTATGAAGGTTCTGTTCCCGCTCTGTCAACTTTGCGAAATTTTCCCTGGACCACTTGTTTCTTTCCGCCGCCTTCAACATCAGCGATAACTTTTTCTTTAATTCCGCTTTTGTTTTTTCTGCTTCTTCAGATTTTTCGTCAAGGGATAAAAGTTTTTTCTCCAGTTCGTCTATCTGTTTTGGAAGCAGAGGTTCGATCCTTTGAAGATAATCATGATAAGATTGAGAAAATCTTACATGGTACTGCGAGAACCATTCAAGAGGATTGTCGGTAAAGTTTGCTAACCAGGCATCTTCATCTTCATCAAAGCCGGATTCAAGACTGATCTCATTTTGATATATCTTCCAGGATATGCCGGCGTCTTCCAACCTTTCCGGGAAACTGGTCCAGTTCACTTCATTGTCATAATCAACATCAGAGTTGGAAACATTTGCCTGAGAGGAGTCATCTTGTTCGCTACGGATTGTTCCGGTCCATAGATAAAGCCGGTTGGGTGTGGTGCCGGTAAGCGACGAGCAAAAATTCTGATCACAAACCGTAAACGCGTCAGCCAATGAATAGTAAAACGGGATGTCTTCGCGATTGTAATAACCCATCGTCAGCGGAACTTCTTCAAATCCTTCATGACCGGATGGTTTTGCGATAAGCCATTGATCATAACGGCCTCCGTTTCTCGCATCGACCTGGTCAGACCATGAATGGGGAAGCGATCCCAGCCACGTGGCCTTTGTCTCTTTAATATTTAACCTGAAAGGAATAAAAGCTTCCCCCTTGGCATTTTTTTGAAGCCATACTAAATTGTTGTCGGGTTGTGTAATGGCCCTTGGATCGCTAAAACCCCGGACACCCTGCAAGGTTCCGTAGCAATGATCAAATGAACGATTTTCCTGCATCAGGATAACAACATGTTCTGCATCGTAAAAAGTACTGCCAACAGCAGGATCAATGGAAATAGCCCTTTGAATGGAATCGGGAAGTGAATGCAGTAAACCGGCTCCTCCCGAAAGCAACGTCGCTTTCTTTATAAATTCCCTCCTGTTATCCATATCCAGGTAATAATTGTCTCAAATGTAATTTAACAACCACTTAATCGGCGATTGTGTCTAATTAAAAAAAGTAATTAGTAAGGAAAAAGAAAAAGATAGTTACATGGAGTAACCGTGTCTGGTCAAATTTAACTTTATTTCACCCGTGGTTTTTCGAGGTGCATCAGCAATTTGAACCCGTGAAAAAAATACCAGTCGTTAACATTCTGATTGCCACGTATGTCACCTTCGACCACAGGAACTTTGGAACGAAAGGCCATTTCAACTGATTTTGGCCCACGGGCGGCAAGTAATATCTGCGGGTCAACATAGGGTTTACTTACATCATCCAGGTAGTCAGTAAATGTCAAACGGTAGCCCATTTCATAGCTAAACTCAAACCGTGGACTGAAACGCCATCTCCACCCGATTCCGAACGGAATGCAAAATTGAGTTCTTGAATAAGGTTTCCTGTCCGGGTATTCCGCCAACCCCTGCCCTTCCGTGTTCAGTGGTTGCAGATATGTTTTTACATGATTGTTGTCATACGCATAAGAATTGAACGTAAACATTCCAATGCCTCCGAAAAGGTAAGGATAGGCGTAAAAAATGTCGGGTTCCAGGAGATTATATTCCATAATCAGGTTTAGCTCCACGATCTGCGTTCTGAAACTGAGGTTTCGGGCCCTGAGATCTGACCTTTTATTATACTTATCGTCCCCTGCCAGGTTGCCCCAAAGTATTCCGGCACGAAGCACAACTGAATTATCAAGATTATACTTGATATTAAACCCGGCGGCGGGTCGAACTGTTTTAGTCTTGATATGATATTGCGTGAGATCGCCCTTGTAAGCGGTAATTCCCGCAACTATTTCAGCTTCCCATCCCTGGCCATAGCAAAATTTGGCAACCAATAGCAAAAGGGCTATGCAGTATTTCATAAACAGCAATAAGTTTCAACAATTTTAACGAGGGAATCAAAGGATATCGGCAGTATGCCGGTTCGAGAGCGGGGATTAAATGTAGTAATTTTTTCAATACAATTAAGATAACTTTCCGCTCACAATCAACACCGCCAGTCTACGAATCTTAATCGATGATTACTTCGCTTTTCAAATCAAAAATGGAACTGGCCATAATTGCGTGGTTGGTAATTCTCCTTGTAAATGCTTGTGTTGATCACGAAAATGATAACCCGGATGATCATTTGGAGGATAGCCAGAAACGTATTCCAATTATTAATTATGCTGTGGCTAAAACTTATCCGCATGACACTAATTCCTTTACCGAAGGGTTCCTCGTGCATGACGGAAAATTGTATGAAAGCACCGGCTCACCTGAGGACATGCCCCGAACCAGGTCCCTTTTTGGACCAGTTGATACAAGCACGGGCAGGATAGATAAAAAGGTCGAAGTGGACAGGGGTATTTTTGGAGAAGGTATATGTTTCCTGGGTGGTAAGGCTTATCAGCTTACCTACCAGTACGGTGAAGGTTTTGTGTATGACGCAAACAATTTTAAAAAGTTAGGATCATTCAAGATCCCTGTTAAAGAGGGTTGGGGAATGACAACGGACGGTACTTACCTGATCATAACCGATGGAACGAACATCATCAGCTATCTGAATAATAGCGATTTCAACGTAGTGAAACGAATAGCAGTAACAGACGAAAACGGTCCCCTAATGAAGATCAACGAACTTGAATACATCAATGGCTTTATCTATAGTAATGTGTATGGCACTTCTACCATTGTCAAAATTGATATTGCCAGTGGTAAAGTAGTTGCACGAATAGAACTGGGATCCCTTGTAAGAGAGGCAAAAGCGCGGTACGACGGTTCCATGGAGTTGAATGGTATAGCTTATGATTCCGTGCGGAAAAGGATATTTGTAACGGGGAAAATGTGGCCCATAATTTATGAAATACAATTTCAACATTGACCCCCACCCGGCTATCGCTTCATTAAAAAACGTTGATATTTAAAAATAAGTGCGGCTGTTTCGAAAAATGAATCATTTCGGGTGCGCGGGATGAATGGCATAGTTTTAATTACCTATGGGAAAGGAGAATTGTCTCCTATTTAGTGTCTTGTTTTGATTTAAATTTCAGGAAGAAGTATCAGCGTTTAAATCTGCTTTTCGATGAACAGGGTACGTTTATCCATCAAAAGGGGGCTTGCTGCAATTGCGCTTTTGTCGGCGGAATTAATTGTTGTAATTATTCTTTTTATCGCCGCATTGATCGTTTTCAGCATTTTCGCCATTCGGATCTTTGGTATTAAAGACGAAACGAATGATCTCATCGTCTTTGACCGGTTGTCTGAGTGGGTGACACCTTTTACCACATCTTTTTTGCAGGGTATCACATTCCTGGGAAGTCACACATTCTTAATTCCCGCCAATCTCCTGCTTGCATTTTATTTCCTTTTTATAAAAAAACACAGGTGGTATTCTATAAAAGTTCCGGTAGTGGCTTTGGGTGGCCTCCTTTTGATGACGCTGCTTAAACAATTTTTCAACCGTCCCCGCCCGCTCGTCCCCTTGCTGGAACCGGTAAGAGGACTTAGTTTTCCAAGCGGACACGCGCTGATGAGCGTATCATTTTATGGTTTGCTGATCTACCTTGTTTGGGAAAATGTGAAGGAGCCAATAAGAAAATGGTTGTTAATTTCATCCCTGGTCATCCTGATCATTCTCATCGGGTTTAGCAGGATCTATCTTCGCTTGCATTATTTCAGTGACGTCATCGCCGGGTTCTCCATAGGAGTTATCTGGTTGTCGGTCTCAATCTGGACGATTCGAAGAATAGAACAATACAGCAGGCGCAAAATCGATCCCGTCCTTGTGAAAAGCGAACAGCAGCCCGAAGTACGACCGTAAGCAACTCAATTTTCCATTACAATTTGAATTAAATTGAGTTTTTAAAATAAAAACTATCAAATGAAGTATTTCCTGACAGTCCTGCTACTGTGCATATTCATTACATCTTTCAGCCAAACCTATTTCGTGGTTCGTCATGCAGAAAAACAAACAACGCAGTCAAGCGGAGCAACAATGAGCAGTAATCCGCCATTGAGTGAAGCAGGAAAGCAGCGGGCTGAAGCGCTTAAAGATCTGCTGCAATCAGAAAAAATTGGTTATGTATTTTCCACAAATACGGTCCGCACACTCTCAACGGCGGAGCCGACAAAAAACTATTTTAATCTTCAAACAAAAATATATGAAGCTGAGCCGGATGATACTTTTATTGCGCAGCTCTTATCCCTGCGCGGGAATGCCCTGATAGTGGGGCACAGCAATACAGTCGATGACATCGTAAATAAATTGTGCGGTTCAGTGAAACTACCGGCCAATCTTCTTGATTCTGCTTATGATGACCTGTTTGTGATCACAAAAAAGGGAAAGACAATAACTTTTGAAGCCCGGAAATATGGAAATCCTTCGCAATAATTTATTCGTGCACCAATCTTTTTTCAAGTTCTTCAAGTGAAACGCCTTTTGTTTCCGGAACTTTTGTTAATACCCATATAAGCTGAAGCACCATCATAAATGCAAGGAAAGCGAAAATAGGCCAGGGTTTTTTGTCGCCGCTGAATACCCCGGTTTGTTTGTCTAAAAAAACCGGGGTGATCAATGTAATGATCGCTGCAAATACCCAGTGTGTGCTTGCACCGAATGATTGACCGAATGCTCTCACCTTGTTAGGAAAAACTTCTGATATTAATACCCAGATCACGGCTCCCTGGCCGACAGCGTGAGAAGCAATAAACAGTAAAAGAAACGTCATCAAAACCCCGGCGCCCGCATTCGAATAGAATGACCATGCCACGCCTGACAGGCTGATGATATAGCCCAGCGATCCAATGATCAACAATGTTTTTCTGCCGACACGGTCAATCAGGTACAAGCCAACGAAAGTAAAAATGAGGTTAGTACCTCCTATGGCAATTGAATTGAATAACGATTCTTTAGCAGCAAGGCCTGCTCTTTCTAATATCTCCGGTGCATAGTACAGAATGAAATTTATCCCCGACCATTGGTTGAAAAAAGCTACGAAAAATGCCAGCCAGAGAATCCTTTTATATTTCCTGCTAAAGAGCCCAAACGCGCTTTGCATCGAGCTTTCATGCTGAATACTGGTCTTAACAGAGGCGATTACTTCGTCTACATTTGCCACGCCGAGTGTTGCCAGTACTTTCTTGGCAGCAGCTTCATCGTTCTTTTTTGCGATCAACCACCGCGGGCTTTCAGGGATGGTCATTACCATTGCGGTATAAATAAGAGAAGGGATTGCCATTACTCCCAACATCCAACGCCAATCGTTTTGCCCACCGACTCCCTGTAAAAAGTAATTGGACAGAAAGGCTATCAATATCCCGAACACAATATTGAACTGGTACATCGCCACGAGTCGGCCCCTGGTAGCAGGAGTTGAAATTTCAGAAACGTATGTGGGGGCTGCGACCGACGAAATGCCGATACCCAGGCCTCCAATAAAACGAAAAAATGAAAAGGTATAAGGATCCTGCGACAGGGCAGATCCCAATGCCGAAATGCTGAACAATATTCCAATCCAAAATAATACTTTCTTTCTACCATACTTCTGAGTTGGAATGCCCCCAAACAATGCCCCGATCACAGTTCCCCACAATGCCATAGACATGATAAAGAAGCCATGAAACCAGGGAGAAATTTCGGTGGTGTGCCATATGTCCTTTATTGGCTGATTGGCGCCCGAGATCACGACCGTATCGAACCCAAAAATAAACCCTGCAAGCGCTGCAATAAGCGAAATACCCAATAGGTTTCTGGAGCCTGATGATGATGCGTTTGAAGCAACGTTAGTTTCGATATGCATGGTAAAATTTGTTGGAAACTAAGGTAACCTAAGTTAAGCGTTATCCAATATTGCAGGCTAATGAACTAATTCGATTCCCCGATACTAACAGAAAAAGCCCCGATGCAGGTCTTGAAAACTGCATGGGGCCCTGTCTATCAACCGTCCGGATCTAAATTAGTTTTTCGCTATATCGAATTTCCTGAAAATGGCTTTTACGCTATTTTGGATTTCTTTGTTGGTCATATGCCGGCTGTCGATTTCGTCTGTCGCCCAACCCTGCCAAACGGTTTTTTCGGTCCTCGCATCGGTCATTGTAATAGTGACGGTTCCTTCACGGGTTGGGACTTCGTAGTTTTCATAGCCAATAAATTGAGAAGGATAATAGACGTTGAAAAGCCTACGGGAATAAGGATTATAGAAAGTCCTGGTAAACGGGTAAGAATACCTCGGATTTGATTGTTCTTTTACCGATCTTTCCACTAATACGTCGTAACTAAGCAACACGTCAGGGCTTCTCCTCGATTCTCTCCATCCTGATTTTTCGAGTTCCCTTGTTATTGCATGCCTGATATTCTGTTCGGCAAGGTCGTTGGAGCTATTCCGATCCTGTTCACCTCTGCTGTCCTTATCCACCCAGGAAAAAGTTTTATAGCGACTAAAATCTGTATTCTCGTCTTTTTCAATATGAGCTGTCGGAGCACAACTTGCAAGCAAGAAGACGACGGCCAAATATCCGCTCCACAGTTTCAACTTTCTCTTCATAAAAACTCCTTTATTGATTGATTTTTGATTTATTCACCCTATAAACGTAAAAAAATATGCCACCTTTATTAAAGAGTTGTGAAAGAGAACAATGGCAGAACTCTATTAACGAATCGTTATGTTAAGAGGGCAATTTTGAGGTGTATTTGCCCGCCAAAAGCGTGCATCTCCCAATCCGGGAGCAGCCTATCGAATAAGGTGCCTGACAGTTTTGCAAACAAATGACATTTCTAAAAAAGCGTGGTTCAAATATGCAATTTTGTCAATAATTCAAAAAAGAGAATATTTGTCGATGATGGTTTACCCAAGCCCGATTTCAGAGTGCCTTTCAGGAATTTCAACATCTGCAAATCCCTTTCTCACCAATCTTCGTTTAAATTCTATCTGCACATCGTATTCGCCGTGCACAAGGAATAATTTCTGTACCTGTCGTGGATCCTGGCCAGCCAGCCACTGAGATAAATCTTCGTAATCGCCATGGGCACTCATACTTCGTATGGCGCCTACTTCGGCGTGTACCTCGTGTTGTACTCCAAAAATGGAAACCTCTTTGGCACCGGCCAGGAGTCGTCCGCCAAGGGAGTTTGGTTCGCAATAACCAGTTAATAGAATTGTATTACGGCTATTTTCAATTGTATTGCTTATATGATGCTTTACTCTCCCCGCTTCGGCCATACCACTGGCAGAAATGATAACACACGGTTCATTACGTAAGTTTAACATTTTTGACTGCGCAACAGTTTTTACATATTTCAATCCTGAAAACGAAAACGGATCGGAATCCTTTTTAAGAATTTGCTGTATATAGCGATTAAAAAAGAAGGGATAACTCTTTACCAGCTCAGTTGCCTCAAGGCTTAACGGGCTATCTAAATAATAATCCAGCTTCGGCAGCCTGTTTTCCAGTTCAAGCTGGTTGAGCGAAAACAAAATTTCCTGGGTTCGCCCTACACTAAACGCAGGCATAATGAGTTTACCTTTTTTTTCAACACAGGCTTTATTGATCCATTGAAGCAAATGATCGGGAGTCGTCACTGCATCTTCATGAAGGCTGTTTCCATAAGTTGATTCAAGTAAAATATAATCGGCCTGCGGAAAGTTCTCGGGTGATCTTAAAATAATATCCCGGTAACGTCCCACATCGCCGCTAAACGTAAGCCGACGGACTGATCCGTTTTCAGTTATCTTCAAATGCACACACCCGCTGCCAATGATATGACCTGCGTCTGTGATCATGGCCTCCACACCTTCGATCACCTGTTGCCAGGAGCCATATT